>Ga0315282_10016891_pt1 | contig 10610 bp, 3 predicted proteins | sample YL17G07_20_MG_FD_203693 | JGI IMG/M metagenome (GOLD analysis project Ga0315282, IMG submission 203693) | Sediment microbial communities from Yellowstone Lake, YNP, Wyoming, USA - YL17G07_20 | ecosystem: Environmental > Aquatic > Freshwater > Lake > Sediment | place: USA: Wyoming | collected... | reverse complement strand
AACGTAGCAATTGTTTTATTTTTTCTTGTACAGCGCTTGCCGTTGAGATCAGCCGCTTAGTTAGTGAATTTCTCTGCTGCTGTTAGCTTTTCAACAGAGCAACAGGATTTCTATAATATCCCCCCTGAAGCCCCACGCGCAAGCGTGGGGAGATAATTATCTCGCTCGCGCGCGAATAATCAAATATTCCAAAGCAAGCCCTGCCGGTGGCGCAGCCACTTCGGATGCGAGCGGGTGCCACCCGCCGCCTGCGGCGCTCGGCGGGGAAGAATCTTCCGAGGGGATGCAGTAGAGTTTCTCTCACTGCATACCGCGGGGATAAACCCTGCGGCTTTTGAACTAAGACGGTAGGTTACACTTACTCGTGAAGTGCTATAAGACGCGCATACCATTGCCTACCTGACGCGGCTGTAAGGTAGCGCGGTCTCTTGTTCGCTTCAAATCTAAAATAAAGAAGGGGAACCGAAGTTCCCCTTCTTCTGAACCTCCTGTAAACTCTGTTACGGCACGGTTACGGTCTTGGGTGCTGAATAAGCGGACGGTACACCATCGCCGTTGCAGAACCTGATTGTGTAAGAGTACGTGCCGCTTGCCAGTGGCGCATCAAGCTTGGTGTAGGTCGGAGCGTAATCCTGAACCACTGTTCCCCCGCGCTCAATCCGCACACCAGTCATACCAGCGGTTGAGTTCGGCGGCGGTGTAACATTCACTATAACCGCCCCCACCTGCACATCAAGTTGCACGTTCGGCAGGTAAGTCATACTGGAAGAGTTCCATGGGTCGTTCTGGCCACTTGGCTCTGTTGGCGGATCCACCGTATTGCTATAGTACTGGACGCACCTGCACGCACTCTGCGGCGCCCATGGACCAGTCGGATAATATGTGTACCACGTTGTATATGTTCCCTCCGCGCTTCCATCCTGATGCCTGAAACTGATGAGCAAGTTGCTGCTTCCGTCGTAATTGAACGGAGTCCCCAGCACTATCTCATACCAAGTTCCAGAACCAGCAGCAGGAATAGAGAGGTTGCCGCTGAAGACTTGCGTCATACCAGAAGTATCAGTCCAACTGAAGATGCCACCAGCCGATGTGTTAGCCATATGCATTGTTACATTGTTCACAGTATCGTCATCGCCGGAGGCACGCTGGAACCGTATCTTGGTAATCTTTCCAGGCATCCCACCCATACCTAACTCCGAACCGTACAATAGAATCTGGCATCTCGCGTAGTTGTAAGAGATATCAATGGGATAAGACTTCGTATAAGTTGAAGTGGATGTTCCCTTGGTATATGTCGCGAAAGATGCGGCAACGGTGAATTCGCTCGCATCGCGTATAAGTGTATATCTGCTCCCATCGTTGGACGCAGCGCTATAGACTCCATCATTATACGCGTGCACGTGTCTCGTGTACTGAGCGTTCTCATCCAAACCGGTCTCTTGCCAAGAAGTTATGTTCGGATACACTGTTACGGGGTCCCCGACTGGGGCAACCTTGTGAATCTCCCACCCGACATCGTCAGGCGAGACATCGCTGCCAGAACCAGCCTGCAGACCGTCGCCAGTGGACATCGCTTCTCTCAGAACGCCTGTCTCGTCAATATAGAAGTCTTTCAAGGCAGTCATATTGGTGTCTGCTGTGCAGGTCCAGGTCGTTTCGGAGAGTTTCGTGTACGCGATAGTATAACTTACTGCCCCGGAAACATTCATCCCAAGCAGCACACGGCTACCATCGCGAGGACAAGTCGCGCTATCGGGCAGAGGCGACCCCATAGTTGCGAACACAGTCCTCAAAAGTCCAGCCGCTATGCTCTGCCAATCATGGCCGTCGCTTGTCCAACGCCACGCAATCGCAGAGGTGCTGGTACCAAGGCCTGCGAACCCGCTTCCCATGTTCGGACCAGCAAAGTGCGCAGTTATACCCTTTGGACTATCCATAACTATGCTTATCGTGGGGTCGAAGCCTATGGAAGCGGGCGGCGTCTTCACTTCAAATTCGCAAACGTATGGCCTCTCCCACCCAACATCGCTATGATCGTCGTTCCACAGGCCCTCAATTCCGGAATAAGTATAAAGCTCCGCATAGTCTTCTCCTAATGCGCCCTGATCGTTGTTAGGTTCACCTCCGGCCCAATTAGTGTAAACTACCGGTTCGCCTGTTACCCAGACGAAGTTCCCCTCAACCGCCTCATCTGTGAAGCCGATCCATGCCGCCATGTTTGGTGGAACCAAGCTAGTAACAAGCGCGTTCTCCGCTGCGGAGGAAATTGTGACGAGATAACCACCGCGTGCTTGGCAGTCCGCCTTCGCTGCCTGCCAAGTTTTTGCCTGATTGATGAATGCATATTGATGCTGGACAACATCGCCGCTCAGACCGGCACTCCAGTAAGCGAACGTGTAACCTTCAGCCGGATGCGCGGTCAGTGTAACACCCGTATCCGGGAGATAATAACCGTCGATGCCGGCCGGGTCACCAGTTACTGTGCCAGTGCCTGCAGGAGCGATAGCCGTGGTCAACTTATACCTTACTTCCCAGTTCCAGGTTATTGTGTTCGGAAGGTGATCGGCCTCGTCTCTGATATAAAATGTGACTGTTTTCCCTGGTCCTGTTGGACAACTTCCTGTTCCAGTATATCCTGTGCAGACATAGTCTATACCAGGTGTCGACCCACCCGAGGCGTTGGTGACAGTAACATCGTCAAGGTAGCCGCAGTCTAACAACTCTGTCCAGGAACTATCCTTAACATAGTTCCACCTGAGTGTATGCGACCCTTCCGTTAGACTGTATGTCTTGAACTCCCAGCCATAAGGAGGACCAGTATCAGCCCCACCGCTGCTGGCAGTACCCAGACCGCTAATTGCCGCTTGCTTCACGCCATCCAACCAGAATTCCAAGAAGTCGTAACTTTTCTCTGAGTCAACATTCCACCAGAATGTCAATGTGCCACCGCCACCGCCTACCAAGAACGTCCTCTCTATGTAAGTATTCTGGCTGTGCGTGATAGCGCCTGACCTGACACATTGTCCAGTGCCATCCTGCCCTGGTGTGGTAACGAACCAGTTCGCAGTGCCGCCGGTAGTCCAGCCTGTCATACCTGACTCAAATCCCTCGGTAAAAGTACCAACACTATAGTATGGCGCAGGCGAAGTCACAGAGCACGTTACAGCGCTACCATACTCAAAATTAGTCGCCCCTGCAGCCGGAACAGGCGAATCAGCGCCTGTCGGGTTGTAAACTGTGAGCGGCACCTGGTTAGCCAGTTTCCAGTCCCAGGTTATAGTTGAGTTCTGAGTTATGGTGAATGTGACGCTCGTATGTGACTCCAGCGGACCCGGTCCAGCCGGGCAACTACCTGTTCCCACGTATCCTGTAACAGCATACTTGGGTGCTGCTGTCTCTACGTTTGTGACTGTTACAGTGTCAACATGAGCGTAGGTAGGCACGGTGGAAGACGCTCTATAAAACTCCCATATCATATAATGGCTTCCCTGCCCAACCGAATACGACACATACGTCCAGCCGACAGTGCTCCTAATACGGGTATAGTAGGAGCCATCGAGATAGAAGTAAAGGTAGTTGCTGGTGGACCCTGTTAGGCAACGCCACCAGAATGATACTGTCCCGCCGCCAGGACCTACAGTATAGGTTGGCGAACGAAGGTCACTATACCCATACCTTGCTGGTGGCATTCCACTCTGGGCACCTTTACTGCCATCATGAGCGGCAGCCGCGGTAAATGTCCAGGGCGTGTTGTATGTGGTCCAGCCGGGAGGTAGAACACCACCCTCAAATCCTTCTGTAACGTTCGAGTATTGAATGCCGCCAATAGGCGAAGTGATGGAGGCCGTTACAGACTCACCGTAGTTTTTAGTATATAGCCCAACCGCAGGATTCGGATTATCACGGGCTGAGTCGTTGATAATTTCCAGAGTTGGCTGGAAGAAACTCGCCGCGATACTCTTGGGTCCATCCATAGTTACTGTTGTGCTCATCGCGTTAGGGTCAGCGACAGGGCCAGTCCACCCTGCGAATCCCCAATCCTCAGCCGGACTCGCTTGGACAGGCTCATCGCCTACATCACACCATTTTCCTGGTGGAGTGGGGAGAACATCGCCCATGCCAGCGGAGACCGCTGTCGTCAAGAAATACTGAGTCTTCCAATTTACCGTTATCGTAATGTTCTCGTACATAGGAGCAGTATCGCCTTCAGTGTCGCCAAGTGCAACATACTGAACACCTGTGTCTCCAGGCCACGGACTCGTTACGCTCCAGTGCCGTATCTCGCCTGGGTCATACGTGCCCGCGCCCTGAGGGTCGCCATATTCCGACACTATGGTCAACGTATAATGCGTGGTCGGAACAAAGACAGCGGTAACGACTTCAGGACGACGCAACTTCTGCACTGTCGGGTTCTTAAAAGGCTCAAGCCTCAAAACTTGCGAACCACCTGACCAGTGATCAAAGACATAATCCCTATCCGCAACCGCAGTCAACTGCGCAACCCTCAAATAAGTCCAGTATCCGCCTTGTGTCGGAGGATATGTACCTGAAGGTTCTTCCGGGTGACTGTCGCAGTAGAAGTTAATATGACCAGCCCAAAGATGAGGCTCAACATTCAGAGTCAGCATATACTGCGTTTTCCATCTCCAGGTCAGCACCACGTTTGAATCAATTGTGAACGTCACCGAGTTAGTCCAACCCATAGCCAGTATTTCCGGCGGGTTGTATCCTTGGGGATTGGTTGGCTGACTGCCCTTTGCTTTCCACCCTATGCAGACATATTGAATGTCGGCTCCGCCCGCAACAGGGGTCGCAACGCTCGCCGTCACTACACTTGGCACCGCATACGTAGGACCTGGCGGGTCAAGCACAGGAGAACCGTGAGCCGAGTTTACGGTAAGAGTTACCGTTTCCTGACCGTAGGCGCTTGCAACAAAAAGAGCCAGAATACAAAGCGCCCCAACCGCAACCATACTCAACTTACACATAACACACCTCCATACTCTATTTCCCTAACCTCTAACAACTCCTTGCAATCCGTTTCTTCCTCTGCCAAACAAAAACCCGACCGCGGAAGCAGTCGGATATTTTCTAAAATACCAAACGCCAGCCCCAAGGTATGGCCTCCTTCCTGAAAAGATACAATCTGGTACTCCAATCTCGGCTTTCATACGCTAACAATATACCTCCCAGCATTCCTGTTGTCAAGGAGAAAGTGAAAATTTTTTCAAAAATAGCCAAACAGTCGTCAGAATCACGGGTCAGTGGTAACAGGCGATGGAACGTGAGCAATTGCAGGGTTGTTGGATTATATAACAAACAAACCTCCATTTTATTATATCATCTCTAACTCTCTATGTCAAGAAAAAACAAAAAGTTTTCTCTCTTTTTTTCCTTCTGAGACCCTCTTCTCCCGGCGCTACAAAGCGCCATCAAGTCAAGTTGTTACTGTATTTTCTAACTACAATTACAATTACGAACAATTCCGGAGTGCGCTCCTTAGTAGATTATACTTCATAAATAGTATATCGGCATTAGAGCCAATTTTCTTTAGTCTAAAGCGCGACTTAGCAGTCCGCGAGCATCTGTTACCCTTATCAAAATGAAGGACGAGTCCTATCGCGAAGTCGTAATAACGTAACCACTTGGACGCTTGGACATTAGGACCAAGAAGAGATACCGACGCGTTTCTGAAGCGGACGTATCTCCGGAACGCTCATTATACTACGCAATGCGTTCCAGTGGCGAAAGGTACCTGATATATAGTGCTTTTTGAAACCTCACTGCTTTGAAGGAAGACCCTGTGGCTGGGGAGACAGAATAAATCAATAGAAACTTGAACACGAATTACACGAATGGTGCAAAAAGCACGAATAGAGAATCCGCCTGAGGCGGATTCTTTCCGCCCCCAAATTACGACTTGACACAGCGCTACTTCCCTGTGAAGCCGTCGTAGTAGTAGCCGCTGTGGAGTCGCTTGCCTTCATAAGTGCTGTCGTAGCCGACCAGATACTCTGACTTGTAGAACGCGAACCCGGGGCGCGCCTTTTCCGGCAGCCTGTTATTTTCCACCCATTCCCAGAAGTTGCTGAAACTCTTCCCGGTCGGCGTAAATCTCGGATTGCAGCCTTCCCCGAGCGCGTCCAGGAGATAGGACTTTATCAGGCGGTATCTGAACTTCCAGCACAGACCAGTGCTGGCAAAAATGTCGCAATAGAGCACACACCCCTCAAGTGCGAATGCGTAGCCTATCGCCCGCCTGTCATTCTCCGTCGCAGCGAGGAACGCTTCCAGGTCATCTTTTATGCGGTTGTGCACCTCAGAACCCAGCAAGTTGTTTCTGTAAGTATTGGTCGCGTTCACGGTTCCGAGGTTTTTGTTTGTCTCCTGGACGCGGGACCATACTTCACTCTGACCGCCCTCGCCGCACTCGCTCGCTATACACGCGTATGATATTCCTCTGCCAGCGAGGTTGCTGAACTGCTCCTGGCGTTTTCTCTCTTCTATCATTTGCGCCAGAGATGGCAGTGTGCTCGGGTCGGGAGAGCCATCGGATTTGGTCCCGTCCTTCGCAGAGTTTTCCACCTTGCAGGTAAACGAGAAGCCCGCTTCTGACTCGCGCCATCTGCCGCTTTCAACACAAAAGACGGAGACATCATACTTTTTGCCTTTTTCGCCCGGTATGACAGTATCCTGTGCAATTATCCTGTCCTGCTTGCCGCCGAATATCACTTCCCCGCACATAATGTAGAGCGGCTGGCAAGAGTTATTTATCACGTAAACGTGTCCGACAGAGCCGCTCTCTCCAACCCGCGCCAGACCCGCTTCAATCGCCTCTGCGAGAGTCAGAAAATCGGCTTCTGTCCTCTGCGCAGCAAAGGCAGGGTAAAGCGGGACGAGAGATTTTGTGCCGCGTATGATCGGGCTTCCTGTGACGATGCCGCTGCCTGCTGGCTCAGACGGGATGCAACTGTCTGCATAGAGGGCGCCTTCAGGCAGGTCAGGTTCTGGAATCCTCTGCATCTCAGATGAGCGCTCCTGCGGCTCGTCCTGCTTACAACCCGCTTCCTCAAACTGCACAGCAGGTTCAGGAGAGGTATCACACTCAACACAATCCTCGGTAAAAACCTCTTTCCTGAGCACACTCAAGGCGAGCGCAAATATAATCATTGAGACTACAACAAAAAATCCTAAGGCTATGAACTGCGGCTTTTTCATCACCATACCTCCTTCCCATTCACAGTATGCGCTTTCGGCATACCCACCCGCCTTTTCAATAGTATTGTACTGCACAATTGCCATATTGTCAAGTAAAAATCTAAATAAAATTGCTAAAAAGGCATATTTCGCGCCTATGCTCTTAGTTTAGTGCTTCGTCAACGTTCAATTTAGGAGTAAGAAACTTGAACACAAATTACACAACTGATGCGAACAGCACGAATAAGGAATCATTGTTTCTTTCGCGCTATTCGTGTTCTCTCTTCTTACCGTTAGAGAGTGGGCAACCCGCTTCAGGTGCGCAACTGGCAAATTGTTCCTTGAGAGCACTATGGGAGAAGAGATACAGAGTGGCAGGGACTTCCAACTATTTCTTCCGGTCATCTTTTTGACGTGCTTTACGATAAACCAAACAACTCCTCCTCTTTTTTCTTGACTCTGGCAAATCTGCTGCTAAAATAAATCTTACTTACTATCCCGTTTTCAAGACGACTGAAGGGAGAAACCGATGAACAGAGCTTTGTGTTTGACTTTCGCGTTCTTATTTGCTGCTGTTTTCGCCGCTGGATACTTTGGAACCCGCTGTGCGACAGCGCTGGCGCAGGAAGAAACAGGAAATGAAAAGGAGATACGAGAACTGTTTGACCAGGGCAAAAAAGCCTTCAATGAGGAGCGCTATGAAGACGCGATAAAACTGTTTGAGAAGGTCTTAGCGCTGAAACCAAGCAAGAAACAGGTGCTTGAACTGCGCGAAGAAGCGGGCTTTCAGTTCTTTGTTCAGGCTCTCGCCAGGGAAGGCGACCTTGGATTTGTTATGCGCAAACTGCTTGAAATTATTGAGAAGCCGCCCGTGATTGCACGCCCTGAAAAGGAGACCATTCTCAAACACCTGCAACTTTTGAAGAGCGAAGACTATCAGACCAGTTATAGGGCGATGGAAGATATCCTCTCCGAGGTTGGTCAGTATGTCTGCCCTTACTGTGTCGGACCGCTCGGCGACAGGAAAGATGATGATTATAGAACAGACATTATCCGTCTCCTGCAGAAGATGGGGCAGGACGCTGTTCTGCCTGTGATAGAGATGCTCAACAGTTCGGACTCGTTCACGCGCCAGAACGCCGCTGTGGTGCTCGGACACATCGGCGACCCGAGAGCGGTCGCTGCTCTGAAGACGAGATATGAAGACCCCAAGGAGGATAATGAAGTAAAGAAAGCGGTCAAGGAGGCACTAACCGCCATTACAAGGGTAGATGATGTTGACCGCCTTGAGCCTGCAAAAAGAACCTACCTGAGGCTGGCAGAGAGGTATTACTATGACGACCTCTCAATAATAATAAATAATTATAAGGAGTGGTTGTACTGGTTCTGGCTTGATAAAGAGGAAGCGCCTGAAAACAAACTCGCATATCATCCTGTTGACAGATGGGAATACAACGAACTGCTCGCGGAAGACGCCTGCTACAAAGCGCTCGCTCTTGACCCCAACTACGATGAGGCGTGGACTCTGCTCCTTTGCGTTTACTACAGTGAGTTGAACGAAGTCCAGTCTGCGCTGGATGCTGTTATAGAGCGTCAGGAAGCAGGCAGCGCTATCCCCGAAGTTGCTGTAGATAACCTCCGCAAAAAGCGGGAGATAGATGAGAAGTGCCTGACAGTGAACTACACTCGCGGACGCAGGCAACTCTACAAAGCGCTCAGACGCAGTCTTGATGACAGAAACTCGCTCAACGCTGTCTCCTGCATCCAGGCGATTCGCGACCTGAAAGATGATGGTTCTTTGCTTCCCGGGGCAGCGCCACCACCATCTCCTGCCGAGGTTCCCACTCCTATCAGGGTCAAGCCGGTCAGGGTCAAGCCGGTAACTGCAGAAGTCATAAGGAAAGCACTTGCCGCGGCTGACCAAATGTCTGCTGCACCTCTGATTGCAGCGCTCAACTACCCTGACAAGCGGGTCAGATATGCCGCTGCAGAAGCGCTCGTCAGAATGAACCCCAAGGAGATATTCCTGGACCACGAAAAAGCCATCCCGACACTGATAGAAGCGCTCGGCGAATCAGCGGTAAGAGTGATTCTCATAATAGAGCCTGATGAACAGATTGCAAACCGGATGGTAGGCTTTATCCGGGATATCGGCTATATGCCAATCTGGGAGCGCGATGACCTGGCAGGACTTTCTCGCGTGAAGAGGTTTCCTACTCAAGACCTCGTGATTATCGCTACAGATTTGCCTCACTACAAGGCGTTTGAGATCATAGATGCTCTAAAGGAAGATTACAGAACAAAGGATACGCCAGTATTCGTAATGTGCCCCGAGACAGAACTGCGCCAGACAAGCGCTCTCTACACCGGCAGAGCGGATGACGTCATCGTGAAGAAGATAGAGAAGGAGACCCTGCGCAACAGGATTGATGCTGCGTTCCAGACAGAGAGAGCACGTAAAGACGCGCCCGCGCGCGCGATTCAGATAGCCAAGATGGGCGCTGAGGCTCTGGGAGTCGTTGACCTCTCTAACCCGAACTTTGATGCGAAACAGGCTATAAGACCTCTTGAGGAAGTTCTGATGAAGGGCACGACAGACCAGCCGAAGCGGTTGGACTATGATGTTGTTCGGCTGCCCGCGCTTGCAGCGCTCGGCAGACTCGGCGAGGACGCGAGGGGAACTCTTGATACACTCTGCTCCATATTCTCCAACAAGACCAACAAGAAAGAGATAAGATGTGCAGCTGCAGACGCGATTGGGGAGATATGCCGCCCCACAGAGGAAGGAACACCTATGGTTCTCACTTCTCTGTCAGAGGGTTTGAGCGACCCCGAACTTGACATCCAAAGGGCAGCCGCAAAAGCGCTTGGAAAGTGCAGTAAGTGGACAGGCGAGGACTATTTCACAAGAATGTTTATTCCGCAGAGGGTTCACAAGAACGAAAAATAGGAAGGCAGCAGGCTATTTGAATCACCCCCTAAGCCCGTGTTAGTTCCCACGTGGGACTTGGGAAAGGGGGTGGCTTTTTATAAGGCAGAAGGATGAAAGAAGAAGCCGCGGGTAACAAAGAGCAGAATAAGGCGCGGGGAAGTTTCACCTGGAGTAATTAGGTATGAGAAATAGAAGGCGCAGATATGGCAAACGCATTGAGCGGTCTCAATCCAGTGATTCAGGCGCTTCTTGCCACCACATTTACGTGGTTTATGACAGCGCTTGGAGCAGCGCCGGTCTTTCTGACGGAGCGCTTCAGCCGCAAAGTTATGGATGGGCTTCTCGGGTTTGCCGCAGGCGTGATGATTGCGGCAAGTTACTGGTCGCTCCTTGCGCCGGCGATAGAACTCCCCGGCGGCGGCTTACTTCCTGCAGCGATTGGTTTCCTCACAGGTGGCGCGTTTATTTACATTATAGACAG
>Ga0315282_10016890_pt1 | contig 10613 bp, 6 predicted proteins | sample YL17G07_20_MG_FD_203693 | JGI IMG/M metagenome (GOLD analysis project Ga0315282, IMG submission 203693) | Sediment microbial communities from Yellowstone Lake, YNP, Wyoming, USA - YL17G07_20 | ecosystem: Environmental > Aquatic > Freshwater > Lake > Sediment | place: USA: Wyoming | collected... | reverse complement strand
GCGGCGGTGGGCGCGAAGAGATCGATCTCCAGGTTGTGCCCGTCTGCCTTGAGCGCCTTTGGGTACTGCTGCCAGAAGCGCCACACCGACGCCTGCACGCAACCGTTCTCGCCCGAGGCCGCGATCCAACCCTGGGCGCGCCGGCCTTCGATAACCGGCGCGTCGGCGCGGGACAGCGCGAGATGATCCTGCGTGTCCTGGACCAGCGAGACGACGCCACCCGATTCCAGCGGCGCCGCATCCTCGATGCCGACGGTCGTCTTCCCAATTCCACCGGGAAGACTCGCGACCAGCGCGAGATCGGTCACCTCCAGCGGCGGGTCTTCCAAGGTGCCGCGGTAAGGCTCGGGCTTCACGTCATTGATGATGCGGAAGTTGGTCTGGATCGTCGGCAGCCCGGCGTACGCGTACAGGCGGAAGACGAAGCGGCCGATGTGTTTGCCGTTGGCGTCGAGCCAGCCTGAAAGCTCGGCCCGCGCTGCGACCGGCCCGCGCTCCACGATCTCTACGCGTTGGCAGGTTACGCTCACCGGCGTGGCCTTCCCGCCCACGAGGATCGCCATGCGCGGCATCAGATCGGTTAGGAGCGGATCCCTGCTCTCGGCCAGATGAATCCTGTCAATGAGAACCTTGGGATCGGCGCCGAGTTCGAGCCGGATCGCGCCTGTGTTGATCGTAACGCGCCCGCCCCGCCGCGCAACCCTGACCGCGGTCCCCGGCTTGGGCGCTTCACCGCTGCTTATCGCCAACCGGAACTTCGACTCCGGCGCCATGCCCGCCGGCGCGATCGCATTCAGCAGCAGCCAGCGAATGCTGCGATCCGGCCACCAGCCGATCGCCTTCGTCTGCACCGGCAGGTCGTGGCCACGGGCGTCGCGCAGCCGAACCGAATCGCCGCTCCGCAGCGCGCCCGGCGGCATCGGTATGCCGCAGGTGACCGGGAATCCCGGCGCGGGGATCTTCGCAGGAGCAATCAACTTCAGCCGCACCGGACCGGCCATCTCGTCGCCCGGCGGCGGAATCGGCCAGCGCGCCCGATGCCGGGCTGCGACGATTGCCTCGTGCGGGCGCGCCCCTGGCGGCGTCGCCTCGACGGCCGCGCGCTCGCCGATCACCGCGTCCGCGAACCACACCCACGTATGGAACCGCGGCGGTTCCTCGGTCTTGCTGTCGCCGGCCGTGTACCAGGTGCCGCCGATGAACCACACGTCGCGCTTGTTGCGCTCGCGCGTGCTCACCTTGTCGAAGGCGCGGAAGGTCAGCGTGAAGGGCTTGCCGGGCGTGACGCGGCGGGTGATGTCAACCTGGAACACCGTCTGGCAGCCCATCGCGTTGTCGTCAGTAACGTCGCGATCCCAGATCACCCTGCCGTCAATCAGCACCTGCTTGAAGCGATGCCCGAAGAAGCTTTCGGTGCCGAGCTGTCCCGGCTTGTGCTGCTTGGGATCGGCGAAATAGTCGTCGGCGCAGTAGAAGCGCAGCGCGAACGGAGGTCTCCAATCCGATGGGATGGTCACGGTGCGCGAAGCGCCCGCCGCCCGCCCCGTCTCCGAGATCACGAGGGGATGGAAGATGTTGAGCATGTCGCGGATATCGACGAGCGCCCACCACGGCTCATCGGCCGAGATATTCCACGCGCTGCGATCGCCGAACGTCAGCGAAAGCGCCCGGCGCTGGTCACCGCGCGCGACCTGCGTCAGCGTCATCACCATCAGGACTCCTGCGACCAGATTGAGCCTCTTCATCCGCGACGCACCCTCATCCTATGCGCACCGTTTCTTCGCAGCGTTCGCGCATCCTTCGTCAGCTGGAGGCGCCCGCTCACAGGTATCGTTTGACGAATCGCCAGCCGCGCCTGCCGTTGAACCGGTGGTCGCCGCGGAAGATGTGCAGTGCGACGCGATCGCGCGCCCCGAAGACGCCATAGATCTCGCGCAGGCGCGCGAATGCCTCCCTGGTTGCGGGCACGGGCGCCAGGCGATCCGCGTCGCCGGATTCCGCGAAAAACGGCCGCGGGGCGATGAGCCCGGCGACGTCGTGCATCTCGGCGTACCGCAGAATGCCTGGAATGTAGTCGCAGATGCAGTTGGGCGCGGAGAAGAGGGTGTCGCGGTAGGTGCTGAAGTAGCCGCTCACATATGCCAGCGCGATGCGCGTGTCGACCGCGGCCGCATGCAGCGCCGTAGTCCCGCCGCCCGAGATGCCGATCACGCCGATGCGCGAGGCATCCACCTCCGCGCGGGCGAGCAGGTAGTCCACGGCGCGAACGGCGTCATAGGTTCGCCATCCGATCATGCTTTCGCCCAGCATCAGCGCGGCGCCCGCGGCGGGCGAGCACGACGATGCCCGCGGGCCGGCGGTTCGCGCCCGCTCATCGCGGCGATGGCCGAATCCAAGCTGCTCGATGGCAAGCACGGCATAGCCCCGGGCCGCTGCCTGCAGCGCAAAGTCCATCTGATAGCCGGCCGGTTCGGTGCGCTGACTGCCGTCCGGCTCGATGCCGACGATGTCGTCAACGCCGCGGCCGTGGCCGTGCAGGCAGAGAAGTGCCGGGCCGGGCGCTCGGAATCCCGTTGGCAGCAAAAAGTAGCCGATGACCCGCAAACCGGGGCGACTCCAGAACGCGATCTTCTCGCGCGAGTAACCGTCCATCTGCCGGCGCTCGATGGCCTGCGGCGAAAGGTCGCACTTGCGCCTCAGAAACCCGCCCTGGAGCTGAATCAACCTGCGGCGAAGCTTCGTCTGCCACGACCGCGCCCCGGCCACCGTGCGCGCATCGAAACTCAGTCGCGGGGTATTGTCCCCATAGCACGCGAGCAGGTATTCGAGTGAGTTGAGACCGTCGATCATCTCTTCATAGCCCTCGGTTCAGACTACCCCGCCCTCGGTGCGTTGCGGTTTCACAGCCCTCCGATCCCCGATGACGTCGGAAGGTACAGCCTGAACACCAGGTCAATGACGGTGCGCAGAAAGCCGGCGCTGAACTCGCCCAGGATCAAACCCAGGAAGAACGGCAGCGCCCGCTGATAGGCGCGCAGCCCGCCGTACCGCAGCAGAAACCCCTTGATGACCCACGTCACGAACACGGGCAGCCACATGCGGTAGGCGCCATAGCTCGCCGAGGCGAGATATCCGATGGGGTGGAGCGGCCACCACAAGAAGCGCGCCCGCATCGAGCCGAGAAACACCGTGAACACGGCACCGAACAGATATGCCCCGATGGCGCCGAAATCCCGCTTGCCGGGCGCCTGGATGTCCTGCATCAACTGCGCCATGGGCTCGCGCCCGAACGCCCACATCGCCGGGCCGTTGAACTTGGCGGAATCGAACCCGACCTGATAGGTGGAGTGGAGCATGGCCCAGAACGCGGCGATGACGCCGACCAGGCTCGCCGCGAGAATCGCGCAGCTCAGCCCGCGCAGCGGCATGTGGGTGCGCCGGCCCATGCGCAGCCCATCAACCTGGGTGAGGATGGGGAACTGCCGGTGGGTGCGCGACAGCCACATGAAGAGCGCCATCGCCGTCAACTCGTAGCGATTCCACGCCTGCACTCCGCCGACTCGCCGCAGCACCTGGTCCGGGCCGACCAGGAAGAGCTCGAACGTCGGCAGTCCCAGCTCCGCCCGCACCCGCGCGGTCACAAGCACGATGATGAAGAACACCACGAGGTAGAAGAGAGCCGTGTGGGGACGCATGCCCGCGGACATCGCGAACCCGATGAGCGCGATCCCGCCCACGATGAGGCCGATCGCGGCGGTGCGATATGGCATGGGTTCGTCGGCATCATCGAGATCAACTTTCCTCCACACGCTGCGCCAGACCGCGGCAAGGTGGCTTCGCGCCGCCCACAGCAGCACGAGCACAACGCCCAGGCAGGACCCGGTGCCCTGCTCCAGGACATACGGGAAGCGCTGCCAATCGCGGATGCCGAAGTAGATGCCCGCCACGATGCCGAGCCGCGTAGCGAGAAGAAAGAAGAGCCATGAGAACATGAGCTGCTGGGGGAGCAGATAGGCGAGGCCGTACACGAACGGGAACAGGTACACCGGAATCGTCAGCAGCCAGTGGCTGTTCCAGGGGTAGGCAGGCGGGTAGTAGCGGCCGCCGATTGGGATCTCAGGGACCTCGGGCACAAGGATGTGAACGAGATTGACGAGCTGCGGGATGGCGGCGATGATGAACCCGAGCCACAGCAATCGCTGCCGGAAGAAGCGAGGCGAGGTTATCTGAAGCGGTACCTCCGCGACCGGGTAGTTCAGGCGCTCCGCATCCCACTGCCGCCGGAACAGGCTCGCGAGACAGAGCATGACCCAGACAATCGCCATGGCGAAAAGCGTCCACCATCCCAGCGGCGCCACCCACGCGCGCCAGTGCGCATAGAGCGATGATCCGCCCGTGAACAGCGGCTTGATCACATTCGGATCCAGCACGACGAGGTGCCGCGGTAAGAATGGATGCACCAGTGTCGCCCACTGGTTCTCCGGGGTCGCGCGGCCGGCGACCATAGCGAGCGTGCTGACGAGGATCTGGAGCTGGTCGTGCCCGCCCAGGACGCTCGCGGTCGTGATCATGATGTAGACGACGAGCGCTTCTCCCCGCGACAGCGCCCAGCGCGGCGCGATGCGCGCGGCGATGGCGTTATAGAGGAGCAGCAGGAGCAGCATCGAGATCGCCTGGAAGAACAAGGCCGAGGTGGTGGCATTGTCCGAATAGCGCACCCATTCGATCTCGGCGAGCCACCAGGCGTTTAGGGGGATGAGGGCGAGGCCGATGATGATCGCGCGCGCGGTGACGGCCCGGGCGGGAGCGCGGGTGGCGCCGTCCGAGGTCGCAGCTTTCCCTTCGACAGGGGTCTCGGCGCGCAAGGGTCTCATCGGAAAGTCACGGGGACAGCAACCTATCGCTCAGCACCGCGGCGAAGGCGTCGACTCGGTCCCTATTGGTACATTCGCACCCGGCATGAGCAATCGGTTGGGTCGCAACGGGGGCCGAGCAGGCCGCGTGGAGCAGCATAGCATGGGGGCTTGTGGAGGTCAACCGAAACCCGCGAGGGCACCGGGGCAATAGCATTTCCGCGCTTGGCCGATGAAGTGGGGTCTCATGGGCGCGCGGATGAGAGTACGGTACCGTCCGGAGCGAGGGGGATTGCGCGACCTGATCACAGGCGCGGTGTATGCGAACGGCCGCTCCACCGTGCTATCATCTGCCCGCATGCGCCCTGCCGCCGTTCTGCGCATCCGTTGACGTGCGCAACCGCGCGAACCTATAATGGTCTTGGCGTTGCCGCCTTCCCGCGTCTTCACTCCGGGTTACTCATGAACATCTCCGTTATCGGCATGGGCTATGTCGGATTGGCCACCGCCGCCGTCTTCGCCGACCTCGGCAACGACGTTATCGGTGCGGATGTCGACGCCGCGAAGATCGCTGCGCTGCGCGCCGGCGAGCCGCCCATATTCGAGCCCGGGCTCAAGGAGATGCTGCGTCGCAATCTGGACGAGGGCCGCATCTCGTTTACCACCGACACCGCCGAGGCGGTGCGCGCATCAGAGGTCGTCTTCATCGCGGTCGGCACCCCCGCCAACACCGACGGTGACACCGACTTGAGCCAGGTCGAGGCGGCCGCGCGCAATATCGCCCGCGGCCTGACCGACTACAAGATCGTCGTCAACAAGAGCACTGTTCCCGTGGGCACCGGAGACCTCGTGGCGCGGATGATCCGGGACCATGCGCCGCCCGACGCCCGGTTCGATGTCTGCGCCAACCCCGAATTCCTGCGCGAGGGTTCGGCTCTTGAGGACACCCTGGCGCCGGATCGCATCGTCATCGGCGTCTCGGATCATCAGGTGGCGGAGAGACTCCTCGAACTCTACAGGCCCCTCGATCGCCCCATCATCGTTACCGATGTCGCCACCGCGGAGATGATCAAGTATGCGAGCAACGCCTTCCTGGCGACGAAGATCTCATTCATCAATGCCATCGCCGATATCTGCGAGCGCGTTGGGGCCGATGTCACCACCGTGGCCCATGGCATGGGAGCCGACCGCCGGATCGGCCACGACTTCTTGCAGCCCGGGCTGGGCTACGGCGGGTCGTGTTTCCCGAAGGACGTGCAGTCGCTCATCGCCACCGCTGCCGCGCACGGGTGCGATTTCGCGCTCCTGCGAGCGGCGCAGGAGATCAATGACAGTCGCGTTGGCCGGTTTATCGAGCGCATGACCGAGGTGATGGGTACGCTCGATGGCAAGACGATCGGCGTACTCGGCCTATCGTTCAAGCCTAACACCGACGACCTGCGGGAGGCGAAGGCGGTGGAGTTGATTCGTGCGCTGCTGGGGCGGAAGGCGGCGGTGCGGGCGTATGACCCCGTCGCGATGGAGAAGTGCGCGGCGCTGCTGCCACAGGTGGATTATGCCCACAGCGCCTACGAGGCCGCGCGTGGCTGCGACGCCCTCGTCATCGCTACCGAATGGAATGAGTTCAAGCTGCTCAACCTTGCGCGCCTCAAGCAGCTGATGGCCGAGCCGGTCATCTTCGACGGCCGCAACACTTTCGCACCCGAGAAGGTCCGCGCCCTGGGTTTCCGCTACTACGGCGTGGGCCGGCGGTGAGGGGATCACTGGACCGCGCCGGGCGCGGATCGCTTCCGCGGTTTGATGTCGACGCGCCTGGGCAGGATTGACCGACCAGCAAACGCATGACAACGGTAACGGCTGAACCTGCATCGATGACTTCGGGCCGACGCCTGCTCCTGTTCGCCCTCCTCCTGGCCCTTATCGTCGGACTACCGTTCGTCAACAAGCCATTCCAGATTGACGACACCGTCGTCTTGGCGGTCGCGCAGCAGATTGTGCGACACCCGCTGCGCCCGTTCGACGCCCCCATCAACTGGTTGGGCGACTTCAGACCGCTCTTCACCGAAACCACCAACCCTCCGTTCGTCTCGTACTATCTCGCGCCCCTGGTGGCGCGTTTCGGCTTTGCCGAGGTGCCGCTCCACCTTGCGATGCTCGGGTTTCTGGTGGTGCTTGCGCTGGCGACCGCCGCGCTCAGCCGCCGCTTCGCAGGGGGATCTGTCTGGCCGGTGCTGTTTGTGATGCTCTCGCCGGCGGTCGTCGTGTCCACCAATGTCATGCGCGACGTTCCCCTCGCCGCGCTTTCCGTCGCTGCGGTCGCGCTTTTCGTGTCCGGGGTTGACCGGCAGCGGTGGCCGCTCATGGCGGCGGGCTCCTTTGTCGCAGGTCTGGCCATGCTCTCGAAGTATTCGGGAGTGGTGCTGTTGCCCGTGTTGGTGCTCTATGCCCTGCTGCAGCGACGCGGGCGTTACGCCTTCTGGATCGTGCTTCCGCTTGCCATGCTCGGACTGTGGAGCCTCGATAACTACCTCGTCCACGGCCGCGTGCACCTCGCCTATCTCATGTCGGAGCGTCGAGGCGACCTCCCGTCCTCCGATCGCTTCTACGCCGCGCTGGTCATCCTGGGGGCTTGCCTCTTCCTCGCGCCCGCCCTCATCGCCGACGCGGCGCGCCGGCGACGGTTCTGGCTCCTCGGCGCCGCGGTCCTCGCGGGAGGCCTGGTGTTCTGGGGCGCGCGAACGTATAACGACGAGGGCGTGAGTTGGCAGTACGTCCTCTGGCTCACCACTGGCGCGGCGATGACGTTCCTCATCCTGGCGCCCGGACTCGCGGCTGCCCCGCGAGCGCTCCGGCGCGACCAGACTGAAGCCGCAGATACCCTTTTCCTCGGACTGTGGGCAGGCGGCGCGCTTACGTTCACGGTCTTCTTCGTCATGTTCCAGGCGGTGCGCCACATCATCCCGGCGATACCGGCTCTTGCGTTGCTGGCGGCGCGCCTGCTCGGCCGGCCGGCGCGGCCTTCGCGCTGGCTGCCGACGCTCCTCGGCGGGCTCCTTGTCGTCCAGGCCTTCATCGCCGTCGCCGTCGCCGCCGCCGACTATGAGTACGCCCAGACCTATCGCGACTTCGCCCACAGCGCCAGGCGGCGCCTGACCCGGCCCGGCCGCGAGACATGGTTCCTGGGAAACTGGGGCTGGCAGCGCTACGCCCTATCCGCCGGCTTCACGCTGCTTGGCCCGCACGGGCGCCAGCCCCGGCCGGTGAACGGGACCGAACGCGCCCTGGCCCAAAGCGAATCCGCCATGCCGAGGGTGAACGACCTCGTCCTGGTGCCTGACCGCGTCCACAAGGGATCGGGCCCCGACGGCCTCGAGCTCACCCAGATCGAGGAGAAGACCTACCGCGGTCGAATCCCAATCCACACCATGGACGGTTCTGTCGGCGCGAGCTTCTATGCCACAACCGGCGCCAGCGTGCCCTACGCGTTCACGCGCGAGCGCACACTCGAAACCTTTCGCGTGTTCCGGGTCAAGTCAACTCCGAGGCCGGCGCCGTGAGCGATCCACATTCCTCATCGGCGGACCAGGGCCCAGCTGCGGCGCTCCGGCCCAGGCTATCATTCGTCGTCCCGGTCAAGGACGAAGCCGATAGTGTTGTGACCCTGCACCAGGAGATCGCGGCGGCGATGCGCGAGGTCGGCGGCTCCTGGGAGCTCATCTTCATTGACGACGGCAGCGCCGACGCGACCTTCGAGCGCCTGCGCCAACTCCACGAGCAGCACCCCGAGGTGCGCGTGATTCGCTTTACGCATAACTTCGGCAAGTCCGCCGCGCTCACCGCCGGCTTCGCGGCCGCGCGCGGCGAGATCATCTTCACCCTCGACGGCGACCTCCAGGACGATCCCGTCGAGATCCCGCGCTTCCTCGCCGCGCTCGATCAGGGTTTCGACCTCGTCTCCGGCTGGAAGCGCAAGCGCCTCGACCCCGTCGGCAAGCGCATCGCCTCGCGCATTTTCAACTGGACCATGGCGCGCCTTACTGGCCTCAACCTCCACGACGTCAACTGCGGCTACAAAGCGTATCGGGCGGAGGTCGCCCACGGCCTGCGCCTTCGCCGCGGTCTGCACCGCTTCATCCCGTTCCTCGCCAAGGCGAGAGGCTATCGCATCGGCGAGATCGTCGTCGCCCACCGCGCCCGCATCCACGGGCGGTCGAAGTATGGCTGGGAGCGCATTCCCCAGGCGTTGGTGGACGTGCATCTCGCCTGGCTCGTCGCGCGCGGCATCGAGCGGCCGCTGGTCGCCCTGGGCGCGCCGGGGGCCGTGATGTTCGTCTTGGGTGCGGTGGCGGTTGGCGCGGCGACACGTCTGTCGGCGGCTGCGCTGTGGCTGCTCCTCACTGCGGGTGCGATTCTGGTTGTTGTTGGCGCCGACTTCCTGATCATGGCGCTGCTCATTCATCGCGCCATGGCTCGCGAACCCGAAGGCGGCGCGTATTCTGTCGCGGAACGGTTGGACTGAGTGGAGACCCCGACCGGCGAGAAGCCCCGCAGCCGACTTCGATCCGTTGCCTCGATCGCGACAACCATCATCCTCCTGGCCGCCGTCGCGTACATCATCTGGCAGCTTGTGGGCCAGTGGCATTCACTGAGCCGGCACCGGTGGACGCTGCGCCCCGCGCCTGCGCTCCTATCGCTGCCCCTTGCCGCAGCGTGGTTTCTGTGCCGGGCCTGGCTGTGGCGGCTCATCCTGGCGCGCTTCGGCCACCCGCTCGCATATGGCCGCGCGTTTCGCACGTTTATGCTCGCCGAGCTGAGCCGCTACCTGCCGGGCACCGTGTGGCACGTCCTGGGGCGGTCATACTACGCGAACCGGCAGGGCGTGCCCGCGGCGGTTACGCTCACCGCCATGATCCTCGAGCTGGCGCTGGTGGCGCTGACCGCCATCGCCTTCCTGCCCCTGCGCGCCATCGGCGGCGGACGTGTCTTCCAGGATCTGGCGATATGGGCCATCGCCGCGGTTCTGGTGCTGCTGGTGTTCGCCCACCCGCGCGTGATTGTGCCGATCGTGAATGTCGGCTTGCGGCGCCTGAAGAAGCAGACCATCCCCGCCCGGCTGCGCTATCGCGATATCGCGGAAATGCTTGGGCTGTGCGCGCTGATGTGGGTGTGCATCTGCGCGGCATTCGTGCTGCTGGTGTGGAGCATCGGCCCGATGGAGTGGGGGAGGGCCGTCGCGATCGCGGCGTCGTTCCCCGCGGCGTGGTTCGCGGGATTGGTGTCGATCGCATCGCCCGGCGGGTTGGGGGTGCGCGAGGGAGCGCTTGCGGCGCTGCTGTCAGGATTGTTGCCGGCGGGAATGCCGGTGGTCGTGGCGCTCGCGTCGCGACTGTGGCTCACCGTCGTCGAACTCGTCTGCGCCGCCGTCGCCTGGTGCCTGCGCGAGTGAGACGCAACCGGCCGGGGCGGAATGGCTAGGTCCCTAAAGGGACCGCCATGGCGGCCACAGGCCTAGCCACCCGGCCCCTACGTAGGGGCCGGCCTCCTGGCCGACCCGCGATCCGCGGCCACTGCACTCCTTCCTGCCTCGCCTCCAGTCGAGGCACCTGCCCTGGGAGCGCGGGCGTCTCGCCTGCCCAGCTAGCGCGCATTATTCATGCGCGCACGCATCGCACGTAGGATGCACGCCCTTCAAGCGCAGTATGAATAATCCAGGCTAGAAAACCAGCCGGAAACCCCGTGGTTTCATGCACTTGTGGTCGC
>Ga0315282_10016889_pt1 | contig 10614 bp, 7 predicted proteins | sample YL17G07_20_MG_FD_203693 | JGI IMG/M metagenome (GOLD analysis project Ga0315282, IMG submission 203693) | Sediment microbial communities from Yellowstone Lake, YNP, Wyoming, USA - YL17G07_20 | ecosystem: Environmental > Aquatic > Freshwater > Lake > Sediment | place: USA: Wyoming | collected... | reverse complement strand
GAAAGTACAAAGATTCAATTATGAAATAAACGATATAATTTGGCTTTAGAGGATCATGCATGCACGTTTTGCAAGTTACTCCGCGATATTTTCCAAACATCGGAGGCGTTGAAATAGTTGTTCAAAGAATAAGCGAGATGCTTGTTGCGCGCGAGGTCAAAGCAACTGTTTACTCGGTTGACTTAGATCCTACTTTGCCAAGACTGCAACATGTTAACGGGGTCATAGTTAAACGTTTTAGTCCTATATTAGATGATCCGTTTTATGTTCCTGAACCAAAATTTATCGCTTCTTTGCGTCGGGAGAAAGCGGACATTATTCACGTTCACAACGTGCATACGTTGCTACCGTTTATTGTGGCGTTGTGTAAACGTCGGAGGCAAAAATTATTGTTGCACCCGCATTATCATCGGTTTGGGCAGTCTTCTCTCCGATACTCTTTACTTAGGCTTTATAGATACGGACTTGGCAACGTGGTTTCTTCACGCATTGACGCTATCGTAGCCAATTCAGCTTATGAAAATCAAATACTTTGTGAGGATTTTCCCAAGTTTAGAAAAGTGTTCATGATTCCTGAAGGCATGGATGTGGACGAAGTTGAACGTGTAAAACGTAATCCTGTTGAACCTAAAAGAATCCTTTATGTTGGAGCTTTAAGGCGTTATAAAAATGTAGACAAGATTCTTGAGGGCTTTGCCCATTTGATAAAAAACCGAAACACACAATATCGGCTTGTTATTGTGGGTGGAGGCGCAGAGTGCGCAGAGTACGCTTCGTTAGTTAATCTGGCTCATAAATTGGGTATTTCCTCCTTTGTCGAATGGAAGCACGCATTATCTAGACAGCAATTGCTGTGTGAATATGCGAAAGCAAGCGTTTTCATTCTTCTTTCGCCTTTGGAAAGTTTCAGCAGGGTTGTTTATGAAGCATTGTTGATAGGGGTTCCTGTGGTTGTTTTGAATTTCGGAGCTCTGTCAAATGTAGTTGAGGCCGGTCTAGCGGAGGGAGTTAACTCTTTTAACCCTTCAGAGATTGCAGATGCAATTACAAACGCTACCAGGAAAACCTACGCTAAAGTTTCAAGTAGTATTAACACATTCCTCGACTGGAAGAAGTACTCAAATAGGATTATGAATGTTTACAACAAGCTTTTGGAAACGTAAAAAGCCTTAGACTTTGAAGAATATTTGTCAGGTAAAAGCTATTGCTCAGATGCTACTGTCCGCTAAACCTCTTTTGTTATGCGTTGTAAGGTGACAATCCAGAATATAGTCAAATGCCCTTGAGAATTCAACTGCCTCCTTTTACCAATCGTGCACATATAATATACCCCATAGGAAATAGACGAAAGAGACCGATTTTACCAAGAAAATATCCAAATGGTAAAAATGGGGCCTCATATTTTTTAACATCATGTATCTCGAAACCATATTCTTTCAAGAAGTGGATGACATTTTTTAAGGAAGGTACGGCAGTATATTCTCCTCTATAAGCAAATGAATGTATACTAGAGGGAAGAAAACCAAAAAAGGGAATGTACGTGTGGCTTTCAATGATAAAGTATCTATTTGGCAATTGAATTGCGAATATTCCTTTCCTTCTAAGTATTCTCTTCACCTCTTTATAGAACATCTTCCTTTCAGCTTTGGGAATATGCTCTATAAGACTGAAAGCTGTCACCAAAGAAAAAACATCATTTTTGAAGGGTAGCCTTATTGCTGATGCAACAACATGTTGATAATTTTCTTTGCGATTCTTTATTAGGTCAACACCTACTAGAAGCTTGGATTCGTCGGAACCAACAATGTTATCAAAAAGCAACCCTTTTCCACAACCTACATCGAGCAAAGAATTAAAGTCATAATTGGAGATAAAGGAAGAAAAATATTTCATTCTTTCAGTTTCAGTTCCGACTTTAGCGTTCAGAAGTCTGAATAAATATGCTCGAATTCTATTGTATATGCTATACGTCTATTACGCACCTATAGCTATTGGGAAAAAGTTATAGATAAGTCATTTTTATAAAGTGTACCTTATTGGGACTTAGATATTGATGTTCATCGAGGTAATGCTTCAGCTTTTATTCTTTATGTTTTGCTTCTCTGTATTAGGTGAACCGTGGAGACTTGTCCTTCGAAAATTTGTTGGGATTTTCAAAAATTCAGATGTTCTGCAGATACTAGTGCTTGATGTTTACCTTGGCGGTTTTCTATTGTATGTCATCGCCATTATTCCACTGCATCTTTTTTCCGTAACTACGTTGTATGCAATTAGCTTAATGTCAACTGTGATTGTCTTATGGTTTCACAGGAAAAAATTTAAGAATGCTACTCGAAACCTGCAGTTACAGTTCAAGAAGTTTTCGTTCCGAAACCATCTGCTGTCCGAACCCTTGCTGATTGTATTGATTTTTTTGTTTAGTCTTGTTATACAAACTATGGCGCTTAGCGGTCTTATTTTCGGAAGTATCCGTGATACTTCCATGCACTCGCTTTTTGTCCAAGTTCTACTGGAGAATAAGCAAGTACCAATGACGTTGCAGCCTTATTCGAGTGAAGGGATAATCTATCCGCAAGGTTTTACTCCGATGGTTGCCTATGCTGTGTTTGTTGCAAATTATTCTCCTCCTGAGGCTGTTTTTTATTTAACGGTCTTTTTTAATGCGTTTACGATACTCGGCGTCTATTTTCTGGGCAAAACATTATCGTTATCTAGAAAGGGGTACATGGGCTTGAGTTTGGCATTTGTGTTTGCTTTTGTGGCATCTTGGCCAAAATATATTACGTGGGGAAGCAACGCGTTCGTTGCTAGTTTTCCGTTGTTTTTTGTCTGTTTAAGTCTTTTTCCATTTTTGACAAAGGAAAAATTGAACGCTGGGGCAATTTTGGCGGTTGGTTTTCTTTTTGGCTATTTGGCGGTCTTACATCTTGAGGTTTATGAAGCGTTAATTGCCTGTTTGTTCGTGCTGTGGCTGTATACTGCAATAAAAAGGCATGCGGGTTCATGGAGCAGATTGTTAAGCCTTGTATTGATTTTTGGTTTAAGTCTTCTAATTCTGAGCCCATTTCTCTACAGACAATTAGTTTGGTATCAGTATCCTGGTCATAACATAGGAGTTGCGCCTGACGCAGAAATACCGCTTCCTAAGCCCACTCTTTCTTTTATCCAGACTAACTTCTTATGGCTTTTTGATAATTTAGCGAGTAATATCTTGCTTATAATCGCTTCACTCGCTCTGTCTTTTGTGAGCTTTTTAATTGCGGTACATTTTCGGAAGAATAAATCTTTCAGTGGGGTCAGTTGGCTTATCAAGTTAGGAATAGCCATGTTTCTAGGAGAGTCGCTTATTCTTCTCCTTGCCGCAATTGATTATGGAAGTTTGCCTTTTTACCCAAATCAATTATTACTGTATTTTCCTCTTTATTTCTTCATTGCGGCCGCTATTTTTTACTTGTTCTACCTTTTCTCTTCCTATTTATCCAGAAAAATTCTGGCAAAGACAGATGAGACTAAACTTAAGTCAAGGAAACTTCTAGTTTCTGCAATTTCCATTATGTTACTCGTTGGAATGTATTCCCCTTTCTTGTATCAAAGCATAGTTCTTGACGTCGGAGAGATCCATGGCAGTTACGCTGTTTTTGCTGTGACAACAGAGCAAGATCTTCAGTTAATGCTGTGGATTAAAGAAAATTTAGCTAAAAACGCTACAATATTGGTTAATAACTATCAGAGTGGAACTTTCATACCAAGCCTTGCAAATCGCAAGGTTATCTATACTGTGGGGGGCAGTTCTGATTCTGTCTCTTATCAAGAGCTCGAAACCTTACTGGAGAAAAACGGTCTTACTGCAACAGCTATGGATTTGATGAAACACTTCAACATAACAGACATTTACGTAGGATCAGGAGTTAGCGCTTCTGATGATTGGGAACATCAGTGGAATCCTGAGCTGTTTCTTGGCAACCCAAACTTTGAGTTAGTAAAAAACTTTGGCAACGCTTACCTCTTCCAATTCAATTATACGAATCCGAACATTGTTTTTCTAGACAATTTCGAACATGCACATTGGTACGACGATGGATGGCAAGCTTTCGATTATGGCTCTGGAGTATCAAACGTTACGATAGCAACTAACTCTGGATGTAGTTCAGGGAGATGCTTAAAAATGACAGCTCAAGCCATACCTGAACCATCGGAATGGATGTACACGCAATGTGTTTCTAGAGAAATTTATGTGCAAAACAATTCGAATGTCGATCTTTCATTCTATTTAAACGCAACCGAGGGCTTTCATGGCAAAGACACTTTTTCAGTCTTTGTATCCAATGTTTACCGTAACCAGTCCATGATAATTGCGACTCCAAACAGCGTATATGAGAGTTACCCGAACACCATTCCATTGCCTAACTCAGAAGGCTACTTTGAGTTTAACGGTTCTAACAGTTTAAGCGCGCGCTGGCATCAAATGTTCAATTCATCCTTGCCTAGTACCTTTATTTTGGAATTCGTGAACTTGGATTTTGACGGCGTTCCGAACGTTGCATACGTTGGCAATATTACGATCACTTCTACACCTTTGGGGTAAATTAATGGAAGAGAGTTTAGAAAAGCCGCGGGTGTCAATAATAATACCCACTAATAAGCGCGCGCGCTGCAGCTCCTACAAGACAGCGGCGTACGATTCGAAGTCATATACACAATCTTTTATTCCACCGGGGGCGTAGCTCTCAGAATCTTATTAACATCCTAACTGAATGAAGAATGATTTCAATTGACTACCGACCTAAGACAACCTGCAGACCTTGCCAAATTTGTGGTGCATCTTCTTTCATGATCGATGACCCTGAAAGAGAAAAGGTTTTGCGGCGAATTATGAATTGGCTAAATATTCAAAAAAATGATGTGGTTCTAGACATCGGTTGTGGTGATGGGTTTTTCTTCAAGAGCATTGATTTACAGACTTCAGATGTAAACGTGGTCGGTTGTGATATCCGAATATCAAGAAAGAGAAAGTTCAATCTGCCTATGGTAATATGCGATGCACAGCAACTTCCATTCAGAGATAAGACCGTTAACAAAATCATAATGAACGAAGTGTTAGAACATTTACCAAACGGTGAATTGGCTTGTAATGAAATATTGAGAGTTCTGGTCACAGAGGGTCGGGCCTATATTGCAACTTCAAACTCTTACAAAGACATGCTAAAACCGTTCGCCATACTTGCTAGAAGAGTTGATATCTATAAGGGTCATATCAAACATTTTTCGCGTGAAGAACTCGATAAGATGCTTTTCAATAATAGACTCAAAACACTTTACTTCCAATATGACGGATTTTTCGCACTATTTCTATACTATTCAATTATCTACTATGTTTTAAAGCCTCTTGTTGCGCGCAAAAGCACAATATCCTCCCATTACCTCTTGGAATCTGGTTTTGGGAAAGGGTCGTTTTTCCAACTTTCATATGGGTTAAGAAAGTATATATATTTGTTTATCTTGGGGAAATAGCACGCGCTTGACGAATTATTCAAAGCTTCCAATGGGGTATGGGAATCCACTTGATAGTAATTAAAGGCTCTAAAAAGTCATAATGGATTGATACTGATGGGAAGAGAACGGTTTGACTTCATTGAACTCGTGTATGAATTTCCCTTATACTACAGTCCACCACAACGTGAAGATTACTTTCTCTACCCAGCGCAAATTGCAGGTCAAATGGGTTTGAAACCTGCGATTTTTACAATTCGAACCCAATTAACCCCTGAGAAAAAACAAGTGATAAATGGCATCGACGTATTTAGGTTCAATTCTGTTTTTTCTATCCTACAACGACTTGTCAAAGTCTCTCCTGTGCTTGCGCATGGTCACAGTTTCGGATGGCTACCTGCCACTTTTGCCCCGCTGTTAGTTAGAAAATACGTTTTTACTCATCATGCCTATAGATTAGACATTTATCCAAAGTGGAAAGTAAACCTCGTTCTTCTTCTGCTCAAAAATTCCAAAGCCATAATAACTCTAACCAACTATCAGACGGATCAATTCAAAGACTTTTTTAGCAAGTCAAAAATTCACGTGATACCTATTCCGATTGATTATGATTTCTTTGCTTTAACTAAAGAAGAATGGAAAGTGGAGATACAACGTAGATATGGCCTAAATGCTGATGACAGATTAATTCTCTGTGTGGCTAACCCGAGACCAATAAAGAATCTTGAAACTCTTATACGAAGTTTTACTATAGTGAATGCTAAATTTCCTTCTACCAAACTAATAATAGTTGGAGGAGAACCTCTCTCTCTCTTGGGAATATTTTCGCCCACTAAGCCTAGATTAAATTACACTCTTGAACTGGCTAAGTTAGCGAATTCATTAGGCGTAAAAGAGAATGTCATCTTCACAGGATACCAAAATGCAGAAGAACTGCGAAAGTTCTACTCGGCTTCAGAAATCTTTTGCATGCCGTCATGGATGGAGGGACAGGTCTTAGCGGCTGGCGAAGCAGCTTCTGCAGGTCTACCTCTTGTCTTGTCTGGTATCAAAACCTCAATGGAAATATACAGTGAGTGTGCACTGTTTCATGACCCACATAAATATGAACAGTTGGCAAGCCAAATTATCAAATTACTTGAAAATCCCAAACTGGCCAAAAGCTTGGGCAGCGCTGGGCGTACTAAAATGCAGAATTATCGCCCAGAGATAGTTCATGCAAAACTTAGAAAATTGTATGAAAGCTTACTTTCTTAGAGCGCGCGCTAAGAATTACTAATGGCATGTACGTTACGAAGAACATTCAACCCTAAAAGGGGAATAGGCTCGATTTTCTTTAAATAACAAGCATTGAGAATATCTCGGCGGGAAGTCCGCGGTTGTTGTAAGAAAGGAGTTGTGTGGATTATGGCGCAAGAAAAGGCGATGTATAGGACGGTCTGTTTGTAAGGATGAGGTTGCTCGTATCTACACATGCCATAGTTGAAGGTCTGATGTTTGCATGGCTGGCGCAGTACAAACTCGTTGGATCTGCACACTGTCGTATTTAGATCATAGCGCGCACTACTTCGTTAGCCTTATATTTCTGCATGAAATTAAGTTGCAGGTATGACAGTAGTTCTTTGCAGCTTCAAAGTTATCAGAGTCGTTGGCGACTTGCTCTTTTTGTTCAGGTTTTTTGGATGGATTAACGCGCGCTTGTATCAAATCCAAATCAAAAACCAGAAACCCTTAGCCATGATATGGAAAACACATCACTTGGTAGGATAAGATAAATGAAAGAAATGAGAGTCAACGAATGGGAAACAGTTTGGAACAAAAGCTCCGTCGAAAGGGAACTGAACCAGATACCCTTTGAAAGTTTCGCCTGTGATTTCAAGAAGATATTTAAAAAAGGCGATTTGGTGTTGGAAGCGGGCTGCGGTTACGGCAGATACTGTTTCTGGCTTGAGAAAAACGGCGTTCAATCAGTCGGAATTGATTTTGTTTCTTCAGCGCTTAGAACAGGCAAAAGATATTTCAAGTCCAAGGACGGTGATTTTCCCTTGATCGTTGCTGACGTATCAAAGCTTCCATTCAAAAGAGACATATTTGATGGGTACATATCATTAGGCGTCATCGAACATTTCGAAACAGATTCAGAACTTTGGAAATGTTTACAAGATACTTTCAGGGTCGTAAAGCCAAAAGGTTTTGCTTACATCTCAGCTCCAAATCCGTACGCTCCTCACATGATTTTGCGAAGACTCTTGCTACCTCATGTTTTCTCCACTTACTACGAACGACCTAGACATAAAAAAAATCTAAGGGCATTATCAGAGGGTGCAAACTTCAAGATCCTGACAATTTACACTCGAGACTTCTATTATCCGTTTTATGCAATTATCACGTTCTTATCAAAAAGGGATTCATGGAAACTTACGTTTCATGAAAAAGATATTAAATCCATTGGAAAATATGCCTTTGCTCCGTAATTTAAACAGCGGTCTTTACCTAATTCTCCAGAAACCTTGATCAATGGCGCGCGACAGCTTTTAGCGCAAATATCCTTCTTAGGCAAGGTTTGGCTGGAGAAATTGCGCAAAACACTAGGAAGTTCTAGGGGGTCAGTGTGAGATCAGACAGCTTAGATTTATCGATCAGTGTTTTTTCTGGCTTTCTGATTTTCGCCCATAGAGTGCGGCTGCCAACTATTATCAGTGGATAACATACTATCCACGTGAGAGAGTATAGCTGACCATAGAAGTCATGGAACCTCTGTACGTCCATCGTGTACCCACCTGTGTTGACCGAAATCAGGAAGATAGTGGCTATTCTCAGGACATTGAGAAAGAAGGTTACAATGGCGCCGACTGTAAAGTAAATTATTTTGTGCTTCAAAGGAATAACCATGTTTCTGAGAAAGAGGAGAATAACTACCGTGTATATCACTAGGCTCTCTATTCCGGAACAAGGCCAACCTATCCCAAAAGCTGACGAGTATTTTCCTAGAGAATTTTCAATCATAAATGTAGGCATTCCGTTTGCAGTACCCAACCAAATCACTCTGTATCCCAAAAACGTTAGAAGATTTGCTGCAAGTGTCGCCGTAGTTGGAACGAACATCTGGAACGGTGTAAACCTTCCATAAGGATATACGTTGTCGATCATGTATATTATCCCAACACTGCCCAGGAGAAATGGGGAGATTAAGACTTTTTTTAAGCCACTAATTCCATACTGCAGCGTTATAATGAGAGTAAAAAGTGCAGCTAGAACCAGATACTCTATTGAAAGTGGCACCCAATATTCGAAACCTGGCGAAACAAGGCCAATCTTCGAAGCCCAGTTGAGAATTACGACATTTAACCCATAAAAGCTAGAAATAACAATGTATATTGTGGGGAGTAAAAGGGCAAAGATAAACATTCCGGTTCTCACGCGATTTGGATTCCCGCTTATCCTCGACTTGAGGTTTTCCCAGTTCAGTATTATTTCCAAGAAAGCTAGCCACAAAAAAAAGAGGTAGAAGGTTCTACCTTTCCACATCATCTCGAAGCTGCTCATGTTCTTGTATTGTGAATAATTCGGAAAAGTATAGGACTCGAAGAAGTAAAGTACAAGAATCGGCGCAATGATGGAAAACAGCGGTAATAACTTGACGAGAATATTTATGTTGCTCTTGACTTTTTGCTTGAATCGCATCATTAGAAAAATCCCATGTCTTCTTCCATTCAATATGGCTATATATCGCTACAGCCACTTAAAAAGCACGCGTGCATTATCTCAGATTTACGATCGCTCCTAGGGCTCGAAGGGAAAGAAGACGAAAACTGCCATCCTCATCTTTCGTCCTCTAACTTATCGTCCCTCCTGTCATAAAAGAGGATTATGCTTGTAGAAAAGATTCGATACGCTCCCAGTAAACTTCGCTCCTTACTTTCAACCATTAGAAAGAAAGTTTAAAGCTGAACGGTGCTTCCTTAAGACTGGGGAAACTTGAAGTCAGTTAATTTTGTGCAAAAGATGTTCCGCAATTATTATATGAGGAATTATACTCCTAAAAGTTCTATTTTCAAGATAGAGCAGCGTGAGTTCGGCTTCATAATGTTTGAAGGCTGGATGTATAGGCATAAGAGTTTTAAACAAACTGATGATCTGAGGGAGTTTTTGCAAAATTCTGTCCCTTCAGATGCATATTATTCCTGTGTTTATTATGAATTTCCTGAGGCTGAGATGGACAGGAAGAGATGGATTGGCGCTGATCTCATCTTCGACATCGATGCTGACCATATTCCGACACCGTGCGATAAGATTCATGATGAATGGGTTTGTGGCAGTTGCGGTTTTTCTGGCAAGGGAGTGACGCCTGAAAAATGCCCTGCATGCAATAGTGAAAAGCTTAATGCGAACACATGGCCTTGCGAGACTTGTTTAGCTTCTGCAAAAGCCGAAACAATTAAACTCTTAGACATGTTAACACAAGATTTTGGCTTTTCTGAAAATGAAATACACGTTTTCTTTTCTGGGCACCGCGGTTACCATGTGTCTGTTGAATGCGAATCTGTTATGACGCTTGACTCTATTGCGCGTAAGGAAATCGTAGATTATATTTCGGGCTTAGGTTTAGACGTTTCTTTCCATGACTCAAAGAGGAGAAACAGGAAGGAGGCACTTTCTTCTCCGAATGTACTCGAAAGCGATTTTGGCTGGTTTAAACGCCTAAATCAAGGAATACAAAATTTTATTATTAATGCAAAAGATGAGGATTTTAGAAATATTGGGCTCAAAAAGAATGTCATCGATGCTTTGTCACATAATAGAGATTCAGCTTTAAGAAGCTTGCAGAACACTGGCAATCAGCCTCAGTTTGTTAAAGGAGTAGGTCCCGATTCTTGGAGGAAAATAACTGAACATGTAGTTAAGTTGCAATCGGCAAAAATCGACACTGTTGTGACTACAGATATTCATCGTTTAATCAGGTTGGCTGATACGTTACATGGCAAAACTGGCTTTTTGAAGGTCGAGTTTCCAGTTTCAACCATACATAGTTTCGATCCATTCAAGGACGCGATAGCCTTTAAAGAAGGCACAGCAACCGTTAATGTTTCTGACGCGCCCGAGTTCAGATTGGGTGATGAAATG
>Ga0315282_10016888_pt1 | contig 10615 bp, 9 predicted proteins | sample YL17G07_20_MG_FD_203693 | JGI IMG/M metagenome (GOLD analysis project Ga0315282, IMG submission 203693) | Sediment microbial communities from Yellowstone Lake, YNP, Wyoming, USA - YL17G07_20 | ecosystem: Environmental > Aquatic > Freshwater > Lake > Sediment | place: USA: Wyoming | collected... | reverse complement strand
GCAACATCTTCAATCCTGTTAAGAAGATATCTGAAATGCCGGAATGTATCCGGAATAAATCGGAATCACTTTTCATAGTGAAGCGTAATATGCAGATGTGTCAAATCTCAAAAAATCATCCGTATATATAAAAGCTGTCTTAGGCATCCCTTACTTCTTTGTTTTTTTAAAGCGACCCAAAGAGACTACTTTCCCGCGGAGTGATTTTTCTTCTTCAGGCACAACAGATGTTTTGGATTCCTCAGGTTGATCTTCCATATCCCATATGTCCCATCTGTCAAACCTCACCCTTGCATCCGGAGAAAATACAGATACTATATCGTCAAAGTATAAAAAACATTTTTCAGGTTTGTTGTTAACCCCGAAACCCAGTGCTGTTATGATACTTCCATCCTCAGTCCATTGAAGGTTCTTGTAGTTTTTCTGGTTGAATACCAAAAAAATTCCTTTCTTTTTCTCTTCTTCTGTGAATCCCCTGTTACCTATAGTGGAGTTATCAGAATACTTGACGACTATAAAAACTTGTCCATAATCATTTAACAGATCATAGAATAAATTTTGGAGGTATTTAATTTGATTTTTCATCCCTTTATCTTATATCATTTCCTAAAAATTCAGACAAAAAAATACTGATGAATAACCGTGCCACAGAGACCGCAGGGTATCTAAATATTCTTGATAAGAATACCAAATATCGTCATTCCGGGCTTGTCGGAGCGACTCTCAGCGAAGTCGGTACGACTCGATTCCGAGACTCGCATCGAGACCCGGAATCCATTCTTTATCGCTTCCGGATTCCCGATAATAGGAGGGGGAGGGGCTTCCGGGGGGGGGAAGCCCCTCGTTGGAGGGAAGCTCTATATCTCTTTCTGATGTGACTTTCTCATAAATGCAGGCACATCAATACGGTCTTCATACGACATAATTTCTGTTGGCACTATATCCACACTATAATCCGGCTTCAGATTCTTTGATAAAACCCTCTCCGAACCTCTAAAACTTACAGGATGCTTAATAGGTGTCCACTTTTTAATCTGCGGCAACTCCACCTTTTCTCTCTGATCGTTAAAACCTGTTGCGATTACAGTAACCCTTACCTCGTCACCGATATCAGGATCTATAACAGCACCGAATATGAGGTGTACCTCTTCGTGCGCAGAGTCATATACGAAGGAAGCCGCTGCCTGAACATCGTTCAGCGAAAGTTCAAGGCCACCTGTAATATTTATTAGAATGCCCTTTGCACCTTCAATAGATGACTCCTCGAGCAAAGGATTTGAAATGGCCTTTTTAGCTGCCTCGAGCGCTCCTCCTTCTCCTCTTCCCAGGCCGGAGCCCATAACTCCACGGCCTTTATCCTCTATAATCGTCCTGACATCAGCAAAGTCAACATTGATTAGCCCTGGAATCAGGATGATATCAGATATCCCCTGAACTGCCTGCTTCAGGACATCATTGGCTATGGCAAAGGACTTAAGCAGAGGAGTTCCCTTCTCAACGACAAGACCTATCCTGTCATTTGGTATTACAATCAGGGTATCTACATTTTTCCTCAGTTCTTTTATCCCCTCTTCTGCATTTATCCATCTCATCTTTCCTTCATAAAAAAATGGCTTGGTAATAACAGCAACCGTAATGGCACCGAGTTCTTTTGAAATACCAGCAATTACAGGTCCGGCGCCTGTACCTGTGCCTCCACCCATCCCGGCAGTTATAAAGACCATATCAGAGCCCTCAAGCGATTCAGCAATTGCAGTCCCGTCTTCAAGGGCTGCCTCTTTACCGATCTGAGGGTCTGAACCTGCTCCAAGTCCCCTGGTAAGATTAGCGCCAATCTGTACCTTAACAGGCGCAAGAGAGGTTTCAAGTGCCTGCATATCAGTGTTAATAGCTATAAATTCAACCCCGTGGAGGTTCGAAGCGATCATATTATTGATAGCATTGCCTCCAGCTCCTCCAACACCGATAACCTTTATCTTCGCCTTCTGTCCCCTTACTTCTTCAATTTCAAACATACACACCTCCTTTTTTTATCTAAAAATTCCTTTTACCCAATCCTTCATCTTTCCGAATATCCCTGTAAAAGCATCAGGGTAAAATACCCTGCCTGATTTTGTATCTGACCCGTAAAGCACAAGGCCTACACCTGTGGCATACATTGGATTATTTATAATGTCTTTGCACCCTTTTATGTCTTCGGGGAATCCTATTCTGACAGGAAGTCCTAATACCGCCTCTGCCATCCTGTCGAGGCCTTCGAGCAGAGAACAACCTCCTGTAAGAACAACTCCTGTTGATGCAATATCATACGCAGAGCAGGATATGAGTTCACCTTTTATTAAATCCAGCAGTTCCTCGGTTCTCGGCTGTATAATCTCCGCTAGGCACCTGCGCAATATCTTCCTTCCCTGTCCTGCTTGAATTATATCTATCTCTTCAGAGTCGCTCACCATACTTGTTGCTGCAGATCCAAAACTTTTTTTAACCCTTTCAGCCTCGGATACGGAAACCCTCAGGCCAACAGCAATATCATTTGTAAAATGGTTCCCTCCAATGGCAAGAACAGATGTGTGTCTAAGCCAGCCATCCCTATAAAGTATAATATCTGTTGTACCGCCGCCGATATCCACAATGGCAACCCCGAGTTCTTTCTCATCATCTGTAAGTATCGCCTCTGCTGATGCGACAGGTTCAAAGACTATATCAACAACCTCAAGGCCTACCTTTTCACAGCATTTGAGGAGGTTCTGCACCGAGGTTACAGCCCCTGTGACTATATAAACCTTTGCCTCAAGCCTTACCCCCATCATGCCTATAGGGTCTCTGATACCATTCTGGCCGTCGAGGATATACCCCGTTGGAATAACATGCAGTACCTCCCTGTCAAGTGGTACATAAACAGCCTTTGCAGAGTCTATTACGCGCTCTACGTCCACATAAGCCACCTCTTTGCCTCTTAGACCAACAGCTCCATAGCTGTTAAACCCTTTAATATGACCGCCTGCAATACCAACATATACTGCATTTATTTCGACACCTGTAATAGACTCGGCTGTCTTCACAGCGTTTTTTATTGACTCCACTGTTGACTCTATATCTACGACCACACCCTTTCTGAGTCCTGTTGAAGCAGATGTACTGATTCCGCGTATTTCTAACTCGCCTTCTATCAATTCCCCAACGACAGCGCAAATCTTTGTAGTCCCCACATCAAGCCCTACAATAATATTCCCATGATGAGACTGCCTAAACATCACTTAACCACCTTGTTGGTTATAGGTTTTACGATCGCCTTGCCTGCAAATCTTAAATCTATATAATCAACAGGGATGCCCCTATTTTTTATCTCGTCTTCTAATTCAATCAGCCTTTTAAGTTTTTCTTCTAACATCCCGGAACCCATTTTTACAACAGTTCCATCGATTGTTACAGTAAGCTCATGTGGCTTTCGTGCAAATATATCAATGTGGTCTCTTCCCGGCGAAAACCCTTTATCATTCATCAACCTTGCAAGGTTAAGAGCCTCTGAAAACCCCTCTTTTTCTCTGAACGGATCCCCTGTGATAACTGGAAGGAACGGTATTGAATCACCCTTAAGTTCTTCAAGGAGTTTGCCCTTCTCATCTATCAGAAAAAGATGGCTGTTCATATCAAGAAGTGCAAATGGTACTGCTTCCTCTATTACCAAAGACAGTGTATCAGGGAATTCTTTCCTCATATTTACGGATCTAATCCATGGAGATTTGAGCAACCCTTGACTCACCTTTTTATTCGAAATCGTAATCAGACTATCACCTAAAAATCCCCCCTTTCCCCCTTTACTAAAGGGGGGTGAGGTGGGATTTTCATTCACATGAACACCGGCAAGTACCCTGAGTTCATCGTCTGTTAGATGTTTATTCCCGTTAAATACAACGTGTTTAATAGGCAATACCGATCTTACTGGACGCAAGTAAATATACATAAATATTGCGATTGCAAAAATGACGATGAAAACAGCTACATTGCGGAATATACCAAAAATATTTATCTTTTTACCCGCCCTCCTTAATTTATTGGCCTTCATCAATAACACCTCTGATTATCTCTCCTATCAAGGCAGGAAAATCAAACCCTGCAAGGCTTGCTATTTTTGGCAACAAGCTCATTTCGGTCATACCCGGAATAGTATTAACCTCAAGTACATAGGGATTGCCTTCTGTATCAACCATTAGGTCAACCCTTGTAGCACCCTTACACCCGAGGGCAATATGAGCAGAAATAGCAGCCGCCTTTGCACTTTCATAAGCCTTACTGTCTATTTCTGGAGGAAGTATATATTCTGTCCGGCCTGCGGTATATTTGGCCTCATAATTATAAAACTCAAGAGATGGCCTTACCTCAACCCCGCCTAATACCCTGCCATTGAGTATCCCTATATGTACTTCTTTGCCCTCTATATATTTTTCAACAATTACCCTTGAACCATGGGAATAGGATGTCTCTAATGCTTGCTCAAGGTCCGTTTCATCTCTTACAATACTTACCCCAACGCTTGAACCTTCTGTTGCTGGCTTGACAACCCAGGGAAAAGGAAAGTCGATTATAGGTTTGGAGTTACCCCCCCCCCTATGCCCCCCCTTGCTAAGGGGGGGATGGGGGGGTGACTGCTGATCGCTGATTGCTGAACGCCGAATTACAACAAATGGTGGTACGGGGATATTGTGATAAAGAAAAATCTTTTTAGATGCCTCTTTGTCCATCGCAAGGGCAGATGCAAGCACCCCGGAACCTGTATAAGGGATACCTAAAACCTCAAGCATGCCCTGTATGGAGCCGTTTTCTCCCTGTCCTCCATGCAGTGCAAGAAATACCACCTCTATCTCCTCTCTATTCAGCACATTACAAATATCAGGGCCTACATCTATAGCAACTGCATTATAACCTGATCCTTTCAAAGCGCTATAAATTGCGGTTCCACTCCTGAGAGATATTTCTCTTTCGGCTGATATCCCACCCATTAATACACCTATACGTTTATCCGTTAACATTGTCTCTTCCGACTATCTTTATCTCCGGCTCAAGTACCACTCCAAATCTTTCTTTAACTCTATGAGCAGCTTCCTCCATAAGCCTGATAAAATCAGAAGCATTTGCCCTTCCTTTATTTATAAAGAAATTCGCATGTATGCTGCTCACTTCAACATCACCGATTCTAATACCTTTGCATCCTGCTTCATCTATAAGCTTACCTGCAGATAACCCTGCAGGATTTTTAAATACACATCCGGCAGATGGTTCCCAGAGAGGCTGTTTTTCTCTCTTTTTCTCCAGGAAATCGTCAACCTTAGCTGAAACCTTTTCCTTTTCATCCTTCTTGAGCTTTATTTCTGCACCAAGGATTAATTCATTTTGTGAAATGCTTGTACTTCTATATCTAAAGTTAATCTCCTCTGCCTTAAACCTTTTAATCCTACCTTCAATATCCATTACCTCAACTGAAATAAGAACATCCTTCATCTCATAGCCGAATGCACCTGCATTTCCAAAGATTGCTCCACCAACAGTTCCTGGTATGCCTGCAAGTCCCTCTACACCTGAATAACCATTTTCTTTCGAGAAATTCACAATCCTCTGGAGTAAAGTCCCGGCCTCAGCAAATAAATACGCATAGTTATTATCCTTACTTAAGACCCCCGTCCTTCTGAAAGACCTTAAAGATATAACAGCGCCCTCTATGCCACCGTCTCTCACTAAGATATTTGTTCCTCCTCCAAGGGGGAAAAAAGGTATCTTATTTCTTCTCAAGTTAATATGCATGTTTTTTAGTGAAGAAAGGTCTTGAGGCATGGCAAAGATATCCGCAGGTCCCCCGATCCTCAATGATGTATGGTTTCTCATTGGCTCCCTAAATTTCACCTCGCCTTCAAAGAGGCCCTCAGAAAATATATCTTTTAAATTTTGAGTTTCCACTTTTGACTTTTTTCTTTTAGCTTATTTAGTATCTCATCGCCTATCTTCCATACATTGCCTGCTCCGAGAGTAAGAAGAATATCATCTTCCCTCATATTAGAGATTAAATGCCTTATCGCATCTTCCCTATCTTCAGCATATAAAACACTGCTATGCCCTGCTTTTTTAATCCTCTCAAGCAAGGTTGCTGAGTTCACGCCCTTTACAGGTTTTTCACCGGCAGAATAAATATCAAGAAGTGTGAGTGAATCAGCATCATTAAACGAAGATGAAAACTCATCCATGAGGTCTCTTGTCCTTGTATATCTATGAGGCTGAAATAAGACAAATAATCGTCCTGCCTTCTGATTTCTGCCTTCTGCCTTCTGATTTCTGATTAAAAGTCCTTCCTTTGCTGCCTTCAGTGTTGCCCTTATTTCTGAGGGGTGGTGGCCATAATCATCGAATACCTTTATCCCCTTTACCTCGCCCTTAAACTCAAACCTCCTCTGTATACCGCTAAACCTTTTCAGTGCATCTTTAATTATTGATACATCCAGTTTTAGAATTAATGCTACCCCGATAGCAGCCAGGCTGTTGAGGACATTATGTATTCCGGGCGCAGGAAGGTCGAAACTCCCAAGATTTCTGCTCTTGTAAATTACTTCAAAGCTTACCGACATAAAACCTTTTCTAATATTTTCTGCATAAAGTTCTGCTTCATTGGTAAGTCCATATGTGATGTATCTTCTGTGAATAGATGGCAAAAGTTCACGCAGGTGCTCGTTCTCAATACAAACTATTGATACGCCATAAAATGGAACTTTATTCATAAAGTAAAGAAATGCCTTTTTCAATAAATCCATTGTCTTGAAAAAATCCATATGTTCCCTGTCAATATTTGTGACAACTGCAATCGTTGGAGAAAGCTTAAGAAACGACCCGTCACTTTCATCAGCCTCTGCCACAAGGAATTCTCCCTGACCGAGTCTTGCGTTACTGCCTATTGCCTTTAGTCTTCCGCCTATGACAACAGTTGGGTCAAGACTGCCATGGGCAAGGATAGTCGATATTAAAGAAGTCGTTGTTGTCTTGCCATGTGCCCCTGCAACAAGTATCCCATACTTTAACCTTGCCAGCTCTGCAAGCATCTCTGCACGTGGTATTACAGGTATAGACCTGCTTTTTGCCTCAACGACCTCCGGATTATCACCTGAAACCGCTGAGGATACGACCAATACATGGGCATCGTCTATATTTTCTGCTTTATGACCTATATAGACCTTTATGCCTAACTTCCTCAATCTTGCCGTTGTCTCTGAATCTTTTAAATCAGAACCTGTCACCTCATAGCTAAGATTATGAAGCACCTCTGCAATACCCGACATCCCTATTCCGCCTATCCCGACAAAATGTATTACCCTGTATCTCTCAAACACTATCTTTATCCTTTTGACTGATGACCGTTGACTGCCGCCTGTTTTATCAAGCTCATTGCTATATCAACCACTTTTGAGCATGCCTCTGGTCTTCCAACCGACCTGCTATTTCTTTGCATCTCTGCCCTCATTGTCTCATTCGTGTACATCTCTCTTATGCTATTGGCAAGGGATTCCCCTTTAAGCTCGCTATCACGTATCATCTTCGCTGCACCCATCTCAAGAAGTTTCCTTGCGTTCAATTCCTGGTGCTGTCCGGCTGCATAGGGATAAGGGATTAATATTGCCGGCTTTCCCAAAGCAGTCAACTCTGCAAGTGTTGTTGCACCTGCCCTTGAAACAACTATATCGGCAACAGCATACGCCTCGCCCATCTGATATATAAATGGAGTGATTGTTCCTTTGAATCCGCTCTTCCTATATGCCTCCCTGATGTTTTCATAACCTCTTATACCTGTCTGATGCAGGAACTGAATCTTATCCTTAAGGTCATACATATTGTTAAGGGCATCTACAATCGCCATATTTATACTCTTTGCACCTGAACTCCCTCCAAAAATAAATATAGTGAACAAACCTCTTTCAAGGGAGAAAAGTCTATACGCAGACTCGATGTTCCCCTTTAGAATCTGCATCCTGACAGGGTTCCCTGTAAGGAAGGTCTTTGCCTTTGGAAAGAATGAAATACTTTCCTGATAAGTTATGCACACTGCTCTTACGAATCTTCCAAGAATCTTATTAGTAAGTCCGGGTATGGAATTCTGTTCAAGTATCATGGTTGGTATTGACATGAAATATGCAGTAAGCATAGCTGCCCCTGATGCGTACCCGCCAACACCTATCACGATATCAGGTCTCACCGTCTTGATGATTTTGTAAGAATCAACAATCGAGAAAAATGTCATCACTATTGCCCTTACCTTTTGGACAGATGATACTCCTACCAAACCCTCTGCCCTTAAAAACTTTATTGGATAGCCCTCCCTCGGAACCACCCTCGCCTCTATTCCATACTCTGTTCCAACAAATATTACCTCTGTTGAATCATCTCTGTTTTTTAACTCTTCAGCTACTGCCAGACCTGGAAAGAGATGTCCACCAGTACCTCCGCCTGCTATTATTACCCTCATCGTGAAATATGAATTTCCATATTTCTTCTGGCCCTTCTTCTTATAATTATTTCTTTATCAATTAATGTTGTACTTATTTGTTCACCTTTTGATATGTTAAGGAGTATTCCTATCGCAGCCAAATTCACAAGGAGAGCTGACCCTCCGTAACTGACAAATGGTAAGGGTAACCCCTTTGTAGGCACGAGACCTGTAGCAACTGCAAAGTTGATAAGCGCCTGAAGAGAGATCATCAGTGAAAGTCCTATTGCCAGGTAATATACAAACCCGTCCTTTGCCTTGTTTGCAATCGATATACCCTTAATAAACAAAAGCAGAAAAAGTGCTATCACAACTGACACACCTATAAAACCAAACTCCTCACCGATAATAGAAAAGATAAAATCCGTATGGGATTCAGGGAGGTAAGACAATTTCTGTTTGGAACTTCCGAGACCTACACCTGCCAAGCCTCCACTACCGAGTGCTATAAAAGACTGCACAAGCTGGAAGCCGCTGCCCTGAGCATCTTCCCATGGGTCCAGAAATGATATTAGCCTTCTGAGGCGATAAGGCTCCGTAACAAGCTTGAATATTACCGGTATGGCAAACACTGAAAGTGATGCAAGGTATCTGAGTCTTATACCGGAAAGAAAAAGCATTGCAAATGTGAGAAATGCAAGACTCATTGCTGCCCCGAAGTCAGGCTGTTTGAGAATGGCTATCTGGAATATTATCATGATGAATACAGGTTTTATAAAGGATGTAAAACTATCCGTTCTATATTCCGGCATCGAGATATACCTTGCAAGGAATATGACCATGGAAAGCTTTACAAGCTCTGATGGCTGGAAGGTTGAAGGCCAGAGTCTTATCCATCTCCTTGCACCTCCAGCTGAGACTCCAATATTGGGCAAGAAAACAAGTATTAGCAGCACAAAAGAAAAAATCAGAAGGGGGATAGCCATCTTCTTTATAGTAGAAGGTTTCAGTCTATAGGCAAGAAACATAAAGCTGAATCCTATGAGGATTGTAAAGACGTGTCTCTTGAAATAATAAAATTCGGTAACCCCTCTCTTTGCAAGTACAGGAGTAATAACAGATGTGGTGCTGTATATCATAAGTGCGCCAAAACCTATCAACAGGACTGTAATAAAGAGCAGCCACCTGTCATATTTACCCATTATTCCATCTCCATCACTATCTTTTTAAACTGCATGCCTCTGTCCTCAAAATTAGCAAACATATCAAAACTGGCACATGCAGGTGAAAGCAGAACAATATCGCCTTTTAATGCCATATTACGCGATATATTTACAGCTTCTCTTAGATCTTTAGCCATGACTGTCTCTGCGAGGTCCCCAAGTGCCCTTTTTATTTTTTCACCTGCTTCACCTATCAAAACAACAGCCTTCACCCTTTCTCTTACTAAATGCCTCAATATAGAAAAATCTCCTGCCTTATCCCTGCCTCCTGCAATCAGGATAACCGGCTCCTTAAAACTTTCAAGCGATTTAATGACTGCACCGATATTAGTTCCCTTTGAATCATTAAAATATTTGACACCGTTTAGCTCTTTGACAAATTCAAGCCTGTGCTCAAGACCAGGAAATTCCCTCAGGGAATCTATAACTGCCTTTATCGGGCAGTCTGCAAGGAGAGCCATGGCTGAAGCAGCCATGGCATTCTCCAGGTTATGGACACCTTTTATCTTTACCTCATCAGCCCTCATCAGGGGCATGGGGCATGGGGCATGGGGTAAGTCAGGAAGATTGCAATAAACCACACCATTTTTAAAGTAAATCCCATTGACCTCTTTTCTACGACTGAAGTAAAAGATCTTCGGTTTTTCACTTCTCACTTTTAACTTTTCACTTGCGACTTTTATTGTCTCAGGATCATCCCAGTTAAGTACCAGAAAATCGTCCTCATTTTGATTTTCAAATATCCTTGCCTTTGCATCGCTGTATTCTTTGATTGAGTGGTACCTGTCGAGGTGGTCGAGTGTAATATTGAGTATTGTAGCCACCTTTGGCCTGAAGTCCTTTATTGACTCAAGTTGGAAGCTTGATACCTCAGCAACAATAAAATCAGGGGCAAGGGGTAAGGGGTAAGGGGTAAGTTGACTATTGACCC
>Ga0315282_10016886_pt1 | contig 10616 bp, 11 predicted proteins | sample YL17G07_20_MG_FD_203693 | JGI IMG/M metagenome (GOLD analysis project Ga0315282, IMG submission 203693) | Sediment microbial communities from Yellowstone Lake, YNP, Wyoming, USA - YL17G07_20 | ecosystem: Environmental > Aquatic > Freshwater > Lake > Sediment | place: USA: Wyoming | collected... | reverse complement strand
TCATCGGTCACGTAGACCTCTCCGTGTTGAAAGGGATTCATCGTTCCGGGGTCCACATTAATATAAGGATCGAATTTAAGGAAGTTGATCTTCAACCCTCTTAACTCCAGGAGGGTTCCAATCGATGCCGATGCCAACCCTTTCCCCAATGAGGAGACAACCCCTCCCGTGATAAAAATGTATTTTGTCCTTGCGTTCACAAAAATTCCCCCATCTCCTCAGCAGGAACAAGAGGAAGTCAAAAATCTTTCGATGAGCTCAAATCCTCTCTCAATAAAGATACCGCTGCGCTGCGCAGAAACCTCATCAAATCCTTCGCCGTGGGCATATTTGACCCCGTCCTCCTTGCAGTAGATCACATAGGGAACAGGGTCAGCCGCATGTGTTCTGATGGAAAGCGGCGTGGGATGGTCTGGCAGAACCAGGATCTTGTAACTCTTGAAATCATCCATCCCCTTCAATATCGCCCCCACGATCTTCTCGTCGAATGTCTCGATCGATTCGATCTTCAACTGGAGGTTCCCCATATGGCCGGCTTCGTCAGGGGCTTCCACGTGGACATAGACAAAATCCTTCTCTTTCAAGCCTCTCAGTGCGTACTGGGCTTTCCCGTCATAATTCGTGTCGAAGTACCCCGTGGCACCGGGGACCTCCAGGACTTCCAATCCTGCTAAGATTCCAATCCCTTTTAGAAGGTGAACCGCTGAGATCACATAGCCCTCGATTCCGAACCGTTCCTTCAATGTGATCATCCGGGGCGACCGTCCTTGCCCCCACAGCCAGATGGAATTCGCGGGTCGGAGCCCCTTTGCCTTTCGGGCAAGATTGACAGGATGATTCTCGAGAAACCATTGGGACTGGTTCATCAGCCCGAGGATCTCGTCTGCCCCGCCTTTATCGAAGTTTTGGGATCCGGCAGGTCCACTGACCTGAGGGAGGAAAGAAGATACCTCCTTGCCGATAATGTCATGAGGAGGAATCAATTCAAGTTTCTCCAAATTTGAAAATCTGGCGGCCCCATTTTTTAAAACCATCAAATGTCGGTAACTCACCCCCGGATAGAACCGGATGTCATTTGTCCCCATCTCCTTATCCAAATCGAGGATGATCCTCTTTGCCTCACCATCTGTGATGTGCCCGGCAGAGAAATCTTCCATGATGCTTTTCGTTCCCTCGGCTTGAAGGGTAACCAGGTTACATCGAAAGGCAATATCATCAGGTTCGAGTTGGATGCCAAGGCTGGCTGCTTCAAGAGGACCTCTTCCAGTATAATAGCGGACGGGATCATATCCGAAGATCGAGAGGTTGGCGATCTCACTTCCCGGATTGAAACCTTGAGGAATTGTCCTGACCAAGCCGATCTCCCCATGTCTTGCCATCCAATCCATGTGAGGTGTCTTTGCCGCCATTAATGGGGTCTTTCCTTTGAGGCTCTCAACCGGGCAATCGGCCATGCCATCTCCGACGAGAACTACGTACTTCATTTCACTAAGCTTTCCCTTTCACCATCAAAACCTAAATATACCAAAACCTTACAAATGTCAAATGAAAAGCGCGAATTGAAAGCAAAAGATATGCCAATTTTTATGGGAAAACCGGAAGAAGCTATGGGAGAAATAAGGGGTTACGTATCATTTCAGCTCTTTGAAAAACCGTCCCTGCATGCGGCAGGCATAGGATAACCGATGTACCTCTCCTCTCAAACCGCACTCCCTTACATCCAAAACCTTATAGCCTCTGTCTCTTAGAACTTTTCCTGTTGGCCGAGGAATGTCCTCATCACCTAAAAATTTAAGCATTCTAAATTATAGCCCTAACTTCCCCGTAAGTCACTCCCCCTGCTAATTTACCAATAATCAAATCCACCGAAGGCAGGCCTATTCCGCAATAATGAGATCTTCGGCATCCCTAAATATTTTTGGCTCGATGCCAGGAACACGCATTATTTCAGCGGTCGTCTTAAAACCCCCATGGGTTTTTCGATATTCGATTATGGCAATAGCTCGTTTTTCTCCAATGTTGGGGAGTTGCATTAATTCATTGATCGATGCCTTATTGATGTTAACGGGACCATTCAGCCCCCGCGCTTTGGCCCTTTCCTGCTTGTAAGCCTGGTGGTGTTGTTCCAGATGGGCTTTGGCTTCAGCAAAGTTTGAAGGATCAATCCACTTCACCTGATGAATTCTACCTAAAGCGCTCTTCAAATGGTAGATATCGACTTCTCCGATATGATTATGATGGGGAAGATGTCGAATCTTCTTCCCGTCTGTCGTAATTTCAATTGAAGCAAAAGCAGAATCCGGAAGACTTTCGATGTAACGCCGGTTCCACTTTTCTGCCAGCGCTGGCGATACGACAAGCAGAAGAAATATTCCCAATATTCCAAAGGAGCGCCTCTTCATGTTTTTCATTAACATATCTCTCCCCCTCAAAAACGGAGAAAACTGCCGGTTCTATTTAGCACCTATTTCACCCTTTCCAATGCCTGCAACGAGCGGCTAACGTTCATGGCCAAAAAAAGTGCGCAGCATTTGGATGGTAATCTTTTGGCCGGGGTTATCTGCCGTTGCGCGCAGGAATCATTTCAAAAGTTCTTTAAATCTCTCTACCGTCAAATCAGCATCCCTGAGAATACTTGCTAAAACTTTCGGGTGGAGAATCTTTCCTGAATGATAAGGAATAGTCGCCCTTCTGCCTTCTCTATTCTTGTATATCTTGTGGCTTCCGCTCTGTCGCGAAAAGGAAAAACCTGCCCGTTCCAATACACTGATTGCATCAGCTGCAGTAATTCTCGGTAATTTTTCTGTCATACTGCTACTTCCATCAAGGTGAGACTCACTGATTCTGCCTGCGGAATTTCTTCACCGGCTTCAATTCTGTCTTCTATGTGAAGCCGAATAGCATCCTTCATATTTCCCAAAACTTCTTCATAAGTATCACCCTGTGTGTAGCAACCCTGAAGCTCTGGACAAAGGGCAAAATAGCCATCCATGTCCCTTTCAATAACCACTGAAAACTTATATACACTCATCTTAGAACCTCCTCTTTAAACAAATTATAACAAATATAAGGATGAGAAGAACATAAGCTCAAAAACTTAACCTTAAGCACTCTGTTATCTGCCGTTCGAGGCATCATGAATTCCTCTTTCTTACTCAAATGGCAGGAAATCAAGTCTGATTCTCGATCTGACCCTCTGACTCCAATCGACCTGAAAGGCTTTTTAGCTCTTTAGTCTTGACTCGCTTTAAACTCAGCTTCCGCTCCATCACAAATCTGTCGGATTCTTCTCTAATTTTTTTCACCTTCTGATCGGCGCTTAATACCTTTTCCTCTTCATAAATCTTTTCCATTATTTCGTGAATTTCCTTTAAACCTTTTGGTTCCTTCATAATTCTACCACCTCCTCAGGTGAGCATATTTCTATTTCATGATAGCCCAACAGCCTGTTTATGCCATTAACCATAATTCTCGTTTTCAGTTTTACGATATGCTCAAAGTTCCAACTGATAATTGCCTCTATCCCATTTATCACAGCCATAGCTATGTGAAGGGCACAAGCAGTCGGTGCGAATATCCTACCTCTGGCAGAATCGTCAGAAATCTTCCACTCGACAAATAGTGTCACTCATCAGCTCCTTTCGCTAACTCAAGGCTGTCTAAAGGGCTCATTATCTTTCCCAAACTCCTCGTGCTCAAAATATGAAAAAACCCCATTCCTTTTTTAAAGAAAATGGGGTTCTACCATTTTTTCCCTCATATACCCACCCACGTTTGGGTTACCTGCCTCCTCTTTCTGCCGGCAGGTAGGTAAGCCCCGTTAGAAATTCCAGCGGGGCATTATTTCTAACGGGGTAAATGTCTCACTTCCGATACAAACCTATTAAATTTTGTTGAAGTTGTCAATAAGAATTTAAGAAACTTTCTGATTACATCGATTAGGTAGCGATTACACAGATTCGAAATGCGAAGGAGATAAAGAATTATCGTAAGACCTTTGGAAAGACCGTTTCCTTGATGTAGTTGACTACACGTTCTGCCTCAGTTCTGATATCTTTCGTTTCACTATGGGGGGAGGATTTCAGACCACCCCTCAATTCTTTCTCATGAACTCCCGCCTTCGACGCCTTTTCCAGATACGATTTTGGAAGCTCCTCACTTAACTCGATCCCGTTCATCACTGCCCACGCCAATGTCCAAGCTCGTGCGACATTAGAAACATCGTACCCGCCCCCGCCCAACGCCACCCACCGTGGAGCCAATTCCTTGATTCGCCGAACGACCTTTTCAAAACCGAATATGGAGAGGTGAAGGTTCGTCAATGGATCATTATAGAACGTATCCACCCCCAATTGGCTGACCACCACGTCGGGACGGAAGGCATGGATGAGCGGAGGCACAATCTCTTCGAAGGCCCAGAAGTAGACCTCATCATCCGTATCGGGAAGGAAGGGAAGATTAACAGAATATCCTTCTCCTTTCCCCTCGCCAATCTCATACTCAAACCCGGTTCCTGGAAAAAGGGTGTAACCACTTTCGTGGAGCGAAATGGTCAGGACCTGATCGGTCTGATAGAAAGCCTTCTGCACCCCGTCTCCGTGATGGGCATCGATATCGATGTAGGCGACTCTTTTGCCTTGGCTCAAAAGTTTCAAGATCCCGATGACCGGATCATTCACATAACAGAATCCAGAAGCCTTTGATTTCATCGCATGGTGAAGGCCGCCAGCGATGTTGAAGGCCACCTCTCCCTCTCCACTCGCGACAAAATCGACGGCCTGAAGTGTTGCTCCGGCCGTCAAAAGAGACCAATTATAAAGACCCGGAAAGATGGGATTGTCTCCTGGTCCCAGTCCATAGAAGTAAGCATCATCTTGCCAATGGCCGTCATTGGCCTGCTTCAGTGCATTGAGATATTCTCTGTTGTGGAAAAGGGCCAAATCCTCTTCCTTCGCTTTGTTGGTGGAAATCAATTGGACAGAGGGCAGATCCAATAGTTCGTAAGCTCGGATGAGTTCGTAGGTCAATTTCAATCGGACGATTCGCAAGGGATGGGTGGGCCCATAATCGTAATCGAGATAGGCATCAGTGTAGATGAAGGCATTTTTCATAGAGATGAAAGATCAGGCTTTGCGGAGTTATCCATCGGAGTTCTATAATCGTATCTAATAAACTTTATCCTGACAACAATTTATTTTCAAGCTTTCCGGCTATATTTATGTTAATAATTCGGAAACCACGCGGTAATATGACGCGTTATATTGTAAGAGTGGGAAAAGGAGGTAACTCAGATGGAGAAAAAGTTATTTTTGGCCTTACTATTCGGGACATTTCTTGTGGCATCAATGTTTGTTATTGCATTAGCACATTTTAGTCCCGCAATGGCTGCGACGATCACCGTCACCAATACCAATGACAGCGGGGCGGGCTCGCTGAGGGAGGCGATTACCAACGCTGCACCCGGAGACACAATAAATTTGAGTGTCACTGGCACGATCACCCTGACCACCGGTGAACTTCTTATCAACAAGGATTTGACAATTAGCGGGCCGGGTGCAGACAGTCTGGCGATCAGCGGAAATAACGCCAGCCGGGTGTTTAAAATTACGACAGGAACCGTGAATATTTCCGGTATGACAATCCGGAATGGAAGTGGTTCGGGGGCCGGCGGCGGCGGCGGCGTTAACAACAGCGGGACGCTGACGCTGTCTGGTGTAACTATAAGCAATAATTCGGAAGGAGCCGGTTTCGGCGGCGGAGCAATCTTTGACAGCGGCGACCTGACACTTATTAATGCTACCATAACTGGAAATTCATCACCGGCTGGTGGTGGTGGGATTTATACCCGGGGTGTCTTGACACTCACCAATGTAACCATCAATGGTAATACTAGCGCTACCGGTGGTGGCCTTAGATTCGATGCCGGTACTGCGACGCTCACAAATGTCACCATCAGTGGAAACACTACTGCAAATGAAGGTGGCGGCGGCGGGATTTGCAATGGCGGAGTAGGTGGCACCGCAACACTTAGGAATACAATCGTAGCGAATGATCCATCGGCTGGGAACTGCTCGGGTCCAATCATATCAAGCGGCCATAACCTCTCCAGTGACAATACGTGCGGTTTTCATGGTACTGGCGACCTAAACAATACTGATCCACTGCTTGGCCCGTTACAGGACAATGGTGGCCCAACTTTCACCCAAGCCTTGCTCCCAGGAAGCCCGGCCATTGACGCAGCAGACCCTACCGATTTTCCAACTACAGACCAGAGGGGTGTACCGAGGCCTCAAGGCTCAGGCCCAGACATTGGGGCGTATGAATGGACTCCGGTCAATCCTTACGAGGGAACCATCGGTACAGAGATTACTATCACAGGCTCTGGATTTGGCGCAAACAAGGGTAAGGTCGTTGTTGGCGGCGCCTCTCTGAAAATTCTGGACTGGACAGAGGACTCGATTCAATGCGCCCTTTCGAAAGCACTCCAGCCTGATACTTATAATGTGATCATTCGTCCTCAGGCCAAAGGAGCCACTCCGATCACTCTTCCAAATGGTTTCGCCGTGAAAGCCCCTAAGATCGATTCTGTTGACCTAACCAGTGGTCCAGTTGGCGATGAGATCATCATTGAGGGTAAATTTTTTGGAACAAAAAAACCAAAGGTCAGTTTGGGCAAGAAGAGCTGTAAGATCCTCAATTGGGAGATGAATTCAACGACTGGAGAGAGCCAGATACAGTTTGCTGTACCCAAAGGACTCAGCATAGGGACTAATGAGCTTAAGGTGACGACCACCGGCGTAGGATCGGATACAGTGAGTTTCATGTGGAGTAAAGAATTATAAAACTAATCCCCCCATCCCCCCTTTAGAAAAGGGGGGATGGGGGGATTTGAAGGGGTTTTTTTTGCCTAAAGATTGAGATACTCTAACACAGCTTCTTTTTTGGGAGGAAGAGAGACGGGTTTTTGAGAGACGCGAATGGCAATGTCCGGATCTTTCAATCCGTGTCCGGTGATGGTTAATACCGCTGTATCACCTTTTTTGAAAAAACCCTTACGATGAAGTTTCATCACTCCAGCGAGAGAGGCTGCAGAGGCAGGCTCGCAGAAGATTCCTTCCATGCTCGCCAACATCCGATAGGCCTCCAGGATCTCCTCATCGCTCACGATATCGATCAATCCTCCTGATTCGTCCCGGGCCGCTACCGCCTGTTTCCAACTGGCAGGGTTTCCAATCCGAATGGCCGTGGCAATGGTTTCAGGACGCTCCACGACTTTTCCCCGGACAATCGGTGCTGCTCCTTCTGCCTGGAATCCCAGCATCTTTGGGAGACTATCGGCTCTGTCTTTCTCCCAATACTCTTTGTATCCTTTCCAATAGGCGGTGATATTCCCTGCGTTGCCAACAGGAAGACAATGGTATGTTGGCACAAACCCCAAGTGGTCGATGATCTCAAAGGCAGCTGTCTTCTGGCCTTCAATCCGGTATGGATTGAGGGAGTTGACCAAGGTGACGGGCTCTGTTTCTGAAATCTCCCTAACCACTTGAAGGGCCTCATCAAAGTTCCCCTCGATCTGGACGACCCGGGCACCGTGAGCCATCGCCTGAGACAACTTTCCCAGGGCAATCTTTCCTTCGGGAATGAGAACATAGGCCTTCATTCCTGCTCGTGCTGCATAGGCCGCTGCCGAGGCTGAGGTATTTCCTGTCGAGGCACAGATGACTGCCTTGGAACCCATCTCTTTAGCCATGGACACGGCAACCGTCATCCCTCGGTCTTTGAAAGACCCTGTGGGATTAAGGCCCTCGTACTTAAAATAGAGGTCGATTCCCGAAACGATCTCTTTCTTGATCCGTGAAGAAGGGATGAGAGGGGTATTCCCCTCCAGGAGTGTGATGATACTCTCCCCTTTCTTAACCGGCAAAAAATTCCAATACTCCCGAATCACACCATGCCACATCTTATCCCCCATGTTCCCATCAGCCAAAGAGCCAGAGCAGTTATTAAGCTTTTCACTATGGTAGGATCACGTTTCAAATTCCAAATCCCAAATTACAAATACCAAAAAAATTCCAATCTACAATGCTCGAATGACCTAAACTATTCTGACTTCGTCAGGATAGAAGAAAATATCTTTTTTAATTCGGTAGCTTCATTAAGAAGTTTCCTCCCTTCTTGACTATATTTCTCATCATTTGTTTCTACTATCAATCCTAACCAATAACCTGATTCTTTTGCTTCTTTACGGCATATCTTTACTCTCATGATAAAATCCTTCTTGCTTAAAGCCTCATTAGCTTCAATGTAATTGGCGCCAACAGAACCTGAAGCGCCTACCACCTGCTTTCCATATTCCAAGTTGGAAATATTTTTTGGTAATTGTTTTACATAAAGAGCAGTATTCTTGGCAAACTCAAATGTCCTATCTTCTAAATCATATTGTTTGGAGTTTCGAGTTTCGTTCATTGGGATTTATTTGGAATTTGGTACTTGCTATTTGGTGCTTGTCCTGCCTACTACAGTTCATTCTCAACACGGATGAACATCGTTTTCCCTTTGACCACATCGAGACGATCGATCTCCTTCAGGGCCCGCTGTACATTCTTTTCATAGGCTTCATGTGTCATCATCACAATAGGCACAGCACCACTGATCTGCCTTTCCTTCTGGGTCACCGCAGCAATGCTGATGTCATTCTCCCCTAAGATACCCGATATCTTAGAAAGCACTCCAGGCCGGTCCAGCGCGGAAAACCTCATGTAAAAAGGCATCACCACTTCATCCACCTTCTTAAGAGGAATTTTTTCAATGGCAGATTCCTGAAACGAAAGGGGTGGTACTCGACGTCCGGTCGCTCCGACAAGAATATTCCTCCCCAGTTCTACCAGGTCGCCCACTACCGCACTGCCGGTGGGCATCTGCCCTGCCCCCTGGCCATAAAAAAGTGTGGCTCCCACTGCATCGCCCTTGATGTAGACGGCATTGAATACCCCATCCACGGTGGAGAGCAGATGTCCTTCTGGAATCATGGTGGGATGAACCCGGGCCTCTATCTTCCCTTGATCAATCTTGGCGATGGCCAATAGTTTGATCCGGTATCCGAATTCCCGGCTGAATTGGATATCCAAGGGCGTAATGTCAGAAATCCCTCCGATGAAGATCTCTTGGAATTGGATGGAAGTCCCGAAGGCCAGGCGAATCAGAATGGTAAGTTTGTGAGCGGCATCGATCCCCTCGATGTCATAACTGGGGTCTGCCTCTGCATATCCTTCCTTCTGAGCTTCTCTTAACACCTCCTTAAAATTTCTGCCCTCATCGGTCATCTTCGAGAGGATGTAGTTTGACGTTCCATTGAGTATACCGAAGATCGATTGGATTCGGTTGGCCACCAGACCTTCCTTGATCGACCGAATGAGAGGAATACCGCCACCCACTGAAGCCTCGAAGCTGACATCGACACCGAAGCGATGGGCCTCCGCAAAGATTTCATCTCCGTGAAGGGCAAGGAGAGCCTTATTAGCCGTGATAATATGCTTTTTATGTTGAATTGCCTTCAAGATAAATTCTTTTGCGAGATCAGTTCCACCCATTAATTCCATTAGGATAGTAATCTCAGGATCCTCGATCACTTCCTCTGCTCTACGGGTAAGGATCCCTGGTTTCAACTTCACTCCACGATCTGTCTCTAAATCAATATCCGCAATTCGCTTCAAGACGATTTTCGCACCCATGCGCTTCTCAATCAGCTCCATATTTTCTTCGAGAATCCTTACGACTCCGGTGCCCACCGTCCCAAACCCGATCAAACCCACCTTGATTTCTCTCATCTCTTTCACTCCTCAAATCATAAACAATTTTTCATGATGGCTATATAAACACGCAAACGATGAAAATTGTTAATCCCCCCTCGCCCCCCTTTAGTAAAGGGGGGTTGGGGGGGATTTGGAGCTACCTTTGGCATTGAGTCATTTGGATTTCATTTGAACTTTGGACTTTGTCATTTGGCATGACTGATTTTTATGAAAATTTTTTTAGAACCTTCTGGATTCCTTTTACGGCCTGTTTGATACGGGCCTCGTTCTCCACGAGGGCAAACCTCACAAACCCCTCTCCGTATTCACCAAAACCCACTCCCGGGGAGACAGCTACCAACCCCTCCCTCAGTAACAACTTAGAAAACTCAACCGACCCCATCTTTTTGAAGGGTTTTGGGACCTCCGCCCACACGAACATGGTCCCCTTCGGTTTTTCAATCTCCCAACCTGCTCGTTTCAACCCATGGATCAGTGTATCTCTCCGCCTCCGGTAGATCTCTACGGTCTCCCGAACGCAATCCTGGTTTTCATTCAATGCAATGATGGCCGCAATCTGAATGGGTTGGAAAACACCGTAATCGAAATAACTCTTCAATCTGGAAAGGGCAGCCAACATCGCGGCATTCCCCAAGGCAAAACCAACTCGCCATCCTGGCATGTTGTAACTTTTGGAGAGTGAGAAAAACTCCACACCTACATCCTTCGCCCCTTTGACCTGAAGAAGGCTGGGGGCTCGGTATCCATCGAAGACAATGTCACCATAGGCCAGGTCGTGGACGATCATCAGATGGTGTTCTTTTG
>Ga0315282_10016885_pt1 | contig 10616 bp, 9 predicted proteins | sample YL17G07_20_MG_FD_203693 | JGI IMG/M metagenome (GOLD analysis project Ga0315282, IMG submission 203693) | Sediment microbial communities from Yellowstone Lake, YNP, Wyoming, USA - YL17G07_20 | ecosystem: Environmental > Aquatic > Freshwater > Lake > Sediment | place: USA: Wyoming | collected... | reverse complement strand
AGGTCCGCAGTGTCGCTCAAAAGATGCGAGAGCTGACACGCAATGTCCGCTTGGTTTTCGACTACTTACGGATGACAGCAAATTCATGCCATGCCCATCCCTGAGAAAGGAGAACGAATTCACCGTGACCCCAAGATATGGTAGTGCCCTCCTCATACGTTCGAGCGTCAACTCTGCACAGAGTTCAGATTGCTGACATACCGTTCCCCAGTAAATTCCATGAGAGTCCCCTTTCTATTTACGCGCAATGATCGCCAGCCCCGAGGGATACTCCAAAGCAACAATCTCGCAAACCGAAAATCCAGCAAGAAGTACCACCTGCCAAAAATCCGCGCCAAACTCGGTATGAACCAACATATCGCTCGCATCATTCCCCGCCTGACCGTGATAGCTTGACGGCAACCCATGACGCGAACGAGTCATTCGACCTACGATAATTGGTATGGTAAAAACGCAAAACCCACTATCGCGCAAAACTCTGCGACATTCAGAAAGCGCCTTAACGGGAAACTCCACATGCTCTAGGCAATCCGAATGAATAACGATGTCAAAACTGTTTGATTCAATTTTAAGGTCCATTAAGTCAAACTGAGGATAAGTAATCAGTTTATAAGCACGTATTCCTGATAAGATTGGGCTTAAATTGCCCGCCGTATTAATTTCAAGCGGGCGAAGGAATGTTGCATTACCACAAAATTCCCGAAGCGTTCCTGAATATTCTTGCGTAATCAAAATAGCCTTGGCGAGCGCCATTGCCCGCAAATTGTTTCGGCATTCACAACAATAAAAACCTTGCTGCCGATTTATATACTCAACCTCCTCTTTCGACAATTGCCAGGAAGTAATCAGTTCGAGCCAAAGAACAGGTAAAAAGTCAAACTGGTTTCCACCGCAAACAGGACATGGCCCGTTAAATAACCCCATAACATCGCCCTCCAACCATTTCGCGTTTCTTGCTTCCAGCAACTGCTATCGAGACTATTCCTTTCTAACCTCGTATATTTGGTCTCTCGGTTGCCCCATAGGTCAAAGTGCCAAAATTGACACCTTATTGAAGCAGTCGTTTTTATCGAGACACTGATACCAACACCTTGCTGAATATCAAAGACGTTCTCATCTCTTGAACCGTCAGGAGCCGCCTCCGCCTTCTTGGTGCTGCCATGAAGGTCAAGAAACCCGAAAGTCTTTAAGGGCGTGGTTCGGCACGGACAGGATCGCGAGGAAGAATATAGCACCGATCAGCTTATAACCGACGGTATATTCATCCTTATTCTCTCCCCGTTCCTCCATTTGTCTGTCATGTGGATTCTATTTCTGATGTGGAATATCTCCCTTTATTGATCATCTGTTGAAGTGTATATCTTTTGGTAGAACCTGTCAAAGATTGACCTCAGGAAGGAATGCTGAAGGGGGGTTAAGATTGACTCAGGGGAGATCGTGGTTTCTGGCTCATTCTGTGAAATCACTTCGCTTAAAGGTTTTTGATCCATGTTGGGAATGATGTTGGGAGCTTAAAAAACAAGGGGCTTACGATATTCTGTAAGTCCCTGTTTTTATTTGGTAGCGGGGGCAAGATTTGAACTTGCGACCTTCGGGTTATGAGCCCGACGAGCTACCGGACTGCTCCACCCCGCGATTTCTTTTCATATTAATTGAACATGAATCACTTGTCAAGCGATTCCAGGGGCTTTGGAACGTTGGTTGACTTCCCCCTTCCCTCTCTCTTAGAATAACTTCAATGAAAAAAACGACTTTTTTTTATGTTCTCAAGGAAGTTTTACATCTCTTCTTCATCGGCTTGATGACCCTCACGATCATCCTCCTGATGGACAAGATTTTTAAACTGATCGAGCTCATTGTCACCAGGGGGACGAGCGTCACTCACATTCTGAGACTCCTCATGTTTATAGCCCCCTCCTTCCTCATCTTCACCATTCCCATGTCAATCCTGCTTGCTACGCTTCTCTCTTTCGGAAGGCTGTCCAGCGATAACGAGATTACTGCCCTTAAGGCGTCAGGGGTGAGCCTCTACCAGCTCTTTTGGCCCATCATTTGCCTCGCTGTGGTTGCTTACTTCGTCACCACGTTCCTTGTCCTCTATGGCCTCCCCTGGGGAAACCGCGGATTCATCAATACGCTTTACGTCATCGCTCAAACCAAAGCAGACATTGACCTCAAGGAAAGGGTCTTCAACGACGATTTCGAAGGTCTCGTGGTTTATGTAGACAAGGTGCCAACTCAGGGGCGGAAAATGGAAGGGGTTCTCATCCACGATGAAAGAGAAGAGGGGAAATCCAACACGATCTTTTCCACGGAAGGCTATCTTTTCAATGATCCGAAATCCCAGGAAGTCGTTCTCAGACTCGTCCACGGAGAAATACACCGGTTTGAACTGAAAACCCAGACGTACCACAGGATACAGTTCGACACGTACGATCTTAAGCTCGAGCTTGCCAAGACTTTTGAAGCGATCGGAAGAAAGCTGAAAGAACACGAGATGTCGATTGACGAGATAGAAGCAAAAATAGACAGGTTGAAAAAAGCAGGGGAGGACACGGCGAGTCAGGAAGTCGAGTTTCACAAACGATTTTCTGTTCCCTTTGCCTGCATCGTTTTTGCCATCATTGGGGTCCCCCTGGGAATTCAGCCAAGCCGTTCCGGCAGGTCTCATGGGTTCGTATTCAGTATTCTCATTTTTCTCGCCTATTACATTTCACTCACGGCATCGGAGACGTTCGCTGTGCGCCGCATGATCCCTCCATTCTTGGCAGGGTGGGCACCCAATGTCCTCTTCGGCAGCTTTGGCATTTATCTCCTGGTGAAAGCGGCTAACGACTCTCCTTTTGGGCCATCCCTGTGGCTCAACCAGCTTCTTGATTTCGTCCAGGAGAAGTGGAGGCAATTTTTCGAGAATGTTTAGCAGGTCACGGATCCTTCAGCGGTACGTCCTTATTGAATTCCTGCGACTCTTCAGCCTCACCCTGAGTAGCCTCGTTTTCATCTATCTTGTGGTGCTCTTCTTCCAGAAAATGAATATCTTCATCAAGAATCAAGCCCCCTTTTACCTTATCTTTGAATATCTCCTGTATAAGATTCCCTTGGTCACCTTTCAGTGGACGATGCCTTATGGTATTTTGCTGGCCACCCTCCTCACCCTCGGGAACCTATCGAGACACAGCGAACTCACAGCCATGAAGGCGGGGGGAGTCAGTCTATACCGGATCACCTTTCCCCTGCTTGTCGTCGCGTTGATTCTCAGCTTTGTCTCTTTCCTCGGCAACGAGTACCTCGTTCCTTACGCCAATGCGCAGACCAAGTATTTACTTGACGTCAGGGTTAGAAAAGAGAACCCCTCGAGTTCTTTCAAGAATTACAAGATCTGGTACTGGAGTGAGAATCGGATCTTCAACATCCAGGTGCTCGATTCCCAGCTCATGGTTCTCAAGGGATTAACTCTCTACCAAGTGAATAGCGATTTTAGGTGTACGCAACGTGTTGATGCCCGGGAGGCCAAGTGGATTGACGGGAAATGGCGATTCTATGATGGGGCTGTGAGGAGCTTTGGTGAAAACGGCTCCATCCAAACGGCTCCCTTCCGGGAGTTGGAATTTCCAATGAAGGAGAACTGGGAGTCTTTTCGGAAGCTCGAACAGCATTCTGATGAACTGAGTTACACTGACCTTGCCACCTATATCCGAAGGATTCGTGAAGCCGGCTATGACTCGACACGATACCTTGTTGATCTCTACTCAAAGCTCTCCTACCCTTTACTGAATCTGGTGATGGTTCTGATCGGTATTCCATTTGGTTTGAAAGCACCCCGCTCAGGAGGGGTGGCCTTGAACGTCGGGATCAGTGTCCTGGTCGCTTTCACCTACGGGACGTTCTTCTATGTCTTCCTCTCCTTCGGAAAGTCCGCCATCCTTCCCCCCTTTATTGCCGCCTGGACTCCTACCGTGCTCTTCTTCTTGGGCGGCATCTTTACACTCATGAGTGTAAGACAATAGAATTCGCAGGAAGGCCAAATTGCAAAGCGAAGCTCCCCGCGCACAGCGCGGGGCTTCCCGGCAATCATTTGTTATTTGATATTGTGCCCCTTCCTGCCTTCCGGCAGGCGCCCACAGGGGGGGCTTGCGGGGCACGCTCCGGTCACGTTTAATCCGGACTGGCAAGGAAGTTGAAGTAGTCGGTCACTACTCTGAAGGTCCCTGTCAGAAGAAGAATGCCAACGCCAATCAGGAAAAACCCGCTGACAAAAATGATGACCTTCATGTAGCGCCTGATCTTTTCAAAGGTGGAGAGAAAGAGATTGAAAGCGAGCGAGGCCAGCAGAAAGGGAATTCCCAGCCCCAAAGAGTAAGAAGCCAACAGGAGGATACCGGTGGTCATTTGCTGAGAGGTACTGGCATAGATGAGTATCGTGGAGAGGATGGGGCCAATACAGGGTGTCCATCCTGCGGCGAAGACGATCCCGACGAGAAAAGACCCCAGGTATCCTAAAGGTTTCCTCTTCATCTCGAAGCGTTTCTCAATCTGGAGAAAAGGAAAGATCTGAAGAATGAAATGGATTCCTAGAAGGATGATCAGAATTCCACCGATCTTCATAATCCAGGTCTGATACTTACTCAAGATCTGTCCCAAATAAGATGCTGAAGCTCCCATCAGGATGAAGACCGTTGAGAATCCCAGGATAAAAAGACAAGAGTGGATGAGGGTCGTCCACTTCACTTTCTTTCTTGTTTCTTGGTCGGTAAGGTCTTGAAAAGAAACTCCGGTGATATAGGTGATATAGGAAGGGACGAGAGGAAGAACACAAGGAGAAACAAAGGAGAGGAACCCTGCTGCAAAGGCGATCAGAACCGAGACTTCCTGCGGTTGTTTCATTTCGCTCCTCCCGTCTCCTTGCGACTTTTAGAACCCATCATAACCCAAGAGTTCAGGAAAATAAAACCATTTTTAGTGCTCCCCTTCGGTCACGGCGGGCTCCATTCCCCTTGCGTTGACAATGAAACCCCTCAATGTTAGTTATCTCTTAATCCTTGGTGAGGAGGTAGAGTATGGCCGTCATGGAAGTCAGTATCGTTCCTATCGGTAAGGGTCCCAGTATCAGCTCTTATGTGGCCGATTGCATCCGCGTGTTGAAAAAGGAAAAGATGCCTTTTGAACTTACGGCAATGGGGACGAACGTTGAGGGAAGCCTTAAGAGCCTTATTGCTGTCGCACTCAAAATGCACCAGGTCCCTTTCAACAAAGGAGCCCAGCGCGTGGTGACAACGATCAAAATCGACGACCGAAGGGATAAGAAAGTCACCCTCGCAGGGAAGAAGAAGGCGGTGCAGGCCAAATTAGTTAGGAGTTAGGAGTGAAGCTTCCCGCCCACAGGGCGGGGCTTCCGGGTAATGTAGATATGATTACAGCGTCGGCTTTCTTCCCCGCCTACAGGGCGGGGCATCCAGCCGACCTGCCCGTGAGGAGTGGGGAGTTATGAACTAAGCCGAAGGCCAGACTCGCGAAAGATTGACTTTTCCCCACCGCTCGTTATACTGGATTTAGTTCTACGATAAGGAGGGTTCTATGAAGATCAAATGGTATGGTCATTCGGCTTTTATGATTGCATCCAATCAGGGAATCAAGATTATCGCAGATCCCTATGAACCTGGAGCTCTCGGGGGTTTGTCTTATGGAAAGATTTCAGATCCAGCGGATATCGTGCTCACAAGCCACGATCATGCCGACCACAATGATGCCAAAGGAATTCCAGGATCGCCCGAGGTCGTTAAGGGAGCGGGTTCCAAGACCCTCAAGGGAATCGTCATCAAGGGGATTCCCAGTTTCCACGATCCGTCCAAGGGAAGCGAACGAGGGGCCAATGTAATTTTCAACCTATCGGTGGACGGAATGCAGGTTTGCCATTTGGGAGATCTCGGCCATATTCTGAGCGACAAAGAAGTCTCAGACATCGGACCGGTGGACATCCTTCTCATCCCTGTGGGGGGCTATTACACGATCGATCACAAAGAAGCAACTCGCGTGGCAGAACAGATCAAGCCCAAGGTTCTTATCCCCATGCATTTTAAGACCTCGAAGTGTTCATTCCCGATCGCTCCTGTAGACGACTTTTTGAAAGGGAAAAAGAATGTGAAGCAGCCAAAGGCGAGCGAGGCGGAATTCAACAAAGCGGCTCTTCCCAAACAGATGGAAATTGTGGTTTTGGACCACGCACTGTAAGGGAGTGAAGCTCCACGTCCTAAAGGGCGTGGCTTCCCGGTGAGGGTGTTTCCTTTTCTATTGTGCCCCTGCCTGCCTGCCGGCAGGCAGGGACCCCGCCCTTCCCGCTAAGGCGGGACGGGGCACTTGCCGGTCACGTCGTTAAGGACAAGAACTACATCTGTCGGGTGTCGATTCTATGGAGGGATACCGGCTTCATCTTCTGCTTTCCCGGGAGCACATTGCTTCCCTCATCGAAAATTTGGCAGATCAAATTTCAAGAGACTATGCCGAACGGGAACTCGTCTTGGTTTGCATTCTCAAGGGAGCTTTCATGTTCCTTGCCGATCTCATCCGCCATCTTCGTGTCCCGGCCCAAGTCGATTTCGTGAGACTCGCGAGCTATGGCTCGGCAACGAAGACGTCTGGTAGAGTCGAGATCACAAAGGACATCGAAATCTCCGTTGAGGGAAAGGATATCTTGATCGTTGAAGACATCATTGACACCGGCCGTACCGTTCAGTTCTTGAAGGAGCGTCTCTCCTTGTCTCACCCCCGTTCGGTAAAAATCGTTGCGCTGCTTGACAAGAAGGCACGTAGAGAGGTTTCCATAGAGGCCGACTACGTTGGGAAGGAAGTCGACAACCTGTTTGTCGTCGGCTACGGTATTGACTTTAATGAATCTTATCGGAATCTGCCCGAGATCTACTACGTTACCCCTGAGAACCCCAAGAAAGACTAGGGGACCGGGAGTGAAGCTCCCCGCCCACAGGGCGGGGCTTCCGGGAAATGCAGATATGATTACAGGGTCGGCTTTGACTCCACTTCGGGAGTCCGTTGCCGCCCTCCCCGCCTGCAAGGCGGGGCATCTAGCCGACTTGCCCGTGACTTTTTTTCTCCTTCTCCTATTCTTCGTCCCCGCTCTGGCTTTGCCCCAACCGCAGCTCAAACCTCTCTCTCCTGTAGACGACACGCTTCTCTTCAGAGAGGGCGAAATTCTCCTTTCCAAGGGTGAGACAGAGAAAGCTCTTTGGCGATTCAAACAACTGACCACAGATTTTCCGAAGAGTTCCCTCTACAACGAAGCCAAATTCCGAATGGCGATCTGTTATACTCAACTCAAGAAACCCAAAGATGCCAACCAGATCCTGGGCGATCTGCTGTCCACCTTCCTTTCACCGAGCAGAATGATTCATGTCTTCACGATGCTTGGAGACAATCACTTGGAGATGAAGGAGCCTCTTGCGGCTTTACAGTGGTATGGGAAAGGAATTCTCATCCCCAGTCAACCTAACGAGGAACTGAAAAAGAAAGTCAGATCCATCATCGACGCTTTGGACTCCGAAGAGAACCTCAAGCAGATCGACTCGCTCTATCGAGGGGCCTACGCCGGGGGTTATGCTAAGCTCAAGCTGGCAGAACGGGTAAAACACCGAGGAGATGAGACCCAGGCAAGAAACATTCTTAGCGAGTTTGAAAAAGAGTATCGCATCGCAGATTACCCTTCCCCACCCAAGGAAACTCAAGTCAAGCAACCCTCCGAGCCACCTCGCGCCCTCCGTCAGTCGAAGTATGCCGTGGGTGTCATCCTCCCTCTGAGCGGTATGTACCAACCTTTTGGAGAGAAAGCCCTCCAGGGAATCCGTTTGGGAATCAGAGAGTCACAAGATCCGAGCAAGCCCTCTCTGATGTCCCTAGTTGTTCGTGATTCCAAAGGAGATCCTTGGGAAGCGGAAAGAGCAGTCGAGGAGCTGGCAAGTCAAGAAAATGTCATTGCCATTCTCGGGCCTCTTCTCAGTATCACCGCTGAGAAGGCAGCCAAGAAATCACAACAATTGAAAGTTCCTCTGATTACCTTTGCGCAGAAAGAACTCCTAACCGAAAAAGAAGGCTTTGTCTTTCAGAATTCGCTACCCCCCTCTGCCCAGGCGGATGCCCTTGCTGCATTCGCCGTGAGGGACCTTGAGCTACGGACTTTTGCCATCTTCTACCCAAACTCTCCCTATGGGCTCCTTTTTAAGCAACTCTTCAGCCAAGAGGTCACGGGGAGAGGTGGCAAAGTCACGGGGACAGTGATGTATCAAGAGGAACAGACAAATCTTGGCCAAGAGATTAGGTCCTTTTTCAAGATAAAAATGACTCCCCGAGGAGTCGGGTCTCAGAAAAAGGAGGAAGATTACACTCCAGGATATTCTGTTGATGCCCTTTTTATCCCTGACAATTACAGCCGCGTTGGCCTCATCCTCTCCCAAATGGCCTATTACAATGTCAAAGGGACTACGTTTCTAGGGACCAACGCCTGGAACCACCCCAGCCTTCCTTCTGTCGGCGGACAATCGGCCGAAGGATCTCTGTTTGTGGATGCCTTCTTCAAAGGGAATCCTTCCTCAGCGACAGAATATTTCTTCAATGAATTTCGAAAGACCTATTCCCGCGACCCAGAAACCCTCGAAGCTCTCAGTTTTGAGGCAGCAGAATATGTACGAAAAATCCTTGTGGCTAAGATGGTTTCCAGTCCGATACAACTTAAAGAGGAAATGCGCCGGGTCCAGGATTTTCTGGGCCCTGCAGGTCTGAAAGGCTTTGCCGAAGATGGGAAAGCTCTTCGAACGCCTTCCATCATGAGGGTACACAAAGGCCAAATCGAATACTTCGGGCCGTGAACCTTGGTCATTGAGTCACTGGGTTATTGGGTTATCGAGTTGTCGGCAGGAGCTCCCCATCACAGGGTTCCTCTGAAACATGAAAGAATTACACTGTTGGGATGTGGATGTTCAGAAAGCGATCGAGATTCAGGAGACTCTACGGGACCAACTCATCCTGGAGAAAACTTTCTCCCAGATAAAAACCATCGGAGGTGCGGATGTTTCCTACTCAGATGGAGATCATCTCCTTGGAATGATCCTCGTCTTCTCGTACCCTGACCTGAAACTCCTGGACAGCAGTTCAGCTTATGGCAAAGTTCCTTTTCGCTACATACCGGGTTTGTTGGCTTTCCGGGAGGGCCCTATTCTCATCAAGGCTTTCCAAAAGTTAACAACAAAACCTAATGTGATGATCTTTGAAGGACAGGGCATTGCTCATCCGAGAGGGTTTGGCATGGCTTCGCACTTGGGGCTATGGCTTGATACTCCCTCGATCGGCTGCACTAAAACACCTCTTGTTGCGACTGAGATTACGGTGGGCACTTCGAAAGGCCACTTTCAACCTATTCTAATGGAGGGCATAGAGGTAGGTGCCATCGTGAGAACGAAGACGAACGTGAAGCCTGTGTTTGTATCACCGGGTGACAAGATTGACCTTTCGACATCTATTGAGATCATCCTCGAGACATGCTGGGACGTCCGGATGCCCGAACCCCTTCGAAGGGCAGATTATGTCTCGCGTCAACTCCTGCGTGGAGCGTAGCGCAAAGAGCATCGTGTCAGGAAAGACTTTCCTCTATGCGCTTCTTTTTCTCGTGTTGCCATGCGCTATGCGCTTTGCCTAATCGGGCTACTGATACTTCTCCAGATATTTCTTCAATCGCGCCATTCCCTCTTCGATGTTCTCAAGAGAATTGGCATAGGAAAATCGAAGGTATCCTTCCGCATTCGTTCCAAAATCTATTCCTGGAGCTACGCCAACTCTTGCTTCTTTCAGGATGTCAAAAGCAAAGCGGTAGGAATCTTGGGAAAACCTCTTCCCATTCGCCAACACGTAGAAGGCTCCAGTCGGTTCAACCGTAATTCCAAACCCCAACTCCCTCAGTTTCGGGATGATATAGCGTCGCCTCTGATCATAGACCTCCTTCATCCTCTGGACATCCTCCTCAGCTTCTTTCAAACCTGCCAGTGCACCCCATTGAGCGAAGGAACAAGCGGAGATGAAAAGGTTCTGCTGAATCTTTTGCATGGGCCTGACGAATTCTCTTGGCGCGATGACATATCCCAGTCGCCATCCGGTCATGGCATAGAGCTTTGAGAACCCATTGATCACAAAGGCTTGGTCCGTAAATTCGAGGATAGAGTGTGCCTGTCCCTCATAGACTAACCCGTGGTAGATTTCGTCAGAAATGATGTGGGTGCCGAGGCCGGCTATCTTTGACATTCGCTCACGTCCCATCACATTCCCCGTGGGGTTGGAGGGCGAATTGATCACAATCCCCTTAACGCGAGAGTTCAGTTTCTCCTCGATCATCTCAGGAAGGTACTGAAACCCTTCCTTTTCCATCACGTTAACGTACACCGGAGATCCGTCAGCAAACTGAATAATATTGGGGTAACATGGGTAATAGGGATTGGAAAGAATGATTTCATCCCCAGGTTCCAAAAGAGCGGAGAATAGGAGCAACAACACGGGGGACGTCCCAGAGGCGACAAGGATCTGTTCCGGGGAAATCTTCACTCGGTACTTCTTCCAGTAGTCCC
>Ga0315282_10016884_pt1 | contig 10616 bp, 8 predicted proteins | sample YL17G07_20_MG_FD_203693 | JGI IMG/M metagenome (GOLD analysis project Ga0315282, IMG submission 203693) | Sediment microbial communities from Yellowstone Lake, YNP, Wyoming, USA - YL17G07_20 | ecosystem: Environmental > Aquatic > Freshwater > Lake > Sediment | place: USA: Wyoming | collected... | reverse complement strand
GAGAAATCGCGTCCGTAGTGCAAGTGAACGGCCCGAAGCAGGCGATCCTGGGTGTTTCGTTCGAGCCGCAGCGGGCCGCTTTGCAAGATCGTTTCGCCGTCGAAGGTGAAGTCCGGCTGGGATAGCGCGCCCTCGCCGGCGTCGAATCGCAGGAGTAGTTTGCCTCCGGAAGAGACGAGACGGCACCGCGCTTCGAACAGAATGCGCTGGAGAATCGCGGTCAGGGACTCAGGTTCGGAGAGACGGTTCGAGAAACGGTACCCGAGATCCTGCAGGTGGCTTCCCGCCGCGGCGAATGAGGCTTCGTCGAGATCTGAAGGCGAAAGGCCGAGAGCGTGGGGATCGCACAGGAAGAATCGCGCCAGATCAGCGGGATTCCCCAGGAGGAGGCCGCCGTCCGAGACCCCTTCGACCTCGGCGGTGAGGCGCCGCGCCATGAGGGTTCGCGCGCGGGGCCGGTAGGCGATCTCCAGGCGGAGGTCATACACGAAGAATCGGACGGGGTCTCCGCTCGACTCCATCTCGACCTTTGCCACGAAACCGGTTTCGTCCCGGCCTTCCAGCAGCGTCCAGCCCCCGTTTTGCGTGAGCAGATCGGTCAGATCCAGGACGAACTCGACCGGCCCGTAGCGAAGAGCGGCGGTCAGGGGTCCGGAAGGCTCTCCGTCCGGGCCATGGGTGTGGCTGGGCACAACCAGATCCAACGAGGCGGGGTCGGGCCGGGGCAGGATGACGGTTGCCGAGACGTCGTCCTTTTCGAAGGTAAGCCGCAGCTGCGTGGAGGGTTCCCAGATTTGCTCCGCTTCCACTTGGGCGATCAGGCGCGCCGCGGCAAACTGGCCGTAGCGCTGCTCCGCTCCGGATAAGTCTCCCAGCCATCTCGCCACGAGGGACTTCGCCGAGACTGAGATTTCGGCCCGCGTGGTGTGTGGATAAGCGTCCAGGGCAAAGCCGGCGTTCAGGGCCGTGCTGGAGCTTTCCACACCCCAGACTCCGGGTTGGGATTCTCCGTTCAGGGGCAGGGTGTGGGTGTCGGGGCGATAGGTTATCTGGGTGGGCCACTTGGGCAGGACGGCCTTCTGCACCGTCTCGCCCTGCCAGGCTTCCGTCGTGACAGCGTAGAGTCCCTCGGCTACCGGCAGCCCGTCGGACAGGAGATTTCGCACGGCCCGGCAGGGGTGCCCCGCCACGAGCCACTCGAACCCGCCGGGAGGGAGAAGACGGGCAGGGGAACCCGCATCGTGCCAGCCCGGCTCGGTCCGCCGCAACGGGACGGCGGGGGAGCCGAGGGTTTTTGCCGTGGGGTCGAGCGCGTCGTATTCCAGGCGCTCATCCCCGATCTGCACCACCCCGGTTTCAGGCAGATTGTCCACGGATTCCAGAGCGATGACCGTGTCGCACGGTTCCACGTCGCGGACCAGGGCCAGCGACCTTCCGGTTCGCCATGGGATCAGCTCCACCTGGCCGGGCGCCCCGAAGATCCAGGGCAGCATCCGGCCCTCGGCGGCCGAGCCCGGCTCCGGAAGATCGGCGGCGCTGAGTTCGCGGCCAAAGCGTTCCCGTCCACGGGCCGACAGCATGTCCAGGCAATCCAGCTCCAGGGCGACCCGCGTGACCACGGCCCGCTCGACCACTCCCCAGAAGAGCGGGATCCAGTCCTCCAGATTCCCCGCCCCAGCCGGATCGAGAAAAAGAAGGCCCCACCGGACCTCGAGACCTTCCGGATCGCAGGCGGCCAGACGCTCGCGCACGGAGGGCGATTCCGGCCCGTCCAGTGTCAGGGAAATCCGCAGCCGCGAGCTGGCCGGAGGAGCCGCGGGGCCGATGCCGGATTCCCGCGAGGAGGTCAAGCGTCCAGAGTCTTTCAGTGCCGCGGAGAGCGTTCCGCCCGGCAAAATCACGGTGCGGTGAGCGTAGTGCGCGGTCCCCGCCGGCCACTGGATGGAGAGCACCCAGGCGACGTTTTGGCCGTAGCGGAGGGATTCGATGAGGGCTGATTGCGTGAGTGTGCGCATGGTTTGGGTTCCTTCAAAGTAGGGTAGGCGTCCCGCCTGCCATAAAGGAATAGGGACAACAACGACAGCAAGGACACATAGGACGCATGGGACGTATGAGACGTATCGGCATGCGTTCTATACGTAGTCGCCTTCCTCCAGCGCAGCCAGCTGGATCAGCAGTTCCATGGTGCGAGGGACTTTTTCCACCTGGGTGAAGTCGCAGTGCAAGAGACGGACCCGCGCGATCTCGCGTGCCTCGTCCACCCAAGTGAAATCATCCAGTCCGCCCCGCGCGTGGGCCGCAAGCCATGCGCGCAGTTCAGCGAAGTGGGCCCGCGAAATGCCTTGGAACCGCAAGGTGTCCTCGCGCCAGGGGTCGGACGCGCGCACGGACCAGAGGGCGCCTCCAACGGCCCGCTCGGTGGCGATGCCCTCGTGGAAGACCCGCTCGACCGGGCTCGAAGCGATGGTGGGCCACTGGAAGCAGGCCTCCGGTTTCCAGACGATGGCCGACGCGGTCTTGGCGGCGGCCAAGCCGTGCATGACCTGGATCGCGTTTGGTTCGATGACGGTGACCGGACCCAGGTATTCGAGTTCCGAGCCATCGGCCTCCGAACAGAAAACTCGGTCTCCCGGCGAGAACTCGCCCGGCGACGCGATATGAAGGGTTTGACTGCCCGCCAGCTCCGGCTGGCTCAGGTTTCTCTGGAGTGTTTTGCCTTTTGCGAAGAGGGGTTTGATCATGGGAGTTGGTCTCCGCTTGTTGGTTTTTTCATCTCTCGTCTCACTTTGCGCCGGTGTCCGGCGAACGCTGCATAGGATACCCGCTTGGGCGGGAAAGGCGATTCCCTCAGAGGCCCCAAAAGCCACATCCTGGTGCAATCCTCATGACGAGACCTCCGTTGGGAGCATGGACGACGTGGACAGGATGGACGAGGTGGACGGAGTGGATATCCTGTTCTGGCGCATTCCGAACCGTGATTGCGCGATTGGGGTTCGCGGAAGGGCAATCCGGATTCCTTGGGGAATGTGCGCGGGCAACGTGTCAAGAAAGATTGCTTGGCAATTCCAAGGGATTTCCCTATATTTGGCCGTGGTATATATCACAATTATTATCAATCATATGCGCTCAATCACACGCTGTAGGTGGCATCCCCTTTTCCGCCTGGGATATTCTGTTGTCTCTATATTAGGTCGTGGGGGGGAACGGGCACGATTTTTGATAGGTGCCCAGTGGGTGGAAGGGTGCCGTCGGAAATCCGCATTCTCCTCCCTACCAGGCAGAGAGAAGAGGGGGTGCGCCAACCGCACCCCCTTCTGTCACGAGCGAGATACGAGATTGGAGACTGGGGATCGAGACGCGCATCTCAGGTTCTTGCAAGGAGAGGAATTTCGGCCCCCGCCGACTTTACGTCGGTGGGGCCGTGATTCTGCTCCAGTAAAGGTCTTTCCTGCTCTTGCGCCCCCGCCGACTTTACGTCGGTGGAGCGACGATTGTTTGTTCTTCCCGTGGAAATCAAATCCATCTCGTTGGGGGAAGGAGGGAACACCTCAAGAATCACCGCGAAACATCAAGGTCTTCAACCATCGCTCCACCGGTATAAAACCGGCGGGGGCGTCGGATATTTCCGTGAATTCTGGAGCAAAACCGCCGCTCCACCGACCTGAAGTCGGCGGGGGCGGCTTCTACGTGAGGGTCAGATGCGCTCGGATCGAGGATTGGGGACGAAAAATGATGCAAAAAGAGCGTTGATCGGGCGATAATATGCGGGCAAGATGGAGGTCAGATGAAGAGGACAGTGGTGTACTTCCTCGTGTTGTTGACTGCTGCCTTCGGCGTCTGTGGTTTGGTGGCTTGGAGTACTCTTCTGGAAAGTCGGGTGGATAGCGCAGGAAGGTGGGGGACAGGGGTCGGAGATTCGGATACCACGGACTCGGCGGGCACGGCTCAGAGGAAGGCCACTCTGGATTACCCCACACCAGTCCCCATCGTGTTGATTGTTGACGATTTCACTGAACAGACGGGGTTCAAGGTGGTGCTTTGCGGCAAGACGTTCATAATGAAACTGAGTCTCTCGGGGAGGAATCTGACGGCGGGGCAGTTTCTCATTAAACTGGAGCAGGCAAGCGCGGAGGCTAGCCGGCCAAGCCACATCGTGATATCGCGCTTGTTGGCGCTCTTAGGCATGCGGAAACTAGCAGGGACAAGTGCCTTTTCCTGTGGTACAGGCGACGCGCTTGTGTGGCGCAGGACCCCTGATGGGGTGGAGGTCTGGGACAGCGAGACATATTACCACCCCGTCTTGTGTGTTACTATAGGGATTGCCCAACCGAGCAAACCGTAGACCAGGAACACGCCATGTCCAAGTTCGTTTACACAGCCCGTGACAAGACGGGCGAGAAGATCGAAGGCACTCTCGAGGTCGAGGATCGGCAGGCGGTGATCGCCCGTCTGCAGACGATGGGGTATTTCCCGGTCAAGATCGAGGACGTGACGCCGAAGGCGAAGTCGGGCCTGAGCCTGGCCGCGATGCGCGGGAAAGTCGCCACATCCGACCTGGTGAACTTCAACCGGCAGTTGGCCGACCTGGTGGGGGCGGGGATTCCGCTGGTCAAGTCGCTGGCGATCATCCTGGCGCAGACGCGCGGGGAAGTCCTGCGCGATATCGTGGGGGACATCAACAAGAACGTTCAGTCGGGGGATTCGCTGGCGCAGGCTCTGCAGCGGCATCCGAAGGTGTTTGGCCCTCTGACCATTGCCTTGGTGCGCGCGGGCGAGACGGGCGGCATGCTCGAGGACGTGCTGTTCCGCCTGGCGGACTACGCGGAAAACGAGGCGGCGCTGAAGGGGAAGATCCTCGCGTCTCTGGCTTATCCCGCCGTGATGGTCCTGGCGGGAAGCCTGGTGATCACTATTCTGATCACGGTCGTCATGCCCAAGATCACGGGCGTCTACGCCGACCTTGGGCAAACGCTTCCGGTCCCCACGCAGATCATGATGCGGGTCTCGCAGGTTCTCAGAGACTACTGGTGGATAGTGGGTTTTATTCTGATCGTGCTGGTCATACTGGGCCGGCAGTTCCTCAAGACGGCGGAAGGACGCTCGCTCTTCGACACCAACATTCTGCGGATTCCCGTCCTGGGCACGATCATCCACAAGCGCGAGCTGGCCCTTTTCACCCGGACGCTCGGGAACCTCCTGCGGAACGGCGTTCCGATCCTGACGGCGCTGGAGATCACCACGGAGGTTATCCGCAACACGGTCATCCAGGGCGAGGTGAAGAAACTGTCGCCTTCCATTTCCCAGGGGGGCAGCATGGCCGCGACGCTGTCGGACAACAAGTTCTTCCCGCCCGCCCTCACCAGCATGATCGCGGTGGGGGAGGAGACGGCGCAGCTGGACAAGGTGCTCCTGAAGATTTCCGACACTTGCGAGCGCGAGGTGGACCGCTCTCTGAAGACTCTCACTTCGATGCTCGAGCCGGTCATCATTCTGGCGCTGGGGCTCGTGGTGGGTTTTATCGTGATTGCCATGATGCTGCCGATCATGGGCCTGGATCCGACGGCGGGGCAGGACTAGCGGGGGCGGCCATGCGGCGAGGCGTGACATTTCTGGAATTGATGATCGTGCTGGCCATCCTGTCGGTGTTCCTGGTGTTCACGTTTCCCATGATGAAAGGAACCCATCGGCGCAACCAGTTGAACGCGGCCACGCGCCAGTTTGCGCTGCTGGCCAAGTATGCGCGTCAGGAAGCGATCCTGCGCGGCAAGACCACGGAATTGCGGGTGGAGATACAGAAAAACAGCTACCGGCTGGTGCTGGACCCCGAGAAGGAATCGGCTCGCAACAGCGGCCGGGAGGATCTCCGCGAGATAGAGAAGACGCGCGAGCTGGACGCCCAGCGCAAGCGGATTCGCTTTAGTCAGATCGAGTCCGCCACCGATCCATTCGGGCACGAGCAGATCGCGCGGATCAAGTTCTTCAGCAATGGTTCGGCCTCGGCCAGCACGCTCGTGATCGAGGACCTGGACAAGCGCCAGATGACGGTCGAGATTGCCGGGGCGTCGGGCGCCGTCCGCGCTTATAGCGGCCCGCCCGAGCCGCCGCCGGAGATTCCGGCCACACCGGAATGATGAATGCGGAATGACGAATGATGAATTCAAGACGGAATCCCCCGATGAGATGTGTCGGCGAATACCCATTTGGGAAATCGCTTCACGGTGTTCATCATTCATCATTCCGCATTCATCATTCTCCCTCGGCCTTCGTGCTGCTCGAGGTGCTCGTGTCGCTGACGATCCTGAGCGTGTCACTGGTGATGGTGCTGCAGTCTTTCACCAACTCGATGAAGGCCTCGCGCCACAGCCGGAACCTGACCGTTGCCACGACTCTGGCGCGGGGGTTGCTGGAGAAGTGGGAACTCACCCCTCCGCCCAAGGGCGAATCGCGGGGGGATTTCGGGCTGCTCTACCCGGGTTTCTCATACAATGTCAATCACCGGACGGAGGTGGTGGATTACGAGGGGGTTCCGCGGATGGTGGAAGCGGGGCGCCTGGTCGAGCTGCGGAGGGTCAGCCTGGGGATATGGTATGCGCCGGAACGGAACACGAAGAGGGATGCTCCGAAGAAGCTGCTGCAGGTCGAGACAGCCCTCACCGGCTCGGAGCGGTTCACTTTCGGAGCGCGCATGGGCAACAAGATAGGATTTGAGGATTGAGGATTGGGGATTGCGGATTGAGGATTGTGGATTAAGGATTGCGGATTGCGAATCACGAATTACGAGTTCACGATTATGTCCACTCAACACTCAGCACTCAGCACACAGCACTCAGCACTGTCTTCTCAGTCCTCAGCACTCAGCACTCAGCACTCAGCACTCAGCACTCAGCACTCAATCCGCAATCCGCAATCCGCAATCCGCAATCCTCGGTCCTCTCGCGCCGGCGCCGGAGCGTTCACGCTGCTGGAGGTCCTTCTGGCCATGACGATCTTCGCCGTGTGCGTATCGGCGCTCTACAACACCTTCCGCGTGTCCACGCGCGCGTTCGAGACGGGGCGCGAGTCCGCCGAGATGATGCAGACCCTGCGGTTCTCGCTGGAGATCGTGGTGCGGGATCTGAAGAGCATCCGTTTTCAGGACAAGTATGATCAGAAGTTCGAATTTCTGCAGAGGCAGGTCTTTCAGCACCAGGAGCAGATCCTGCGGGACTTGAATGACGGCAAGCCCGTGAGTATTCCCGGCCTCATCTCGCATCCGCAGGACGAGGCGGAAAACATGAAGAGCTTCGTGGGATTGAGGGCCAATCTCCGCTTCGTGGGCAGCAGCTCCGGCGAGGCCGACGTGCTGGAGTTTTCGCGCTGCCTGCCGTCGGACGGCACTACGGACAACTCTTATCTGGGCGCCGAGCGGGTCAAGTACTTCGTGGCCAACAACAACCTCTACCGCCAACGGTCCAGGGTTTTCCGCGCGATGCAGCTCAATCCGGAGCTGGGAGGGCAGCTCGTGAAGATCCGCGAGGCGAGCGAGGCGGCCCGCCAGCAGGCGGCCGATGCCAAGATGCCTTTCCTGGACTTCTGGGCTCTGGCGGCCCAAGGCACTCTCCCGCCGCAGTTGGCGCCGCCGGTGGAGCCCAACTTCTTCGTCGAGGTTCCGCAGCCCCCGGAACCGCCGGAACTCATCGCCCGCAACGTCACCGTTTTCGATCTCACCTATGGTTACTACGCGGACGGGGACTGGAAGGAGGCCGAGTCGTGGGACTCGGATGCCAAACAGTACCGCACACCGCCGTTTGACTTTCAGGCGAATGACCCACTGTTCGGCCCGCGGCTTTCAACGTATCAGAATCGCAGCAACGACAACTTGCCGTCTTATGTGAAGATCCGCATCCGCATGCAGCAGCAACCCAGTGCCAAGAAGGAAGGGAGCGCCGGGCGGAGATCGGGGAATCTGGCGCGGGAAATCGAGACGACAATCTGGGTGCCCGGCGCCATCGAAACATACGTTCCGCAGGAGTACGAGCTTTTCCGGTCCGGCGCGACCGAGCCCATCCCTGGTACAAGGAGGCCGGTGAGGAGATGAGACTGCGCGTGTTATCCAAGTCCCGCCGCCGCGCCGTGGTCCTCGTGCTCACGCTGTGGATTGTGATGGTGCTCAGCCTGCTGGCCGAGTCTTTGGCTTTCGAGATGTTTGTGGAGATGAAACTGACGGGGCTTCACCGGGACCAATTCCTGGCCGAGCAACTCGGCCGGATTGGCGTAGCGCGGGCCGTGACGGACCTTCGCAACGACAACCTGCTGGCCGAGGACCAGAACATAATGCCGCAGACTCATTTTGACGCTTACGGGGACGTGTGGGCGGGCGGGTCAACGAAGCCGCGCGTCTTTGAAGTGGCGTCCGAAGAGCGGGGCGATCCCGTGGGGAACTACTCTCTGCTGGTGGTTGACGAGGAGAGCAGGTTGGACCTGAACAACGCGAATCCGCTCTCGCGGGAGGTCATGAAGGACCTGCTGATTCTTCTCGGCGTGGAGGAGCCAAAGGCGTCCGACATCAGCGACGCCATTTACGACTGGAAGGATCTGGACAACATGGTGTGCAGCGGAAAAGGCGAGAGCGAGATATCCTACTATTCCAAGATGCAGAGAAAGGTTCGGGGTTCGGATGAAGGCGGCGCGGTTTGCTATCCGAAGAACGCTCCTTTTGACACGGTGGAGGAGCTGCTGCAGATTCCGGGCATGACGGCGGAGCTCTACTATGGATATGATCCGAGCAAGGGCGGCAAGCCGGAGTTTTTCCCCAGCCAAGGCGAGCAGCGTGGGCGCCGGAAGCCGGGACTTAAGGATTTGGTCAGCGTTCGGGCCCGCCAATCCAACGTCAATACGCTGCGCGAGGAGTGCCTGGCGGCGGTGCTTGGGTTTGCCGCGGGCAGCGTCCAGACCGGCGAGTCCCTGGCGAGGGCCGTCGTCCAGTACAGGCAAAGGGAGGGGGAGACCGGCATTGACAACACGTCGGCTTTCCGCAGCGTGGATCAACTCGTCCAGGTGGAGGGGATATCCAGTGCGCTTCTGGCCAAGGCGCGGAGTGTCGTTCCCTTGACAACCCAATCGAATTGCTTTACTATCTTCTGCGAGGCGCGCTATGGCAAGCGCGCGGTGAAGGTTTGGAACTCGAGATCCAGGACCTCGGAGGACCGGCCGTTGCCAACGGCGCGGATAGTGGCCACTTGTGATCGGGCCTACATTCCCTACCTCGAAGAAGAAGGGCAGGAAGAGGCGATTCCGCCGGGATGCAAGACCAGGGCCATGGTTCGGCCCGACGGAGTGTCGGTGATGACGTGGCTGGTTCCCGTCGTCTATCTCAAAGGGTGGAACTCCTTCTAGATCATGTACGTCGTTGAATTCCAGGGCTCTTTCTGTCACGTCTTCGCCTGGCAAAGCGTGAAGAGCAGCCACGTCTTGAAGTCCCTTCTGACGGTGCCGTTGGAGAAAGCGGAAGGAGACTCGTCCTCTCAGGTCAAGCCTTCCGCCGCCTCCCAGAGGAATGGGGCGGCGATTCGGCAGGCGCTGAGGGCTGCGAATCTGAAGGTCCGCGAAGCGCTGGCGATCATTCCCAAACAGTGGGTCACCTTGCGCATTGTCACTCTGCCTTCCACCGACCCCGCCGAGGTCAGCGAAATGGCGCGGTTCGAGGCGGAGCGGCATATTCCCTTCAACGTGGAGCGGCACGTGATCTCCCACCACGTTCTGCGGCTCGAGGGCATTCAGGGCGCGCAGGTGGTGATCGCGGCCCTGGACGGCCCGCCGGCCTGGGAGATCACCGCCACGATGGATGCCGCGGGCATTCACCTCACGTGTCTCGAGGTCTCGACGCTGGCCCTGTTCAACGCGCTCACATACAGCGGGGCGTGGGACACGGGGCAGCATCCCACCGCCGCCCAGATCCACGTCGGCATGTCCGCCACGGACATCACGATTCTTCAGAGGGGGGTGCCGATTTTCGCGCGGAGCATCGCGCTTGGGGTGGAGAAGCTCTTCGCGTCCCTTTCGCCGGATGGCCCCGCCGGGGATAGTCTGGCGATGATGGATCGTATCGAGGAGATGGATGTTTTTTCCGGCCAGCGAGCCGAGGTCCCGGAGGATTCCGGCGCGTCGTTCCAGACGCCCGAGGGAGCGTCGGGTTCCCCTCAGAGTCCCCTGGCTGTCCAGAACTGGGTCAATCGCCTTGTTCAGGAAATCCGGAAGACGCACGAGTTCGCGAACCGGGAGTTTGAATGCCAGCCGATTTCCCAGCTGTTCTACTCGGGCGCCGGTTTATGCCTGCGCGGACTCAAGGACGTGCTGCGCGACCAGTTGCAGGTTCCCCTGACCGAGATTGATCCCTTTACGAAGGGCCTTCGGCTCGAGCAGAGGTCTTCCTCGCTGCGTTTGCCTCCTTTTGCATACGCCGCGGCGGCCGGGGCCATCGCGCGCGACATGGACGAAGGCAGCGTGCGGATCAACCTCCTGCCCTCGGACTACGTGCGCAGCCACGACACGACGAAACGCAAGCGGTCGCTGATCCTCACCGGGTCTCTGGCGGCGGCGCTGGTCATCTGTGCTCTTGTGTACGCGAATCTGCTTAT
>Ga0315282_10016883_pt1 | contig 10617 bp, 9 predicted proteins | sample YL17G07_20_MG_FD_203693 | JGI IMG/M metagenome (GOLD analysis project Ga0315282, IMG submission 203693) | Sediment microbial communities from Yellowstone Lake, YNP, Wyoming, USA - YL17G07_20 | ecosystem: Environmental > Aquatic > Freshwater > Lake > Sediment | place: USA: Wyoming | collected... | reverse complement strand
AAGATCTCAGCGAATGAAAAAGCTCTGCGAGATTCCATAACCTCTGAGTCAACGAGAGGCTTTTAAGGACCCTGGCGCGGTGTAAGTCGATGAGTAAGAATCTTTCCCCATCCCAAAGGAGGTTTCCGGCGTGAAAGTCGAGGTGGAAAAGCCCCGCCTCATGGATTCTTCTTACTGCCTCTGCCAGATCGGAAACAGTCCTCTGATCCCTCTTCTTCTCCGGGTCATCGATCAAGCCCACACCCGATCCGACAGCCTCTGAAAGGTAGTAACTCTCCTTAATGACCCCCCAGCATCGCTTCTCCATCCAGCCCAGTGGCCTGGGAATAGGGATATTTCTCTTTTGCAGCTCATAACTGACCAACCACTCTTTTTGCGCCTTCGATGGAAGAAGGAAGAATTTCAAAGCTTCAAACCAGTTCTTCGTCCTGTTCCTTTTAAAAAATATCCTTTGCCGATTCGGCAGCGTGAGAACGGCTGCCCACCTCAATCTCGACTCCTTGACGATCTCCGCTCCCATCTTTTGAACAGCAGAAAGAGGGTCATCAAAGAAGGGCGGAGGAAGGAGACTGGCGATTTCTTCTCTTACATATCCCCTGATCTCTCCATTCGCCACTTTTTTCAAATTTGATCCGTTCCTGTTTCTCATGGCCGAAGCGATGGACTCTTCTCCAGGATAACCCCGGTCTTCAGGATAGGTGAAAGAGAGTCCCCTTGAAGTGAAGGATCCTCCGTTTCAACTTCCCTAAGATCCGATCATCCCTTTCTGCCGTTCTCAAAGGCGGGAGTTTGCCCCATTCTTCCGGTGATCCTGTCTTGCGGGCCGTTATCCAGATTCCTTTCGGTCTTTTCAGAGTCCCTTCTAACGTACAATCGAGGATCTTGAATCGGCTGAGCAAGAGTTCCAACCCATCCGGGGTGAATCTCCAGTAATCTTTCGGGCAGCGGTGAATCTTAAAATGCATGACCGTGGTCAGTATGAGAAGCCCGTCACGACCTAGCACCCGATGGATCTCGTCGATCGCCCTTTGAGGATGGGAGATATGTTCAAGGGATTCGAGATTCAACACCAGCCCGATGCTCCCGTCGGAAACTGGCTTCATATCGCAAACGTCACAAAGAACGTCAATACAGGGTGGATCGAAATCCTGCATATCCTGTTTGATATATCGTTTTCCGGGGAAGAGGGGCTGATAATAATTGGGTTCCCATCCCGCACAGGTGTCAAGGATCGGCTCCCCGTAGGGGAAATGCCCGATGGCCCATTTCACATAATTGATCACCGCTTCTCTCACTTTTCGCCCTCTTTGGAAGGGACCGTGCCATTGACACAGGATCGGTAATAAGACTCGATGACGGTTGGCCCGTAGATCCCCATGTACTGCTCAGGAGAAAGGAGCAGGTAGGTTTCCACGATTTTTGCGTATTCGCTAACGATCCGCCTGTATCCGGCTTCTTCTTTCCACCCGTGATCGATCGGCTCTTTGAAGATCATGGTAATTTTCCCGCGCCAGTAGAGATGGATGAAGGGAATGATTGAAGCCTTCGTCTCGTGGGCCAGATGGATGACTCCTGCAGGGAAATCGACCTCTTTCCCGAGAAAATGGACCCTTTCTTTCCATTTGCCCTCTCTCGTATCCCCGTAGTAAATGATGATCCGACCCGAACGCAGCGTCTCCAGGATCCTCTTCCTGTAGTCTCCCGCAAGGGACCGATCGTAAATGAAGATCGTATCGTTAACGTTCTCCGAATAACGAAATCGCCGATGCCCACGGTTCTTTGGAGCGCCCCCTTTAATCAGGAGCCAGTCATAACCCATCACCTTCAGGGAATGAAATGACAGGTGCGAAAGTCCGAAATGGCCTCCCATCAGCACGACCCCTCTGCCTTTCTTTATTGCCTCATCCAGAAAATGGATCCCTTCGATCTCAACAAATCTTTTGATAAATGCCCTATCCACGAGGGGGATCAGGTAATGCATCACCTTCCTCGTTCCTCTCAGTTCAAAGACATGCCGGACGATCTTCTTCCCCTTACCAGGGTTCCATCTCTCTCCGAGAAAGGAGCGGAATTTTCTCTCCATCTCCTCTCGTCGCGCCTTTTTCCGGTAGTAACCGAAAAAGGCATAGACCCGCACATAAAAGAAAGCCAGCTTGAACACTAACCATTTCAAGTCGATTTCTCCTCGGGAGGAAGTACTCTCTTCAGGGCATCGAATATCCGGGGGGCATTGACCTCGAGGGAGTAGGACTGCTCTGCCGCCTTTCTTCCTCGAAGCCCCATCTCCCGCCGCAATGCTTCTGCCTCGATGAGTTGCAGAAGGCGGTCCTCCCACTCCTCTTCACTCTGTGCCCAGAAACCATTGACTCCATCCTCAACGATATCTCTGTTCATCCCCACCGGGGTGCAAACCACCGGAAGGCCAACGCCGAAATACTGTACGATCTTGAATCCACACTTACCTCTTGACCAGGGATCGTCCGAGAGGGGCATGATTCCGATGTCGAAACTCTTGAGGTCGGCCTCCTCCTCTTCAGAAGACCATGCCTTCCTAATAACAGGAAGGACCGAACTTTCCAGGAATTGATCGCAGACGATCTTGAGTTGCACCTTCGGGCATTTCCGGAAAATCGCTTCAAGGGTTGGGATAAGGCGTTTCAAGTATTTCAGGGTGCTGCTGCTTCCGAGCCAACCGATCGTAATGGGCCCCCCGTGATGGAAATCTTCTTTCAAAGTGTACCGGGAAAGATCGATGGTCGTGGGAACGACAACGACGTTTCGATTATAGCGTCGAGCCTCTGACTTCAGGAACTGATTGCCAGCGATGATATAGTCGACCCGCCTCATCATATAGCCGAACTTAAAGTGCCGCGAAGGGGAGTAGGGGTTTTTCGAAGTGGAACTCCGGTACATTACGGCATCATCAAAATCGTAGATGATCTTTTTGGCCTTTTTTCGAAGATACCAGAACTCAACAGGGGAGAACAGTTTCCGGTGCACGTAAAGGACATCAAAGTGATCCAAAGTGGTGTAGAACTTCAGCCTATCCACCCATTTCCCTCTGTAGAAATGGATTGACGGATCGACCCCGTGCTCCTTCAAGTATGGGAGATACTGGAGCACCCGATATCGGCACCCGCTCACCTCCAGGCTGTGGATAAAAAAAGCAACCTTCACGCTCCGCCCTTTCCCGCCACGAGAAGAATCGACTTCGAAAAATCGATCCCAAGAAAACGAAACACAAAAGAAAAGAGATAACTCTTTAAAACGAAAAGAACGAAAGGTTCGTTGAAGACCCGGCGGATCTCTATCAATTCGAAATGCTCGCTCAAGAACAATCCTCCCAGGTCGGCATAATGATAGGGGGTCCGATGGGTCACATCCTTCCAATACTGGCCAGGCCTAAAAACATTGGGAGTGGTAAGGATGACCCGTCCTCCAGGATTCAATATCTGCTGAATCTTTCCCACCATCTCCCTTCCTTCTTCGAATTCGAGATGTTCGATGACCTCAAAAAAGAGAACCACATCGAATCGCTCTTTGATCTCCTGGAAGGAAGAGTAGTCATGGGGATAAGTGGGATCAATATCCAGGCTTTTGTATCGTACATGCGGATAATGTCTCTGTATCCGTTTTTCTAAATCGCGATGAAACGCTCCGATTTCGAGAACCGATTCGCCATCCTTCAGGTATTTCAGGATGAGGGGAAGGCGTTTTCTCACGATCTTTAAATCCCAGATTTCAGGGTACCGGTCGTGGACCCTCTCCCGCAATCGGAACTGCTCACCCCAGTTCATCCTGCTTATCCTTCCGGAGAAAAGGGACTTTCCTAAAATATGGGTTAGGGTTAGGGTGAGGATGCCAGTTTCGTCATTGGGTTAAGTCCCTGGTCCCAAGTCCCAAGGAAAGTAGCCCTTACCCCGACACCTAACCTAAACCGGCTTCTTTACCCTAACCGCATCCCGCAATGTTTTTAATGATTTGCCGGTGACGAACCCATCGTAAAAGCTGACCAGGAAACGGGTCCCTACAAAGCCGTGGCTCACCCCTCTTTCCGGGCGACCAGAATCAGCGTGTTTCCTCCCATGATCAACCGCGAAGATAAAGTTTCCTCCAGATGATAATCTTCCCTTTTCGTCTTCGGCCAGAAAAAGCAATAGAGCCGGATGCCCCAGACGACGGGAAGGAGCCACTTCATCCTCTTTTTTTCCCTGTCCTTCCCGACAGAAAGAACCTTGAATCCGCAATGTTCCAGGACCAGTTCCAAAACGGGATAGGTCAAAGGGACCAGATGAAGCATCCAGAGGTCGTCAAACCGTTCCTTTCCGAACCTTTTCGGCGAAGGCACCCTGGAAAAAAGCCCGGTGATGAGAAATCTCAGTCTCCGCTCGATATTAAGATAGTTGGGAAGGGAAAGGAAGAGTTTCCCTCCCCGTTTTAATATCCGGCAGAATTCACGAAGGGCATTAAAGGGATTCTCCAGGTGTTCCAGGCCTTCGAGGCAGGTGATGAAATCAAACGATTCAGAAGCGTAGGGAAGCGACTGGTTCAAATCTCCCCTCTGGATCTCTAGGCCCTGAACGGAAAAAATGGAGGGATTAATATCACAGCAGGATACAAAAAATCCAAGCTCCCGCATTCGCAGGGCAAGGGCCCCGGTCCCTGCCGGGGCATCGAGAACCAACCCTCTCCTTTCTTTTGAAAGGGCCTCAATGATCCAATCGTGGGTTTCCCTTCGAGCCAGGATTTCCGCCATCGCCACCCGCCCATTTCTCAAGAACGGTAACTGTTCACCCAAATCAACCTTCAAATTTTATCACGGAGCTGGGCAAGCCGCTCGGAAAGACTTCGTGGCGCACCTTCTAACGAATCAGCACAGACCTTTCGCCCTGATTAAGGAACCCGTTCAGGCTAAATCACTCAGTTTCCTCTACAATCCGAAAACCGCCATTCGAAGTCTTGGAGAGCGGTTTGCCCGGCTCCGGCTGCGTTGGCCAACCTAATCTGGCTAAACAGTTACGAAAAACGAAGTTTGATCACCTCTTTGAAAATCTCCATCATTCGACCCAAATTGGCCTCTTCCGAACAGGCCTCTGCCTTCTGCCTTGCCCGCTGACAGGCAGGCTGTCGGTTCTGCTCCTCAAGAAAATATCCGATGGCCATCCTCAACTCGTCCACATCCCGGGGGTTCTGAATCACCCAGCCATCCTCTCCCTGCTGCAACAGGCCGCCCGCTCCATTGCAGGAGGTGGTGACCACCGGCAGCCCGCTTGCGAGCGATTCAAGCACGGTGAGCGAGCAGGCATCATAGAAGGTGGGATGGACCAACAGATCTGCAGCTCCATAATATTTTTCGGGTTCATCCGTCGAGCCAGCGAAAACAATATCTTCTGAAAGACCTTCCCGCTCCGCAAGCCGGAGGTACGGAGCCCCCTTATCTCTTCCCAGGATCAGGAGTTTAACAGGAGGACACCCTTCTTTTCTCATTTGAGAAAGGGCCCTGATGAGGTAGCCCAGTCCTTTCATCCGGAAGTTGTTCGAAACAAAGAGGATCAGGAATTCCTCTCCCATGCCATGGCGCTTGCGGATCTCCTCCCGCCACCGGCGATTCCGGGGATGGAATCGTTCGATATCCACTCCGTTATAGACGACCGTAACCCGGCCTGCCGGGAGATGATACCAGCGAATCATATCCTGTTTGACCATTTCGGAAATGGCGATAATCTTCGGCGGAATTTTTCGCTTATAGGGCGCATCTTCGACCCACCCGTTCACCCATTGTTTTACGCTCAAAATTCGTCCTGATAATTTCAGGATACGGAGAAAAGGATTATCATAAGCCCTCAGGCTTCGCCAGAACCATGCCCAGTGGACACCTCCATGGGGCTGAAGAACATCTGCCTCCAGTGTATTTCCGACACCGAGCGTCAGGTCGTAATGTCCCTCCCGAATGCCCTTCGTCGCCCTGATGGCAAATGAGAGAAGGCGAAGGCTTTTCGGAAAAGGAAGGGTACGGACACGATGGTAATGGATGTCTTTGCTCTCTTCATCCCACCGCTCGGCAAAGACGTGGACCTCGAATCCTTCGGTCGCCATACGAGTGCACAAGTCGGCGAGATACCTTTCAGCTCCTCCCTTTTCCTTTGAGAAGTTCCGAATGGCCGTTGCGAAACGTACCATCTTCGTGTCCTTCGTTCCATCCGGTGTCATTCGTTCTTTCTCTTCCACTTGCCGAGAGTGATCATCTCTCGATAGAAGGTTTCAACGGCCTCGGCCTGGCGATCCAGTCGAAAGTCCCTCCGGGCCTTTTCGAGGGCCTCCCTGCCCATGGTTGCCCTTAACCCGGGGTCCCTCAGAAGCTTCAGCGTAGCCCTTGCCAATTCCTCAGGATGGTCCTTAACAACCCATCCGTTAACTCCGCTCTCCACCAGTTCCGGCAGCATTCCCCTGTCTGCGACAATAGCTGGCTTTCCCATGGCCATTGCCTCTCTCAAGGCCCTCGCTGTGCCATCGGAGCCCGCCATCAGAAAAACGAAGATGTCCATGCAGGCAAGGGTGTCAACATAGTATTCCGTTTGATATCCCCCGAGAATGATCCATCGCCCGATTCCAAGCCTCTCCACAGGCTTCGCCACACTCTCTTCCATCTGGCTCGATCTTCCCACCAGGAGGACCTTCACCTTCGGAAACTCCCGGACAATCGATTGGACAGCCTCCAGGAACATTTCTGTCCTTCGATATTTCTGAAACCGCGCAACCATCCCGATCACGGTTTCATCCGGTCCCACTCCAAAGGCAGCTCGCATATCTTTGAAGGCCCGCTCGGGATTGAAACGCTCGAGATCGAGAGCGGGCGTCACCCTGCAGACTCTCTCCGGGGGAAGCCCGAAATGCTCGGCATCCTCTTTTTGGGCCTTTTCGGAGAAGGTGATCATCCCGTCTGTAAGCCCGGAGATGAGAAGGCGATTCCCGATGCCGGGCTTTAAAGGATCGCGCTTATGGTCTGTTCGGATGACGATGACAGGAGTCTTTGACCTCCTGGCAGCCATCCCTCCAAGAATATGATCATGGGACATATGAACATTCAGGATATCGAATTGTTCTCTCCGGAGATATTTCGTGAGATTCGAAAGATCACGGAAGTTCTCTACGACGGAAGAAGGCCGCGACAGCTTCAGGACATGATCCAGATGGAATCGATCTGTGGCTTTAACCCCTTTCTGCAGGACCTTCCCTTCCAAGCCATCCTCAACGGGTTCAGGTGGTTTTCGGTAAGCCAGGGTCACGTCATGGCCCCGGTTCTCCAGCTCCTTACAGAGGTCGAGCACAGGCTCCGCCGGTCCGGTCCATTTCCAATCGCTGAAGAGATGAAGGATCTTCAATTCAGCCTCTCAAGAAAGGATTGAATTTCTCTTTCCTCCTGCATTCCTGGCTTCCTTATCAGGATCTTCAATTGAGCCTCTCCATAAACGATCGAACACCCTGGGCCACCTCATCCATTTCTGATTCCGTCATCTCCGGGAAGAGGGGAAGCGAGAGAACCCTCCTGGCCGCCTGTTCCGTCAAAGGCAGCGTCCCCCTCCGGTATCCGAGATCTCTGTAAACCTTCTGGCAGTGGATGGGAATGGGGTAATGGATGAGGGTTTCGACCCTCTTCTCTCTCAGAAAAGCCTGAAGAAAATTTCTCTTCCTTGTCCGGATGACATAGAGGTGATAAACGTGACGAACTCCTTTGCTTTCAGAGGGACAGACAACCCCCAGGGGAGCAAGCATTGCCGTGTAGGTCCTGGCCCGCCTTCGCCTCTGCTCGATCCATTGATCCAGGTGCTTCAGCTTGACCCTAAGTATGGCGGCCTGGATCTCATCGAGCCGGTTGTTGCCTCCTTTGAGAATATGTTCGTATTTATTCTTCTCGCCATAGCACCGGAGAAGCCTGAGCTTCGAATCGAGTTTCCTGCTATCGGTCACCACCATCCCTGCGTCACCATAAGCTCCCAGATTCTTGGTCGGGTAGAAACTGAAACAGGCCATGGCGCCGAAGGAACCCACCTTCTGGGTCCCGATCTTTGCTCCATGGGCCTGACACGCATCCTCGATCACGGGAAGGTCGTAGCGGCTCGCAATCTTCAGGATGGAGTGCATATCCGCCGGATGACCGTAAAGATGGACAGGGAGGATGGCTTTGATCTTCTCAATCCCTCCTTTCCTCTCCCGGCGCTTCAGGAAAAGTTCCAGCTTGTTGGGGTCCATCGTGTAGGTCCCGGGATCAATATCCACAAAAACGGGTTTTGCTCCAGTGAACGAGATGGCCAGGGCCGAAGCGATGAAGGAGTTGGCAGCCGTGACGACCTCGTCCCCTTCCTCAATTCCAGCGGCTTTGAGGGCAAGATGGAGAGCGTCCGTTCCGGAACTCACGCCGACCCCGTACCGGACCCCGCAGTACCGGGCAAATTCCGCCTCAAATTTTGAGACCTCCTCCCCCAAAATGAAACGGCCTTTTTCATAAACCCTCGTGGTAGCCGACTGGATCTCATCCCCGATTTCGTCATACTGTCTCGTCAGATCAAAGAAAGGAACCACCGTCAACCCTCATTTCATTGAGGAAGCCGCCATCTAGAAAAAAGGTTTCCCGTCCAAGGGTTAGGGCGACGATGCCCGTTTCGTCAAAGGGTCATGTCTATGGTCTTTAAGTTTTAAACACGTAACCCTTCCACGATAAACGATACGGGCTTCCTAACCGTTACCCATAACTTAACCTACCAATATTCCTTCTTATATTTTCTATAAAATTCGATTGTCCTTCTGAGACCCTCTTCCAGGTCGGTTCGGGGTTCCCAGCCGACGATCCTTCTGATCCTGGAGATATTCGTGTAATAATCGCCCGGTTCCACTTCCTTCCGTTCTTTCGTGAACTCCGTGAAAGCCACCTTCCCCGTCCCTGCTATCTCCAATATCTTCTTCGCCAGGTCAATGAAGTTGATCGGCACCCCCGTCCCGACGTTGAACACCTGACCATAGGCCATCTCGCAGGTTGCCACCTGGAAGAAACAGTCCACGAGGTCATCCACAAAGAGAAAGTCTCTCAGGATCCGGCCATCTCCAAAGACGGGAAGGATCTCATCATCAACGGCCTTCCGGATGAACCAGTTCAGGACACCATATTCGTCATGGGCCATCTGGTGTCGCGGTCCGTAGGTGTTGGTGATGCGGAGGCAGGCCCCCGGGATCTTGTGAACATCATGGTAGACCAGCACCATCTTTTCTGCGGTCAGGTTCGTTACCGCATAGATTCCTTTCGGATTCGTGGGGTGATCCTCTCCCACGGGGAGGGTAACACTCGCCCCGTACTCTCCCCTTGTCCCGGCAAAAATGATTTTTGTCTCCCGGTTATACTTCCTGCACGATTCGAGAAGGACCAGGGTTCCCCGGCAATTGATATCGAGGTCCTGAATCGGGTTTCGGATGCTGTCCACATGATTCACCTGGCCGGCGAGGTGAAAGATGTACTGCTGGTCTTTCACCAGATAGTCCATGGAATGGGAATCTCTCACATCGCTGAAGTTAATGTGTATCCGATCGACAATCTCCTTCACATTGAACAGATTCCCTCCAAGGCGGGGCATCATGTTATCGACAATCGTCACCTTCGCACCCAACTCCACCAGCCGGATGGAGAGATTGGACCCGATGAACCCCAGCCCGCCTGTGACCAGGACTTTCTCCCCTCTCAACGCGCTCAGATCCGAGCTCATTCCCCTGCTCCTTCTCCCCCTTCCCGGTTCGAGGACCTGACGTGTGTCAACTCCCAGAACTTAGCGTACTTCATGAAGACGTAGAACATCGTCGAAACGATGATAATCAGGCCGGGAATCCCGTCCCGAAACCCTGACTTTACAAGATACTCTTTGATGAATCGAAAGGGAGGATGAAGGAGAAGTTTGAAAAGGCTAAATCTTTCACCGCTTCGCACCAGATCCTCTGCCGCGATCCTCGAATATCTGTCGATGGTCTGGATCTGATCCGAAATATCTCGATAGGTATAGTGAAGGTAGGGGTGCTTCAATGAGCCTACCTTTCCGTCAACTACTACTTTTGCATGGAGCCCCCCCTCCCATCTCCCTTTATCCCTCCGGTAGAGCCGAATCTCACCATCGGGATACCACCCTCCATATCGAATCCATCTCCCGAGATAATAGGTCCTGCGGTAAGCAATGTAGCCGTCATACCCTTTCTTATCACCGCAGAGCTCCATTCGAATCTCTTCGGCCAATTCCCGGGGGACTTCTTCGTCAGCGTCCACGAACAGGAGCCAGTCACCTGTCGTCAGGTCAGCGGCATACTGATACTGGTCTCGATGTCCTGTCCATTTTCTCCGATAGGCTTTGTCCGTGTACTGCCGGCAGATTTCGTAGGTGCCGTCCGTGCTGAAAGAGTCAACCACCACCAACTCCTCAGCCCAGGAGAGGCTCTTCAGGCACGGTTCAATCGTCCTGCGATTGTTAGTGGTGAGGACATAAACAGAGATCGGAATTTTGTTTGGACATTGATGATTGGCCATAGAAATCAGTCCGAAAAAAAGGTTTCGTACGGCAGGTAAAGGTGAAGACGCCCGTTTCG
>Ga0315282_10016882_pt1 | contig 10617 bp, 9 predicted proteins | sample YL17G07_20_MG_FD_203693 | JGI IMG/M metagenome (GOLD analysis project Ga0315282, IMG submission 203693) | Sediment microbial communities from Yellowstone Lake, YNP, Wyoming, USA - YL17G07_20 | ecosystem: Environmental > Aquatic > Freshwater > Lake > Sediment | place: USA: Wyoming | collected... | reverse complement strand
GTTTGCGCAGATATTTGCGCCTGGCCCGGCAGCTGATTTTTAGCCGCGGAACAGGCCCGGGCATGGGCGCCATCCAAGCGGCCAATTCTTTGCTCAAGGCCATGCTGGCCGGCTTGGTTTCTTTTCCGGCGCAAATGGCCTGGAGAAAAAAATGGCTGAAGACCAGACCGCAAAGAGCAGCGCTTTTTCGGCTGATCAAGGAAAATATGCTTGCTCTGAAGGAAATTTCGAGGCTGGACTGAAATGGCGAAAATCGCGCTAATCAATCCTCCCATCAGCGGCAAAAAGCCGAGCCTGCTCATCCCGTCCCTCGGATTGGCATACCTGGCCTCGGCCTTGAAGCAGACTTGTGCTTCGCAGAGTAGCAACGGCCTGGAGGCGCGCATCATAGACGCGCCCGGCCAAGGAATGGACCTGGAGGCCGTGGTGAGGGAAATTTCCGCGCTTGAGCCGGAGCTTGCCGGCATCAGCGCCACCACCCCGCTCAAGGATTCCGCATACAGCCTGGCGAGGAGATTGCGCGGCCTGGTGAAATGGACCATCCTGGGAGGTGCCCATCCGAGCGCCGCGGGCCTCAAAATTTTCGAGCAATGCCCGGAAATCGATTTCGGCTTTCGGGGCGAGGCCGAGGATATTTTTCCGCAATTGGTGAAAAAACTCCTGGAGGGCGGGAAGAATTTTGAGCTGCCCGGAGTCATCTTCCCGGGACATGACGCGAAGCCGGTTCTGGTCTCTGACCCGGAGCATCTGCCTTTCCCGGCGTGGGAGCTTATGCCCATGAAAAATTACCGCCACCCGCTTTTCCCGGGCGAGCCGGTGGCAACCATCATCTCCAGCCGGGGCTGCCCCTATCAATGCATTTTCTGCGACAAGTCGGTTTGCGGGAGCAAGTTCCGGCCGCGCAGCCCGGAGAGCGTGCTGCGGGAAATCCAGGAGCTGTATTCCTCCAACGGAGTGCGCGCCCTGATTTTTTACGACGACCTCTTCACGCTCCAGCCCGGACGCGTAATCGAAATTTGCCGGAAAATAATTGAGGCCGGGCTGAAAATTCACTGGAAATGCGAGGGCCGTGTTAATATTATCAGCCGGGAGATGCTTTTCTGGATGAAAAAAGCCGGCTGCGAGGTCATCGCCTACGGCATGGAGAGCGCGCATCAAAAAAGCCTGGACTGGCTCAAAAAGGGAGTGAAGGTTGAGCAGGTCAAGCAGGCAATCAGGCTGACCAAAGCTGCGGGAATCAAGGTGCTGGGTTATTTCATTTTCGGCATTCCCGGGGAGACTTACGAGGACGAGCTTGAAAGCGTGGAATTTGCCATCAGCCAGAAGCTGGATTATGTGCAGTTTGCGAGCCTAAGCCCGTTTCCGGGAACTAAGCTCTATGAGCTGGCGATGAGCCAGGGATGGTACCGCGAGTCAGCCGGGCCGGCTCCCGAGGAATACGGGGAAACCAGGCCCCTGCTCATCACGGATTACTGGACCGAGGACCGGCTCCGGAAGATTATGCGCGAGGCTTACCGGAGATTTTATTTCCGGCCCGGATACATCCTGCGCACGGCCTCGCGGCCGAGCGGGCTTTGGGATTTGGTCAAAAGCGGATTCAGGTTGAGCAGATGGCTAAAGAAAAGCGGATGAGAATCCTTTATTTCGGAACTTATTCCGCAGGCGAGGAATACGCGCGCAACCTCGCGCTGATTAACGGCTTGAAGAAAGTCGGCGCCGAGGTTCAGGAATGCCATGCTGAACTTTGGCCCGGGTTCCAGGACAAGATGGGAGCGGTCAAGCGCTCTCTCTTGGCCAATGTTTTCGCCCTGGGCCGCGCTTATCTCCGGCTGCTTGGCCAATACCGGAAAAGCCGCGAGTTCAACTTTATGTTTGTCGGATACATCGGCCAGTTCGATGTCTTCCTCGCACGAGCGCTCCAAACCTTCCACCATAAGCCGGTAATCTTTGATGCGTTTTACTCGCTTTATGATACAATGGTGAAAGACCGGGGCTTGTATGCCGAGCGCTCGCTCATGGCGAAAATCCTCAAACTCGTGGACCGCTGGAGCGTGAAATGCTCGGACCTGACCCTGCTCGATACCAACGAGCATATAAAATATTTCTGCGGAGAATTCGGGCTGGAACCGGAGCGCTTTCTCGCGGTCCCCCTCGGAGTGGACCAGGCCAATTTTTATCCCCGGCCCGAGCCTGCGGAACACGGATTTATGGAAGTGCTGAATTACAGCTCCTATATACCACTGCACGGCCTGGAGGTGATCGTCAAGGCCGCGGCCGAAATTCGAAGCTGCAAGGGCATTCACTTCACGCTCATCGGCAAGGGGCAGCTTTTCCCGCAAATGAAGGCTCTGGCCGAAGAGCTCAAGCTGGAAAATGTCAGCTTCATCGAATGGCTCTCGCACAAGGAGCTGGTCGAAAAAGCCGCAGCCGCGGATGTGCTCCTCGGAATCTTCGGCATCACTGAAAAAGCCAGCCGGGTCATTCCCTACAAGGCCTATGAGGCGCTCGCGCTGGGCAAGCCTTTGATCACAGGCGACAGCCCGGCTGCCAGGGAACTGCTTGAGGACGGCAGGCATTGCCTGTTAAGTCCCATGGGCGATGCAAAATCCCTGGCGCAAAAAATCCTGCTTTTGCAGGACGAGCCCGGTTTGCGGAAAAGCCTCGCCCGCAACGGCCTGGAGCTGTTCCGGGAGAAATGCGCCTGGGAAAGCATCGGCGCGGCGGTTCTGAAAAAGCTGGAAGAAAAATTTTCGGGCCGATAGGAGTGGGAGGAATTATGGAGAAGGTTCTAGTTACCGGAGGCGCGGGCTTCATCGGGTCGCATATCGTGGACCTTCTGGTTCAGAATGGCTGCAAGGTTTATGTCCTTGACGAGTTGGAGGCCCAGGTCCATCGCGGGAGGAAGACTGCGCCGGAGTATCTGCATCCCAAGGCTGAATTTATTTATGGAGATGCGCGGGACAAGAAGCTGGTGGACAAGCTGGTCAGCGGGGTTGACGCGGTCATCCACGAGGCCGCCCTGGTCGGCGTGGGCCAGTCCATGTACCAGATTGACCGCTATGTCATGAACAATGACGGGTCCACCGGCGCGCTGCTCCAGGCCGTGGTTGAGCACCGAGACCGCATCAAGAAAATAATCGTGGCCAGCTCCATGTCTATTTACGGAGAGGGAAGATATGTCTGTCCCAAGTGCGGCCCAATCGCCCCGGGCACGCGTCGGGAGGAGCAGCTGCTCGCGCACCGGTGGGAACTGGAATGCGAAAAATGCGGGTCAATCGCCAAGCCGGCTCCCACGGACGAGGCCAAACCGCTCATCTGCGAATCCATCTACGCGGTCACCAAGAAGACCACGGAAGAGCTTTGCCTGGTGACCGGGGCTGCTTACAAGATTCCGACCGTGGCGCTGCGCTATTTCAATGTCTACGGCCCCAGGCAGGCCTTGAGCAATCCCTACACCGGCCTGCTCGCCATTGTCGCGAGCCGGGTGCTCAACGGCAAGGCCCCGCTCATTTTTGAGGACGGCGGCCAGTCGCGGGATTTTGTCAGCGTGAAGGATGTGGCGCGGGCCAACCTGCTCGCGCTCAACTGGAAGGGCAAAGGCCAGGAGGTGATTAACATCGGCACCGGCCGACCGCTGACCGTGAACCAGGTCGTGGCCGCGGTGAGCAAGGGGTTGAACGGGAAGCAGACTCCAATCATCACCGGCAAGTTCCGCGCCGGGGATATCCGTCATTGCTGCGCGGAGGTGAAGAAGGCGGAAAAAATCCTGGGGTTCAAGGCCCGGGTCAAGTTTGAGGACGGTTTTCCGGAATTTCTGGATTGGGCGAAGGAGGAGGAAGGGGTTCTGGATTTGGCGGAGCGTTCTCTGGTGGAACTGGAATCCAAGGGGCTGGTAAAATAATCGATGAAGCTCGTGGTGCAAATTCCCTGCCATAACGAAGCCGCATCCCTGGGGCAGACCATAAGCGAAATTCCCCGCCAGATACCGGGGATAGAAAAAGTCCTGGTCCTGGTCGTTGATGACGCGAGCACGGACCAGACCGTGGAAATCGCGAGACGGTCAGGCGCGGACAAGGTCGTGAGCCTGGGCCAGAAAATGGGACTGGCAGCCGCGTTCATGGCCGGGATAACCAATGCCCTCAACCTGGAAGCGGACATCATCGTGAACACCGACGGAGACAACCAGTATCCGGGCGGAGAAATTCCAGCTCTGCTCCAGCCCATAATCCGGGGACAGGCAGATATGGTGGTCGGAGAGCGCAGGCTTTCAGAGCTGGAAGGATACCCGCGCTTCCGGCTGTTTTTGCAAAGGCTCGGAACCTGTTTCACGGGAATTCTAGCCGGGCAAAAAGTGAGGGACGCGGCGAGCGGTTTCCGGGCTTTTTCAAGGGAAGCCGCGCTGCGCATGAGCGTGCTCGGCAGATTCAGCTACACGCTGGAGACTTTGATTGAGGCGGGCAGGAACCATCTGCGGGTGGCCTGGGTGCCGGTTCGGGTCCATCCGCAGCCGGGCCGACAGAGCCGGCTTTATCGGAACCTGGGCCAGTATCTGGCAAGGAGTGTGGAGGCCATGGTCAGGACCTATTCACGGTATGAGCCGCTCCGGATTTTTATCGCCATCGGCGCGGTGATTTTTTCCGGCGGATTCGGCATCGGCGCGTGGTTCCTCTATTACTTCCTCACCGCCGGCGGCAAGGGCCATGTGCAGATAGTTATCCTCGGAGCCGTGCTCATGATTGTCGGGTTCCAGGTCATGCTGATTGGCCTGGTCGCGGATTTAATCGCCGGCAACCGCCAGCTGCTGGAAGAGATTTTATACCGGTTGAGGAAGCTCCACAGCCGGAGCTTGGACCAGAAATGAGGTTGGCGGTGTTTGAAGGAGGGGATGATGCCGGCTCATAAAGCCGGAGGCTGGCTCCACAAATTGAAGGCCAGGGTGGACAGAAACCCCAAGGTGGTCAGAACCAAAACCAATCACCGCTGGCGGTGGCGGGGAGGCATCGGCTGGCCCTACCTTTTCATCGAGACGGATTTCATGATCCAGACCAAGAACCGCACCATCCTGATTGAGGTCGACAATTCCGCAGGGTCGTCCGCGCTGTCCAATGTGGCCAAGTATGTGGAGCTTCTGAATAGCCGCCAGGCTGAAATCCCGGACCCGATTTTCATCCATATCTTCGGGCCGAATTTCGGGGGCGAGACCCAGCGGAATTTCAAGGTCTATATGCAGTTGTGTGAGACCCTTGCGCACCAGCTCAACATCAAATATATCCAGCGCCAAATTTTTGGCGATAGTTGGAACGAGCAAAAATTCACGGAACAGATTTACGGGTTTCTCAAAAACAAGCATCTGATTTGAGGGGAAATGAGCGGGGAAAAAACAGAAAGCGCGGCGCTTAAGCCCAGGCTGCTCATGGTGTCCACTACCTTCCCGCGATGGGAAGCGGACGCCGGGCCGGCCCCGTTCGTGTTTGACCTGGCCGTGAGTCTCAAAAAATATTTTGAGGTGACCGTCCTGGCCCCGCACTATCCGTCTGCGGCCAGGCACGAGCTCTGGAACGGACTCGAGATTTTCCGGTTCCGATACCTTCCGGACCGGTATGAGACCCTGGCCAGCGGAGAAGGTATTCAGAACAAGATGCGCAAGAACCGGTGGGAGATGCTTAAGCTCCTGCCGTTTCTGGCCGGGGAATTTTTCGCCGGATGGGTGCTTTTGCGCAAGCGCAAATTCGATGCCATCAACAGCCACTGGATGGTGCCGAGCGGATGGATTTTCGCAAGACTCTCGCGCAAGCATAAGACCCCTCATTTCATCACCGTGCACGCCGCGGATTATTTTCTTTTGAACCGGATGATTTTCGGAAAGGCGCTCATGCGCCGGACCGTCAAGTCCGCCCGGGCCGTGCTCCCGGTGAACCAGATGATGGCGGACGGCATCCAGCGCGTTTGCGGCGACACCCGCATCAAGGTTATGCCCATGGGATTTGACCCGAAAAAATTCCGCAACGGAGACCAGCAGGAGGTTGCCAGGTTGAGAGACGAGTTTTCGCTCTCGGGCAAAAAAATAATCCTGTTCGTAGGCAAGCTTAGCCAGAAAAAAGGAGTGGCCAACCTGGTTCACGCCATCAAGCTGCTTTCCAATGATTTCCCCAATTTCCAACTCGTGGTTGTCGGCAGGGGAGGATACAAGCCCAGCCTGGAGAGGCTGGCCAGCAAACTGGGGATAACCTACCGGGTCAGGTTTATCGGCGCGGTGCCGCACAAAAAGGTTCCGGCCTTTTACCAGCTTGCAGAGGTGGTGGCAGTGCCTTCGCTCCCGGACAAATACGGCGAGACCGAGGGCATGCCTGTGGTGGTGCTGGAGGCGCTTGCGAGCGGAAAGCCGGTGGTTGGCTCCTCTTATTGCTCGGTGCCGGAGCCGCTCAAGCACGGCGGCTTCCTTGAGGTGGAGGAGCCGACGGCGGAGGCCCTGGCCGCTGCGCTCAAGCAAGCGCTCAACGGGGAATTCAAGGCTGATTTCAGCGCGGTTGACAAATACAGCTGGGAGGAGGTTGCCCGGTTTTACGCGGAGGTCATTTCCGGCTGATGCGAGTCTTGCACATTGCGCCATATTTTTATCAAGCCTGGGCCTATGGCGGGATACCCAGGTTAAGTTATCAGCTCTGCGCCGCGCTGCAAAAGCTGGGCGTGCAGGTGGATGTGGTCACCACCGACGCGTTCGACCGGGACAACCGGCAGAAGCAGCTGAATTTTGAGGTTGACAAAATTTCGGTCCGGGCCTACAAAAATATCAGCAACCGGCTCGCATACGACCTTCAATTATTTTTCCCGGTGGGGCTGGCGCGCGAGAAGGCGCGTCTTTTGGAATATGACCTGGTTCATATTCACGGGCACCGCAATCTGTTAAATACCCGGATGGCGATGTGGGCGAGCCAAAAAGGCATACCCATTGTCTTCGAGCCGAACGGGACCCTGGTCAACATCGAGCGCCGCCAAATATTAAAGGCGGGTTATGACCTGCTCTTCGGAAATCGCCAGCTAAGCAGAACCGACCTTTTTATCGCGGTGAGCGAGGCGGAAAAGAGGCAGTTTCTGGAGCTGGGCATTCCGGAAGGCAAGGTCCGGGTGGTGCCCAACGGCGTTTATGTCGGAGACCCGAACCCGGCCGTGAATTTCAAGGATAAATACGGGGTCAAGGGCGACTACATTTTATACCTGGGCAAGCTCACGCCTCGCAAAGGCATCGAGTATGTTATCCACGCCCTCAAATTGCTGCCGGAGCAAAATATCAAAGCGGTGATTGCGGGCAATGATATGGGGATGCTGCCGCGGCTGCAAGCGCTGGCCCAGGAGCTTGCTCTTTCCGAGCGGGTGATTTTCACCGGAATCATCCACTCGCCCTGGAAAGAGGCCGCATACCGCGAGGCCCTGGTCACGGTTTACGCCGGCGTCTACGAGATTTTCGGACTGGTGCAGTTCGAGTCCATCCTCTGCGGGACTCCCGCGATTGTCGCGGACGATTGCGGCGCCGGAGAATGGCTCCAAAAAAGCGGCGGCGGATACTTGGTGCCTTACGCCAACCCCAAGGCCATCGCCCAAGTCATCCTCCAGCTCGACCGGGTGAAGGAAAAGGAAAAAATAGCCAAAGCCCAGGACTGGATTCGAAAAAATTTGAGCTGGGAAGCGGTGGCGAGCCAAGTGAAAGTTTATTATGAGCAGGTTTTGAAGGCTGGAAAATGATTGAAGACGCGGTCATAATCGTTCCGGCGTTCAACGAGGGGGCGGTGATTGAGGACACGCTGGCCGAGCTTAAAAAGTTTGCCTCCCGAGTGATCGTGGTGAATGACGGCTCCCGCGATGACACCGCGGCGAAAGCGAAAAAAGCCGGCGTATTCGTGGCGAGCCATTGCGCGAACCTGGGGTATGGCGCGGCGCTCAAGACCGGGTTCACCGCCGGCCTCCGCTATTTCAAGGAGCCGTTTTTTATCACATTTGACGCCGACTTTCAGCATGACCCGTCGTACCTGGAGAGCCTGCTCGGGCCGCTGCGGAGGCGCGAGGCGGATTATGTTATCGGGTCGAGATTTCTCGCGGGCGAGGCTCCGGCCTTGCCCTTGGCGCGCAAAATCGGCAGCCGGGTTTTCAGCATTGCCACCAGCGCGCTGATTGGCCAGAAAATAACCGACCCCACCAGCGGGATGCTCGCGCTCGGCCGCAAGGTGGCCAGGGTTTTCGCGGGACAGCTGTTCCCGCTCGACTTTCCGGACGCGGATGTGCTGGTCATGCTTAGCCGCATGGGGTACAGGATAAAGGAAGAGGCGGTGGAGATGCGTCCGGCGCGCAGGCCTGGCTCCATGCATGCCGGGATTTTGAGGCCCATGTATTACATTGCCAAGATGAGCGTGAGCATGGTTCATTTCGCGCTGCGCCGGGACCTCAAGGAACAAAGGAGGGAGATGGAAAGTGTTTCTTAAGCAGAAGATTTTTGCGATTATCGCATCAGGCGCCCTGATTGTTTTAATCTCGGTGCTGATCAAGCGGCGGAGGCTGCGGGAGGAATACGCTTTATTGTGGCTGGCCACGGGAGTCGGAATTCTGGCGCTGGTAACTGGCTATCCGGCTTTGGTCTGGATTTCCAAGCTGATCGGAGCGGTCGCGCCCACCACCACGCTGTTCCTTTTCGCGCTGCTCTTCATCATCCTGATCAGCATAAGTTTTTCCGTGAGGTTCTCCAGGCTCGCCGACCAGATGCAGGCCGTAATCACGGAGCTGGCTTTTTTGCGGAAGGAGATGGAGGACCTCAAGCAGGGAAGGGCGTCCGGCTCCGGTTGAGGACTGATGAGGGGCTTACGGAGCAAAGAGCTTTCGCTGGTCGCGCTTTTGCTGCTTGCGCTCACGGCCGCTTTTCTTGCGGTCATGCGCATCCGCCTGGGGCCGCTCTATGAAAATATCTTGATTGACGCCGCGGGCCTTCTCCAGCAGCGGCCGTGGATGGATTTCAGCGGGAGGGAATTGCGCGCGGGCTTTTTCCCGCTCTGGAATCCCCTGACCGGGTTCGGCCAGCCGCATCTGGCCAACATCCAGACGGCGGTTTTTTACCCGCTGAATTTCCTGGTCTATATTTTCGGGTCGCGGGCCGGGATGGAACTCTGGATTCTGGCCAGGCTCTGGCTGGCCGGTTTTTTTCTTTACCTGTTTTTACGCAAGCTCGGGCTTGATGTGATAGCCAGCCTGGCCGGAAGCGTGGTCTGGCCGCTCGGAGGATACGGCTTGTGGTTCATGCAACTGGTTGAGCTGAACTCGCAAATCCTGCTCCCGCTTTTTCTCCTGCTCTGGCATCTGCTGGCGGAAAAAGCGCAGCTGAAATATTTCCTGGCCGCAGTAATCATCGGCTGGCTCGTGATTCTCGGAGGCCATCCCGAGGCTATATTCAACTGCTGGCTGCTCGCGGGAATGTATTTTGTCTTCCGCATTTTCCGGGAGAAAAATTCCGGCCCCGGAAAAATGCAGCGGCCCATGCTTTTGGCTGTTGGCTTCGCCGCCTCTTTATCACTCGCCGCAATGGTGCTCTTGCCGTTCTTGAATTATTTCAGCCGGTGCTGGAGCCTGCATTATGCCGGGTTCGGTTTTTTTCATCTTGATGTCAAGACCATTTTGTCGCTCTTATTTCCAACCCGACCTTTGGCATCGCGCGGGCCCGGGAGAATCGCGGTTGAGCTTCTGGGCGGTTCCGGCCTGGAGGTCTTCCGGGCGGGATATTTGAGGACTGCGGTTCCGGGTGTGCTGCCCGGGCCGGGACTGATTGCCGTGGTCTTGGCTGTGCTCGGTTTGTTCAGGCTCTTCCGGGCAAGGGCTGAATTCGGATTTTTCAGCCTGGTCCTGGTCATTCTCCTGGGCCTGACCTATGGCCTGGCGCCTTTCCGGTGGCTGGCTTTTGCGCCGTGGTTTAACAGCGCGTCGAACTACAAATTTTATTTTTCGGAAATCTATTTATGCTTCTCGGTCCTGACCGCCCTGGGCTTCAGGAGGGTAAGTACGAGGATTGGCCGCTGGCTATTGGGTTTGCTGCTCGCGGTTCTGGTCGGAAGTTTTTTGCTAGGCAGCCTTTGCATAAATCCGTATCTGCTTTTGCACACCAGGAAGCTGGACAAGGAATCGTGGGTGAAATTCCTGGAGAAGAAATCGGGCGAGGGAGTTCCAGCCAGGATAGCCAGCATTGATGACGGCAATCCGGCGCTGCCGCCGAACCTGGGAATGCTTTTCGGAGCCAATGATGTTGCCAGTTCGGACGCGCTTTATCCGAAAGCGTATTTTCAGTTGATGGACGCGCTGAACGGCTTAAGCGAGGGAGAGCGGCTGGAATACTTTTATCCGCAGTATTATGTCCGGGTTCTCCGCAGCTCGCTTCCAAGCCCGGTTTTTGGCCGCTATGGTATTCGGTGGGTGGTTTCGAACTTTTTTTCCAACCAGGATGTTGAGGCGCTGGCGCGGGAAGAATTTGCGCAGCGGATTATGGAGGTGGAGGGGTCGCGAAGGGTCAAACTGGTCTTCCAGAATTTTCTGCTGGAAAAATATTCGGCGTGGCCGCGGGCATTTGTGAGCGACGATTTATCTTCC
>Ga0315282_10016880_pt1 | contig 10617 bp, 14 predicted proteins | sample YL17G07_20_MG_FD_203693 | JGI IMG/M metagenome (GOLD analysis project Ga0315282, IMG submission 203693) | Sediment microbial communities from Yellowstone Lake, YNP, Wyoming, USA - YL17G07_20 | ecosystem: Environmental > Aquatic > Freshwater > Lake > Sediment | place: USA: Wyoming | collected... | reverse complement strand
GGACCTCCGGGTCTTCGAGGAGTTCATCCGGATCCGTGTAGGGTTTGGCTCGGTATTTTTCGGCGATCTCGTGGACCGTGGCGGGGGCGGTGTCGGCGACCGCGACCAGGTCGATGTTTGGCAGTTCCCTGTAGACCCTTGCATGGTTTCTGCCCCATGAGCCGCAGCCTATGACGGCGGCGTTGAGCTTCATGGTTTAGGGGTGGTGGTCATGGGATTTGGATTTTTGGGGTGAAGGCCGGTTTAGGACGCCTCTACGGGTCTCCAGGTTCAGGAATCGGTCGCCGGTGAAGACGTTTAGGGGACTTCGAGAAGACGAGTTATGTGTCTTCGTCGGGTCATCGCCCCCGTTCCCCGTTTCGCCTTCCGTGTATGGCTGCCTGATTATAGGCGTTTTTTTCATCCTAAAATCTATACCCCCCCTACGTTTTTTCACGGTAATGTCGTAACGGGCCATTTGTTGTCCGGCGAAAAAAATCGGTTTAACACTTCATGCCATCTCCGCGCGTTCCCCTTCATGTTATCGGCGTGAGTCCATCGGTGTTCTATAAGAGAACGATGTTTTTCTTCGCGGCGAGCCCATGTTTCTATATTTAGATTAGACGGCAATTCTGATTCATTTCGCTGTGTCTGTTTGATCTACCTTTGTGGCTGCTGTATGGATTCTTTCAAGGAAGCTATCCTCGTCACGAATGTTCTGGCAGACATCAAAGTTGCCTCAGCCTCCGTCTTTGTGGCGACGAAGCTGAAGCTGTACTGGCTTTCATGTCTAAGCTCTCTCTGATGGTCGAGGAGCTCCACCCATTTGGTTTCGAGTCGACCGTCTGCGACATACTTTTCCAAGTACCTAGCGATGCAGTAGTGGCTCTTCTCCCTGTAACCATCCAGGTAGAGGATGGCCCTCGACGAGTGGAACATCGCCAGATAAGAGGACAACACTGAGGGGCTGTAGGCTTTTGCGTCTAGGCTTCTCTGCGCGTCCTCCAGCCATCTGTACGCGGCTTTAAGGCTGCCTTCAGCCCTCTGGGGGGACGGCGGAACCTTTCTCAGTAAGCCTTCTCTCATGCAGTCGTCTAAGTTAAAACGCTTCAATATCGTCACCATGTATGGTTACTGAGCCGAAGACCAGTGAATGGTAGAAAGCGGCGTCCGTTTTTTTCAACAGTTCAAGCTTTTCTCTTGTCAGGTACAGCGGCCTTATGTCCCCGAACATTTTTATCAGGTCGCCCGTGAGGGACGCCAGGGTCTCCTGATCCACATCTTCCGTGACGATCCATAGGTCTATGTCTGAGCGCTCGGTGTTGGTGCCCTTTACGCTGCTGCCGTAGAGCCCCACGCCCTTGATGAACGGGTGTTTACTGAAGAAGTCGGTATCGAAGATGCTCAGGTTCAGCAGGATCCTTATGGTCTTTGTCGGCGTGCTGCTTTGAATCCGATACTCGTTTTTCTTTCTCCATAGGACGCCTTCGTCGAGAAGATGTTTAAAATAGGTTGATACTAGTGCTTTGCTGAGTCCGACTTGTTTTGCGACCTTGCTCACGGTGAGGGGTTCGGTCTCGTATATCACTTTTCTTAGGATCTTCAGCCTCTCTTTAGTTGAGAACAACAGGGCTATGTTCATGTATTGTGAACAATATGTTCGTGTATTATAAACATTTAGTTTATGTTTTACGAACGACGGTGGTCGGTTTTTAGGGGCTATTGTAAAAAAAAATGTGTTTACAGCACTGGCGATCGAGTCGATTTACTTGGTGGAGGATGAACGTCGTTCCTGTGCCGAATGAGTAGCGTTTTTTCTTCATTTCATGTCGTAACGCGTCTTGTTTCTCAGTTCTTTTAGCTGAAGGACCGTTTCCATGACCATTCTATGAGACCCCCTACCTGTAGGCTTTGACCACATAGGTATCTTAGGGGAATCGTTGAGGTGACGCCTTGGGTCAGACGTTTCTCAAGCTGATCACCTGGACGGCGAAACAGTCAGGGCACTTACTTTCGTTTTATTCTAGGTGTGCGCCTTCTCGGCGCCGTAGGCGATTGGTCGCCTAGGATGAGTTGAATCAGGCTCGACGTTGTTATGGACAGGGTGTCCAGCTTCTCAGATAGTTCCTTGTCGCCTGTGACGAGGTAGTCGGATCCGGAGTCCATCGCTCCCAGGGCTACCGGTATGTCCTTCTTGTCCCTGAGGAGGCCGGAGTTGGAGAGGACCTCGTCGTTCTCCGGGTCTTCGGTCACCGTGAGGCATTCATGCAGGTATCTGATAAGGCCCGTGAACTCCTCGTCGGTCAGAGAGAACTCGATTCTTCTGAGAACCGCCTGGACCTCGGTTAAGACATTGTTGGTTACCAGTCGGACGGCGCCTATTCGACCCAGCTCGAGGAGGGTGGCCTCGTTGCCCTCGAAGAGCAGGCCGCTGACGACGGTGTTGGCGTCAACGAAGGCTTTTATGGGTTTTCTCCCAGGCAGCCTGAGTCTCCTCCTCGACGATCTCCTGGAGGCGTTCACGGGTTATCCCGCTCTTCTTCACCTTCTCCCTGACTATTGCGAGGAGGCGCTTCTCCCCGTGGAGCTTCTTAATGAAGTAAGTTTCCCCGATCTTCTCTATGATGACGTAGTCGTCTTCGCCGACGCCGAGCTCCTCTCTCACCTCTTTGGGCAGGGTTACCTGGCCGACTGATGTGACCTTACAGACGTAGGCTTCTGCCATCGGTGTCACCACGTGTTGGGTAGTAGCCCGGGGATTTAAGAATTTCTTAGATTGTTTGCTGGGGGTGATTCGCGTGTGTGATGACGACCTTACGGCTGCGTTGCCTGACCCGCGCCCATACTATCCTCAGCGGTCCTGAGCCCTCGACGCCGTATGCGGTTTTTTCTCTGGCTGATTTTAATGCTAGGGCAAGGTACCCCCCTACCTTTTTTCACACATCGCGTAGGCTGTCTTGAACGGGTGATGTTCTTCCTACGTTTCGTGAGGGGGCGCGTTGTTACTCCGGGCCTGTATGGTGCCTCGGATGTTTTCCGGGCCAGAGCAAGGGTACCCACCTACCTTTTTTCGCGGAGCGTTATAACAAGCCAGTTGTTATCTGGGAAAAAATTCCATCTCATAGGTGATGCGGTCTCACCCTCTTGTCCTCTCCTCATGTTGCCTGTGAGAGGCCGAGGCAGCCTTTATGGGTTTTTGGTGGCTGTCGCCTTATGGTGTGTAATTACGCTCCTTTAGAGTTCTGTTCTCTGGCCTTTGAAGACCTCCGTCGTGGCCCCGTAGTGTTCGGCGAGTTTCTTGGCGGCCGCTGCGACCCTCTTTTTGTCGGTGTGGAAGACGCTGTACTGTATGAGGGCTGATTCCCCGCCGAAGGCGGTTAGACGCTTCAGGTTGGTCCAGAACTTGGTGTTCGGCTTGAGGCCCTTGAAGTCGTAGAGGAGTATCCACTCGGCGCCTTTCTCCTCTGCGACATCGTCCAGCTCCTCGTAGTACTCCTCGGCTAGGCTTTTTCGGGTCATCCCCCTCTTCATAAGGGATGTAATTACGACTTTTAAAAGTTGTTGACTAATTCATCGATCTTAAAGAGATACTAAAGACATATTCAGAGGCTCCTGGGTCTAGAAAAATGGGGCATCTTAGGGATAGGGTCCGGGAGGAGGGTTTTGGGGTTGGAGGGTGACTGGGCCTCGCGCCGGGCGCTTGCGTGGGCTCGGCTGAGGAGAAAGATTGTGTTTGAGGCTGGAGAGGAGGAGCGGCGGGAGAGGGAGGAGTTGCTCGGGGACGAGAAGGAGAGGCTCGGGGCTGAGATCCTGGAGGTCTTCGAGGACCTGAGGGGACGGCCGGATCTTGTGGAGGCGTTCAGCCTTTACATTGGGGTTGGGCAGGGCCCCTTGGTGATCCACGGCGGAAAGGTTGGTGAGAGAGCTGGATGCCTCTTCCACGAAGTGTTCAGGCTAGACGGGCACGGGCGGCTGGTCTACGAGTTCTCCGGGCCCGAGCGAGGGGAGGCGGTGACCTGGCTCGGCTTAGAACGGGATCTGCTGAACCGTGAGGTGGTCCTGGAGGTGCCCGGCGACTTCAGGCGGCTCAGCTGAGTCGGTGAGGAGCCTCCACCGTGAGGCGGCGTCCGAGGACTTCTTCTCGAGGCTCGCCTGGGTGCAGGGCAGGTACGGTAAGCCGGGCTACTCGGAGGACGGCTTCGAGGACGAGCAGCGCACCTGGAAGCTGGAGGCATCTGATCCAAAGCCCTCCACATCGTGGCGCGCCGAGCGACGATGAAATGTCGCGTGATCCTCCGCCAAGGTTTTTTCGCTGCGACGAGGTTTACAAAGAAGCCACCGCTGCCGCCGCCATTGTCGTCGTCGCCACAGCCGTGTCTATGACGGTGGCGGCGGTGGTCGCCTACACCGGTGTCGCGTGGATGGGGCTCCGCTGTGCCATCCTAGCTTCGTGGCTTTGCTGACTGTCGAGATGTTGATTCTGTTAGGCTCCTCCCGGTTCGTGCATGATTGTGACGTCGATGAGGGGAGAGGAACGGATGTGGGCGGGAGCCGACACGGCTGTGTCGCCTCCGTTTCCTATAGCGGAGCTGACGCGGCCACGTCGCGGTTACATGGAATGGCGGGGAGTGCCGAGGGTCTCCGAGGTTTCTTCCTACGCCACCATTATCGCGGTCATCATCCCTCCACCGATTCGCCGGTCCATCAGTTCATAGGTTCGTAGGTCCACTTGTCTCTCAATTCATCATCACCATCACCACCACCAGCACCACCACCAGCACCACCACCAGCACCACCACCAGCACCACCACACAGAGATATGTGGGGGGGTTCTTCTGATCCCTCTCATCAACCTCTACGACTCTCTTCATCTCTTCTCCTTCTTCGATTTACTGTTGCTGGTGTAGGAAGCGTGAGTTTAATCGTGGAAGAGAACGTCTTGTAGAGGAGGGGTGAGTGATGCACCCGGTGACTGAGCCGACGGAGGCGCGTCGCATCCGTTCCCCCATCAGGATCGATGTAATGGTGCCGTGATCGGTATGTATTCTTCTTTCGTATCGGCCCGTCGTCTCAACGACGTAATGAACGCGTCACATCGACCTCGCGACGTCGCTTGGATGTCGGATGAGCGATGTCTAGTTGGTCGCACAGTGTAGACTGTGGAATGACGGCTGCGTCCCATCGTCTTCCTGGACATGCCCTCAGATGGGTTAAGCGCTGGCGTAAAGATCCGTTCGTGGCGTGTTTGATGTGTCTTCATTTTTGTGGGTGTATGGTTACGAGTCTTTGATAGTTCTTTGAGGCGGATGGCTTGATGGTAGTGCGACTTGCCCGAGTCTAGATGTAGGATTGAGGACGGCGAGAGGAGCGTGGATTGGGAGTGAGTACGAGGTTGGGTGAGGATGAGGCGCAAGAGGAACTAGCTGAGTTCGTGAGCGGGCGCGCCCGCAGGGAGCTCGCGGAGCTCTACCTCGGGAAGGAGGGTGAGGTGGTCGTGGCTCAACCCGACATTGTGTTCCGGGCCCCGACGTCGAAGACCGCTCTCGCGGCCTACGCGGGGGTGACGGCGCGGACCGTCGAGAGGTGGGCCGACGGCAGCATCCGTCCATCCAACCTGAGCCTAGTCAAGATCATCAGGCTCGCCGCACAACTGGCGCCGAAGGAGGCGTTTGATATTCTGATGAGGGACTTCGCCAAGTATGATATGGCCGTAACCAACTTTCATTGGCCGCGTGGACAAAGGAATGTCGAGGAAGAGGAGGAAGAGGGAGACAGGGAAAAGGATAGAAAAGTTTCTTCCCCGAACCAGAGGTAGAATCTTCTTCCGATGAGGTCGTTGGCGATGTGTCTATCACGATCACAGGGCTCGGATAATCTCCTCCATCTTAATGTCCCTAATCGTGTCGAGGCGGCTGAGAAGGGTCCGGTCCCTTAAAGGGTCTTCCAAGACGGTTCCTTCATCCATTTTCTGGCCTTTGTCAGGCTCGGGTCGACTCCTCGACGGCATAGCCTAGCAGCTCCGTTCTCACCCTGTCGAAGACCCTGCCGGCGAGGACCCTCCTGAAGCCCTCCTCGTCGGGGGCGACGCGGCTCGGCCCGTACAGCCGTTTCCCGCTTTGAGCTGCCCGTTTCTCTTGGCGAGTATCCCCTGCTTGATGAGCCTATTCACGCTGTTTGCTATCCTGTACTCGGGGTACTCCAGGTATCCCCTTATCTGGCTCAGCGTTGTCGCCCTCCCGTCTTTTACGAGCTCGTAGATGCTGTGGTCGATGGCGTGGTTCCTCAGCTTTCGGAGAATTGGGGCCTTGATCCCCGTCCTGCCCTCGAGGACCTCGACGCAGTCTAGGAGCTCCATGCAGTAGTGCCTCTTCGTCTCCTTCTCCTGGTTGTAGAGCTCCTCCAGCACCACGGCCCAGTCGAATCCCCCGGTCTTCGCCAGCTGGGCCGTGTCGTAGAGGTCTCCCTCGCGCTCGGTTATCGACTTGAGGAGGAACAGGTCCTCGTTGCTGACGATGTGGAGCCTCAGCGGCCCGGTCTTCTGGAGTGAGGCTCGCCTCCTCATGGCGTCGGTGAGCGTGAACGCGTTGTCGATCCTCTTGACGAAGATGTCCATCCTCGGGGAGGCTTCCCTGACGAGGATCGCCGATGGGTTCAGCCTCCTGTCGGCCTCGTTCACCTCCACCTCGGCCAAGTCGCGGTAGCCGAGGGAGAGAAGAGCCTCTCTGAGGGTCGTGTACGCTTTCAGATCCTCGACGATGATGTCCACGTCCTTCGTGGCCCTCTTCAGGCCACGTATCCTCATGGCCTCCCCTCCGATGATGTAGATGTCCACGCTCGTATCGAGCCTGCTCGAAAGCTCCTCCGTGAAGCGGGAGTTGGCGGCTGGGGGGAGCAGGTCTTCGCTTGTCATCCCGTATAGCTCCGCCTTCTGGGCGAACTCGTCCCAGGGGAGGAAACGCTCCGGCTTCGAGGTGGTGAGGCCCTGCACGTAGTTTTCGAGGTCGATGGCTGCGTCGTCGACGCCGTAGCCTCTTGCCATGGTTCTCAGCTTGCCGAGGTCTATCCTGTCCCTGTTCTTGGCGTAGAAGACGGCGCAGTCTGTGGCCTCAACTGGGCTGGTGGAGAAGACCAGGGCGTGTGTTAGGACCTCCTCCGCGCCGAGTCTGCGCTCTGGTTGGATGTAGTAGTCGTAGACGGGGTTGAGTTGGACGCCGTATTGACCGAAGGCGCTGAACGCCGTCCTCCTGCCTGTGGCTTTTTTTCCGGCGGGGACCCTCTTCAGGATGACGCCGGCTGAGGCGTAGACGACCTCGGCGTACGGCTCCACGAGGCGTCTCCGCTTTTCGCTCCTCCACAGCCTGAGGAAGAGCCTTAGATCCTCGTCGTCGGTCAGCCTGTACGCTCCATCCGTTTTAGCTACGGCGCCGGACTCCATCATCCTTTGGAGGGTCCTCAGCAGGGTTCGGTACGAGAGACCGGTCTGTTTTCGTAGCTCTTCGATGTCTCCCGAGTCAAGAAGCGCCTGAGCCACGTCTTCTCCGGAGTCTCTCAGCAGCTTGGTTGCGTCGTATCTCTTTGCCACGACTCTGAACATGGCGGCGTGCGCGGTTGCTGCGATCTCAACTCGACCGTTTCTTCTTACCAGGTAACCGTCTCTCTCCAGCTCTTTAGCGATCTGGCTGGTTCTGACATAGGTGGAGCCGATGTTTTCCGCCAATTCAGCCAGGTTCTTGTCGCCCTGAAGGAGGGCGAGCAGAGCCGCGATCTTCTTCGACAGCATATTAATTGTCATAGGATTTTATTCATTTATAAGCATTTATAATCTCACGTCAATATATTAGCCCATCTGTTTTGGTGACAGGGTATAGTGTTAGGGTTCACCGCTGGGGCCCGCGCAGATTGATAATGGTCCGGTGTCGTGTTCTCGCTTCGCAGTCGCGGCCTTTAGGTTAGTTATTATTGAAGTCGTGTCGCGGGCGCGTCTGCGACTTCGGGTTACGCCTGTCTATTTGGCTGCATCTAGTCTTTTTCCGGGTCTACCCCGCTGACGGCGTCGCCCAGCAGCTCAGTCCTCACCCTGTCGAAGATCCTGCCGGCGAGGGCCCTCCTGAAGCCGTCCTCGTCTGGGGCGACGCGGCTCGGCCCGTACAGCCTCTTCTAGTTCTCCTTCGAGGCGACTCCCCCGCACTGAAGGGAGATATTCCCGGCCATCCTGTCGAGGAAGTTCGTGGCGGGAACCCATCTCATCGTCGGGGAGTCGGGGGTACCGATCTACCTTCAGCCGGATCGTCTCGAGAACGGCTTTTCGATATGTACTGGGGATAATGCTTTTATGTAAAGCTCTAAAAGGTGTATTTGTGGGATGTATTTGGAGACTGTGACGATCAAGGTGGATGAGGAGTTGAAGAGGCGGATGAAGGAGGTCGAGGAGAACTGGTCGGCTTACCTCCGCGATGCCATCAGGAGGAGGGTGGAGCGCGAGGAGAGGGCGAGAGCGACAGGAAAGCTCCTGGATGATCTCAGGGCCGGTAGGCGGAGTGTCCCGGCGGGGTTTATCAACAAGGCGATCCGCGAGGACAGGGAGTCTCGTTGAGGGGCTTCGTCCTCGACGCGTCTGTTGCCTCCCGTTTCGTGCTGAAGGAGGAGTATTCGGGTGAGGTGGAGGCGGTGCTCGCAGACTTCCGTGAGGGGGAGGTAGAGCTGTCGGCGCCCTCGATCGTGGTGAGCGAGGTCGGCAGCGCTCTGAGGAAGGCGTGTGTCCGTGGGTTGATCGGTGAGGAGGAGGCGGTGGATGGCTTCGGGGCGTTCCTTGGGCTCGGTATCAAGCTGCTCGATCAGGGTCTCGATGGCTGTGTCTCGGCGTTGAGGACGGCGATCGAGGGGAGGATGTCCTTCTACGATGCCCAGTATCTGGTCGCCTGTCGGGCTCTGGGTGTTCCTCTGTTGACGGCCGATGATGACCTGCTTCGGCGGGCGGGTGAGGCGGGTTTAGGCGTGCACATCAGGGATTATCGACGCGTGGGGCGTCCGGCGGCCTCCTAGACAGTGGGGTTGAGCTTTCTCCTCGATTGTTCGACGCGTTCTCAGATTCAAGTCCGCCCCTCGACGGCGTCGCCTAGCAGCTCCGTCCTCACTCTGTCGGAGACCCTTCCGGCGAGGGCGCCCGCTGTGAGCTTCACGCGGTTCTGCCCTGTCTGGTGTCTGTTGAGCTATTTGGGTTTCTCCTGGGGTCCTCCGCGGGGGTCCTTGGAGGACCCGGGGGGGACGCAGTTATCCTCCTCTTCGCCGGGGAGACGCTGCGCTGGATGAACGTTGACCCAGCACTGCGTAAGGGCTTAAACATGCGTTTCGGCACGTTTATATCGATAGGATAACTGTTTTACAGTTAGAGGATCGATGGAATCAGTCACTGTTTCCAGCAAGTACCAGGTCATCATCCCTGAGAAGGTGAGGAGGGAGGCGGGGATAAAGCCGGGTGACAGGATGGCCGTCATCGTGAAGCATAACATAATTCATTATGTTCCAATCAAGCCTCTAGAGGCTACGAGGGGCATGGTGCCGGGCCTCGATACGAGTGACCTTAGGGACGAGCATGATAGACATTGATCTCAGTCGACTCCTACGGGTGGATTGAGCGCTTCACCGACGGCCCTAAGGCTGACCTCTACGATGCGGTCATCGATAAGGCGGCCCTCTCCGAGATAGTCACCTCGGCGATGGTGCTCTACGAGGTCTACAGGAAGATTAAGCAGGCTGTGAACGAGCAGAGCGCTTTGGAGGCGGTGGCCGCCATCGGCCAGACCTTTGTCGTGCCCGTCGACCAGTCCATCTCCCTCGAGGCCGCTGACTACAGTCTTATGTTTGGACTGCACATGGCCGATGCAGTAGTCTATGCGACTGCCAGGCATTATGGCGCAGAGCTCTACACCGGCGACGAAGATCTGAAGGGCGTTAAAGGCGTCGTCTTCATTTAATCGGAAGAGCATCTCGGGCGTCTGTATCTCGACGGTGGAGCGGTTGATGGTTGCAATTACTTTACGCGTGAATCTCAGGGGGGAGAAGATCACGCGCCGATATAGGGCGGAGTCCACGATCTCGACGTTCTTGCCGATCAAGCTGTCTATTATCCGTTTGCCGCAGTCGATGCGGGCGCTTTGCATGACTATGCTGTTCTCGATCTCGGTGTTCTGGATGGTGGAGCCGTCTCCGATGCGTGTGTATGGGCCTATGTAGGTGTCTGGGCCTATCTCGCGGTGCTCGCCTATTATGACTGGTCCGCGGATCGTGGTTCTGCTGTGGATTACTGTGCCTTCGCCGACTCCGACGTCGTTGGTTAGGGTGGCGGTCTCCTCGACTTTCCCGTGATTGTATGGTTGGAGCTCCTGGAGGATGAGCTGGTTTGCCTCGAGGAGGCCCTCAGGCCTCCCCGCGTGCGCTTCAGTCTTATTAATTAGGCTACGAGGCGTAAACGGGTTTATGCGTAGGCTCTTTCTCTTCGCTCAATAAGTAACACGTGAACACTTTTACTGTCCCAGAAAATTTCATAGATTACGCGAATATCGCCAATTCTCGCTCTATAGGTGTCTGTGTGCCCTTTGAGTTTCTCGATGTCGTAATATTCGGCGGGGACAGGGTTTT
>Ga0315282_10016879_pt1 | contig 10618 bp, 2 predicted proteins | sample YL17G07_20_MG_FD_203693 | JGI IMG/M metagenome (GOLD analysis project Ga0315282, IMG submission 203693) | Sediment microbial communities from Yellowstone Lake, YNP, Wyoming, USA - YL17G07_20 | ecosystem: Environmental > Aquatic > Freshwater > Lake > Sediment | place: USA: Wyoming | collected... | reverse complement strand
GACCTTGATGTGGTACAGGCCCGTTGATGGGACCTGCGTGTTGGGGTCGTTGTCGGTGACGAAGTCGAGGACGTTCCCCGTCGTTGACTGTATGGCGCCCTCGACCGTCCAGGAATAGGTGATGGTCTGGTTCTTGTCCGGGTCCCTGACGAGGACGACCTTGAAGGTCATGTTCGAGCCCTCCTTCATGGTCGGGTCCCTCTGGGGCGGCTGGACCGTGATGATCTTGGGCGGGTCGTTCACTGGGCCCACGGTGACTATGAGGGTCACCTTCGCCTCGGTCCGGGCATTGTCCTTGGCAACGACATAGATGGTGTCCTTGCCGTACCAGTCCTGCAGGGGCACGATCTTCACGAGCCCGGTGGTGTCTATGGTGGCCATGAGGTTCGTGGGCAGGGGCGCCCCCAGCGAGTAGGTCAGGTTCTCACTCACATAGGACAGGTCCTTGTCCGTGAACCATGGTGCCGTGTAGACCTGGACCCCCACCTGGTCCTCGGTTATGTTCAGGTACCTGGTGGCGGGGCCCACGACCGTCGGAGCGTGGTTCTTGTGGCGGACGCTGATGGTCAGGTTGGTCCAGGCCGGGACAGGGTTCGTGTCATAGGCCGTTATGTTGCACGTCAATGTGCCGGTCCACCCGTCCACCGGCCCGATGGTCACGCTGCCCTCGATGTTGTCTATGTGCACAGGTACCGAGCCGTTGTGGGCCACCTTGAAGGTCAGGTTCGATGTGTCGATGTCCTTGAAGACGTCGTAGAGCGAGCCCGGCATCTTGGTCGTCTCGGTCTCGTTGAGCGTCACGGATGACAGCTCACCCAACACGTAGGGTGGGTCGTCCACCGGGACCACCTTGATGGTGGTCGAGGCCGTGTCGTAGGTCTTGCCGTTGTTGGCCCATGCGTCGTCGGCCCTGAAGGTTATGGGCACGGTCCCGCTGGCCGTGTTCCAGTCCTTGATGGGCTTCATGGTCACGGTCCCGTTGGCCGCGATGCTGACGGTCAGGTTCGGCAGGTAGGATGGCGTGAAGCTGTAGGTCAGCGGGTCGCCCTCGGGGTCCGTGAAGTACTTGGTGATGTTCAGGCCCGAGTAGGTGGTGTCCTCTTTGAACGATATCGCCGGCAGGTCCAGTATGTTGTTCGGGCCCTTGTCCGGCAGGTCGAACATTATGGAGTAGTCCGAGTTCAGGTACTTGAAGGTGGCCTGCTCCATCTGGTTAATGTCCCTGACCGGCATGACCAGGAAGTAGTAGTCGCCCGATGCCGGGGCGGTGAAGTTCCTTATGATGCACTTGCTGGTCACCGGGTTCAAGTCGCTGTAGACATCGCCCGACGCTGTGTCGAAGACCCCTTTGATGAAGTTCAGGTTCTGATCATAGACGGACATGTTGTATATGTCGTAGGTGTTCGTCAGGAGCGTGAAGGTCACATTGATCTTCTCGCCCGTAGACATGTGGACCTTCCGCCAGTCGAAGTGGTCTATGGACATCTGCAGGTTGTCGAACTGCAGCACCTTCTGGGTTATCGGCCTGGCCTGGGTCGGGGTGTTGTCCCCGTCGGTCTCGACCGGGTCGAAGTCTATGATCGTGAGCTTGTACTGTCCCTTGCTGCCGGGCCAGGCCTTGATCCTGAGGTAGTACTGGCCCTCCCAGGCGACCGCCTTGAGGAACTCGAAGTTCCCCGAGGAGTCGTTGTCCGTGGAGGCGTTGAGCCAGAGGGGGTTCCTGTGGCCCGGATAGTAGAAGTTGAGCCTGTCCCACTGGTCCAGGGCGAATATGTCGAAGTCGGCCCCCTTGGGGACATCTAGGGTTACCTGGATGCCCTTGGTCGGGGGTATCGACAGCTTGTACCAGACGTTCGGGTTCGTCCCGGCCATGGTCTGGGTCGCGTCGAGGTTCCCGGGCATGGCGGTGACCCTGCCAAGGACCACGGGCGTCTCGTTATTGATGTTCATGGTGTAGTTGACGGGCTTGGAGCCGAGGCCGAGGTACATCCAGACATAGTATTCCCCGGTCTCTATGCACAGGGCCGACAGGGTCTCGATCTGCATGAGGTTGGACTCGCGCCTTATGAGCGAGTGGATGGGCCCGGGCCCGATGAACTCCACGTTAGCGTCGTAGTCCGTCGGCTTCACGGGGTTCCATTCCTTCTGTATGAAGCTCAGGTTGATGATGGTGTTCGCGTCTATGTGGAGCTTGAAGACGTCCTTGTTGTCGTTGTTTATCTCCATGTTGCCCTTGACCACGTCGCCGAACACGATCTGTTGGGCGTTCGCATAGTCGTTGTTGGGCTCGGTGTCCGTGACCAAGGCCCTGCCCGAGGCCGCCTTCACCGGCGCGATGCCCGTGTCGATGCAGGCCAACGCCGGGACGATCATGATCAACACAACGAACCAGGCCATCGCTGGCCCGGGCTTCCTCTGAATGAGACCGCCTATCATGGTAAGATCCTCCTCTTATCATCATTACCCATTCCGACGTCCTTCGAGAATGGGATTTGCATATCAGCTAGACAGCTAGTATATAATAAACTTATTCAAACAAGTCTCGAATGGAATTTGAACAATGGGTTAAAAATAGGGAAGAAAAAAGAAGGAAAAGGCCTAGGTCTATCTCGGCGGTCCCGGCGGGACCTTCGATGCCGAGGCCTTTGGTATCGTCGGCTCGGGCGCTGACGTTGGCTCCTCGACCTGGGCCCCGCCAGGGGACCAGGTCGGGACGGTTTCGTCCTCCTTCATCGGGGGCTCGGGGCCGTAGTCATAGTTCTCGACCGGAGGCTCGCGTGTGGGGGTGGCCGGTGGCGTCCGGGGCGCCGGCGGTGCGGAAGGCCTCGACGGCGGTGCCGCCGGCCTTGTGGCGCCTCCCTGCTTGCCCCACAGCTGGGCCTCGTAGTTGCTCGCGACCTCCGCCTGGGTGTCCGCGGCCTTCGGCCTGCGGCGCTTCATCATCAGGACTACCACGATGATAACAATGACGAGCACGATGATGACCACCAGGGCCAGCAGCAAGGTCGTGCTAAGGCCAGCGGTCCCGGTCTTCTGGACATTGAACGTGACTGTGGCCGTTGTGGACCCGCCGTTGCCATCGTCCGCCGTTAGGGTGATCTTGTGGTCCCCGGTGCCCTTGGGTGTGTAGATGATGCTGTCGCCCGTGCCTATCACGGTGTTCGTGGTCTCGTCCTTCCAGGTGAAGGTGATCTTGTCCCCGTCCGGGTCCGTGACCGCGGCGGCCCTTAGGGTTATCTTTTCGCCGGCCTTGATCTTCTTACCCATTGAGGGCTCCGCGATGGCGGCCTGGGTTGGCTTCCTGTTCACGTTCTGGACCTGGACTTGCCAGGTAAGCTGCGTCGTGAGCTCGCCGTCGCCGACGACCACCTTCAGGGTGTAGTTCCCGGCGGACGGCTTCCCTGACTTGTTCGTGTAGTCCGTTTCCAGCGTGTAGCTGTTCGCAGTGGGCATGACCGGCAGGAGCTTGCCGTCCAGGTACCACCTGTAGGTTATAGTCTCGTCCTTGTCGCTGTCATAGACCTTCGATATCGTGAACGGCTTGAGCTCGCCCTCCTTGAGGACCACTATAAACGTGGTCGGGCTCGCCTCCAGAATGACCGGCGGCTCGTTGACGTTGAGGACGGTGACCTCGAGGTAGACAAAGGTCTTGGACCCGTTCAGGTCCCTTGCCGCGAGCGGCACCTCGACATCGCCGGACCAGTTGTTGGCCGGCTTGAGCTCGAGGAAGTTCCCATCCAGGGTCGCCTTCATGTTGGAGTTCTCTGGGTGCTCGAAGGTGTACTCGACGTTGTACCTGAGGGAATCGCCGGCATAGGCGGTGTCGGGGTCATCGAACAGGGTGGTCACGTTGAGGGTCTTGTCGACGGTGTTCTCGGTCATGTTGAAGAACTTCTTGTTGAAGCCGCCACCCTTGGGGGTTGGCGGGTGGTTGACGTGCCTCACTGTCACCTTGAAGGTGACGTTGGTCTTGAGGCCGCCCGTGTCCTCCGCCTGGACCGTCAGGACCTCGGTCCCGAACCACTTGTGGGCCGGGCCGATGGTCAGTATGGTGGTCCCGCTGTCTATGGACGCCGGTATGTGGTCCATGCCCGTGACGCGGTAGATCAGGTGGTCGCCGTCCGGGTCGTCGAACACCGTGCTCATCTGGGCCGGACTGGTCCTGTTCACCGTGTCCTCGTCCGTGGTGATGTTCTGTATTGGCAGCTGGACGATAGGAGCGAAGTTTACCGGCGTTATTATGATCGACGAGTTGAGCGAGGCGCTCTTCGTGCCCCAGTCGGCCGCCGCGTCCGTGGCCTTGAAGGTTATGTTGATGGCCTTGCCCCCGTTGTTGTAATATGCCTTCGGGGTGACCGTGACCTTGCTCGATGCCTGATCGATGCCGACGGTCACGTTCGGGTTGTTGACCGGCTCCGAGTAGGAGTAGCTCAGCGTGTCGCCCTCGTGGTCCCCGAAGTAGTTGTTGAGGTTGAGGCTGTTGTTCGACCCGCCCTCGAGGACCTTGATGGGCGGTATGGTGGAGGCCTTGGCATACGGGCCGTAGTCAGGCAGGTCCCAGGTCACCTTGTACATCGTGTCGGCAGGCATGAAGTCCTTCGTGTCCTGCCACCTCCAGGCCACATGGATGAAGAAGTAGTAGTCCCCGGCCACTGAGGCGCCCGTGCTGTATGGGGCGAACTTGAGGTGGGCGTTGCCGTCCAGCCCGTTGTTCTGGTAGTTGTACGAGCCCCCGGTCACCGTCGTCCACTCCCAGAGCATTATCGTCCCCCACTGGTCCGTGAACCCGAAGAGGACGTCGACCTTGGTCCCGTAGGTCATCAGGTCCAGATCGGCGTTCGCGTACTCGGTGTTGTTGAGGTGTATCTTGTACCAGTCGACGGAGTCGAAGGACTGCGAGAGCGTGCCCATCATGATGCGGTCGTTCTTGTTCGTGCTCACAGGTACCGCCGTGGCCATCGTGCTGTCCCCGTCGTCGAAGAAGGAGGCCTGCTCGATCTTCAGGCTGAAGGCCCCCGAGCCGCTCCACCCGTAGACCTTGAGGTAGTAGGTGCCGTCCATGGAGAGGCCCTCGACCTCTTCGTATCCGCCGGAAACGTTCTTGTAGGACTCGTTCAGGTCGTAGGGGCAGGAGAACCCGACGAAGTACTTGGACATCGTCGGCCAAGTTGTGAAGAGATAGAGGTCGAAGTCGCCGGACGCCGGGACCGTGAGGTTGGCCCTGACGCCCTGGCCCGCCGGGAAGGTCAGCTTGTACCACGCGTCCGTGTAGGACGCTTTGGTATCAATGTTGCCGGTAACCGTCGCGGCACCCGTGGATATCGCGTCCTTCACTTCGACGCTCAGGTGATAGTGGGTGTCCATGGTGTGCGTCCCGCCGGTGCCGTTCGCATATATCCAGATGTAGTGGAAGCCGGTCTCGTAGACCATTATCGACGCGGTGTCCATCCGGGTGGTCTGCCAGCTGTGGTCCGTCAGGAAGTACATCTCCGGGTCCATGATCTGGTAGTCCAGGTCATGCTCGTAGGGTATCCCTACGGTGTAGTCGTCGAGATAGAGCGTCACGTTGAGGATCTTCCCCGCCGTGGAGTTTATCTTGAAGACGTCGTTGGCGTCGGTCCAGTTCATGAAGCCGTAGATATGGTCGCCAGTAAAGATCTCCATAGCTTGCCCATAGTTGTTGTTGGGCTCGGTCTCGTTCTTGCTCGCGCGGCTTCCGGCATTGGCCCCGGTCGGGGCCATCATCAGCGGGAAGATCGCGGTCGTTACCATGAGGGCCACAAGGACCATCGCTGCTCTCTTCGACATCACTGCCATGATATCAGACCTCACTCTAAATCTAGCTATATACAACACAGATTGTATGAGAATACATAATCCCCAATGTAGAAAAAGGTTTGCGATGATGAATATAAACTAGTGGCCCCGCCGGGGCCACAAGATTTTTCTCTACAAGGGGGCATGGACGGGACGCCATGGCGCGCGCAGACCGTCCCGGGCCCTGCGACAAGTGCAGGAACGATGCGGTGGCATTCATCAGGTACAGCGGGGCCCATCTCTGCAGGAACCACTTCTTCGAGTTCGTTGAGAAGCGGGTCCGGCGGGACCTGAAGAAGCAGATGGCCGCATGGAAGAGGAAGAAACGGCTGCGCGTGGGCGTGGCCCTGTCCGGCGGCAAGGATAGCTCCGTCACCCTGGCCATCGTCCAATCCTTACTTTCCAAGCGGAAGGGGACGGACATCGTCGCCATCCTCGTTGACGAAGGGATAAGGGGCTACCGGCCAAAGACCATGAAGGCCGCCATGGAGCTTTGCAAAGGGCTTGGGGTCCCTCTCGTGATCGGGACCTTCAAGGACGAGTTCGGGGTCACGATGGACGACATCGCCAAGGTCACAGGGGACCAGACCCCGTGCACCTACTGCGGCGTCCTCCGGAGGCACATGCTCAACCTCATTGCCAGGGAGGCCTCCTGCGACGTCCTCGCGACGGGTCTCAACCTCGACGATACGGCCCAGTCCATCCTCATGAACGTGGCCCGCGGGGATGTGGAGCGGCTCGCGAGGCTCGGGCCCCACATGCGCGTCCAGAAGGGCCTGGTCCCCAGGGTCCAGCCCCTCAGGTCCATCCCCGAGAAGGAATCCTTCCTCTACGCCTACCTGAGAGGGATCATCTTCTCGCACGCCGAGTGCCCCTACGCCGACGCGGCCGTCAGGAACAAGTACCGCAGGATCGTCTTCGAGCTCGAGGACGACACGCCCGGCACGAGGCACGCGCTGCTGCGGTCCTACGAGGGCATCAGGCCAAGCCTCTCCGAAAGGTACAAGCCGGCCAAGCTCAGGCCCTGCAAGGCCTGCGGCGAGCCCACGGTGAAAGAGGTCTGCGAGGCCTGCGCCCTGGTGGCGAGCGTCAGGGAGCGGCGTTCCAGGGGCCGACGCGGGAAGGCCTAGGGCGGGTTCTCGGGGCCCTGCGGCGGAAGGGCCTGTTCCGTCCCGGACTGCGGGACCGTCTCGGGGTTGTATTGTATCTGCCCGTCAGGCGGCGGCATGGCGGCCATCGAGTTGGGGTCGAAGTTCGGGGCCGGCTGCTGCTCGGGCCCCTTCTTGCGGCCCTTCATCATGACAGCGACGGCAATGAGCGCGACCGCTATGACGGCCACGATGACCCCGATCAGGATGTAGGTCAGGTCCATGGCCTTGTGGACCGGCGGCTTCGGCGGTGGTGGTGCCGGCGAGATCGTTACCGTCAGCATGATGGTGTCCGTCGACCGGTCGTTGTCCGTGACCGTGAGGTTGATGTAATGTGTCCCGGCGGACCAGTAGGTGAAGTTCACCACGGCCTCCCTCTTGACGCTGTTGTTCCCGAAGTTCCACAGATAGGACACTATGGTCCCGTCAGGGTCCGACGAGTTCAGGGCCGAGAGCACGATGACCTTGCCGGCCACGCCCGTGTGGTCGTAATCGGCGACTGCCATCGGCGGCCGGTCGTTTATCTTGACGGTGATGTTGGCCTCGGCCGTGGCTTCGTCGTCGTCGATTATCTTGAGGCTGATATGGTAGACCTTGTTGTCCTTGAACTCGTGGGTCACCGTCTTGCCGTACAGGAAGGTCCCGTCGCCCATGTTCCAGGTCAGGTTCACGATGGTCCCATCGATGTCCGTGGAGTTGCTGACGAAATTTATCGTTCCGCCGGTCAGGGCCTCCAGGACGTCCGGCGTTATGCCGGCCACCGGCGGCAGGTTGTAGATGGTTACCGTCCAGTTGGCCCCGCCGCTCCTGGCCCCGTCGTTGTCGAGGACGAACAGGCTCACGTTGAAGGTCCCGTCGTCCTTGAAGTAATGGATCGGGGCCTCCTTGTCGGACGTGGTCCCGTCGCCGAAGTCCCACAGGAAGGTTACGATCTTCCCGTCCAGGTCCTCGACCTTTGGCACGAAGTTGAACTGCGTCGTGACGTTCCCGGCCTTGCCGCTGGCCTTGAAGGTGGCCGTCGGGGCCCGGTTGAGAACGTGGACCATGAGCTTGGTCGAGTTGGTGGCGGCGTTTGTGTCCTTGATGGTCAGGCTTACGTTGTAGTAGCCGTCCTCGGCGAACCAGTGCGTCAGCTTCGAGGCCGTCGACTTGTTGCCGTCGCCCAGGTCCCAGGCATAGGTCACGGGCCCTTCCACGTCGCTCGATTTCGATGCGTCGAACGAGATGTTGATGAGCGTGTAGACAGAGTAGGCGCTTGCCGTGGCGTTGATGTAGGGGTCCCGGTTCTTCACCGTGATGGTGACCTTTGGCGCCCAGGGGCTCTCCAGCGAGGTGTTGTCCATGACCTTCACGGTCACGTTGAACTGCCCGACCTTCTTGTACTGATGGACCAGGGCCTCCGTGTAGCCCCAGTTCTGCGCCTGGCCCTCACCCCAGTCGAACTTGTACTTCGTGACATTGCCGTCATCCGTCGATGCCGAGGCGTTGACCGTGATGTTGTCGAACGTGTAGATTACGAGCGGGGTCGCTATGAAGCTCGCGATGGGCATCTTGTTGACGTAGATGCTCCGCTGTGCCACGTTGTTGTCCTCCCTGGCCTCGGGAATGAGGCCCAGCGGGTCGACGGTGATCTTGAAGACATGGTCGCCCCAGGTGCTCTGCCAGGTCAGGTTGAACTTGCCCGCCCCGCCGGCTATGGCTATGGTCTTCGAGAGGAGCAGCTTGCCGTCCAGGTCCACCTTGGTATCGACCGCGGGCAGCGGGTTACCGCCCAGGTTCCTTACCGTGAAGTCCACGGTCACATTGTCGCCCTCGACGGGGTCCGTCTTCGAGAACACGATGTTCGCCGGGGTGACCGCGAGGTCGTTCTGCCGGGACAGGTTGCCCGTTATCACGAGGGCGTAGGGCTGCGGGCCCTGAGGCGTGTTCACGGCCGTGACCTTGATTGCCCAGCCGCCCAGGGCCGGCGTCATGTTGATGATGTTCTCCTCGACGTTGACGCTGTCGAAGGAGCCGCCGGTGACCGACTCGTGGGGGTAGGCGCTGCCGCCTATCTTGTTCCCCTTGAACACGGTCGAGCCGTCGGGGGCCGTTACCTGCAGGTCCAGGTCGTTGACCAGTTCCTTGCCTGCGCTTATCTGGCCCCAGTAGTCGGTCCAGACGAGCGTTATCCTCAGGGGCTCGTTGTTGCTCACGACGCCCACGGTGTAGTCGGCGGTCGCGCCGGTGCTCAGGCCGGTGGTGTTGTCGTCGATGATCAGGCCCCGTGAGTCCCCCACGAAGTAGAGCGAGTTGTCCAGGTCCAGCCGGCCCCAGCCCTGGGTGTTGCTCGGATAGTTCATCCCGTTGTAGGGCAGGTGGTAGGCTATGCCGTGGCTCATCTCATCGGCGCTGTTGATGCTTATGGCCTTGAGCAGGGCCCCGGATGCGTTGAAGCCGTCGGACGGGCTTCGGGCGCCCGATGGGTAGAAGCCGTCGTAGAAGTACTGCCTGGCAAGGATCGTGTTCCCGGCCGCGTCCGGGGTGGCCCCGGATGTGCCTCCCAGGTTGCTGAAGCCGTTCTGGGTCCCGGTGGCAGGGGCATTGATGTCCGTTGTCGCCGATATGGTGGGCTTGAGCCTGCCGTCATCGGTCGGGCCCCGGCCCGTGTAATCGTGCAGGTCGTCCTGGTTCGGCGTGTTCTGGGCCGCCCCCATGCTCATCGTGTCCTTGGCCGAGGCCATGTCGCAAACGCTGTTGGAGACGTCGCCCTGGCCGTAGTTGTGGTTCGCGATGACGCCAATGAAGTCCTTGTGGCCCCAGAGGAACTGGTCCAGCTCCTGGGCGTCGTCGTTGTAGGCCCCGCCCGCAACGCAGACCATGCTCCCCGAATGAACGCGGGCCCCGTCGTCGTAGGACTTCTGGTAGAGCTTGCTCTTGTCCGCGGGCCTGGCGTCCGTGAAGGGCGTGTCATCCCAGACGTCCTGGAACGAGACCTTGGCCTTGTAGGCCATGCCGTGGTACTGCGGGTTCCCGTTGTTGGCGTCATTGTCGCCGACGTTGACGCCCACCGTCATGGACCCGTGGCCGTAGCTGTCCACGCCCTGGTCGGGGGCGAACTTCCAGTAGTTCACGATCTTCCGGTGGTTCAGGTCCGGCGGGGTGTTCGTGGCGGGGTCGCTGTACTGGACGGCGTGGTTCGCATCGTAGTAGGCGTAGTGGCTCACCGAGATGCCGGTGTCCGCGTTGCCTATTGTCATGTTCTCGCCGTGGAGCCCGTGGTCGTAGAGCGGGTAGTAGTTCTGCGTGTTGGACTGCGAGATCCACTGGGCCGGGTCGTTGGGCGGGAGGCCGCCCTTGTATCGCATGTCTATGGCCATGACGGGCCCGAGCCGGGCGACCCTCGGCACAGCGGCATCGAGGACAGTGGCCTCGATGGTGGGGTTGAGCTGGTCGCTGACCGATGTGATGTCGGCGCCCATCGTGAGAAGGTCCCAGACGACCGGGGCCATATCTTCGCCCTGGTAAAGGACCACGTTGATTGTGAGAGGCCCGGTGGCGTCCCTGACGTCCGGGGCCACCTTGAAGGCCGGCTGGTAGTTGCCGACATAGGATACGAACGGCAGGTCCTTGACCGCGCCGGTAAGGGACGCGTCCATCCTGACGATGTAGGC
>Ga0315282_10016878_pt1 | contig 10618 bp, 9 predicted proteins | sample YL17G07_20_MG_FD_203693 | JGI IMG/M metagenome (GOLD analysis project Ga0315282, IMG submission 203693) | Sediment microbial communities from Yellowstone Lake, YNP, Wyoming, USA - YL17G07_20 | ecosystem: Environmental > Aquatic > Freshwater > Lake > Sediment | place: USA: Wyoming | collected... | reverse complement strand
GTCCTCGAGCGGATGACCGCACGCCTCGTGGAAGAGCACGCCGCCCATCGCCGGAGCGAGCACGGCCGCCACCTCGCCCGCCGGCGCAGGCCGCGCATCGAGCATCGTCACCGCGCGCTTCGCCGCGACTTTCGCCGTCTGCGCCGCGGGGTGCTCGTCGAAGAACTCGACGCCGGCGAGGGCTCCCGGCCCGTGGAGGCCCGTTTGGATCACGCCGTCGCGCGCGGCCACGACCTGCGCGACGAGGCGCACCCTGGGGCGCACCTCCTCGACCCACCGACCGTCGCTCGTCGCGATCAGCACCCGCTGCACGGAGTCACCGTATGCCGCGACGACCTGCCGCACCTCCGGGCTGTAGGACCGGGCAACGTCGTCGACCTCGCGGAGCCACGCGACCTTCTCGGCTGCGGGGACCGCACCGGCGGGCCGCTCCGCCCGGTGGACCACCCGCGCCTTCACCATGCGCAGGTCGACGACCGCCCCGGGCGAGCCCTCCGGGAGCGCCGCGGCGGCCGCGGCGGCGGCCTCGAGCAGCGCGTCGCGGTCGAGGCGGTTCGAGAACGCGTAGCCGAACGACGTCCCACGGCCGACGCGAACGGCGGCTCCGCGGTCGAGACCGGTCGTGAGCTCCTCGATCTTCCCGTCGTCGAGGCGGATCGCGACCGACGACCGCTCCTCAACGAAGATCTCAGCGAACGCTCCGCCCCTGGTGCGGGCCGCGCGCAGGACCTCTTCAACGAGATGACGATCGAGATCGAGCATGACCGACGATGCTACCGCGCGGGCCTTGTTAGAGTCCCTGCCGCTTGAAGGGAGCCTCGACGCAGACCCCGAACGCCGCCCAACGAGGAACGCGCAGGGCCTCCGATGCCGGCGCGCTCGCCGCCGTGGCTGCAGCGCTCCTAGCCTTCTTCCTCGGCGTGTACGTCGTCCACGGGTTCCGGTTCCCGATCGGGCCGGACGCACCCGTGTACATCTGGTGGGCGAGGCTCGCCGGCCATGAAGGGCTGTCGGCCGTGCACCGGCCAGGCGTGCCGGCGCTCATGCTCGTGCTCCAGGGCGCGCTCCACCTGTCGACCGTTGCGGTCGTGGTGGCTCTCGAGGTCGTTCTCGGCGTGACGATCGGCGTCGTCTCGGCGGCGCTCGTACGCGCGGCGAACGGTTCGCGCGCCGCGTGGGTGCTCGCCGGACTGCTCGCCGGCACGTTCGCTGCACATCTCGCTACCGGATACCTCGCGAGCCTCGCGTTCGCCGCGCTGTTCCTCTGCTCGGCCGTGCTGCTCGCGCTTCCGACGCGCCGCGCGACCGCCGCGGCCGCGCTCGTCCTCGGCGCGGCCGGTCTCGCGCACCCGCTGTTCTTCCCGCTCGGGGCGCTGATCCTCGCGATCGACGCAGCCCTTGCCTGGCGGAGCGCCAGGGGCGAGGCCGTACGGGTCGGCCTCGCGGTGCTGGGAGGCGGTGCGCTGCTCGGCGCCGGCGTCCTCGCGCTGCTCGTCGGGCCTGGACCGCTTGCGGTCGACACCTCGCGCGACGGGTTCCTCCGCCGGGCCGGGCTCACCGACGTGCTGCGGCACGCCTATCTCGATCGGCTCGTGGTGCGGTGGACCCGGTACGTCCCGTGGGCATCGGTCCCGCTCGCGATCATCGGGCTCCGTGACGCCCGTGGATCCGGTGGCAGGTTCCGTGACGCCGGTGGGTTCGTCGGCAGGTTCCTGCGCGCATGGGGACTCGTGCTCGTCGTCGGCATCGCGCTCGCCCTGACGACCGGCCTGTTCCCGGCCGACCGGTTCATCACGTTCGGCTTCGCAGTGCCGATCCTCGCCGCGTACGGTCTCGTGCGCCTGTGGCAAGTCCTCGCACCCCGGCGGTCGCTTGCACCCGGTCGCACGAGCGCGCCCCGGCGCGCGCTCGCGGCCCTCGTGACCGGCGCGCTCACGGTCGCGATGCTGGCGGGTGCGCTCATAGCGTGGGCGCGCGAGGAACCGTGGATGAACGAGCTCGAGGTCTCACGCGTCGCCGCCGCGAACCCTTACGCGGCGGCCGCTCCGACGGGTTCGCCGCTCACCTTCTCCGTGAACGGCAAGGACGGAAGCGGGTCGTTCCTCGCAACGCGCGCAGCGAACCTGATCCGGGCGGGCATGCCGCCGGATCGCATCCGAGACGTCTACGTCGTCGTGCCGCCGCCACCCGTGAGTGTGCCGAACAGCGCGGAGCGCGAGGCACTCACGCGGATCACTGAGCAGGACGTCCGTGCCGCCGACGACTCCCCCGTCTCGTTCCTGCTCGCGCCCTTCGATCGCGTCGATCTCCCGAGCGCGCAACGGACGCCACAGGAGCGCGTCGCGCCCGGCGTGTTCGTGCGCCCGGTGACCACCGAGTCGCCCGGGCCACCGGTCGATCCGCTCGAGGCCTCGTCGCCGGGGCAGATGGTGCTCGCGACGTTCGCGGTGCTCGCGCTCATCGCGCTCGTCGGCTACGGATGGGCGCGCGCGGCGGCGGACGACCGACTCACCGCGACGGCGCTCGCGCCGGCGTTCGGGACGGCCGCGCTGATCCTCGCCGGCATCGCGCTCGAGCGGCTCGGGGTGCCGCTCACAGGAGCCGTAGGGCCGACCGCCGTCTCAGCGCTCGCCGGCGTCGGCGGCTACCTCGCGTGGTCGATCCTCCAGCGGCGCGTCCGAGCGCACGCGGCGCACGAGATCGACGCAGAGCCACACGAGTAGGCCGGCCACCACCGGCGACAGCACCCAGTGCCCGAAGAGCAGGTTCGCGTCGAACGCCGTGTGGAACAGGTCGGGCTCCACCGTGAACTGCGACACGGTGAGCGCGACGCCCGTGCCTATGAGCACGGTTCGGGGCGCCCGCGGGAGCAGCCACGCGAGCGGCAGCACCCACGTCACGTACCAGGGCATCAGGACAGGTCCGAGCAGCACCAGGAACAGCAGCCCCCACCCCCACGCGCCGCCCTGGGCCCCCGGCCTCACGCCCTGTGCGCGCCGCGCGAGCGAACGAGCGACCAGGAACAGCGCAGCGAGCAGGAGCAGCAGGAACACGAAACGCGCCACGACCCCGAGCGAGCCGCCGGAGATCGCATCGAGCAGCCGATGGAAGAAGCGCGACGGCGAGAGCCACTCTTCGTGCTGTGCGAGTTCGATCAGTCCAAGGCTCGGATCGTGGGTCTGCTCGAACGGCACCGCGAAGACGATCGCGAGTGCGCCGGCCACCGCGACCGGCGGGGCGAGCGCGCGCAGGCGCTTCCCCCGCTCGCGGCGCGCCGCGATGACCACGAGCAGCAGGAGCAACGGCACCCCCGCGGTCGCCTTCACGAGGGTCCCGAGCGCGAGCGCCGCCGTCGCCGCGAGGTCGCGACGTGCGTAAACGAGCGCGACCGCCGCCGCGATCGCGAGTGCGACGAACAGGTCGTTGTGCCCGCTCGCGACCGACTGGAACAGCCAGACCGGGTTCAACCCCATCACCGCGACCGCGAACGCCTCGCGCTCCGGCCACACGCGCCTCGTGAGCAAGGCGACGATCGCGATCGTTCCGAGGCTCGCCGCGACGGCGAGCAGCCGGAACACGACGGTCATCGCCTTCAAGCTGTGGGCGGCGCGCACGACGAGCGCCGAGACCTGCACCCACAGGGGACCGTAGACGGCGGGCGTGGCCACCCACTTCGGGCCGACGTACGGCGCGAGCAGATCGTGCGGGAAGTCGGACGGCGTCGCGACGTACGGGTTCGCGTGGTACACGGCGGCGATCCGGCCGTAGTACGCGTACGAGTAGACGTCGCGCGAGAACAGCAACGGCAGGAAGAGCACGACCACGTGGTAGGCGACGGCAAGGCCGATCACGAGCCGGGCCGATACGGTGCCCCGCCACGCCTCGCGCAGCACGAGGACGAATGCGAGCGCCACCAACGCAGCGGCGACGACCCCGACGGCCGCGAGCGCGTTGCCGTGGACCTCATCCAGCCCGACGAACCCGGAGAGCCACCGGAACGGACCCGATGGCTGCGCCGACGGCGGCAGGAGGGCCTGGAGGGGGGAACCCGGCGTCGCGCCGACCGTCGCCAAGAACAGGACGGAGACGGCCGAGCCGGCGACGGCGAGACGAGGCACGCGACGAGAGGACGAGATCGGCTGCACCGCCGCCGACTGTAGCGCAGGCCTCTCTACGACGATGACCCAGCCCCTACGGATCGATCCCGGCTGTGGGTCAGGCACCCCGCTTGCGGTGGTGCTCCAAGGACTCGCGGATCGTCCTCGACTGCTCCTCGGTCAGCGGATGGCGGAACTCGTCCCTCGTCACGACGTCGGAGGAGCTGATCTCGTGCACGAGCTGGTCGACCGTCTCCGGCTCGCCCATCACGACGACGGCCGATGTCCCCGGCGGCAGACTGGCCTTCAGCGTCGCGATGAACTCGTCGTCGAGCCCGATCTCGCGTGGGTGCCGGCCACCGAACGAGGCACCAACGGCGGTGCCCCCGGCCGCCCCGAGCACCACTCCGAAAGGCCCGATCAGCATGCCGACCAGACCCCCCACCGCGGCACCCACAGCCATGTGCTCGCCAACCGTCGGCCCCGCCGCGTAGCTGTGAACCGAGAAACGTCCCGATCTGTGGTGCTCCAGCGCGGCGACCTCGTTCACGAGGTGCCCGGCCCTGCGGGCGCGGAGACCATCGAGGACCCGCACCGCGACGTCGGCATCGTCGAAGCTCACGAAGCCGATCTCGAAGATGGGCTCCATCTCCGGCACGTCTCCTCCTTCCGACCGCTGTTCCGACCACTCACTCGCTTCGTTTGGCGGTGAGGCGCCCGGCCCGCGCGAACGCGTCGCCGGACAGCGCCCGCCACACGACGATGGCACCCACCGAAGCGAGCACCGCCGCCGACGCGAAGAGCGTCGGCGGACCGAGGTGACGGTACACGAGGCCACCGACGGCCGCACCCACCACCGGACCGATGCCGACCGTTGAGATCTGCATCAACGCCTGACCGGTGTTGCGTAGTCGCTCGGGCACCAGGCGCCCGGTGATCACGACGAGCGCCGCGTACGTCAGACCGAAGCCGGCGCCTCCGATCATCTTGATAGCCGCGACGACGGCCGGCGCCGCGACGAGTGACCACGCGACGAGCATCACCACGTAGACCGCGCACCCCGACAGGTAGAGCCTGCGAAGGCCGACGTGCTCTCCCAGCCAGCCGCTCGCGCGGAAGAACGGGATCTCGACGATCGCGGCTACGCACGCAGCGAGCCCGACGAGGAACGGGCCGCCGCCGCGCGCGGCGATCCGGAGCGGTACGAAGCTCCACGCTCCCCACGTCGCGGTCGAGACGAGCAGCAGCCCGAGGAGGAATGGGAGCAGCCGGGGCTCCGACCGGAACACCTCGCCCACCGAACCGAGTCGCGACACGCGCTCGTGCGCGTGACCGGGCCGCGTGACGGGGAACGGCACGGTAGCCGCGACGTAGACGAGGGTGCCGATCGCGTAGACCGGCAGCACCGGTCCGAGACCCGCCCTCTCGAACCAAGCGCCGAACGCGAGCACCGCGATCGCCCACCCGAGACTGGCCCAGAGCCTGACCTCACCGTACTCGGTCATCCGCTCCGGCCCGAGATGCCCGAGGGCGATCACGTCCCCGAGCGCCGTTCCCGGCCCCGACACGATGCCGAGGGCCGCGACGACCGCGATCGTCGCCCACAGGCTCGAGCCCGTGAGCATGAGCCCCAGCGCGACCCCAGCCGTGACCAACGACGTGAGCTGCAACGTGCGAACGGTTCCCATCCGCGTGTCGGCGACGTGGCTCCAGACCGGCGTCGCGGCGACGCCGGCCAGTGCCGAGACGGCGAGGATCAGCCCGATCTCATCGGCATGGAACCCGCGGTCGCGGAGCAGCAGCACGAAGAACGGGATGAAGGCGGCCCCCGATGCACCGCTGACCGTGAAGAGGATGCGGACGTCACGATCCGGGTGTGCGAGGCGCGCCGCACCGCCCCGCCGACCGACGCCCATCGTCCGACCAACCTCCCTTTCCCACGATCCCCACGCATCGTAGCCGCAGGATCCCTCTACGCGGACCCGGGCCTCGCGGCGGCTTCGACGGCGAACCCTCGCGCCACCCGGCCGCCGATCCCTCGCGTGCGGCGTAACCACACGAAGGCCGGCGACCCGTAGCGGACCGTGCTGGTCGCGATCGCCGAGAGGCTGCCGAGACCGCCCACCGAGGCGAGGCCCGCGACCCCGACGGCGAAGACCGCGATCGCCGGGATCCGCCTGTGGATCAGCGTCCGCCTCCGCCGGAGGGACTGCGACCCGATAACAACGAGAACGCGCCGTAGCCGACGACGCGCCACGGATCGCCGGCGGTGTCGGCCGACGTGCGGAGGTCGAGTAGCTCGATCCGGAGATCGCCCCGTCGGGCGTGCTCGACGACCCCGCGGAGCGCGTACACACCGCACGCGTCATCCAGCCCGATCGCCGACGGGTCGCGCGCGAGCACCGCGCCGGCCGTCTTCCGGTCCAAGCGCCGAGCGGTCGCGTCGTCGTGGTAGTGGCTGAGGTCGGTGCTGACCACTACCAAGGCCCGCTCCCGCAGGGCGCCGATCAGCTCCGCGACCTCGGCCGGTGGTGTCGCGCCCACGGCAACCGGGAGCAGGGTGAAGCCGTCGCCGAGGACCCGCTGGAGGAACGGCACCTGCACCTCGATGGAGTGCTCGGACTCGTGCGGGAGGTCGTCCACCGATGCGCCGCAGCGGACGGCGGCTCCACGCAGGCCCTCGTCGATCGGCACCTCACCGAGCGGCGTCCGCCACGCGCCGACCGCGGGCACAGCCGTTCCGCTCAGCGGCACGAAGTGCGCCGGCCCGAGGACGGCCACGCACCGGATCGACCCCGTGACCGGTCGGAGCAGCGCATACGCGCTCGCCGCCACCGGGCCCGAGTACACGTACCCGGCGTGCGGAACGATCAGCGCCTCCGGCACACGTGCCGCCTGCGGCACGGCGGCCGCCTCGGCCGCCGCCGTTCCTCCCGCCACGGTCGCTCCATCGAGCAGTCCGTCCACCATCGAGGCGAGCTCGTCCGTACGGCCCGGGTAGAAGCTCCCCGCCGCGGTCGACTGCCGGACACCCGAGGACGTCACGGCGCCCCCAATCGCACCGGCAGCCGCCTGCTCCCCCACGTGCCCGGCTTCCCCTCGAACACGCCCTCGCACCGCTCGCCGCACCGCGCGCACCAGCCGTCGTCGGTCAGGTTCCACTCGCCGAGCTCGTACCCGTCGCGGCGGATCAGCAGCTCGCCGCAGCCGTGGCACCAGGTGCTCTGGCCGCGCGGGTCGTGCACGTTACCGGTGTACGCGTGGCGGACGCCGTTCCGGATCGCGATCTCGCGCGCGTGGGCGAGCGTCCCGGGCGGCGTCGGCGGCCGGTCGGTCATCTTCCAGTCGGGATGGAACGCGGTGAAGTGCATCGGCACGTCGGGCCCGAGCCGTTCGACGACCCATCTGGTCATCGCGTCGAGCTCGGCATCGGAGTCATTCAGCCCCGGGATGAGGAGGTTCGTGATCTCGAACCACACGTCGGTCTCGCGCTTCAGGTACTCGAGCGTCTCGAGCACCGGTGCGAGATGTCCTGCGCACATCGAGCGGTAGAACTCCTCGTTGAACGCCTTCAGGTCGACGTTCGCCGCGTCCATGTGCCGGTAGAACTCGGCGCGCGGCTCAGGGCAGATGTAGCCCGCCGTCACCGCGACCGCCCTCACGCCCATCTCGTGGCACGCCTCCGCCACGTCGATCGCGTACTCCATGAAGATGACGGGATCGTTGTAGGTGAACGCCACGCTGCGACAGCCGAGTCGCTCGGCCGCCCGCGCGATCTCCTCGGGCGGGGCGGAGTCTGCGAGCGTGTCGGTCTCGCGCGACTTCGAGATGTCCCAGTTCTGGCAGAACCGACAGGCGAGATTGCACCCCGCCGTCCCGAACGAGAGCACGGCCGAGCCCGGGAGGAAGTGGTTCAGCGGCTTCTTCTCGATGGGGTCGACGCAGAAGCCGCTCGAGCGGCCGTAGGTCGTGAGGACGATCGCGTCGCCCTGCCGCATCCGGACGAAACAGAGGCCGCGCTGCCCCTCACGGAGCCGGCAGGCGCGCGGGCAGACGTCGCACTGCAGACGCCCGTCGTCGAGGGCGTGCCAGTACCGCGTCGGATGCTCGACCTCGGGTCGCGCGCCCTCGTCCATCGGGCCCATGATGCACCCCGCGGGTATGACCCGCGAAGCACGACACCCGGCTGAGGCCGAGTCCTCGGACCAGGCCGACAGGCCGGCGCTCTCCTAGGCGAGCTCGATCAGGGCGTCTCGCCCGGCGGGGGCGGAGGCGGAGGCAGCGTCCCGCCCGACGCGTCGGCACCAAGCTCACTCGTGGTGACGGCACCGGCCGGTGGCGCCTCGGCACCCTTCTTGCCGCGCCGCCTCGCCGTGACCGCGAGCACGACCGCGAGCAACACCACGACAGCAGCGACGGCGATCCCGATCCACAGCCACGGGAAGGACGAGGAAGAGGGGATCGCGCTCGCGACGGCCTGGAGCTCCGCCCGCTCGCCGACCTTCGGCTCCCACGTGACCGAGTTGCCGTCCACCTTGCCGTTCGAGGAGATGATGTTGCCGGGGAAGGTCATCTTGACCCAGATATCCGCGGTCCCGAGCGTCCCCGCCGGTATCCCGCCGCCGGTTCCCTGCGTCCCACCCGACAGGTCCAGCACTCCAGAGACCTTGAACTGGTCGCCCTCACGCACGATCTTCAGCTCGTCCGCACCCGCCCCGCTGAATTGTGTGATCGACACCGCGGCGAACGTGACCTCCTGCCCCACGTACTTGCCGTCGTCGTAGGGCGCGGTCGTGACACCCTGCGTACCCGGGCTCACGATCGGACTCTGCAGCACCTGGTCCACCGTCTGTCCTGTGGCCTCCAGGAGCTGCTTGTCCATCGCGAATATCACCGTGCCGCTCACCGTGTTGTTCGACGACACGGTCAGATCCATGTTCAGCTTGAGGCAGCTCGACAGCAGCAGCGCCATCGCGACCACGCCGAGCACCTTCACTGCGACTGAGCGCTTTCTCTTCAACCCTCTCACCCCTCTCCTCCAAACGAGCTTATCCCGCCGGGACCGGTCTTTCACCTAGCAGGCAGGGAGCGGCCATCCGCCCTCGTAGCTCAGGCGAAGCCCGAGTCGCGAGACGTTCGCGCTTGGACGGACTGCGTTTGTGGGCTATTCCACTAGGCCTGTAACGGTTTGGCGAGGAGCAACGCCGGATCGCCGGGCCCCCAGATGTCAAGCTCGGCAACCCGCACGAACCCCATCTTGAGGTAGAACCGCCTCGTCTGGTCGTAGGCGAGATCGGGCCCGTTCGGATCAGACAGCGTCTTCACCAGGAGGAGCCAAGTGCCCTGGTCGGCAAGTCGGCCCGCGAGGGCATCGATGATCGCCGTCCCGATTCCGGTCCGGTGTCGGTCGCCCCGGACGGCCATCCACGTGATCTCCGCAGATCCGGACTGTCCAGGATGCCCTCCCCGGTCGGGTCCTCTACCTCCACATCTGGCCGCTGTCTCAAGCCGAGATCGATCACCGGGCAACTCGAGTAATCGATCACCTCATGGACGGCGTCATCCCAACCGTCCGCGACGCACCGGTTGGACCCACCCCCTACCTCGAAAGATTCGTCAGAGGCGGATTCCCAGGCCCCCTTCGCAGTTCTCCCGGGGTGCGACGACGCTTCTTCGACAGCTACCTCGAGACTATCGTCGAGCGTGACGTCCCAGATATCGCCGCCCTCCGTTCGCTCAATGGCCCTGCGAGGGTCCTGCGTCTAGTCGCGGCGCGATCCGCATCGCTCCTGAATGTGGCCTCTCTGGCGAGAGATCTCCACCTCGACAACAAGACGGTCGACCACTATCTGCGAATCCTGCGTGACCTCATGCTGGTCCGGTTGCATCAACCATGGTTCGCGAACCTCGGTTCTCGGCAGATCAAGTCACCGAAGATCTACGTCACCGATCCCGGCTTGATGGCAGCACTTGCGGGAGTTGATCAACGAGGGATCCAGCGAAGTCCGACGTTGATGGGATCGTTCTTCGAAACCGCGGCCGGGATGGAGCTCGTCCGACTGGCAGCAACCTCGGATCGGCATGTCAACATCTACCACTACCGGGACAAGAAACAGCGCGAGGCGGACATCGTCCTCGAACGAGAGGACGGGGCAGTCGTTTGCATCGAGGTCAAGTCGGGCGCGACGGCTTCATCGGGTGACTTCCGCAGTCTCCGCTACCGCCGCGACGGACTGGAAGACCGATTCAGCGCAGGGATCGTTCTTCACGGCGGCGGGCAGACCCTGCCCCTCGGGGATCGGCTTGCTGCCGTCCCGATCTCGGCCCTCTGGTCAGCCTAGGCGCCTCGCACCAGGGATATCCTTGTCGTGTCCGCCCTCGTAGCTCAGTGGATCGAGCAACGGTTTCCTAAACGCCGTGTGGTGCAGCCGTTTGGGCTACTTCAGCCACCATCGCGTCGAAGGGCTCGAGGAAGGACTCCGCCGGGTGCCGACGGACATCCGGCACTTCGATCCCGCACG
>Ga0315282_10016877_pt1 | contig 10618 bp, 9 predicted proteins | sample YL17G07_20_MG_FD_203693 | JGI IMG/M metagenome (GOLD analysis project Ga0315282, IMG submission 203693) | Sediment microbial communities from Yellowstone Lake, YNP, Wyoming, USA - YL17G07_20 | ecosystem: Environmental > Aquatic > Freshwater > Lake > Sediment | place: USA: Wyoming | collected... | reverse complement strand
CAGCACCTCCTCGAGGGATGCCGCCCTCCCGGGACGGTATTGGTCCAGGGCCTCTTCGATGACCCTTTCTATATCGAGAAATCCTATCCTTCCCTGGAGAAATGCTTCCACCGCCACCTCGTTGGCCACGTTGAGAACGGCGGTGGCCAGGCCGCCCTCCTCCCCCGCCCGGTAGGCCAGCTCCAGGCAGCGGAAGGTCCCCGTATCGACCTCCCCGAACGATAAGACACCAAGAGACGCCAGGTCGGTCCTCTTGAAAGGCGGGCCCCACCTCTCCGGGTAGGAAAGGGCCAGGGAGATGGGAAGGCGCATGTCCGGAACGCTCAATTGGGCGGAAAGAGACCCGTCAACGAACTCCACCAGGGAGTGGACCACGCTCTGGGGATGGGCCACCACCCGGATGCGGTCGTAGGGGAGCCCGAAGAGGAAGTGGGCCTCGATGACCTCCAGGCCCTTATTCATCAAGGTGGCGGAGTCGATGGTTATTTTCTTCCCCATGGACCAGGTGGGATGGGAGAGCGCCTCCTCCACGGTCACGCCGGCCAACTCCTCCCGGCTGCGGTTGTAGAAGGGGCCGCCGGAAGCGGTGAGGATAATGGACTCGATGTCTCCCGCCACCTCACCCCGCAGGCAGTGAAAGACGGCGCCGTGCTCCGAGTCGACGGGGACCAGCTCCCCGCCCCTGCGCAGCGCCTCCAGCACCAGTTCCCCTCCCGCCACCATGCTCTCCTTGTTGGCCAGGGCCAGCCGCTTACCGCTCTCAAGCGCCGCCAGGCTGGGCGGGAGTCCCGCCGATCCCACCACCGCATTCAGTACCACCTGGGCCTCGGGGTGGGCGGCCGCCTCGATGAGGCAGTCCGGTCCTCCGCATACCTTGATCCCCGTGCCGGCGAGGCGGCGCTCCATCGCCTCTGCCGCCTCCCCGGAAACCAGGCCCACCATGAGAGGGCGGTGGAAGCGGGCCTGTTCCTCCAGGAGATCGATGTTGCGCCGGGCGGTAAGGGCCACCAACCTCAGGCGGTCGGGGTGGGCCGATACCACCTCCAGGGCCTGGGTCCCGATGGACCCGGTGGACCCGAGGATGGACAAGCCGCGTAAATCGTCTTTCCCGTTCATATGATCATTATAAAGGTAAAGGTCAGGAAAACGCCGCCGATTGGGGTCAAACCTTGAAGATGAGGAAGCGCAGGAAGTAGTAGGAAACCGCGGCGGTGAAGAACATGCTGTCGAAACGGTCCATGATGCCGCCGTGCCCGGGGATGAGGGAACTCATGTCCTTGATGCCCAGCTCCCTTTTGACCATGGACTCGGAGAGGTCACCCAGGGGGCCGAAGACGCATACTATGACCGCCAGCTCCATGGCCACTCCGATGCTCAGCCATGGGCGGTTCACGGTCAGGTAGAGGATGTAGCCGGCGATGAAGACCGCCGCCGTCCCGGCGATCGACCCCTCCCAGGTTTTTCCGGGGCTGATGCGGGGGGCGATCTTGTGCTTTCCCAAGGCCGACCCGGCCAGGTAAGCCACCGCGTCCGAGATCCACACCATGACGATGACCGTGAAGGGAGCCGTCCAGGGGATCTCCGTATCCAGCCCGAGCATAAGAACGAAATGGCTGAGGCAGAACCCCACCATGACCACCCCGAGCAGGGATACGGAGGTGTCGGTGGTGGGTGACTTGGACCCCGGGCGGACCAGGCACCAGGCGAAGAGCACGGGCATATAGAGGGCCAGGGCGGCGGCGAACCAGGTCAGGTCCTGGGCATCGTCCTTCATGAAATAGGCCAGGACCGGAAAGGCGCATCCCGCGGCGATGGAGAGCACGCAGGCGGGCTTGTACCCGTGCTTGGAAAAGGTGGAATAGAGCTCCCACAGCCCGCCGAAGACGATGAGGGCTATTCCCGCCGTGAAGGGGATTTTCCCCCACCACAGCAGGATGACGATGATCAGCACCAGGATAACCGCGCTGACCACGCGGGTGACCAGGTCGGTAAAGCGGGAGGCCAGGCTGAACTTCCCCCTCTTCTCCCCGGCCTCGTCCTTCTCCTCGCTGTTTTCGTTCCTCTCCTCGCCGGCCAAGTCAGACCTCCATGAGCTCTTTTTCCTTGACCTTAAGCGTCTCGTCGGTCTCGTGGATATACCGGTCGGTGAGCTTCTGGATCTCTTCCTGGCCTCGATGCAGGTCGTCCTTGGTGATCTCCCCCTCCTTCTCGAAGGCACGCAGGTCCTCGATGGCGTCCCGGCGCACGTTGCGGACGGCCACCCGCCCCTCCTCCGCCTTGGAGCGCACCAGGCGGGTGAGCTCCTTGCGGCGCTCCTCGGTCAGCTTGGGGATGGGCAGCCGGATGACGTTGCCGTCGTTGATGGGGTTCAGGCCCAACCCCGATTGGAGGATGGCCTTCTCCACGTCTCCGGTGACGCTCTTGTCGTAGGGGGACACCACCAGCAGGGTGGGCTCGGGGACCGCGATAGAGGAAATCTGGTTGAGTGGCGTAGACTGGCCGTAGTAATTCACGTTTACCCGGTTTAGGAGGGAGGCGCTGGCTCTTCCCGTCCTGATGGCGGAGAAATCCTCCCTGACGTGCTCCACCGTCTTTTTCATGCGGCGTTCCGCCTCCTTCAAGACGTCCTCTACCACCGGCCTACCTCCCTTCTTCCTTATGCGCCGTTACGATGGTGCCTATCTTCTCCCCGAAGAGCACCCTGGTTATATTTCCGGGAACGGTCATGTTGAAAACGATGATGGGCAGGCTGTTGTCCATGCACAGGGAGACGGCGGTGGCGTCCATTACCTTGAGGCCCTGCTGGAGGACCTCGATATAATTCAAGGCGGAGTACATCACCGCCTCCGGGTTCTCGAGGGGGTCGGAATCGTAGACCCCGTTGACCATGGTGGCCTTGATGATGGCCTCGGCGCTGATCTCCAGGGCCCTCAGGGCTGCGGTGGTATCCGTGGTAAAATATGGATTTCCGGTGCCCGCGGCGAAGATGACGATCCTTCCCTTCTCCAGGTGGCGGATGGCCCGCCGCCTTATGTACGGCTCCGCCACCGCCTGCATCTCGATGGCCGACTGCACCCGGGTATAAACACCCCGCTTCTCCAGGGCGTCCTGGAGGGCGAGGGAGTTCATCACCGTGGCCAACATACCCGCGTAGTCGGCCGCCGCCCTCTCCATCCCCCGGGCGCTGGCCGCAATCCCCCGGAAGATGTTTCCCCCGCCGACCACGATGGCCAGTTGGACCCCCAGTTCGTTAACCTCGGCCAGCTCGTCGGCGATGACCTTGACCGTGTCGGGGTCGATGCCGTACTCCCTCTTGCCCATGAAGGCTTCCCCGGAAAGCTTGATGAGCACCCTTTTGAACAGCGGTCGGGCCTTGCTCTCCTCTGGCATTTAACTCCCCCTCCTCGCCCCCAGGTCTCGTTCCGGTCCCAGTAAGATTTCTACCTCTGTCGCCGTCATACCTTCCCGCGCCGGCCGCCCGGCGCTAAAACGCCGCGTAAAGGCCGCAAGGGACCCGGCCGCCTTACTCCGGGAGGGACTCCCCCACCTGGAACCGGGCGAAGCGCCGGACGATAATGTTCTCTCCCACGGCCGCGATGGTCCGCTGGACCACCTCGCCGACGGTGATCTCCGGGTCCCTCACGAAGGGCTGGTCGAGAAGACATACCTCCTCGTAGTACTTCTTCATCCGCCCCTCGACGATCTTGTCCACCACCTTTTCCGGCTTTCCTTCCTTGAGCGCCCGGTTGCGGTTGATCTCCCTCTCCTGCTCGAAAACGACCTCCGGGATGTCCTCGGAGGAGACGTACAGGGGGCTCGCCGCGGCTATATGCATGGCCACGTCGTGCACCATGGCGCGAAAGATCTCGTTGCGGGCCACGAAATCGGTCTCGCAATTAACCTCCAGGAGGACCCCGATGCGGTTGTTCAGGTGGATATAGGCGTCGATGATCCCGTCGGCGGCGCTGCGCCCGGCCTTCTTCCTCGCACCCGCCAATCCCTTTTCCCGCAGTAAGCGCACGGCCTTGTCCGTGTCGCCCTGGGCCTCCTGCAGGGCCTTCTTGCATTCCATCACACCGGCTCCGGTGGCCTCCCGCAGCTCCTTAACCTGTGCAGCGTTTATCTCCATTTCTCCTCCTTGTGAACCGGTAAAAATAAAAGGGGTCAAGCGGTGGCCTAATCCGCCGCCATCTCCTCTTTCTCTTCCTTCACATTCTTGCCGGAATCGGCCGCGGCGGACTCCTCCTCCTTTCTCAGCTCCTCGTCCTTGCGCCTTTGTTCCTGCAGGACTTCCCGGATCTGCCTTCCCTCCAGGACGGCGTTGGCGATGATCTTGCTGATCAGGTTGGCGGCCCGGATGGCGTCGTCGTTCCCGGGGATGACGAAATCCACCAGGTCGGGATCGCAGTTGGTATCCACCACCGCTATCACCGGGATCTCCAGCTTGCGGGCCTCCATGAGAGCGATGTTTTCCTTGCGGGGGTCGATGATAAACACGCCTGCGGGCAGCTTCTCCATGTCGCGCAGGCCCTCCAGGTTACGCCGCAGCTTGGTCAGGCGATGGCGGATGCGGGTGGCCTCCTTCTTGGGCATATCGTCCATCTCCCCCGACGTCTCCATCTCATCCAGTTCCTTGAGTTTCTCGATACGCTTGCTGATGGTGACCCAGTTGGTGAGGGTTCCGCCCAGCCAGCGGTTGGTAACATACGGCATGCCGCAGCGCAGGGCGTTCTCCTTGATGGCCTCCTGGGCCTGCTTCTTGGTCCCGACGAAAAGAAGGGATCCCCCTTCCCCTACCCTCTCGCGGATGAAGTTATACGCTTCCTCGATAAGGGCCAGGGTCTGCTGAAGATCGATGATGTAAATGCCGTTGCGCTCGGTGAAGATATACTTCTCCATCTTGGGGTTCCATCTCCGGGTCTGGTGCCCGAAGTGGACCCCCGCCTCGAGAAGATGTTTCATGGAAACTACGGTCATCTCTTCCTCCCTTGGTTTTACCTCCGCCCGTTTCAACCCTTCCCCCGACCCCGGGGGGCACCCGGGAGAAGATCCGCGGACGTGCGTATTAAGCGGTCATAAAAAATCCCGCCCTGGGGCGGGCCTCTCAGCGCCCTTTCGCTTCAGACGGTTACGTAAAGACCCGGGCCCACCTCCTTCCATCACAAGCCGGGCGCCAGCTAAATATATTAACATGGGGGGGTTTTAACAGGCAACTCGGGGCCGTGTCTTCGATCTTCGGTTTCTGTTTCCTGCTCTCCATCTAGCCGAATAGGAGTACGCAAACCGAAGATCGAAGACACGGCCCCTTTGGATTAGACCTCGAGGGCGCCCTTGGCGCTGCTAAGCCTCCCCTTCAGGCGCAGAATGGCCTTGGTGTGCATCTGGCAGACCCGGGATTCGGTCACCCCCAGGACCTCTCCGATCTCCCTTAACGTGAGCCCTTCGTAGTAATAGAGGCTGATGACGATCTTCTCCCTTTCCGGCAGCCGGTTGATGGCGTCGGCGAGGATTCTCTTCATCTCCTCTATTTCATAGGTCTTGGAGGGGTCCTTGACGCGGGCATCCTCAAGGGTATCAACCAGGCTTACCTTGTCCCCCTTGTCCCCCCCTACGTTCCAGAGCTCGTCCAGGGCCACCAGGGAGATGAAGCTCATCTGTTGCAGGAGCTGGTGAAACTCTTCCAGGGAGATATTCATCCGCCTGGCCACTTCCTCGTCGGTTGGCAACCTCTTGAGTTCGTTTTCCAGGGAGACGTAGCCTTTCTCCAGCTCCCGGGCCTTGAACCTGATCGAGCGCGGCACCCAATCTATGGATCTCAGCTCATCGATTATGGCTCCCTTGATGCGGGCGATGGCGTAGGTCTCGAACTTTATACCTCGCTCGGGGTCGTACTTCTCGATGGCGTCGATGAGGCCGAAGATACCGTAGCTGACCAGGTCCGCGTATTCGATGTTGGGGGGGAGCCCCGAGGAAACTCTACCGGCGACGTATTTTACCAGAGGAGCGTAGTTGAGGATAAGCTTTTCTCTGGACTCCTGCGAACCCTCCTCCTTGAATTGCTTCCATATTTTGCTTACGTCCTCTATTCCTTCCAACCTCGCTCCTCTTTTATAAAAATCAGCCGTGTTCAACATACTCCCCATCTCATTTCTAGGATGCTGGACCTTTGCATTAGCATCATGCACGGGGGTGGGTTCGGAAAAATACCTCTTTAAGCTGACCTTTACTAAGATGAGTATATATCTGGGTAGTTGATAAATCAACATGACCCAGCAGCTCCTGGACCGTTCTCAGGTCGGCGCCCCCCTGCAGCATATGGGTGGCGAAAGTGTGGCGCAAAGTGTGCGGGCTTATCCTTTTTCCCCCCTCCAGCCCGCGGAAAAATCGGTCCACCACCCGGCGGACCCCGCGGTCGCTCAACCTACCCCCTTTCGCGCTCAGAAAGAGGGGGTCGCCCTCCCTTTCGCCCTCGGCCGCGTTGGCGGCGAGTATGGGCCTTTCCTTCTGGATGTAGTTGGCCAGCAACTGCCGCGCGGCGTCGTGCACCGGAATCACGCGTTCCTTTCGCCCCTTGCCTAGAACTCTCACCTCCCCTCTCTCGAGATCGAGGTCCTCCATATCCAGGCCGGTCAACTCCCCCACGCGCATTCCGGTCGCATAGAGCAGCTCGACCAGGGCCATGTCCCTCAAGGACGTCTTGTAGATATGCAAATCCTGCATCGCCTGCGCGCTATCGATCTCCTCCACCCGCAAGACCCTGGGAAGCCTGCGGTCCCTGCGCGGGGGAGACATGGCCGCGGCGGGGTCCGTATTTATCAACCCGCGCTGTTTAAGAAAACGAAAAAAACCCTTGACCGCGGATGACCGCCGCGCCACCGTGGATCGCGAATAGCCCCTGGTCTGAAGGTAGGAGAGGTAGCGGCGCAACAGCCGGTGATCGACCTGCTCGGGCCGGTTTACCCCCGCCCTGGAGCAGAACTCCGAGAAAATGCGCAAATCCCCCTCGTAGGCGCGCAGGGTCTCGGGAGACATATTACGCTCCGTTTTCAGAAATCTCAGGTACTCAGCCAACGCTCCATGCATCAAGTATCCCCTCTGTGCCGTGCAAGCTGTTGAAATTATATATAATATTATATTAAAAATGATTATTGTCAATAGTTGAATTTAATGTTGAATAATTATTTTTCTGTTACTAATCTTGCCGGCAGCGCATAACGGGGTGTGCCAGCAGGCGGTACCTGCCCCCCGCCTCCTCCACCACCCACCCCTTAAAGGACATGGCGGTCAAGCGGGAGAGCATCTCCCCCGGGGGTTCCCCCAGCCTGACCGCCAGCCAATCCAGGCTACGGGGACCGCCCTCGAGGAGCTCGAGGGTCTTCAGTTCCCCGGCGCTCATCTCCCCGCCTCCCGCGAACTCTGCCCCCGCCACCACCTCGCCGGCGGTCCCGCCCCGCGCCGCGAAGTCGTAGGGAAGCTCCTCGCAGATATCATCCACGCTGGTCACCAGCTTGGCTCCTTTCTGGATCAGGGCGTTGGTTCCCCGGGATAGGGTGCTGGTGACGGGTCCCGGAACCGCCATCACCTCCCGGCCCTCGTCCAGCGCCAGGTCCGCGGTGATCAAGGCCCCGCTTTTCTCGGAGGCCTCCACCACTACCACCGCGTGGGAGAGGCCGGCGATGATGCGGTTGCGGTGGGGAAACCTCCAGGGAAGCGGGTCGGATCCCGGCGGGTATTCGCTCAATATGCATCCGCGGCCGGCGATGCGGTCCAGGAGCTGGGCGTGGCCCGCCGGGTAGACGCGGTCCACGCCGCACCCCATGACGGCGGCGGTGAAGCCTCCCGCCTTCAGGCAACCGAGGTGGGCATGGCCGTCCACTCCGTAGGCCGCGCCGGAGACCACCGTCACCCCCTTGCGGGCCAGCTCGGCGCCTATGGTTTCCGCCGCCCACTTCCCGTAGGCGGTGGCCCTCCGGGAACCGACCACCGCCACGCAGGGACTCTCCCCCGGAACTTTCTCGCCCAACATAAAGAGGAGCGCGGGGGGGTCGTATATTGCCCGCAGCCTCTCCGGGTAGCCTTCATCATGGGGAAGAATCACCCTGATCCCGCGGCGGCGGAGGTCCTCCAGTGCCTTGGCGGGATCGGTCCGCCGGCAGATTCCCTTCCATTCGTCCACCTTCTCGGCGCCCACCAGTGCCGCCGCCCTCGCCCCTCCTCTTTCCAGGATGTTCCATAACTCCCCGGCGCCGCCCGCCATACCCAAGAGCCCGGGCAGGGAAAGGGCGCTCATGCCCGGCAGGCAGGCCAGGGCCGCGCTATAGGCGTCCTGCATAACCCACCTCCTGTAAGACGGTCGATCCCCACAACCTCTCCAGCGATCGGTACTGTACCGATTCCGCCAAGTCCGCCACCCTTACTTCGTCCCTGCCGGCGAGATCTGCGATGGTCCGGGCCACCCGCAAGCAGCGGTCGAACCCACGGGCGGTAAGCCCCAGGCGATCGGCGGCCGTGAACATGAACCTTTTCTCCTCCTCGCCCAGGCGGCAGGAATCGCGCAGCATTTTCATATTCACGTGAGCGTTGGTCTCGGCACCGTCCCCCCAGCGTTCTCCCTGCCTCTCCTTCGCCTCCATCACCCGCTCCCGCACGCTCTCCGACGTCTCCCCCCCGGGCATCTCCACCAGTTCCTGGGGGCTTAGGCGGGGAACCTCGACCTGGAGGTCGATGCGATCGAGGAGCGGTCCCGAAACCCGGCAGTAGTAATTCCTCACCCTGCCGGGGGAACAGGAGCAGGACCGCTGGGGATCCCCCAGGAAACCGCAGGGGCAGGGGTTCATCCCGGCTACCAGGAGAAACCTGGCCGGGAAACTGGCGCATACCAGGGAACGGGAGATGGTGACGTAACCCGTCTCCAGGGGCTGCCTCAAGACCTCCAGGGCGTCCCTCCGGAACTCGGGCAGCTCGTCCAGGAAGAGGACCCCCCGGTGGCTCAGGGTGATCTCGCCGGGCCGGGGCAGGGAACGTCCGCCCCCAACCAGCCCCACATTGGAGATGGTGTGGTGGGGGGCGCGGAAGGGCGGCTGCCGCCTGAGGGGCATTTCCGGGTCCAGCAGCCCGGCCACGCTGTGGATGCTCGAGACCTCCAGGACCTCGTCGCCGTTGAGGGGCGGCAGGACGCCCGGCAGCCTCTGCGCGAGCATGGACTTCCCCGAGCCCGGGGGCCCTATGAACAGGAGGTTGTGAAAACCGGCGGCTGCTATCTCCAGGGCCCGCTTGGCCTGGAGCTGCCCTTTCACCTCCGAGAGGCAGGGATAGGAGACGTCGTCCCGGCGAGGTGGCGGAACGGGCCTTGCTTCCACGGGTCTACCCTCCAGGTAATCCATGGCTTCCCGCAGGCTGCCCACCCCGGTTACCTTGATCCCCTCCACCTGGGCCGCCTCACGGAGGTTTTGGAGGGGGATGATTATCTCCCGCCGCCCCTGGCGCCGGGCCCAGAGCGCCATGGCCATCGCCCCGCGTATTCCCCTGACCTTGCCGTCAAGGGCCAACTCGCCCACCGCCAGGCGTCCGGAAAGCGCCCCCGGTTCCAGGGAACCGGAGACCGCCAGGATTCCCAGGGCTATGGGGAGATCGAAGTTGGACCCCTCCTTGCGCAGGTGTGCGGGGGCCAGGTTGATGGTAATCAGGCGGCGGGAAAATGGCAGTTCTGAATTGGCTATGGCCGCCTTGATGCGGCGGTAGGACTCCCTCACCGCCGCATCCGGCAGCCCCACCATGTAGATGCCGGGAAGGCTCCCCGAGGTGTTTACCTCCACCTCCACCTGTACGACCTCCATCCCTAGAATGGAGCAACTATCCAACCTCGTGAACACACTCGCACCTCCTTTATAAGTTATCTATATTGTATAAGATGGCGATGACATATAATAGTAGCTAGTACCCCGCTTAATAAATACGGTAACGCACCGGGAGCGTCGATGCGCCACTCCCGCAAGGCGCGCGACCGGGGCGTACTCGCTGGGTACGTCGCAGGGAGCGGAACGCAGCGGGAGGGGATGCAGCGGCGTTGGAATGCCAGCGTATTTATGAAGCGGGGACTAGCAAACGTAAAGGCGCCGACCCCGGAATTGACGCGTCGCCTTCGGCTGCTCACAATGACGTCGAGGGGGCCGTGTGATGTGTGTGGTGTGTGGTGTGTGGTGTGCGGTGTGTGAAGAAGGGCTCAAGGGTTTGAGCCTGAAATGTTGATCTATTTTTGGGCTGACTTTCCTGAAGCCCCTACGATTCGGATACCTACAGGCTTCAGCTTTTCAGCCTTCAATTCTTCAGCGCTACGGGCTGGCGGTTTCCGCCGAGGTCCTTCTTCCCGCCAGCCAGGCTATGAAGCACCCCAGGACCAGGAAGGCGACAAAGGCCCACCAGAAATGACCTAAAAATTCCCACGCCCCGGCGATATAACCCCTGCGCGACAGGAACCAGAGGGTGGGGGGCAGGATTACGCCCAGCAGGATGACGTTGGCCAAAATGGAGGCCGGTACGCCCCTGGTGCCTATGCGCCTGGACAGCTTGAAATCCGGATAATAGAGGGCGACGAGCAAGGCCGCACCCAATATGGCCA
>Ga0315282_10016876_pt1 | contig 10619 bp, 6 predicted proteins | sample YL17G07_20_MG_FD_203693 | JGI IMG/M metagenome (GOLD analysis project Ga0315282, IMG submission 203693) | Sediment microbial communities from Yellowstone Lake, YNP, Wyoming, USA - YL17G07_20 | ecosystem: Environmental > Aquatic > Freshwater > Lake > Sediment | place: USA: Wyoming | collected... | reverse complement strand
AGCTTTTCTCATGCCCGATGCATCAGCGGCAACCGCACGGCGTCAATCGTGATGGGGCGTGGCACCACCGTTGCCCTGCGATGCTCGCTCAGCATCATAGCCCGCGTAGCGGGCGAAAGGCCGTAGCCCATAGCGCGAGAAGCTGTGAAAAATTCGATTCGCGATCTGTAGCGGCGCTCTATGAGCGCCGGATTTCTGTAGCGGCGGTGTCCCCACCGCCGGACGGCGGTCGGAGACCGCCGCTACAGCGAGCATTTTTTCACAGCTTCTGAGCTATGGGTGACGAGTTTGAGTAGAGTCCCCGGAGCCCCCGAGGGGGGAAGAACCAAACCTTGCAGCGATTTTATGTCGCAACTCCCGTGCGGCAGCCCAAGAAGAATGCTAATGCGCCGTTGCTTGTGGCCGTGATTTCTTTTGCCCCTTGCGGGGCTCACGCGGGTGGGGGATGTTCTGTTCTAACCCTGTTGTTTGATCAGCCGCTGATACTCGTCATGAGGGCCGATCCAGACCCAAATAAAGTCCGCTCCATCCTCGACGGCGAGGGCGCGGTAATTGATCCCGACCCTCGCGGACCAAAAATCCCAATTTTCTTGAAGTGCAGGGAGGGGTGCGCTGAGTTCTTTCTCAGCAACTCGAAGTTTTGGTGGGCCACTCGCGGGATGGGTTCCGGCAGGCGCGCAAGCGAGGTCCAGAAGCGAGCGGTGGTGCGGTGCATTCACATTTCCTTGAGCGTCCCTTTGGACTTCTCCTCGTGGGCCTCGCGCACCAGGAAATCGAGCTTTCCAGCCTGAGCGTCGGCTTCGATCTGCTTATCCCAGCTCTCCCATTCTTTTTCCGAGAACCACCGGAAAAGCTCGGCGAACTCCTCGCTGGCAAGTTTCTCGATATCTGCCTTGAGCTCATCAATCTTGGACATAGTGTTTCCCCTCCATCGCAGCCTCGTCAGGGCTGAATCATCGGGCGATACGCCCGCCGTGCATGAGGAGCCCAAACCACTTTCGTGCGGATACTTTCACAATATAACCCCACCTATGATCTTGCATGCGTGTTGCCTTTGGCCGTGATTTCTTTCGCCCCTGGCGGGGCTCGGGCGGGGTGGGGGGGGCCGATTCTCCCACGGCTTGCGCCGTGGGCTACGGCCTTCCGCCTGCCTCGCAGGCTGGTGGGCGGTTCCTGAACCGCCCGTACTATACGCTCGGAAATTGGCAACCCCGCGCTACCATTTCCTGCCCGTAGGAAATTGGAAAGTAAAATCAGACGTAATGTTCCCATGTTAAACAATCTGGTGGGGATCCCCCTCGACCCTGGCCGCCAACGTGCTAGGCTACAATATGGAGTGCGGCGCCCGGGTGGAATGGCGCACCCCGGCACGGTGTCAGGTGGCGGGCGGCCGGTAGGCGGTGGACAGTAGCCAGCAGGCAGGATGCTGACTTCTGACGCCTGACTCCAGCGCACTGACTGGCCACCTGCCACTGACCACTATCCACTGTGCACTAACCACTGCCCATGGAGGTTTTTATGTCTTTGATCCGCAAACAAAAACTGACGGAGAAAAACTTGGCCGCGAAGCGCTCCAACGGGCGCAAATCGCGGGGGGCGGTGACGCCCGCGGGCAAAGCTCGTTCCGCCGCGGCCAAGTTGCGTCACGGATTCTATTCAAAGGCGCGGGACGAGGCGTTAATCGCCCTGGGGGAAGACCCGAAGGAATACGCGGGCCTGCTGAAATCCCTCGTCGATGATTTGCAGCCCCGCGCGGGTTTACAAGGCGAGTTGGTCTTGCGGATGGGGCGGGCCCTGTGGCGGATGCAGCGCGCCGAGCGGATGCAAGACGGCTTGGCAGTGAGGCGCGTGCGAAGCGGGTTGCAAATTGAAGACATGGCGGTCGCCCCCAGGATGCTGCACATTAATGATACTTACGAGCGCTTGTGTGCCATTGGCAGGATGCTAAACCGCGACGATCCCACCCCTGCGTCCGGGGAAATCGAGACCCTGGTGAACGCCTTCGGAGCCACCCCACCGGACGACGTCCGAAAACTCTTCCCTCTCCTCCGGTCGTTCGGGGAAGCGGCAGCGAAGGCGCCGCGCCCGGCCAACGAAACCGGCGATGCAGGAGCGGTCCTTCCAGGGGCCGAAGGGCAGGAAAGGGAAGCGGCTCGCCAGAAGCTTCAGGCCGGGCTGGACGAGGTCATGTTCCCCTACCGGAGGGCCTTAGATGCGGTCATGGGGGAATGCGAAAAGGTCCACTCACCCGAGAACATCGCCGCACTCATGGCTCCTCGGGACGAGAATGCCCTGCTGATGCAAAGAATGGAAGACTCCAACCTGCGCCAGTTGTGGCGGCTAACAAAGATGTTTTTGATGATTAAACGCGCACCCGGCGAGGCGGAGAGTAATGGAAGCTGAGCGTATGGCGACTATGTTTATGAAAAGATAAGTAGTTAGCACACAATTGGGAGAAACCGGATGGGAGAAGTAAAAAAGAAAATCATTGAAATTATAGGAGTTAGGCTGATACAGCTTAGCACTGGAGCGGTGACTAAAAAAGATGTTAAAAATTAAGAATGAACCGTTTATGTGTATGAAAACACGGCCGAATGTGACAATATGTCATGTCGTCAACCTGCCTTTTTCGACGAAAACAGGGTGGTTTTGTGGGATTTGCGGACAAGCCTGAATTATGCTGAAAAAAAGGCACTTATTGCATTGTACACCTTTCGCCTTACACCAGGTCATGCCGGTCCGGGCGCCGATGGCAGCAATTTCCGCCGCTCGTAGCGGTTGAAGATTCCCTGCGTAACCATGAACAGAAACGCGATGCCCGCCAGCATCCAGATGCCGGCTCGCACCGATTGGTGTTGGGCGACGTAGCCGATGGCGGGAGGAATCACCGCCCCGCTCAGCAGGGCGAGAGTCATGAGCATACCGAACACGGTCCCAAAGATGCGCGCAAAGTAGGTGCTGGCGGTTCCCGCGGTGGTGGGGAATACCGGCGCGTACGAGAGCCCGCAGAGAATGATGCCGGCGGTAGCAATCAACATGTTGGGCGCCAGCGCCATAAGCACGAGTCCGGCGATGGCCCCTACGGAACATCCCAGCAACAACTGCGGCCCGCGCACTCGCTTGACCACTTGGCTCGCGATCAGCCGGCCCAACATCATCATGATCCAGAAAGACGTCAAGATGATTTTGGAACTTTCGGAGGAAACGGCCAAATCTTTTTCCAGGAAGGTGCGAATCCAGCCGGCGGTGGAAATCTCCAAGGCGGAATAGAAAAACAGCACGCCGGCGAGAATGATGACAGCGGGATTGATCGCCAGCGAGAACGCCTGATCCCAGTCGAATCCTTCCGCCATGCTCGCGCGGGGGAACTTCTGCACCAGCGCCACCACGGCCACCAGACCGACCAGCAGCGCAATGAACCACAGGGTAGCGACAAGCCCCAGCCGGCGAGCCATCAGCGCCACCAGCCAAGGGAAGAAGACCGCACCCACCCCGAAGAAGATGCCTCCCAAGTTGAGGGCGGAAGAAGGATTCTCCGGGTAAAGGTCGGGGATGAGGGTGTTCGCGGCGGCCATCGCGGAACTGCCGCCCAGGCCGAGCATCACCAGCAGCGCTCCGAGCAGAGCATAGGTGGGCGCGTAGGCCATTCCCACCAGCGCCGCCGCGCTGCACAGAAGCCCGGCGGCTAATACCAGCTTCTTGCCGAAGCGGTCGATCAACGGACCGGCCAGGAAGACCATAGGTACTTGCGGGAGGTAGAGAAAACTGAAGAGCGTTCCGCTGCGGGTCAAATCAAAACCGGAGCGCGCACTCAACTCCGGCAGGGTCGCGCCCAGAAATGAAGTCATCACTCCGAAGGTAAACAGACCCGCGCACGCCGTCCCCATCAGGTAAGGGGTGGAGGTCTGGTTCTGTGAGGTCATGGAGGTTTGACCTTTCCGTTAGATTTAGAGTTGCAACAGCGCCCACAAGCCGAGGACCAGTCCTGAACTCAGGGCTGCTCCAATCAGGAGGCCTTTCAAATCTTCGCCGTAAGCCTTGAAGAAGCCGACGCCACACGCCCCGCGCAACGGATGGAGAAGATTGACGAGGAGTAATTGACGGCCATGCTCCGCCGCCCATCGGCTGGTTTCGGGCGCCAAGCCGTCTTTCCAATCCTTGCCTTCTTCGTGATCCTCGGGCAGGTTAACCTGGTCGGCAGCCCCCGCCGGGATGCGATCCGAAGGAGTTTGAAGCTTGGTGAAGAAGGGAGCGACGCGGGCCTCATCCTCCGCGGAAGTCAGGAGGCTCACCACCACCAGGGCCACGGTTCCGGCGGCGAGTGAGGAGAAGAAAATACCGGGGCTCCAGTAATCCAACCGTTGGTGTTTCCAATGGTACAAAGAAAAGTTTGTACAGATGGACACCAATATACTGCTGGCGGCGCCCCAACGGTTCGCTCTCTTCCAAATGAGCTCGGCCACAATACTGATGCCCACATAAGCCGCCAGCGTTTCCGTCAGGAGGAACGAGTAGAGCACTCTTTGAATCAGGAACAGTGCATAAACGACGGCGATGACGACTGCCACGAATCCGCTGATGCGCCCTACCCAGAGGTAGTGCTGGTCAGACTGCTCGGGAGCCATACGGAGGCGGTAAATTCCTTGCGTGAAAAGCGCGCCGCTATCCACCATGTAGGCGGAACAGGCGGCCAGGCACGCTCCCATTACGCTGGCAATCAGCAGGCCGCGAAGGCCCGGTGAAAGCAGGTGCTGGCAGGCGAAACCGAAGGCATCCTCGGGGTCTTTGAGCGAGTGCACGCCAAAGAGACCGCGCTTGATCATCGCCGCCACCATCAGGCCTACCAGCGCCCAGCCGATCGTGCACAGGCGTTTGGCCCACGTCCCGTGAAAAAATCCTATGCGGCACGTGTACTCATCCTTGCCCGTGCCCACTGCTGCCAAAACGTGGGGCTGAGCCATGATGCCGATGAGACCGTTAAGGGTCAGCATGACGATGAACCACGGGCCAACTTCCTTGGGCGTCGCCAGGGAGAAGTGATGCGCTGGCAGGGCTTGCTTCATCCCGCCCAATCCACCTACTGCTCCCCAGCCCAGCGGAATCAACATGAAGGACAGCAGAATGAGCAGAAAGCCTTGAACAAAATTGCTCCATGCCGAGGCCACCAGGCCCCCCACAAAGCTGTAAAGGACAAAGATGAACGCCAGTCCCAACACAATGGAGTTGGTGCCCAGATTCGCTCCCAGCATCTGGTGCAAAACCTTCGCTGCTCCTTTGAGGATGCTGGCCATGTTGATAATGAAAAACGCGAAGGCAAACAGAGCATAGAGGCCCGACATGCCCGCGCCATAGCGGTCCTCAATCATCTCCGCGGTGGTGGTGCGCCGCACGCGACGGAAAACCGGCGCCATGACCCAGTAAAAGGGGGTGGCAAAAAGGTTCTTCCACTGATACCAGATCGCCGACATGCCGAAGCTGTAGACGGCACCCGACAGACTTACCGGCATTTCGGCATGGGTTCCCACGCCAAAAGTCTGGGCGATCATGATCAGCTTGCCGAAGTGACGTTTGCCCAGGAAATAGTTCTTGGTGTCCTTGACCCGTCGGCTGGCGACGATTCCCATGCCGATCAGGGACACCAGGTAGGTAACAACAATGAGCCAATCCAGGGGTGCGAGTGTCATGTGAATTAGTGCTCGACAACGCCCTGCCTTGTGGGATCTGGCGGGGCAGCCTTTTGGTTTCGCTGATGCAACGCTGGTGATTCTAGCAGTTTTTTGGACGACCGGTTGATTATCCTGAAGCGGCTGCCCGGGCTCCAGACAGGCCGATTACAAGGGCGTCGCCGCGCCTCAGTGGCCAAGAGATATGTATTTCAGCCAATTTCCGGTGTCGGGTCAGGGCACACCGCCGATTCCCACCACGCGTTGAATGAATGCCCCGCGCTCCTAAGCCGGCCGAACGATTGGCGCACGCCCTTTCCTGGGCGGGGTTTATACTATGCCACGTCGATGGAGCCGTCAGAGCAAGCTTGCAACGCTATCGAGACGAGGTCACCATGCTAAGTCCTCAACCTAACCGGAGAGAATTCTTGCAGAAGGCTGCGGCAGGGATTACAGGGGCAAGCTTAGGGGCAACCCCCCTCCCGATGGCGCACGCCGCCGGGGGACGCCCCGATGGAAATTGCCGGTGTGCTTCCCCGCTCACGGGCGCACCTGCCATTGCCCCTTCACCCGCGAGTACCAAGCCGATCTACGGCGTTCTCACCGATGCGGCGCGCGTCCCGGAGAGATTCGAGTACTACCAGAGCCTGATTGATTTTTGCGCTGACTGGGGGTTGAACGCCATTCAGTTTCGGCTGGCCGACGATCCCGGTTGCGCGCTGCGTTTTGAAAGCCACCCTGAGCTCTTGACTCACCGGAACGCATTCTCGCCGGGGCAAATGCGCAAGCTGGTCGAATATGGAGAGAAGCGCGGCGTCTCGCTGATCCCCGAAATCGAGTCCTTCGGGCATACCCGGTACATTACCAGCGTTCCCCAATATGCCGAGCTTTCAGACCAAGGATCGCAAGGGCGTTCGGGCTTCACAGGAATCATCCCCGTTCATCCCAAGACGCTTAAGATATTTCGTGACCTCTACCGCGAAACCGCCGCCATCTTTGTTTCGCCTTACATTCACGGCGGCTGCGACGAAGTAAACTGGGGAGGCTCGGAACTCTCCCGGCAAGCCCTGGAGACGAAAACGCGGACCGACATCTGGGCCGAGTACCTTAACTCCCTCGACGAAATCGCGCGGGGCTCGGGAAAAGAACTGATCGTGTGGGGCGATCACGTGCTTCGGCTGGAACCGGAAATTCTGGGGCGGTTGAACAAGGACGTCATCGTGATGGATTGGAACTACAAAGACGATGACCCGCAGTTCCTCCGCAAACTCGCGCAGAAGGTCATTGACAGCGGGCATCGAGCCATGGGAGCGCCTGCGTGGGGATACTGTCGTTGGGGGCCGCGCGCGGGAACTGAGCAGCTCCGCAACTTGGACGCTTTCGCGGACGCCTATCGCGATCTTAATGGCTCGTTGGGTGTGATGGTGACCAACTGGCTTCCCTCCCGGTACCTCTCGGATGCCATCTGGGATGGCTTTGCTTACGCCGCCGTGGCGCTCCAGGAAGGCAGTACCGCGGCGCGCAACACAGCGTTCCGGCGCTTCGTCGAAAAACACTACGCCGCCGACTGGACGGATACCTGGGAGGACGTCTTTCGCACTATTTATGAAAACGCTCCTTATTCCCCCGGCTGCAGCTCGCCCTGGATGCAGCCACAGCTCATCGCTCCCTGGCACAATGAAGCGGAGTTGGCAGCCACGTTGAAGGGCGGTGCGGCCGACTCCCCGCCGTACACGCGCCTGCGCAGCCAATTGGTTTTCTGCGAGCGCACCGTGCGGAAGAATCTGGAGGACTTCGCGGCTTTCGCGCTCTGCGCCGAGTACCTCGAAGGTTTGTTCTGGCGCAACACTAGCGTGGTTCGAGAGGCACAACGCCAGAGCGGCGACAAGGAATCGTCCACCCTGCTAATCAAAACCCTCGCCGAGCGCGACCGGCAGCTTCTTGAGCGGCTCGATGCCGATTGGGATCGCGTGCGGCCCAGCGACTCGCCCGCCAAGCTGGAGGCCGTCTTGGGGTTCAGGCCTCAGGATCAGTTGCTCTTCCGATTTCGCCAAGCTGCGGAGTTTTCAGCGCAATTGGCCGCGGACCCGGATCGTTTCCATCGCCTGCTCCGGGGTGCCTGAGACGCCAACTCACGCCCCCGTTGAGAAGCATTGAAAGAATTGATTCGAGCCGCAGATAAACACGGATCAGCACGGATAAATCCTTTCCTTTGATCCGCGCCAACCTGCGGCCCTGAATGTTTTCACGGGTTCGGAGGCATTGCCATTTCCGCGCAATTCTGCTTGACTTCTTGCCGCCACAATGCTAAACACACACCCAGCGGAGGCGCCCCGCCATGTTCGCCGATGCCGTTGCATGTTCTACTTTCTCCGGTGACTGTCGATGTTCCGTAAGGGCATTACGGAGCTTGCTGCATTAGCACTCGGCCGCCCATGGGACGCCAGCGATCAGGAAAAACCGATTGACTGGGGAGGTCGCGACGATGGGAAATCTGCAAAAGAGAATTGCTTTAGCCTTACTGCTCTCCCTCGGGTTTGCGCAGCTTGTGCACGCCCAAGGGGCGGCGACCCTTCGCGGAACGGTCACGGATCCTTCAGGAGCAGTCGTTCCCTCTGCCAAGGTGACCGCCACTCAAGTGGGGACCGGTGTGGAGCGAACGGTGACGACGGATGCGGGAGGAAACTACATCATCCCGCAACTCGCCCCGGCGGATTACACCCTTACGGTTGAGGCTAAAGGCTTTCAGACTTTTTCGCAGAAAGGCATCACTTTGCTTGCGGACCAAAGTGTAACGAACAACGTCACCCTCCAATTGGGCGCGACGACCCAAACTGTTACCATCCAAGCCGCCGCAGTGCAGGTGGATACCACGACGGGAACCCTGAACCAAGTGGTCAACCAGACGCAGATGGTGGAGCTTCCTCTCAACGGGAGGAACGCCGCCCAGCTCACCTTGCTGGTGGCAGGAGCGGCACCACCCCCCGCTACCGGTGGTGGCGCCATCCAGGGCGTCAGTAAACAGTTTCCCAGTGAGATAGCCGTATCGACCAATGGCACGCAAGAGGACCAAGTGAGCTATATGCTTGACGGAGGGGCTTACAACGACGAGTTCTTTTCTACCAACTTGCCGTTTCCTTTCCCCGACGCCCTTCAGGAATTCAGCGTGCAAACCAGTAACTACACTCCACAGTACGGGAACAACTCGGGAGGCCAAGTCAATATCATCACCAAGTCGGGCACGAATTCCTTGCACGGCGATGCCTTTGAATTTGACCGAAACGCCGTGTTTAACGCTCGCGACTTCTTTGCCGCCCGGCGCGATCAGTTGAAACGGAACCAATATGGCTTCACGCTCGGCGGCCCGGCGATCATCCCCGGCGTTTACAACGGTAAAGACCGCACGTTCTGGTTTTTTGGATATCAGGGAACTATCCTCAGGAACATTACGGCGACGAGTAGCGCGTTTGTGCCCACCGCGACCGAGTTGAATGGTGACTTTTCGGCCTACCTGAGCGCGAGTAATCCAAACAATGTGCTGGGCGCGGTAAAGCAAATTATCAACCCCCAGACCGGCCTGCCTTATGCGGGAAATATCATTCCGACCACCAGTTTTGATCCTGCGGCCTTGGGGCTCGAGAAATTCTTACCCCAACCCACCAGTGGGACTGGGCAGGTATTTTACTTGTCGCCGGTTCGTCAAGACCTGAAAGAGACCGTGGAGAGGTTTGATCACTCCTTCAGCACCGCGGATCGGCTCACCGTCCGTGCGACCTGGAATAATTTCAACAATCAGGCGGTTTACAATCCCGCCAACATTTTGAGTCTCACAGGGTTTTCTAACCTTACGTCTCAAAACTACTTGCTTCATGAGACCCACATTTTCCGGCCGAACCTGCTCAATGATTTCCGGTTCACTTATTGGCGGTTGAAGTCATCACGAGGTCCGGCGCCCAATTCGCCAGGTATGGCTGCCTTGGGCGTGCAAGGGGTTATTACTCAGCCGCCGGCGGCTATACAAAGCGTATCCGTTTCAGGCTTTTTCGGTATCGGAGAAAATCCGCTCGCCCAGTTCGTCCGCCAGGGATTTGTGGGCGCCGATGACTTGAGTTGGGTAAAGGGGCGGCACAACTTCCAGTTCGGCGCGAGTTACGAGAAGAGCCTGTTTGAGCTGATCAACAATTACGGTATGGACGGGTTCTATTCTTTCACCGCTGACGTCACCAATCTTGCGCTAGGCAGCTTTTTGTTGGGCTACCTGCGGACGTTTACACAGGGATGGGGCCAGCCGGAGAATCTTGCGGACACTTTCTTCGGGGTTTACGCACAGGATTCATTCCGGGTTTCCCGTCGGTTTACGCTCAACTATGGGCTGCGTTATGAACCTGGCATTCCCTGGACCGAGCTCCGCAACCGCTATGAGTATTTCAACCCCGCCAATTACTATGCGAACGTGCATTCCCAGGTATACGTGAACGCACCACAGGGTTTACTGTTTAAGGGAGATGCGGGCGTTCCTGGGAGGATAGGATGGAACCCCTCTTGGAATATTTTTATGCCACGCTTGGGATTTGCTTACGATCTCTTTGGGAACGGCAAGACCTCGCTACGGGGCGGAGCTGGAATGTTTTACGACACCCGAGTGAGTGGCGCCGTGCTCAATACCATTGTGGGCGGTATTGCACCCTTTGCGCCCACCATCATCATTACTACTCCGAAAGGGCCTTTCAGCAATCCCTACCTGGGGGCGACCAATCCCTTCCCGCCTCCCTTCCCGGCTCCCAAGAATTATGTATTCCCCTCCCCGCTCGGAGGCGCGAACGGGGCTGCCGAGACGGTTGATACCTCGCATCTGAATGAGATTTATACGGCTGTTTACAATTGGAACCTTGCCGTGGAACGCCAACTCGCCGAAGGTTGGCTTTTGCGCGTCGCGTATGTGGGCAGCCACGGAAG
>Ga0315282_10016874_pt1 | contig 10620 bp, 10 predicted proteins | sample YL17G07_20_MG_FD_203693 | JGI IMG/M metagenome (GOLD analysis project Ga0315282, IMG submission 203693) | Sediment microbial communities from Yellowstone Lake, YNP, Wyoming, USA - YL17G07_20 | ecosystem: Environmental > Aquatic > Freshwater > Lake > Sediment | place: USA: Wyoming | collected... | reverse complement strand
GGCCAGGGAGGAAAGCGAAAGAGCCCCTATCGTAAAACTCGTGGATTTTATGCTCACCCAGGCCCTGGCCAAGAGGGCCTCCGACATACATATTGAACCGGAATACGCCTGCCTGCGCGTGAGGTACCGCATAGACGGGTCATTGCACGATATGTTTAAAATCCCCAAACTCAATCAGAATGCGGTTTTGGCCAGATTAAAAATTATTTCCAACCTGGATATTACCGAAAACCGCATTCCGCAGGACGGCCGTTTCAAAGTAAAATTTGAAACTAAGGAAGTGGATTTCCGCGTCTCCAGCCTGCCCACTACTTTCGGCCAGAAATTTGTTTTGCGCGCTTTGGATAAATCCAGCCTTTCAGTCGGGCTGGAAAAGCTTGGGTTTGCCCAACAGCCGCTTTCTATTTTTAAAAAAGCCATTGCCAAGCCCTTCGGGATGATCCTGGTTACCGGGCCTACCGGCTCGGGAAAATCCACTACGCTCTATTCAGTGCTTAATCAGTTGAATACCCCGGAAAGAAATATTGTCACCATAGAAGACCCGGTGGAGTATCAGGTAGAAGGAGTAACGCAGATGCAGGTGAGGCCGGAGATAGGCCTGGATTTTGCTTCAGGCCTGCGCTCCATATTAAGGCAGAGCCCGGATGTAATAATGATAGGAGAGATCAGGGACTCTGAAACCGCGGATATCGCGATTAAGGCGGCATTAACCGGGCAGCTTGTCTTTTCCACTTTGCATACTAACGATGCTATTTCCAGCATTACCCGTTTGATAGATATGGGGGTGGAGCCGTTCCTGGTGGCTTCCAGCCTGATTATGCTCTGTGCGCAGCGGCTCTGCCGCCGGGTTTGCGCTAAATGCAGGAAACCGCTGGATATACCGGAGAAATATTTAAAGGAAATAGGTTTTCCGGCAACGGGAGAAAAACCTACCTTTTACAGTGCGGACGGCTGCAAATATTGCGGCAATACCGGCTTTTACGGCAGGATAGCCATACTGGAGGCCGTGCTCATTGATGACCCTTTGCGCGAGCAGATTATGCAGAGGAAGTCCCTGGATGAAATAAAAAAATACGCCGTAGAAAAATGCGCTATGCTCAGCCTGCGCCAGGATGCCTTCCTGAAAGTCAGGGAAGGAGAGACTACCCTGGATGAAGCGATCAGAGTAACTACCGAAGAATAATCCTTCCTAATTACCATCCCTAATTCTTCCTGAAATATAACCCATTGAAATACAATAAGTTTTGTGCTTGATATAATATAACCTATACAACCTACGAGGTTGGCAGGGGGGGGTGTCATTGCGAGGAACTGGTCCTCGCAATGACGAGTTGGGGCAGCGCCTGCAGGCAAGGACCCGCTGCCTATTTTAAAGCCTTTTAAGAAGTTTAAATAAGGCAATTCTCCGTCAGAAAAAACACTTGACAAAATAAAAATTGTAGCATATATTAACAAGTACTAAAATAATGCAATAGATTATAGGCTATGTTATCAAAACATATAATCAGTTAATGAAGCCTACACATATTAAATGGTAATGAACCTTATAGCAAGCCCTATCTTCTATTACCATAAAACACAATGCATTAATATGAACAAAGGAAAAAGAAGATGAGCAAAACTCTACTTTCTTTAAAAGAAATCGCGAAGAGCCTGAATTTATCCGTAGCCACGGTCAACTATTACACTAACTTAGGACTATTGCGCGTGGAGGTAAGGAAGGGCAACAGCCGGCTGTATAACCGCCAGGCAACCTTCGCGCAGATTAAAAAAATAAAAACTCTGCGCAGCGCGGGGTATTCTCTGGGCTTAATCCAGAAAAAATTATCAGGCAGGGTATGAGCAAAACTCTACTCTCTTTAAAAGAAATCGCGAAGGCCTTGAATTTATCCGTAGCCACGGTCAACTATTACACTAACTTAGGACTATTGCGCGTGGAAGTAAGGAAGGGCAACAGCCGGCTGTTTAACCGCCAGGCAACCTTCGCGCAGATTAAAAAAATAAAAACTCTGCGCAGCGCGGGGTATTCTCTGGGCTTAATCCAGAAAAAATTATCAGGCAGGGCTTAATATGTCAATGCTTTCCTATATATATAGCAAGCCCCAAGGCGCGAAGCAAAGCAGGCAAGCCCAGCCGGGGCAAAAGGCTAGTTACCTGCCGGCCGCGATTGAAATAGGCGCCAGCGCCCTGCGCCTGGTGCAGATAGCCAAGGCAGCCGATAAATACAAAATAGTAAAAATAGCCTACCGGCCGCTGGAAGCGGCCGGCAAACCTATCGGGCAGGTGAAAGATACGCTTTCGGCTTTTGTGAAAGAAAACAAAGTCAGGGGGGAAGTAGTTACTTCCTTGCCCTTTAGTAAAATCCAGAGTTTTTTCTACGCCTTTCCGAATATGCCGGAGAAAGAGATAGGACAGGCAGTAGGTTGGAAATTGAAACACAACCCTCCCGCAGGCCTGGCTTTAGAGAACACCTCTTTTGACTATACCTGGCGCGTAGTGGCAAAAGAGGAAGCCAATAAAGAAATACAAGTTCAGGTTTTTGCCGCCGCTAAAGATGCGGTCGCAGAAAGAATAAATCTCTTTAAGGGTTTAGCGCTGGAAGTTATTGCCGTTGAGCCAAAGCCCTATGCGGCTTGCGCGGGCCTGCTCTGCTTGAGTAAAATCAAGCCGGAAGAAACAGTCTTGGCGCTGCAGTTGGGTGCGGCAGAGTCAGCTATCGCCGTGGTGCACGCAGGCCAACCCTGCTTTATACGGCCGCTTTCCATAAGCGGAAACAGTTTAACCCGGGCAATTGCCGGCCATTACCAGTTAGACCGGCAGAAGGCAGAGGCCCTTAAGATAAATGAAGGCCTTAAATCCTGGGATGCTGCGGCAGCAGGCATCTTTGTCCCGGCAATAGCCAGCCAGTTAGAGGGGTTGGTGGTGGAGATTGAGCATGAGTTTAAGTTCTTTTCCTATGAAGTGGCTAAAACCGCGCTGAATTCCTTTGACCGGGTAATACTCTGCGGAGGCGGCGCGGCCCTGAAAAATCTGGATAAGTTTCTCTCAGAGCGGCTGGGTGTGGGTGTAGAGGTATTTAACCCGTTGGTATCTCTGGAATTTTGTCCCAAAGAAGAAGCGGGCCTCTTAGCCCAGAGGAATGCCCCCGGCTTTGCCGCTTGCGTCGGGCTGGCAGTAAGGTACGGAGAATGATAAAGACAAAACAAATAAATCTGATTTCTGGAGAGTTCCTGAAAAAATCCCTTTTTGCCCGGTTGTGTAGAATATTGGCCAGGAATAAAAAAATACGCAACTTTGCCATCCTGCTGGTTGCGCTGGCCGCATTCAGCATTCTGCAGTTGGCGGCCCTAGGCGCCCTGAAATGGCAGGTGGCCGGGACTATCCGCAGGGCGCAGGAGGTAAAAGTGGAATTCAGCCAGTTGCAGTCGCGCTCCCTGCAGTTGGAGAAGCAAAAAAGCGAACTGGTAAAAGAGGAGGGCATCAAGAAACAGAAACTGGAACAGCTGCTCTCCAGCGCGGCGCGGGAAAGAAAATATGTGGATATCCTTACCCTGATCACAGGCCTCCTGCCGCCGGAATTATGGATAAACCAGCTGGTGCTCAGCGATTCGGGAATCCAGATTATGGGCACGACGCTTAACCCCCAGTCTATCCTGAAATTTATGGACCAGCTGGATAAGTCCGGTGTTTTCAGGAACAGCCGTTTTATTTCCAGCGAGAAGCAGATGCTGGAAACGCATGTAGTGCATAATTTTCAGGTTGCCAGCGAGCCGGTGTGGAGCGCGCTGGCTAAACTTAAGGAAAAGTAAGATGCGGCTGAATTTTAATTTTTTACTGAATTACGCCGGCGATTTTTACAACGGCCGCTTTAAAAAATTAAACCTGAAGGAGAGGCGGCTGAGCGTGTTACTGTTGTCCGCGTTCCTGGTTTCGCTTTATTTTACCCTCTTCCTGAAGCCGAACTTTAAGCAGATTGCGGCTCTAAAAGAGGAAGATGCGCAGGCAGCAAAGCGCATCCAGTTATTGACCGCGCAGTTTACGCAGCCGGCTAAAACCAAGAACGAACTCGTCCTTTTTAAAGAGGAGATAAACGCGATTAAGTTGCGGACCAAAGAGGTGGAAAATAAACTGCTGGGGATAGAGCAGGTGCCGCAGATTTTGAATGAACTTATAAAATGCGCGCAGGGCTTAAAGATTGAATTCCAGTCAGTCAAACAAAACATCGAGCCGGGCCCGGGTAAGGAGATTTTTTCGCATTTAAATATAGATTTGAAGTTTGAGAGCCGCTATGAGGAGATGCTGGGTTACCTGTGCAGGATAGAGAAGGTTTCTCCTTTTATGAAGGTAGAAGAGGTTTATCTCTCCCAATCCAAGGCCGACCCGCGCAATCTGGTCACTAGCGCGATCAGGCTGAGCGCCCTGTTATCTAACGCGCAAAAGCAACAAGGGGAATTATCTGCGGCTGCTGCAAACCTTGAAGTGCGGCCGGCCTTAAAGACAGCGAAAAGCCCGTTTATCCCTGCTATTAAAATCGGCCAAGTCAAGGCCAAGGCGCTTAAACTTTCCGGGATAACCTGCCGCTCCTTGCAGCAGGATTCTACCGCGATTATCAACGACACGGTAGTCAGAAAGGGCGACGAAATCCAAGGGTATAAAGTGCAGAGTATTTCACAGAATGAAGTAGTGCTCAGTGACGGAGAGGAAGAATACAAGTTAAATATGGAAAGATGAAAAGGAGACTAATATGGCAATCTGGCAGAGAAAATTAAATTCCGGCTTCTGGCTTTTGGCGTTATTATTTTTGCTCACTCCTCTTGCGGCGCAGGAAACAGGCCAGGCTCCGCCCGGGCGAGAGGTGCAGGCCCCGGCTATCAAGGCAGGCGACCCTCTGGATGAAAAGATAAGCCTTGACTATAAGGAAGTGGATATCGCTACTATCCTGCGCTCCTTAAGTTATACTTACGGCCTCAACCTGGCTACCACCGGAGAAGTCAAGGGTAAAATCACTATCTCCCTGCGGGATATCACCCTGAGAGAGGCGCTGGACGTGGTGCTCACTACCAACGGTTATAATTACGCCAGGAAAGGCAATATCATTTATATCACTCCGGGGTCGGTGGAAGGGGCGCAGCTGGTCAGCGAGCCGATTGCCATGAAGTATATCAAGGCCGGGGATGCGCAGAACCTTCTGCGCAAAGCCCTCTCTCCCAAAGGAGACATCAAAGTTGATGATATATTTAATCTTCTGGTAGTTACCGATTATCAGGCAAATATTGAAAAGTTAAAGGGGCTGCTGAAGAGCTTAGACCTCCCTCCGCAGCAGGTGCTCATTGAGGCAAAAATCGTGGACATCACCTCCAAAGACCTGCATAACCTGGGGGTGACCTGGCAGCTGGATTACAATCCCCTGCACGGCATCTTTGACCGCAAGACTACTTACGATGAAAGGCTCAAGGGCACAGGTAGTTTTGCCGGCCCTTCCTCCAGTCTTAGCGGCAGCCAGTTCAAGATAGATACCCTGGTATTGAAAGGATTAACTGCTACCGCTACCCTGGATGCGTTAATCCAGGACCAGAAGGCGCAGTTGTTGGCTTCTCCTTCCATTGCGGTGATCAATAACCGGGAGGCGCGCATCATCATCGGCGAGAAAGTCCCCTACAAAGAGCGCACGCAGACCACCACCGGCACCACAGAGACCACCAAGTTCGTGGATGTGGGCACCACTTTGCGGGTAACGCCGTCCATCAATGCCGACGGATACATCACCATGACCTTGCATCCGGAGGTTTCCTCGGTCTCCGCACTCCTGGATGCCGGGCCGCGCATTACCACGCGCGAGGCAGACACAATGGTGCGGGTGAGGGAAGGCGAGACTATCGTTATCGGCGGCCTGATAAAGCAGGAGGATAACCGCACGCAATCCCGCACTCCCATATTAGGGTACATCCCGCTGATAGGTTATCTGTTCGGCAACAGGAGCAAAGACCAGACACAGACGGAATTAGCTGTTTTCATCACGCCAAAAATTTTACGCTCGCGCAGCGAGATGCTCGCCGCAGGCAAGGACAGTTTCCAGGAAGAGGCATACGTGAATATTCTGGCTACCAGCAAACTCAATGTGCAGATGGTCCTCCTGGAGAAGGCAGACCGGCTGGAAGCTGAAAGCGGCTTAGAGGCAAGAAGGAAAGATTCCTGGATACTCAAGAACCAGGCCTTAAGTTTATACGAATCCATCGTCACGCAATTTCCCGAGAGCCCTAAGGCAGCTGAGTCGGCTTTGCGCGCCGCGCGGATTTATTATAACGATATGCGGGAGTATTCTCACGCCAAGCAGTTGTGCCAAAAGATAATTTCCGATTACCCGAACAGCCCTTATGTTCCGGATGCAAAAGAGCTTTATAAAAGGGTAGCCGCTAGCCTGCTCAAGGAGAAGTCCGGGAAAAGAGCTTACGAAAACGCGGAGTTCCTGCAGACTGCGGATATGGATAGCACAGTAGTGCGGGCGATGGACAGGGCGATGCAGGATAAACACAGTGAGGAAATCCGGCGCCAGAAAGAAGAGGCGCGCAAAAAGCAAGAGGCAAAACAGGAAGAGTTGCGCAAGCAAAAAGAAGAAGCAAAACGCCAGCAGGAGGCCAAGGAGCGTAAGCAAAAGGAAGAGATAGAGGCCAAAGCCAAAGCAAAAGCCGAGGAGCAGCAAAGGTTAAAGGAAGAAGAGCGCAAAAAGCAAGAGGCAAAACAGGAAGAGTTGCGTAGAGAGAAAGCAGCCAAAGAAGAGGAAATGCGCCTGCAGAAAACAGCTAGAGACGAGGAAATGCGCAGAGCGAAAGAAGAAGCAAAACGCCGGCAAGAGGAAAAGGCAAAAGCCAATGCCCTGGAGCAGCAGCGCGTAAAAGAAGAGGCGCGCAAAAAGCAAGAGGCCAAGCAGGAAGAGCTGCGCAAGCAAAAAGAAGAAGCAATAGCCAAAGAAAAAGCCAAGCAGGAAGAGCTGCGCAAGCAAAAAGAAGAAGCAAAACGCCAGCAGGAGGCCAAGGAGCGTAAGCAAAAGGAAGAGATAGAGGCCAAAGCCAAAGCAAAAGCTGAGGAGCAGCAAAGGTTAAAGGAAGAAGAGCGCAAAAAGCAAGAGGCCAAGCAGGAAGAATTGCGTAGAGCGAAAGCAGCCAGAGACGAGGAAATACGCCGGCAAAAAAGTGAAGAGCTGCGCTTAAAAGAAGAGGCGCGCAAAAAGCAAGAGGCAAAGCAGGAAGAATTGCGTAGAGCGAAAGCAGCCAGAGACGAGGAAATACTCCGGCAAAAAGAAGAAGCAAAACGCCAGCAAGAAGAAAAGGCAAAAGCCAAAGCCCTGGAGCAGCAGCGCGTAAAAGAAGAGGCGCGCAAACAACAAGAGGCTAAAGCAGAAGAAGCACGCAAACAAAAAGAGGCGGCGCTCAAGTGGGCATTAAAGAAAGAGAAGAAATTATTAGAGGAAGAGGCGCAGGCGCAGCGCAAGGCAATAGAGAAAGAGAAGAGGTTATTAGAGGAAAAAGAACAGGCGCGGCTGGAGGCGCTGGAAAAGCAGAGAAAGTTGCTGGAAGAGCGCGAACAGGAGCTGTCAGAGGGAAAATAGTGATGCCTACTTTTCTTTATAAAGCCAGAGACAGCGGAGGCAGGTTAATAGAAGGCAGCCTGGAGGTGGACACGGAAAACGACGCGGCCGGCCGCATTGAGGAGATGGGCTTAAGCCCGGTATTTATTGCCGCGCAGTCCGCAGCCGCCAACATCGGCCTCTTATTCAGGAAACAGTTCAGGAGGATTTCGCGCCAGGAGATGCTCATTTTTACGCGCCAGTTATCCACCTTGATTAGCACCGGAGTCCCGCTCATCCAGGCGCTGCTCAACGTATCCGAGCAGAGTAATAATGCGCATTTCAGGGAGGTCATTAACGATATCGTTAATTCCTTAAAGAGCGGGGCAAGTTTTTCCGTTTCCCTGCGGCGTTACCCGGATATTTTCCCCGGCCTTTATATCAGTATGGTCAGGGTAGGAGAAGCCGGCGGTATGCTGGATAAGGTGCTGGTGCGCCTGGCAGAATTGAGCACGCAGGATATTGATTTGCGCAGCCGCCTGCGCTCGGCGCTGATCTACCCGCTGGTATTGGCAATCATTGCCTTTGTCATCGTAAATTTTGTGCTGGTGGGAGTGCTGCCCAAGTTTGTCACTATCTTTGAGGCATCGCAGGCAAACCTGCCTATCCCCACGCGCTTACTTTTAGGAGCGAGTAATTTGTTAAGGAACTTCTGGTGGCTGCTGGCTATCGTCGTTATCCTGGGAACAAACGCTTTCAGGAAATATTACGGGCGCTCAGAAGGCAGGTTTAAAATTGACGGCCTCCTCCTGCGCCTTCCGCTTTTCGGCCCGCTGATTTTAAAAATTCTGGTCTGCCGGCTGTCCCGCTCTATTGCCGCGCTGACCAAATCCGGCATTCCGATATTGGAGGCGCTCAGCGTCGTAGAGAGCACAGTGAACAACACGGCGGTGCAGAGGGTGCTGCAAAATGTGCGCCTGGCCATCTCGCGCGGCCAGAGCCTCACCGAGCCCTTTGCCGCCTCGCACTTATTCCCTGCGATGGTCATACAACTGATTAATACCGGCGAGCGCAGCGGAAAGTTAGACCAGATGTTTGACCAGATTGCGGACTTTTACGAGCCGGAAATAGAATATACCGTGCGCAACCTCACCAGCCTGCTGGAGCCGGCAATGCTGGTGGGTATGGGCCTGGTAGTTGCCTTCATCGCGCTTTCGGTCCTCTTGCCCATATTCAATTTGATAAAAGTAATCAGGAGATAACGTTATGAAAAAGAAATTAATATTATTCTACAGCCGACTGTGGACTGTGGACTGTGGACTGTGGACTAAACTATGGACTAGGAGGGGTTTCACTTTACTCGAACTGCTCATCGTCATCTCCATCATCGCCATACTTGCCGCCACCATTGTCCCTAATTTCGTGGGTTTTGATACTGAGGCCAGGCTCTCGGCGACGCTGACCAACCTGAATACCCTGCGTACCCGCGTTGCCTTATACCGCGCCAAAGAAGGCGAATATCCAGCCACGCTAGGCGACCTGCTCACCAAGACTTATAACGATATGGGGGTGGAGCAGTCGTTCCTGGAAAAGATTCCTGCGGAGATGCTTTCTTCCCGTTCAGGTAATAATAATTTCACGGATGTTGCCAACCAGGAAGACTTGTCCGGCGCAGGCGGCTGGTCATATCTAACGGATAAGGCAAAGGTAGTGGTAAATATTACCAAGCCCCTGGATAACAAATGGGGCAAGAGCAAGGGCCAGGTTCCGTCGGAGTGGTAGGTTTTTGAGTTCATAGAGTTCATAGAGTTATGAAAATTGAGAGATTTGAAGAGATAAAAGCATGGCAAGAAGCCAGAATATTGGTAAGAATAATATACCAATCCATAAAAGAAAATAAATATTATTCCAACGACTATAAATTTAAAGAACAAATTACCAGCGCGGCAGTATCAATAATGTCCAATATTGCCGAAGGATTTTCAAGGCGTACAAAGAAGGAGTTTGTTCAATTTCTGTTTGTGGCTAAAGGCTCTTGTGCCGAAGTAGAAAGTCAGCTTTACGTTGCATTAGACCAAAATTATATCGTAGAAACTAAGTTTAAGGAGCTTTATGCAAAGGCAGAGGAAGTAGCAAAAATGTTATCCGGCTTTATAACTTACTTACTCAATGAACTCAATAAACTCAAGTAACTCAAGTAACTCAATGAACTCAAGTAACTCAATGAACTCAAGTAACTCAATGAACTCAAGTAACTCAATGAACTCAAGTAACTCAAGTAACTCAAAAGGAGCGATATTACTAATTGTGCTCATTGTGGTCTTGACCATATCGCTTCTGGGCGCCACGATGGTTGCGCTTTTTTACAACGCGCTTTCCGAAGGCCAGACTGAGCTTTACCGGGCGCAGGCACTCTATTTGGCAGAGGCAGGCATTGCCCGGACGTTCAATATGCTCAGAAGCCAGGCAGGCGTAATAGGAGGATCCGTCAGGACTGACCAGGTGATTCCGCCTACCTCGCTTGGCGAAGGCACTTACGAAGTTTACGCTAACTTTGCCGAATCCACCATAGTTTCTATCGGGACAAGCCATGGGGTGAGTCGGACGCTGCAGATTAAATACAACGCGTTTTAATAAAAAGGTTACCTTATGCGAAAAGGGTTCACCTATATTGAAGTCTTAATCACCCTGGCAGTGATGGCCGTGCTTTTTGTGCCGATGATGCGTTTTTTCTCCTATGGCCTTGCTTCTTCAGCCATTTCCGGGGAAATAATTACAGGTGTGTACTTGGCCCGTGGTGAAATGGAGAGGATAAAGAACTTAAACGTCAGCAAAAAGCAGCTTAAAAAGATAGGGGATATCTGGAGGCCGGAGTTGGATGAGCCGCCCTTAGAGGCAAATAAAGCCAGGTGGCGTTTATTTACGCATATTAATCCGGAATCAGACCCCATAGAGGTGACGGTGCAGTCCTTTTTGGCCGGCAACCTCAGGAAGCCCGTGGTAACATTGGTAACCTTGGTTGAAGACAGCGTATGGCTAGAGCGGAAACAGTAAAA
>Ga0315282_10016873_pt1 | contig 10620 bp, 10 predicted proteins | sample YL17G07_20_MG_FD_203693 | JGI IMG/M metagenome (GOLD analysis project Ga0315282, IMG submission 203693) | Sediment microbial communities from Yellowstone Lake, YNP, Wyoming, USA - YL17G07_20 | ecosystem: Environmental > Aquatic > Freshwater > Lake > Sediment | place: USA: Wyoming | collected... | reverse complement strand
ATAGCTGAAAAGCTGGAAAAGCCGAGGAGAAGCAGGGTTGAAGTGAACGTCGCGGATATAGAAAGAAACACGGAAAAAAATCAGACAGTGGTTGTTCCGGGAATTGTAATGAGTGTCGGCGAGCTCAGCAAGCCAGTCACTGTAGCAGCGTGGAAATTCACTCCTGTCGCGGAAGAGAAGATAAAAAAAGCCAAGGGCAGCTGCTTGACTATTGAAGAGCTGGTGAAAGAAAAGCCCAAAGGCACTGACGTGAGGATATTGGTGTGAATATGATAATCTACGACGCTTCAAACCAAATTCTTGGCAGATTATGTTCAGTCATAGCAAAACGGTTGCTGAAGGGAGAAAAGATATCTGTTGTAAATTGCGAGAAAGCGGTTTTGGCTGGAAACCCCAGGTTTAAGAAAGACAAATACAAGCACAAGTATGAGCGTGGTGACGCTCTCAAAGGACCTTTCTTCCCGAAGCAGCCTGAGCGAATTTTGAGGAGGACAGTGAGGGGAATGCTTCCGTGGGACAGGGCGAGGGGAAGGAATGCTTACAGAAACCTAAAGGCTTACATTGGCGTGCCAGAAGAGCTGCAAGGAAAAAAGTTTGAAAAGACAAAATTTGACGCCAGCAATCTTAACTGCAATTTTACAACGCTAGGCGACGTGGCAATCGCAATGGGAGCAGAAAGGAGATGGTGATATGGCAAAGAAGGAAAAACCCAAATCATTCTTGACTTTGGGAAAAAGGAAGAATGCCGTTGCCAGGGCGAAGATAAAAGCAGGGACTGGAAAGATAAAGGTCAATGGTGTACCGCTAGAGCTGTGGGGCAGCGAATTTTTGAGGATGAGGATATCTGAGCCTCTTTTTATTGCCGGGGATGTAGTGGCAAAGGCTGATATAGATGTGACAGCCAGCGGTGGTGGAAAAACAGGCCAGGCCGAGGCTGTTAGGATGGCTATTGCACGGGGGTTGGCAAGTTTTTTCAAGGAAGAAAAGCTCCGGCCAAAGTTTATACAGTATGACAGGAATTTAATGGTTTTCGACCCGCGAAGGAACGAGCCTCACAAGCCTGGAGCAAGCAGACGCGGCCCAAGACGCCACAAGCAGAGAAGCAAGAGATAATTTTTGCTGGATGTAAACATTTAAAGATAAAGAAAACATAAATTTAAGATACGAGTGAGATAATGATAATAGCAGTCCGTTGTTTTTCATGTGGCAAGCCTGTCGGACATCTTTATGAAGATTATAAAAAAAGGATAGAAGCAGGGGAGAATTCAGGCAAAGTTTTGGATGACCTAGGAGTGAAGAGATTCTGCTGCAGGCAATTGTTTTTAGCTCACGTGGATTTGCTGAAAGAAGTGGCACAGTTCAAGCCGTGATAACATGAGATGGCCAGAAGACAAATTGACAAGATTTGAAACCGCGCGGATACTAGGCGCACGCTCTTTACAGATATCTTTCGGAGCACCAGTTCTGGTAGAAGGCGGTGAAAACATGTCGCCAATAGAAGCTGCGAAGGAAGAATTCAAAAACAAGCTTATTCCTATAACCATAAAAAGAACTTTGCCAACAGGTGAAGAGATGTTTGTCGACACGGAAAAGGCTATAGAAAACTGGCTTTCAGACCATGCAGGCGTGGTGTGACTTTTTAGACTGATGGTCCAGAAAAGGTTTAAAAGGATTTTGTTCTAGTTAGAATATTGTGATAAGATGGAAGAGCTAAAGCCTAGCTATTACTTTGAAAACGTAGATGTTTTTCCATTGAAAAATTTTTTCGATGTTGAAAACGTGTGGGAAGTGCTGAAGAAAAAAGATGGGTTTCTAGAAAAAATAGAAAATAAAATTTTAGGCAAGGTTGAAAATGGAGTCAAAATCGAAGGTAATGTGTTTATCGATGAAGGTAGTGTAATTGGTCATGGCAGCACAATAATCGGACCTGTGTACATAGGCAAAAATTGTGACATAAGGTATGGAGCTCTTATAAGAGACGGCACTATTGTTTGCGATAATTGCGTGGTTGGCCATGGGGCTGAAATAAAAAATTCTATTATTTTAAACGAAGCAAAAATACAATCCCAAAGCTTTGTTGGAGATTCCATTATAGGAACTGCAGCTAGGATTGCATCAGGAGTGATAACTGGCAACAGAAGATTCGATCAAAAAATAATTGATGTTAATATAAATGGAAAGAAAATTTCAACTGGAAGAGACAAGTTTGGCTGTGTAGTTGGAGACCATTCAAGGCTTGGGGCAAATGTGACTACTGCGCCTGGCACTTTGATAGGCCCGCATAGTTGGATATATCCAAATATTTTTTTAAAAGTATTTGTGAAAAAAGATTCGCTTGTAAAATTAAGGCAGAATCTGGAAATCGTGGAAAAAGAGAAAGTTGTATTAAAATCTTTGGACAAGGATGGAAAAAGATGAATTTTGGTGTGTGATATGTGCGGAATAGCAGGATATATTGGCAATAAAAAAGCAAGTGAACTTTTACTCAGTTCTTTAAAAAGGTTGGAGTATAGAGGATACGATTCATGTGGTATGGCAGTAATTTTGAATAATGACATTTCATTAAAAAAAGATGTAGGAAAAATAGATGATGTTCATAAAAAATTAAATTTTACTGAACTTGATGGAACGATTGGAATAGCCCATACGCGTTGGAGCACACATGGAGCTGTCACGCAAAAAAACGCTCATCCTCACTTGTCTGATAATAAAAAAATTGCTGTTGTGCACAACGGAATAATAGAAAATTACCAACAACTGAAGGAGATGCTGACAAAAGAAGAAATAAGTTTTTACGGAGAGACCGACACTGAAGTTATACCGAACCTGATACAGTTTGAAATGAAGGACAAAAGTTTCGAGGATGCTTGCTTTGCTGCGTTCAAGCAGCTTGAAGGCAATTACGCAATACTGGCTATACATGCAGATGAGAAAAAAATTGTTGCTGCGAGAAATGGCTCGCCGCTTGTCATAGGAGTTGGAGAAAATGAATACTTTGCCGCCAGTGATATACCGGCATTCTTGGAATATACGCCGAATGTTATCTACTTGCATGACAAGGATGTTGTAATTTTTGATGGAAAGATGAGGATATTCAATCTCGGCGAAAACAGGCAAGTTGAGAGGCCAATAGACAGCGTGAAGTGGAGTGTGGAGCAGGCAAAGAAAGGCGACTTCGATCATTTCATGCTGAAAGAGATATCTGAACAAGTAGAGACAGTTCAAAAAGCAATATCACAAGATAAAAAAGATTTGTTTATGATTGCAGACGAGATGAAAAAAGCAAAAGGAGTTTTCTTCGTTGCTTGTGGAACTTCCTATCATGCATGCCTATCAGCGAGCTACATTTTTTCAAAGATAACAGGCCTGCACATCAACGTTGTCTTAGGTTCAGAATTCTCAAACTATGAACATTTTTTAAAAGAAGATACTTTAGTAATAGCTGTCTCGCAGAGCGGTGAAACTATTGACGTTTTAGATGCTGTGAAAACAGCGAAAAAGAAAAACAGCAAAGTCATTTCAATCGTAAATGTCATGGGATCTTCTCTCCACCGCAATTCAGATCATACAATAATGATGAACGCTGGCCCTGAGATTTGTGTATTGTCGACAAAGACTTACACTTCACAATTAGCAATATTGACATTGCTGGCATACACTCTTGCCGGAAGATATGAGGAAGGAAAAGACAAGTTGAAATATTTGTGGAATTCCATCTACAACCTGACATCAGCAAACACAAGAAGCCACATAAAGCAGCTTGCCGATAAACTACAACATTCACAACATATCTTCACAATTGGAAGAGGATTGCAATATCCTACTGCTTTAGAAGCAGCACTAAAAATAAAAGAGGTTTCTTACATACATGCAGAAGGCTTCAGTGGCGGGGAGTTGAAACACGGAACTATAGCTTTAATCGAAGAAGGAACACCATGCATAGTTTTTGTTTCAAGCGAAAATGAAAAGGAGATTATATCAAATGCAATGGAGATAAAAGCTCGAGGCGGCTATATCATCGGAATATCTTCAAAAAATAATGAGGTGTTTGACTATTTTATCAAAGTTCCCGAAGCTGGAGATACAAACCCTATATGCCAGATAATTCCTATACAAATTTTGGCATACCAGCTTGCGTTGCTGCGTGGATGCGATCCGGACAAGCCGCGAAATCTCGCCAAGTCGGTGACTGTGAAATGATTTTCAAAGCTTACGATGTGCGGGGAGAGTATCCGAAAGAATTGAACGAGGATGTTATTTACAAAATAGGAAGGGCTTTTGCTACTTTTCTCGGCAGAAAGACGACTGTAGCTGTTGGTGGTGATAGCAGGCTGAGCACTCCAGCGCTGAAAAAAAAATTCATCCAAGGATTGTTGGATTCTGGAATGGACGTTGTTGACATTGGTATGGTGCCGACACCAGTAGTTTATTTCTGCGGCTACAAGCTAGGCTTTGAAGCTGCTGTAGAGATAACAGGATCACACCTAACAAAAGAATTCAACGGGATGAAATTTTCTGGTCCAGGTGGAATTGCCATAAGTTATGAAGACGGTTTGAAGAAAGTGGAGGAAATTTTAAAAAGCTGCAAATTTGCTGAGGGGGAAGGAAAAGTGATTAGAAAAGACGTGCTGCCGCAATATGCAGAATACATGAAATCGCTTGGGACAAATTTCAGCGGAATAAAAATTGTTGTTGATGGAGCAAACGGTGCGGCTGGCAAGCTTTATTCAAAAATATTGAGAGAGTGCGGAGCTGAAGTTGTAGAAATGTTCTGCGAACCTGACGGCAATTTTCCAAACCACACTCCAGATCCGATGAACAAGAAATTTATAAAAGATTTGGAAAGAAAAGTTAAGGAACTGGGAGCTGACATAGGGATGGCTTTCGACGGGGACGGGGACAGGCTGAATATTGTTGACGAAAAAGGCTTGGTAGCAAATTCCAACCACATTTTTTCAATTCTGGCAGCAGATGTGCTTAAAGAAAATCCTTCCGGCAAAATTGTTCACGATGTCTTGTGCTCTAAGCTGGTGGATGATGTGATAAAGTCTAGTGGCGGTACAGCAATAACATCCAAAGTAGGCCACAGCATAATTTCAAAAATATGCTTGAAAGAGAATGCAGTCATGGCCGGTGAAGTCTCAGGCCATTACTTTTTCAAGGAAGCAAACTATACTGATGATGTGCTTGTCGCCTGCCTCAAAATACTGAAAATCATGAAAGAAAAAAATAAATCGTTTTCAGAACTAACAAGAGTTTTTCCAAAATTCTTCGAGGAGAGCAACATCAGGCATCCTGTGAAGGAAGACAAGAAAATTATTTTCATAGAGAATCTTAAACAGGAATTCGCGGATAAAGGATATGATATTGTTACTTTGGACGGAGTGAAGGTGAATTTTGAAAACGGCTGGATGCTTTTCAGGCCTTCAAACACAGAGGCAAAAATATCTTTCGGCTACGAGTCCTCGGACAGGGAAGAGTTTGAAAAAATAAAATCTATTGTCGCGGAAATAGTGAAAACAATACCGCAGTAATTAAATTCTGCTATTATCTTATAATTTTATCGAGATTTCATTTCGTTAATGTAAACAGTCCTATTGCTCCATGTAGGCCCAGAATTCATGAAGACATAGTCTTGGTATCCATCACCGTTTATGTCTGCAAATCTCGAGCCGTCATCACCGCTGTTCCAGACAATATTTCCGAATGGTGGGACCCAGCTATCGTTTTGTATCCAATGTTGGGATGAAGATTTGCCTGCGTTGATGTATACACGCCTGTTGCTCCATGTTGGACCGGAGTTCATGAAGACATAGTCTTGGTAGCCATCACCATTGAGATCGACAAATCTTGCACCATCGTCCTTCCTGTCATACACAATGTTGCCGAATGGCAGCAACCAGCTGTCATTCTGCACCCAGTGCGGATTTGAACCACTGCCTTTGTTGATATATGCGATTTTGGCAGTCAACGTCGGCCCGGCACTCATGAAAATATAGTCTGAAAGGCCATCACCATTGAGGTCTACAAACCTCCCGCCGTCTGGCAGTCCATTGTAAACAATATTACCATAAAGCGGAGAAACCCAGCTGTCATCCCGCACCCAACCGCTGCCAGTGTTGATGTAGGTAGTCCTGTTGCTCCACGTGGGTCCAGAATTCATGAAGACATAATCTGGAAGCTTATCGCCGTTAAGGTCTGTAAATAACCCACCATCATAAACTCCGTTATAAACGATGTTGCCGAACGGTGGCAGCCAACTATCATTCTTTGCCCAGTGCGGCGGAATACCCGCTTGTTTCGTGTTGATATACACAGTCCTGTTGCTCCATGTCGGACCTGAATTCATGAAAACGTAATCTTGGTAGCCGTCGCCGTTGAGGTCGACAAACACCCCGCCGTCATAAATTTTATTGTACACTATGTTGCCAAAAGGTGGAAGCCACGTGTCATCCTGCACCCACGCACCGCCATAGTTGATGTATGCGCGCCTATCACTCCAGAATGAAGTAGAATTGTCGGTGCTGTTCCATATTGAACCGGATTTCATAAATATATAATCTGCGAAACCGTCATGATTGAGATCTACAAACACTCCTCCGTCGAGTCGGCCATCCCAGACAATGTTACCATGTGGAGGAGCTAAACTGTCGCTCTTAACCCAGTACGGAATTGTTGTTGTAGTGGTTGATGTCGGACCAGCAGTTGTACTAGTGCTTGTTGTGGATGTTGTCGGACCAGCAGTTGTAGTGGTTGATGTCGTTGATGTTGTCACAGCTGATTTGCAGCATTTCGGTAGCTGTGGCGTGCAATAATAAGGATAGCTTCCTATCTCTTGCGAAGCTGAATCACCACCGATAAAGCTGCCTTTCATTGCAGATGACTTTCCGGTGAATAAGTTGTAAAACCAGTCGATTATATTCTGCAAGAAATCTCCTGACATCGAACCTGTCACTGCACTTTCACAGTTTGGCCTGCATTGGCCGCCTTCATACATGCATTTCAAAATGTTCATATCATACACAGTCGTAGTGCTGGGTATGGTAGTTGTACCAATTCCGATTGTCGTGGTTGATGAAGTTGTTGTAGTAACATGTGTGGTTGAACTGCTGAAAAGGAGAATACCAGCAGATACGACTAGAACAATGATCAAAAATATAATTAGGAAATATTGGCTCCCTTTCATTATTTAGATTTGGTGATTTTAGTTATTTAAGTTTGTTTATCAGATGAATGCTGCGAAAAGTCGTATGGCTACATTTTTTCTAGCGGTACTATTCCCAACAGTTCTAAAGCGCTGCTGAGAATTATTTCTGTTGCTTTTACCAAAGCCAGCCTGAACTCTTTCTCTTTTCCAGCCTGCAGCACAGGACAGGCGTGGTAGAAAGTGCTGAATGCTGTTGCCAAGTCGTAGACGTAATTGCAAACATAGTGCGGCCGCAAGTCTCGCGCAGCCTCTTCCACAGTTAGAGGAAATCTTATAATATTTTTTACCAGATTTATTTCCTGCTCAGTAAGATTTTCTTGTTCAAAGTCAGGCTTCCATTTTCCAGCTTTTTCCAGTATTCCGCAGCATCGCGTATGCGCGTACTGTATGTACGGTCCAGTGTCTCCTTCGAACTGCACTACCTCGTTCTTGTCGAAAATAATATTTTTCTCCGGAGATACTTTCAGCAAAGTATATTTCAACGCAGCTAATGCAACTTGTTCTGAAATATTCTTTTTGTTTTTTTCGTCAATGTTAGGATTGGCCTTGCTGACAACATCGCCTGCAATTTTTTCTAATTCAGCAATCAAATCATCCAACAACACCACTCTGCCTTCACGCGAAGACATCTTTCCTTCAGGCAGCATAACTAGGCCGTAAGTAAGATGATAACATTCTTTAGCTTTTTTATATCCTAGCAGTTCTAAAATTTTGAATATCTGCTGCAAATAGGTTTTCTGGTCGCTTGCCACAACGTAAATGGATTTGTCTATCTTGTATTTCTCAAACTTTTCTATCGCTAGTTGCAAGTCTTTCGTACCATACAAACTCGTGCCGTCAGAACGGAGTATGATACAGCTAGGCATACCGTATTTCTCCAAATCAGCAACTACTGCACCTTCAGGACTTTTGAAAGCAATTCCCTTGTCCAGCATTTTCTTGACAATCTCCTTCCCGGATTTTTCCAAATCACTCTCATAAAGCCAAACGTCAAAATTTACATCAAGCTTTTTGTAGGTTTCATTAAATCCTTTCAAGCACCACTCTTTCATCTTCTTCCACAGCGCGACAGTTGCCTTGTCTCCAGCCTCCCACTTTCTCAACAATTCTCTAGCTTCATCTTCCAACTGGGGATTGCTCTTGGCTTCATTAACAAATCTGACATAAAACTGGCCCACAAAATGATCCGGCTTTTTATCCGGCTCTTTGCCTTGGCCCCATTTAATATATCCGACCATGCTTTTCGCAACATGCAACCCTATGTCGCCGGGGTAGTTAGCTCTTACAATATTATTGCCGGCGAAATCCAAAATTTTTGATAGGCTGTCACCTAAAACGTTGTTGCGAGCATGGCCTATGTGCATAGGCTTGTTCGTGTTTGGCGCAGAAAATTCCACCATAACTTTTTTCTTATTTTTCAGTCTGCCATAATTGCTTTTTTCAGTCAAAACCTCTTTCAACAACTTTCCAGCAACCTTCTCCCAAGCAAAAAAGAAGTTTACATATCCTGCTGTAGCTACAATGCTTTTCACAACGGAATCCTTAGGTACAACAAGTCTTTGTGCAATCTCCACAGCTATATGCTGTGGGTTTCTCTTCTGCATTTTAGCTAATTCGAAGCATGGAAAGGACATGTCGCCGAAAGAAGGCTGTGGGGGAATTTCAAGATTTTTTTCTTCGCATTCCATCCCAGCATCCTTCAAAATTTTCACTATAGTTTTTTTCAATAAATCTTCCATAATTATACTACGCCTTTTCAAAATAAACATAATGAATTTTGCTAATAAGCATTTCCTTTAATAATGTTTAACTATAGTGTATTTTTATGCAAAATTCAATGGAAAATGAACTAAGAAAAATTTGCAATGCAGCATATAGCCAAGTCAATCCAGTTATTGGTAATAGAAATATTGTCGGGAGAGCTGCTGACGGAGATTTGTATTTTGAATTGGACAGATGGGCCGAATTGGCCATTCTGGAAGCTTGCAAAAAAAGCAGTTTGAAGGTGGCATATTTTTCTGAAGGAACCGGAAAACTGAAAATATTGCACCCGAATCCAGATTACATTTTTATTTCGGACGAAATAGACGGTTCGAGGGGTGCCAAAGCCGGTTTTGAGAACTGTTGCATTACAATGGCTGTAGCCCCTTACAGCGATGATCCTAGAATTGAAAACGTGGAATACTCATTTATAAAAGAAATAAAGGACGGGGTCGAATATTTTGCAGAAAAAGATAGAGGAGTAAAAATTTACGTTGGTGGTAAAGAACATAAACCGAAATTATCGAAAATAACTTCTTTAGATAAATCTTCTCTGGGGATTGAATTGTGGACCGAACCACTGATAGTTTCATATGTTACAGGCCCAATAATTAGAACAGCTTTGGGAACTGGTGTGTTTCATGTGAATTCGTGCTCTTGGTGCAATTGTCAGATTGTTAGAGGTAGGCTCGACGGGTATTTCCATCTTGCAAAGAGAGTTTATGAAGAATTTCCAGAATTCAGAAAAATTATTGCTCCTGAAGGTAAATTGAAATGTCTATTTCCATACGATATAGCGCCTTGGTATTTGATTGATATAGAGGGTGGCGTTATTACTACGGATAGTTTTGGAAATTCCCTTCGTAATATGAAACTATTAGAAATAACTCCTAAAAATCAACGATGTGTAATATCAGCATCAACAAAAGAGCTACATAAACAATTAAAAGATACTATAAATGAAAGATTCAAACAACTTCATAGACCTGAGAATTTGAATTTTCTAAGAAAATCTTTTAGTTTGTGAAGATTCAGCAACCTTTTTAAGCTGTCAAACAATTAAAATATAGGCGAGCTGTGCTGGGTAGCTTCGCTCTTGCGTCAAAGCAAGAGTGAGGAAGTTCCGTCCACCTGAGGTTGCTGCGCAAGCAGCTGTCCGAGAGGGCAGTGCCAATATCAGAAACGGTACTGAACAGCTCCTTTAAGCGATGATGTAAAACAGAGTTGGAGCTGGGAGGATGAAACGGATTGGCACACCGATGGGGTGCAAGCAATTAGCGCTTAGACAAATGCTACCATGAAAACAAAAGATGGGCTACATGCCAGCACGCCTTTTTTATATTTTAATTTGAACAAGTAGTGAATAAAGTTGTGCTAAATCTTCTTTTCCAAGAGCAAGAGCACAAAACTGAGCATCTCTATAAACTTCTTGCGTATGAACATTATCTTCTTCTCTTAATCTTAACGTTTCTTCAAACAATGATTTAATTTATGACATCCTCCCCAGACTAAAGTCTGGGGTTTCCCTTAGATTTTTTGGCTGAACTGGTCCAGGCTAAGCTGCTGCTCCCTTACATACTGCTTGGCTGCTTCCACTGTTGTTATGCCCACTGATGCCTTGAAGTTTCCTGCAGACCATAAGCTTCCTTTAG
>Ga0315282_10016872_pt1 | contig 10621 bp, 11 predicted proteins | sample YL17G07_20_MG_FD_203693 | JGI IMG/M metagenome (GOLD analysis project Ga0315282, IMG submission 203693) | Sediment microbial communities from Yellowstone Lake, YNP, Wyoming, USA - YL17G07_20 | ecosystem: Environmental > Aquatic > Freshwater > Lake > Sediment | place: USA: Wyoming | collected... | reverse complement strand
TTAATACTATTTTTAAAACCTTGTGTTCTAAAAAACCTATGGTCACGATACCTCTCTCTTCATTTCTTTCGGGTAACATTTATTAATGAGGCATCAGGGCCCCTCCCTTTTTTTCGTTTCAAAAGAGTATCAAAATTTAATCCGGAGAAGTGGAGATCGTAAATGCAGAATGAGGAATTGTCGGAGTTATGTCTTATCTTCTTTTGGGAAGAAAATGGGGTCTTGGCTGGCCAGTGATAAAGGCAGACACATCCAGAGCTTCCTCAGTGGTTAAATTGGGGTTCCCTTGCGGCATGAATTTATGGGTGAAGGAAGCCATGACTGGCAGCTGGGCCATACTCGCTCCGTCATTGAATGAGTCTTTTCCCCAGAGAGGCGGTGCGATTGGGGTTCCCTGGCCATTGTCCCCATGGCATGGCATGCACTTCTGAGCATAGACTCCTTTGCCTTTGGTCGGATTGGATCGGAGAGTGCTCTCAAAGGGGTCTAATCCCAACCATGGGATGTCGGCATAGATAGGTATTCCTTTGGAAATCCAGTGCAAATAAGTAACAATGGCATTCATCTCCTTGCTGTCCAGGGGCAAAGACCTTCCGTTCATGCTCCTCTCAAAACAGTCATTCGTCCGCATCACGAGATTGACAGAATAGTGATGTCTCTCTCTGTACCTGGGATATGCCGCACCCACTCCCACCAGTGAAACGCCGTTCCTCGTCCTTCCTGCCTCAAAATGGCAATTCCTACATTTCATTTTGCTACCAACGAATTGAGGAGCATACTTCTGAGTATCCATCAAAATGTTATACCCAAGCATGACGGCATCCCTTATATCGGGTGGAGCCTCCTGGGGCTGAGGCGGATTGAAGGAAACAGAGGAGGTCTTTTCGGTTATGGTTGCGGATGGTTTAGGGATTTCGGCTGGACGAAAGTGAATAAATTTACTAAAGATCAGGGAAAGAGCTCCCCCGACAATGACAGATAGGAGAATAATAGCCAAACTGAAAAGAATATTGTTCTTCTTCATTATCTATTCATCTATTCCTCTTACTCAAGTTGATGGCGATGATAGGATTGCTCACACTTCTTGCCCTCTTAGCGAACCGGGTTAGAAAAAAGGCTGGTAGGCGTAGCCTTTCAGTTGATACGTCGGAACAACAACCAGCGCAGCCACAGCAATTGCGATCTGTTCATTGACCCATTTGTGTTCAAATCCGTTATCAGCCAGGCTCTGCCCGCAAACATAGAGTTTCACTCCTGCTTCTTTAAGATCCTTAATAATTTTTTCGTTCGGATTGTCCGTCTTAAACCTGTCCTTGAAGATCTCATTCTTCAAAACGACCGGGGCTGCCGGTCCGTGGATGACCGCTGCAAGCTCCATATCTTTTGGCATGATGCCTGAAGCCGCCATCACGTTCAGAAACCTTGCAACGCGGTCAAGGCCTGGGTTCACCTTATCCACACTCTGGGCCACCCTTGTGATCTCAAAAATGACCCTGTATTTAGTCGATTTGTCTGGTTGAACGGCGGCATTGGGAAGGGGCTCCATATGGCCGTAACCCTTAATAACAGGGTATTCCCAGGCGAAAGACCAGCTTGGAAAAAATATGAGGATGGCAACAAGGACTATCGAATTCTTAAATAATTGTCGCTTCATAATCTTCTCCGTTAAAAAACGATGTATTGAGATCCCCTCAGTTGGAAGGAACCCCCAAGATTGTATCAGGATTGCGCATAAACGAAATAAGGTGAACTCTGTATTTTGAGGCCGGAAATACAGTACTTTACTTACGGAACCTCTCTCCCTTGACAACAAAAATGTGATAAACTATTTAGGTGCAAATTAACAAGAGGCTACGGTGATTAACAAAATATATTTATCGGCAGTAGAAGATCATCGTGTAGAGTCAAAAGGGAGGAAATCGTATGAAGAACAAAAAGAAGATTTTGCTGATGGGAGTCTTACTCGCTGCCCTTTCAATTACCCTCGTGCATCCGGCCTTCCCGTGGCCCACGATTTACCCGAGAGGAGTGACCATCTGTAAGATCGACCGAGTCGAACCCGGTTATGTCCTGCTCACACCCAACGCTCCGGGCAAGGGTGCAATCCTCATCGATAATCTGACCGGCAATATCTTTAAGGGATGGAATTATGGTGGGAACCCAGCCAAGTTGCTTCCAAATGGAAATATCTTTTTGAATGAAAAAAGGTCTGTCCCAGGACTTCCAGGAAACTATGCTGGTGATCTGACTGAATTTGACTGGGATGGCAAGAAGCTTTGGCAATGGAAGGGTGAGATTCCCGGGAGGCAACCTGTCATGGGCCCCGTTCACCACGATTATTGCAGATTGGAAAATGGAAACACCTTTGTCCTCGCAGTGGATAAGATCAATCGCCCACACATATCTGATAAGGAACTCATGGATGACGTATATTATGAGGTGACACCTGATGGCAAGGTGGTCTGGGAACTAAGGGCGACCGATTTTTATGATCAGTTGGGGTTTACGAGTGAACAGAAGAAACTTATTTCTAATCAAACAGGAGTATTTGGACCTCACTGGGCAAGGTGCAATAGCCTAACTGTGTTACCTTCGAATAAATGGTTCGATCAAGGTGATCAAAGATTCAAGCCCGGAAACCTTTTGACAAGCTTCAGGGATTTGAACGTCATTTGTATCGTTGACAAAGATACGAAAAAAATCGTCTGGAAATTAGGTCCAAACTATCCCGATGGCAAGGTAGATCAGATCATTGGCCAGCACGAACCTTACATTATTCCCAAAGGGTTACCGGGAGCGGGCGATATGCTCATCCTTGATAATGGCGGCGAGGCGGGCTATCCGAGAAAAATCAGGGGCTATTCGAGAGTGATCGAAGTCAATCCCGTGAATAAGGAAATCGTATGGAAATATGAAGCAATCGCCTGGGGTGAGCGCGTAACCCAGCAGGGGCACTTCTTCAGCAATTTTGTCGGCAATGCCCAGAGACTTCCCGATGGAAACACCTTCATCGACGAGGGATGGCCGGGAAGATTGTTCGAAGTGACCAAGGCAGGAGAGATCGTCTGGGAGTGGGTAAGCCCATGGGTTCCAGAACCCCCCACCTCCCCACCGGGGCCTTTGAACTTTATTTACAGGGCTTATAAATATCCGCGTGACTACTGTCCACAATTCAAGAATTTAAAACCCATTGCAGGACACGACGGAAAAATACCTTATTAAAGACAAAAAAGACCCGTTCCAGCGCAAGGAATGCATGCTCCGTTTTCGTCGCGTTACTTCATCGAATTGTTCCCACATAATGGGCGGTGAGTTGGCGCTCCCTGACTTTTGGATGAAATTGAGCCACTCAATTGGTGATAATCCCTGTCTCTTGTAATTTCCTATGGCGTCTCCGGACATGATCGAGCGTTAATCTACGGCCTATCCGATTCTTGCCCGTTTGAAAGCATTCCAATAAAACGATTCCATTAAATCCTGTTTCACTCGACGTCATGATCTATCCTTATTCAATATTATGAATCCCCTTGCTACAAATTTGTCAAAGCAGATTACAAAAATGTTTAAATAAAATTTTTTATAAACAAGAGCGTGTGAGCAGAAGTTTCACTGTTTTTATCCCACTTGTTTTCCTTCTCTCTAATTTTATTCGAATCACCTGAAAAAATTTAATCACCGGGTTTGGTATCTAAATTGAATATTCCCGGTAAAGCGATTTTCGGTCAAGGCGAATTTGATTGCCCTGTCAAAAGAGCAGAAAAAAAGCAGCGATCCTAAGACCAAATTGAATCAAGGGTAACGGTAGAGCAAGGCAATCTTCAGGATCTGCAGGAAAGGAGGTGGCACCGAGTTTATCATCCATCCACTTCAACAAACAAATTAGGAGGTGAGAACAAATGAAAAAGGCGTTGGAATTTTTGAGAAATTTTAAGAATGAGAAGGGAGCCGCCGCGGTCGAATATGGGGTTATGGTGGCATTGATTGCCGCTGTGATCGTGTTGACCGTGACCACAATTGGGCAGCAACTCAATACTGCCTTTACGAAAGTGGTTACTGCACTGGCTGCAATTAAATAACAACAGCGAGTCTTTTCTTAGCAGGAGATGCACTGCCCCTATCGGGAGGCTGTATCTCCTGCAACCTTTCTTAGAAGAATCTTGTCGATTCAGTCACGGTTCTCATTTGTCATGGCGGGCAAGCCAATGAAGAAAAAATAAATCAGTCCAAATTCGTCAGACCAAAAAGAAAACAAAAGCTTAGGTGAGTTTAAATCATTTATCAGCTCGATTGCAAGTGGGATTGAAAGAGGGGCAAAGGGAGGAAAAGGATGAGAAATTATAGACCCTGGATAACGCTCGGCCTGGCCTTTATCGTTGCCTTCATTACCAGCCTTCTGATTTACAACTATTTACAAAAAAATACGAAGATCGTGGAGGTAAAACTGGAAACCCTTCCTGTTGCCACCGCATTGGCTGACATCGGGTGGGGTACCCGAATCACGAAAGAAATGATCAAGCCGGTCGATTTCCTTAAAGCCACGGTTCCCCCTGGCTGTTTTTCTGATTGCGATTCACTGGTGGGAAGGGTTGCAATCTACCCGATTAAGGCTAATGAACCGATCCTCGATTCAAGATTAGCTCCGGACAGCATCAAGGCGGGTGGTGTGGCCGCCGTTGTCAGCCAGAAGAAGCGGGCCGTCGCAGTGAAGGTAGATAAGGTCATTGGCGTGTCCGGATTCATTCACCATGGCAACCGGGTCGACGTTCTCGTCACGCTACCAACCGGAAAAAACTCTGAGCCTATTACGAAAACAGTCCTCGAGAATATCCTTGTCTTAACCGTCGGGCCGGAGCTTGAAAAAAAGGGAAAAGATGAAAAGCCTTCGGACGTCGATGTCATCACTCTGGAAGTAACCCCTGAAGAAGGGGAAAAGCTCGCCCTCGCGGTCAATGAAGGCAAGCTTCAACTTGCCCTCCGAAATTATTCTGATACGGAAAATGTCTTCACCAAAGGCGTGACCATCCCCGGGCTTCTGGCCTCCTACGCCATCGGTCCGGTTGGGGGAACGAGTCCGAAAGTGGACCGCCCGGCGCAGAAGCCTCGTCTGCACACTGTCGAATTAGTCAAAGGAAGCAAGGTCACCGAAATCAAGTTTGAAAGGAGCGAATAATCGCATGGACTCTCCTGTGACGAGAAGATACGGTCTTGCATCCGTTGTCATGCTATTCCTTTTTGTGATTGTTTTGCCGAGTGCTGCTCGGGGAGGTTCGGTAAAGGTAATTGAAAAAGCAGTGCCTCAAAAGCTATCCCTGACCGTGGGGAAATCTGTCATTGTCAGTAGCTCTGAGCCCGTGAAGCGCGTTTCCTTGGGGTCTCAGGATGTGGCCGATGCGATCGTTCTTAGCCCCCAACAGATTTCCGTCATCGGAAAAGCTACCGGCGTCACCAATCTCATTTTATGGGGAGTGGATGATAAGATCTCCTCTGTCCTGGACATCCAGGTCTCCCCGGATGTCGCCCGTCTGGGGGAGATGATCCAGAAAATCCTTCCGGAAGAAAAAAGTCTGCGTATCGATGCGGCCCATGACAGCCTCACCCTTTCAGGAACCGTCTCAAGCACATCCAGTCTCTCTCACGCTCTTGCCCTCGCCGAGGTCCATCTGCCGAAGGATGGAAAAATTGTGAATCTGGTCGAGGTTGCAGGAGTCCATCAGGTCATGCTCGAGGTGAGGATTGCTGAGATATCGAAAAGCCTGGGCAGGAGGCTCGGTTTCAATTTTAGTTATGCAAGTAGTAGCGGCAAATTGGGATTGGGTACCCTGAATAATCTGGTAAGGTTACCGGACGCCGGATTTCCATCGGCCGGCCTTGAGGTTACCGATTCGATCAATGCCATTTTTCGTTTTCTCAGCAAGGGCACAACCTGGACGATCTTTATCGATGCCTTAAAGGAACACGGATTAGTAAAGGTCCTGGCTGAGCCCACCTTGATTACACTGAGTGGAAAATCGGCAAATTTCCTTGCCGGTGGGGAGTTTCCCATTCCAGTTCCACAGCCGGGAGCTGGCGCTACGGCGATTACGGTCGAGTATAAATCCTTCGGCGTAGGGCTCAATTTTACCCCTACTGTCCTGAGTAACAAGAAGATCTCTATGGAAGTCGCTCCTGAAGTCTCTGACCTCGATTTTTCAAATGCCATTTCCATTGGCGGATTTGTAATCCCGGCCATCGCAACCAGGAAACTCTCAACGACCATCGAACTGGCCGATGGTCAGAGCTTTGCAATTGCCGGCCTCCTGAGAGAGGATGTCAGAGAAATTATCTCAAAGTATCCAATCCTGGGTCAGATTCCGATCCTTGGAGCACTGTTCAGGAGCACTGCTTTCCGTAAAAACGAGACGGAGTTGATCGTCATTGTCACCCCCCATCTGGTCAAACCTCTGGACATGACGAAACAGACTCTGCCCACGGACCAGTTTATTGAACCGGACGACTTTGAATTCTACCTGCTCGGACACATGGAAGGAGAAGAAAAGCCCGGGTCCAAGTCCAAGAGCTCTCAGAATCGAGCTCCAAGGCCCGAGGGAAGCTTCGGCCATATCGTGCCGAAATGATGAGAGACATTCTTCAACGTTGCCGGGATTTATAGGAGCTCAACACGATCTGAACCACACCATTGTTTGACTTCGAGGGAGGCACCAATGAGAAGAACCGCCATTTGCATTTTGTGTATAGTCTTTACGATCTTCCTCATATCAGCCTGTGCACGACCCACCCGGCTGGATAGGGATTACGGCAGATCGGTCAAGCAGGCCCGGCTCAACCAGATTTTAGATCCAGAAGCAGAGAAAAATCTGGAACCGGTGACCGGACTGGACGGCAGAGCTGCCCAAGGGGGAATCGAAAAATACCGGAAGACCTTCGAAGGGTCACGTGCAGGCGGTCAACCCCCTGTTCAAACGGGGACGGGGACCCAGGTGGGTAAGGCGATAGAGGGTGGCGGGAGTAGTAAATGAAAAAGAGATTGCTAAAAAAAAGTAGGGGTGCTTCGGCCGTCGAGTTTGCCATCATCTTACCGTTGCTGGTTCTCTTTATCTTTGGAATCATTGAATTAAGTTTTGCTCTCTACGATAACGCCATGATTACCAATGCAAGCAGAGAGGGCGCTCGAGTCGGAATCGTTTACCGAATCCCAGCCGTCACTGACACTGAGATCGCAGGCGTCGTGAACAACTACCTGGGGAGTCGTCTCATCAATTTTGGTGGCAAACGATCCCCAAGCGGCGACCCTGTTACAGGGGCAACCGTCATCGTCACGAGAACAGGCGGCAGCCCGGGGGGCGAGGTCAGGGTTAGAGTGGGCTATACTTACAGCTTTTTGGTTCTCCCCCAGTTCACACCGGGCCTCGGCGGGGGAATTAATATGGCCGCTGAAACCGTAATGAGAATGGAGTAACGGGAGGTAAGCCGAACATGGACATTCCTTCAGGTTTTTTCCGGGTTATCAAGAATCGGCGGGGGACCGTTGCAATCATCATCGCCACAGCGACTGTCGTCTTTGTGGGTTTGGCGGCCCTTGCCATTGACTTCAGCCATCTCTTCGTGGTCCGGAACGAGCTCCAAAATGCGGCCGACGCCGGTGCTTTGGCCGGAGCCCGATTCCTTTACGACAATAAGGGAACTGCCGTGAATGCAACCGCAAACATGAATGCTTATAACGCGGCCATTGCAAATCGGAGCGAGAAAGTTCCGGTAGACGTCCACTGGAGTGGAGGCAACGATGGAGATATTCAACGAGGGCACTGGTGTTTTGCCACTCGTACCTTCACCCCCAATGATTCCCTTCTGCCCGTTAGCCTCTGGAATACTTCCTGGGAGGAATTGGATGCAAATTCCAATTTTATCAACGCCATCCGTGTGAGAGCTCGAAGGGAAGACAAACCTGCGGCTTCTTTCCTGGCAGGGATCTTCGGGATCAAAAATTTTGTCCTCTCGAGCGAAGCGATCGGCTATATCGGTTTTGCAGGGACGCTCGCTCCTTTCGAGGTGGATCAACCAATCGCCGTTTGCAGCCAGAGTATCCTCTCCGATGGCGAATACAGTTGCACCATAGGCCGAATGATCAACAGCGGGAAGCTGGTGGCGGCACATGAAACCGCTGGATGGACGGATTACAACCAGGTGAACCCCTGCCTGGGCGGCACTAACGCAAGTGACGTCCGTTCGCTTGTCTGTGGCGACGGTAATCCAGAACCGATCTTTCTGGGCTCCCCCGTATCAACAAACGGAGGTGATATTGCATCCGCCTTCAAAAAATTCAGGGACTGCTGGGCCGGCAATACCGGGAAAACGAAGCCCTGGAAGCTAACCCTTCTGGTGATCGATTGCCCGGGGAACAATGTACGCCCTTGTGAAACGGTGGCCGGTGTGGTAACGGTCGACATTGTCTGGATCACCGGGGAAGGCGAAGACCCGAAGTATAACGAAGCCCCGGTACAAATGGACAAATGGTCCAGCTCAGACCCGGACGGACAGGTCCGATGGGCAAGTTTTGCCAAGAGTTTCGGGCTAAAGAATCTTGACAACACCCCAGCCCCCTATGAAAAAAAATCCATCTATTTCTTGCCGGACTGTAGCCCTCATATTCCGACGGGCAGAAGTGGCGGACAGAATTTCGGGATGCTTGCAAAAATACCTGTATTGGTAAAGTGATGAAGAACGGATATGACTGAAAACACTGTTTTCGTAAGGCTGGGGATCAGAAACGAGAAGACCAGAAAGGATCTGGAAGAAGTCATCTCTTCGGTAGGGGGGTTTCAACTTCAAATTTCAGACGACTCCGATCCCTGCGACCTCCTGATCCTGGAGACAGAGAACGGCACCGGGAAAGACTTCCAGTTGATCCAAGATTTGCAGGCCTCTGGCAACGCAAGAGAGGTCTTCCTCACATCCCCCCGCCTCGAACCGGACCTATTACTCCAGGCTCTCAGGGCAGGAGTAAAGGAATTCTTTTCACAGCCGATCAAGACAGAAGAGGTGAGGACAGGGCTCTTAAAGTTCAGAGAACGAAGAGGCCTTCAGCAAAAGGAGATAGAGAAAAAAAAGGGGAAGATCATCCATTTTATCAGCAGCAAGGGCGGAGTGGGGACGACGACCATTGCCGTCAATCTCGCGGCCAGCCTGAGCGAATCCAACGGCTCTTCTGTGGCGCTCATCGATATGAGCCTGCCCTTCGGTCAGATTCCGATTTTTTTAAACACGGAATCGAGTTTCAACTGGGGAGAAGTTTTGAGAAACATATCGAGAGTGGATGAAACGTTTTTGATGGGCGTCCTCTCGAAGCATCGCTCCGGAGTCTATGTCATGCCTTCTCCCGCCTCGCTGGAGGATGTGAGCGTGGAGACACCCGAGATGATAGAGAAACTTCTCAGTTTGATGCGAAATCGTTTCGATTTCATTCTCGTGGATGGAGGTCAACGCCTCGACGATGTGTCTCTTAGAATCCTTCAAATGTCCGATACCGTCTTTATGGTAACCGTTCTGAATCTTCCCTGTCTGACGAATGCCAAGAAACTCCTCTGGACTTTTCAGAAGCTTGGATTTCCGCCCAGAGAAAACATCCGGATCATCGCCAACCGTTATCAAAAAAAATCTTCCATCTCTTTGAAAGAGGCGGAAGAAGCGGTCAGCGAGAAGATCCATTGGCTGGTGGCGAACGACTACCACCTGACGATGTCGGCGATCAACCAGGGAAAAACCATCTCAGAAGTGGCGTCCGGTTCGGAGGTGGGTAAATCCTTGCGAGAGCTTGCAGGGACGTTTCTTTCGCAGGGTCAGAAAAAGCGGACTTGGACCTGAGAGTAATACCTTCGGAAAAAGGTTGAAGAGAGGAAGAAAAGGCCTATGGAAGTTTCATTGAACAGGAAGATCAATGGAGATCATGAACAGCCGGGGCTGGCGAGAGGCGGGACGCGATTCCCCATGAGCAAGGAATATCTCGAGCTGAAATCGAAGATTCACGGCCGTCTCTTAGAGTTGATCGATCTCTCCCTCATCAACACGGTCAATGAGCCACAGCTCAAACAGGAAATCCGGAGGCTCGTGGAAAGGATCCTGGTGGAGAATAACTGCGCCCTCCCCCTCAATTACAGTGAAAAGGAGAAGCTGTTTCAAGAAGTCGAGGACGAGGTCCTCGGATTGGGACCCCTCGAACCCTTCATGAAAGATCCCTCCATCTCCGACATTCTGGTCAATACCCATAAACAAGTCTATGTCGAACGACACGGGAAGATGGAACTGACCGAGGCTGCCTTCAAAGACGAGGCCCACCTGAGAAGGGTGATCGACAAAATCGTCTCGGCGGTGGGACGAAGAATTGATGAATCCTGTCCGATGGTGGATGCGAGGCTTCCTGACGGGTCACGGGTGAATGCGATCATCCCCCCCCTGGCCATTGACGGGCCGATGCTGTCCATCAGAAGATTCGCAGTGGATGCTCTGGAATTGGAAGATCTGATCCACTTGACAACGCTCCCCACCCAGATCGGGGAACTCCTCAAGCTTATCGTGAAGGCAAAACTCAATATTTTGATCTCAGGCGGGACAGGGGTCGGGAAAACCA
>Ga0315282_10016871_pt1 | contig 10621 bp, 10 predicted proteins | sample YL17G07_20_MG_FD_203693 | JGI IMG/M metagenome (GOLD analysis project Ga0315282, IMG submission 203693) | Sediment microbial communities from Yellowstone Lake, YNP, Wyoming, USA - YL17G07_20 | ecosystem: Environmental > Aquatic > Freshwater > Lake > Sediment | place: USA: Wyoming | collected... | reverse complement strand
CTGGTCGAAGTCGCCCGCGCCATCGGCTTCATCGAGGAAGCCGGGGCGCTGACGCCCAGCCTCCGCGCCGGCGTCCGTGACTGGTTCGCCCGCTACCTGAAGTGGATGACCACCCACAAATACGGGCAGGACGAGCGCGACGCCAAGAACAACCACGGCACCTGCTGGGTGGCACAGGCGGCCGAATTCGCGCGCTACACCGGCAGCGCCGAACTGGCCGCCTTCTGCCGCGACCGCTACAAGACCGTATTACTGCCCGGCCAAATGGCCGCCGACGGCAGCTTCCCGTTGGAGCTGAAACGCACCAAGCCTTACGGCTACTCGCTGTTCAACCTGGATGCCATGGCCGCCGTCTGCCAGGTCCTTTCCACCTCCGAAGACAACCTCTGGACGTTCCAGTTGCCCGATGGCCGCGGCATGAGGAAGGCGATGGAGTTCATGGTCCCGTTCATCGCCGACAAGAAGAAGTGGGCGTACCCGCCCGATGTCATGTATTTCGACCAGTGGCCGGTGCGGCATCCCAGCCTGCTGTTCGCCGGCCTGGCGCTGGACGAGCCCGCCTATATTAATCTGTGGAAGACGTTGAACCCCGACCCCACGGTGGAAGAAGTGATTCGCAACTATCCCCTCCGCCAGCCGCCGCTGTGGGTGCGTGCTTGACCCGCAGTTAGCCGCAGATTACACCGATGAGATAGGGGACGCAGATAAACGCAGATCCACACAGATCTGCCCTCCGTTGTACCGCTGGCGTCCCGGTCGCCGCGGCGACCCCCTCCCATTTCATCCCCGGCTTACGGGCGCGACACGCAGGCCCTGCACCCAGACCGGTACCGGTCTGGGGGGCGGTACGCCGGCGGTACAACTCACGTTGCCTTGTGTTGTATCTCGCGGAATTCCACGGCCAAGCGGTCGCCGGCCGCCAGGCTCACTTGCCGGGCGAAGCGGGCGCACAGGTAACCATCCCGTTTCTCCAGGTTGGCGGGCACGGCCTGGTTGCCGACGCGCGCAGCGACCGAGTAGCGCGCCTGGGGCGCCGGCGGGCGCAGGCGGAACTCGGCCAGCTCCAGGCGCCCGTGGCGCAACTCGAGCGAGGCCGCCAGCCGGCCGTCCGCCGCGGCGGACTTCTGCGAGAACAGGCCCCAGCCCGAGCCGGCCGTGAAGAACGAGCGAAACGCCTCCTTGCGAATCAGGGGGCCGAAGGCAATCCATTTTTCCGGCGCCGAGTAGCGGAAGCCGGTGAGCGCCGGCAGAAGCGACCAACTGGCCATGGCCCGGGCGTAGTGCGAGCCGCATTCGATCTCGTTCCAGGGATTGCGCCGGAAGCCGTCGTAGCGGTCGCGGACGCCCTTGACCACGGCCAGCCCCTCTTCCACCATCCCCTCGTAAATCAGGTGCGCCGCCACCTGGTACTCGATGCCCGTCCAGGCTTCGTCGGAGTAGACGAAGGGCAGCGCCGGGCGCTTGCCCTTCGGCCAACTGCACAACAGCAGCGCCTTCTCGTCGTTCAGGGCGTAGATGCGCTGCGGATTGCCGAAGTCCTGAAATCCGGCCGTGAAGTTATGGCGGTAGATGGAGAGGAGGGCGCGGCGGATATGGGCCGCCGGCAGCACCTTCTCCAACCCCACCACTTCGGCGAACCACTGCCCCAGCAACTGGTCCGAGAGGCAGCCGTCGCCGAACTGGTACTTGGGATGGGCCTGGGCATCGTACTTCTGCACGTAGTAGTCGCCGTTCCACAGCTCGCGGTCCAGCTTCTCGGCACCCGACTGCGCGATGCGGGAACAGGTTTCGGCGGCCTCCGTGTCGCCCAGCGCGCGCGCCATGCGTTCGGCGGCGCGCAGCCCGGCCAGGTAGAGCGTGCCCATCATGGAATTGGGCCCGTAGAACTCGATGTCATAGGTGTTGTGCTGCTCGCCTTCCATCACCCCGTCGCGGTCGGCGTCCCACTGTTTCCAGGCGTACTCGACAGCGCGCTTGATGTTGGGCCACAGCCCGCGCAGCCACTCGGCGTCGCCCGACATCTGCCATTCGCGGTAGGCCTTCAGCACGCAGCCGAACTGGCCGTCGGCGGCGGGGAGGTGCTTCCAGAGTGTCTGGCCCAGCGGGATCAGGGTGCGGAAGGCCATGCTGCCGTCCTCGCGCAAATTGTGGCCGAAGTCGGTGTCGCGCATGCTCCGCTCCAGCTCCGGGAACAGAAACGCCAGCGCCTGGGCGTAGTTCCAGACATGCGTGCAGTTCATAGGGCAGCAGCCGGAATCGTCGTTGCAGCCCTCGAAGGCGAAGAAGCGGCGGCCTTCGGCCAGCATGCAGGTGTTGGTGCGGATGATGGAGGCCTGGCTGGAGGCGGCATCCAGCACCGCGGCGGGCAGCGTGGTTTCCGACCAGGCGCGCTGGAAGGCGCGTGTCTCGCGCTCCAGGCGGTCGAGCTCGCGGCGCGCGTGCTCGGCCACCGCCCAGGCGTCGGCAAAACGCTCGGAGTAGTGGTTGCGGAAGCGCTTTCCGCGGTATTCGGGCTCGCGGTTCCAGTAGTTCTCGCGCACCGGGAAGTGCCAGGCGAGCAGGAACGTGACGGCGCGGGTTTCGCCCGGCTGCAGGCGCAGGCGCGGGGCCAGCGTGGCGATATCGGTGGCGCCGTCGGGCGAGGGCCGCGCCGCCAATGGGTTCGCAAACCGCCCGGTCCGCGAGAACTCGTCCCACCACTGGTGGTAGTCGTCCCACCACCGCCCTTCGGCCCAGCGCGGCAGGTAGTCGGCCTCGGCCGTGTCCGCGACCAGCGCCATGGTGCCGAACCACGGTGAATCAGCCGGGTGCTTGCCGCTCGAAAACTTCAGCGCGGAATAGCCGTCGCCGCGCGCGAATTCGCAGATGTTCTGCCCAAACCCCGGGAAGTTCTTTCCGCCGAGTTTCCCTACCCCGTCGTAGCCGATGGGGTTGAGCAGCGAAAACGCGATGGCCGCATCCAAGGGCCGGCGGGCCAGCGAACGGAGTTCATAGCGCAGCACGGCACAGGGCAGCGCCGAATCGTCCACTTCCAGCGGCACGAATGGGGTGAACGCTTCCAGTTGGATGCGCACCGGGAGCTTGCTGTCGGCGAACTCGATGCGCGCCAGCGGATAGCAGCCGAAGAAGCGGGCGGACTCCAGGTGGGGCAGACCCTCGCCGCCGATGCGGCTATAGCCGTGCGCGCCGGTAAACGGCGCCGGGGGCGGTGTCTCCAGGACCCGGGCGTGCGCCTCCCCGCCCGCCGCCCGGCACCACAGGGCCAGAAACGAGAACGGCAGCTTCCCGCCCTTGTTCGGCCGGTTGAAGATTTCCCAGTCGCGCAACTGGCCGCGCCCGCCCAGCGACACCGTGCCCGTGCCGATGCCGCCTAGGGGGAAGGCGATTTCGTTCAGGTAACGGCCTTCGAAGACGCGGGTCGCGCCCCCGGCAAACAGTTCCTCGCGGCTGAAGGGAATCTTGTTGCCGGCCGGCGAACTAAAGCTGACCGAGGGTTTGACAGGTTCGGCGGGCATTGCCGGCCCGATTGAAACCAAACCGCTGCCCGCCGCTGCCGCCGCCGATTCAAGGAACCGCCGGCGATTGAGGTTTTGGGAATCATTGTCGGCTGCCATTTGTGCCTCCTACCTGCATGCGCATTACACGGCCGATCCGCGGATTACGCGGCGTGGCGAAGCCGGCGTGCTTCCCGGCCCACTGGAGCCAGTAAAGCGCTCAACCCGCACAGGGCGATGGATCGCCGTGCGTCTTGCATTCCGGGCACACGAGAACCACTCCCACGAACCTGTCGACCTTCACCGAGTCGAGAAGCACGACACCGCAGCCGGGACAGGTGACTGTCACGTCTCCCCGCTCGACGCCCGGTTGCCCGCCTACGAACAGAGGCAGCTCCCACGACATGAGGGTCCGCTTCGGAGGCTCGACCTCCCGGTCAACTCGTCTTGCAGCATACGTTGGCATGGCGGGTCAATGAATTGTAAAGCAATAGGGAAACCTTGTGCGAGCCAAACCGTGCCCTGGCGGCGGTCGTAACACCCGATCCGGCGGCGTGTTGATTTTCGAAAATCGTGCGAATTCTTGAGCATCCTACACCCGTGCCCTGATCCGCGGTGCCCTTCTGGAGCTGGGCTGGCGGCGCGCCGCCGTTACAGCGACGCCGTCGTTGGTTTCTTCACGGTTTGCGGGTGGTCGCCGCGGCGACCATGAGGGACTGCTCTGAAGAAGCGTTGGTTCGGCGGGGGCCGCACCGGCTGTGCCGCGACCATGAGAAGCCGTGAAGAAATCAATTTACGCGCCCTCCGGAGAAACGGTACGGTGGAGCGATTCCCCTGACGCTGGTTTACAAGGCACGCTCCGGGTCCCTGCGGATCGGGCGGCCCCACCGGGGGCCTCCCGGCAGGTCACTTTCTGGGCGCGGCCGGAGCCGCCGGTTTGGAAGCAGCGGGCTTGGGAGCAGCGGGGCTGGAAGTTCCTCCTTCGGGGGCAAGCGTCAGAGTTACTTCCTCGGTCACCGCGTGGCGGGCGAGGCGCTTCCCGATGTAGCCGCCCAGGAAGCCGAGGCCCACGCCGCCCACGATCGGGCCGATCCGCCCGGGGGCCTTGTCGGAGCGGATGCTCATCGCCGCGTGTTTGCCGATGGTGGAGCCGGCAAACCCGAGGCTTATGCCGCCCGCCAAGCTGGCGAGGAACTCGATCTTGTTGCTGCGGCGCTGGCGACGGAACTGTACAAGCTGGATCTTCGAGGTCGGCACATCGGCTCGCTTGCCGTCCTGCCCGAGCACGACGATCTTGTCCTCGTCGCCGCCCACCACCTTCCCCCGCAGCGTGCTGTAGTCGGACAGCGTCACTCTGGTCATCTTGTTCAACGTGTACGGCGCAACCAGGTAGGATTCCACCTCTTCCTGCTTCTGGGCCAGAGCGAGCGGAGCAATGACGGCGGCCGCCAGGACGCTGATGAGGATCCTCTTCATAGCTTGACTCTCCTTTGAGCTAACCGCAACGCGCTCAGGGTCTGATGGGGCTCACGGCACTCGGGCTGATGGACGGAACCGTGATCGCGGCGGTGGCAGCCGCTGGGACGGCGGCCGTCGAAACCACCGCCACCCGCGATGCGGCCACCGTGGCTGCGGCGGCCGTGGAAGTGGCCGCGGTGCTGGCCTGCGTGACCGCCACCGCGGTTTGGATCTGGGCGGCGGTCGCCGACACCGGGGCGGAGATCGAGCCCACCGCGGCGGTGGTCGCCTGCCCGGCAGTGACGGTCGTGCTGGCCGTGGTGGTGGCCTGGGTGGCACCCGCGGTTCCCGCCTGCCCGGTGCCGGCGGTGCCCGCCTGTCCGCTGGCGCCCGAACCAGCCTGCGTACCGCCGCTGGCGACCCCGGTCACGGCTCCGACGAGCAGCGGCGTCACTTTCACCACTCCCTTGAAGACCACCACCCGGGTGGTCTTCGCATTCGCTTCCACGTAGAAATCGGTTCCCAGCACGCCACAGACCGCGGTGGCGGTGCGAATTTCGAAGCGGGAGTTGGGCCGGGAGAGCTTCACCACCTGGGCCCGCAACCTGCCGTACCGCATTTCCAGATCGCTCTGCTGCGTCTGCGCGTCATGGCGGATGACCTTCAACCGGCTGTCGGAACCGATGTTGAGGATCGAACCGTCGTCGAGCACCAGCCGGACGCGCCCGCGCGGTTCGGTCCGCAGCAGGTCCTCCCATTGGATCTCATCGCCGGCCCTGCCCTCGCTCTGCTGCTGCCGCGCGCGGACGATGTACTCCTTAGGAACCGCCGCGGTAATCTGCCCGGCTCGGGCCGTCTGCTGGCCGGAGTCGGCCGGCCTGGCGACGGGCGCCGCGGCAGGCCGCTGCGGCGGCTTCAATACTTCGGCTTCGGGCAAGATCTTGCCAACTTTCCCTTCCGGCACCTCGGTGTGCGTCGCGTATCCCTCGTCGAAGATGGAGACGGCGCCGGCGCGGGCGTGAACGTAGGTCGCGTCAAGCAGGCGCGTCACCTGGTAGCACTTCATGGCCCCGGGCTCGGCGCGAATGGAAACGGCTTCGTCGGACAGGCGCACCTCGCGCAGGCGCTCGTGTACGGAAGTCACCCGCACACGGCCGCGCTGCAGTTGCGCCGAAACCCCGGCGGAACCGGCCCGCAGCGTAATGCCGCTGTTTTCGGCCAGCAGGATGCCATCGCGCATCGAGATCATGATCAGCACGCTGCCGCGCTTCCCGGTCTCGAGGCGGTCGCCGTCGCCCAACCCCATCCCGGGCCCGGTGATCGGTTGCCCGTTGAGCAACACCGGGCCGGTCACCTGGGCGGTGCCCAGCAGTGAATTGCCGCCGGGCGGGCCGGCAGGGGCGGAAAGCAGGCACGCGGCCAGCACCGTCAGGATTGTGACAACATGCAAATGAGGGCGTTTCATCGCGTGATCCTTGTCGACTGGAGGGAACCAGACGCCAACGCGCGGGAAGCACTTCCCTCCGCTCGCCGGCCTGATCGGCCGGTTCGTGCCGACGGGTCTATCCATCCGCAGGTAAGTCGCTTGTTATTCAGTATGCACCAAAGAATCCAAGCCGTTGGCCCCGAGCCGTTCCCAGAGCGTGGCCGCCGGAACTACATTCTGCCGCCAGGCGATGCCAGTTGCTGCAACGTTTCTAGCAGATTTCGAACCCGGCGTCAAAAGAACTTTTCAGGGCCGGCCCCGTATTCTGATGCCCGAAGAAAAGTTTTCTCCGCTCTCGGCCGGCGCACCCAACAGCCAACCGATCGCGGCGCAACCGCCCGCCGGGCGCGCTCGCCCGGTCGCGTTCCCTGCCGCAACGATTGTTCCGCCCGCAAGTCGGTTTGATTGTCAAAGGGGTACCCGGCACCCTCGCCTGACAGGGGCTTGGCTGTGCGGAGGTATTCAAAAAAAATCGTCGGGGAAGCAACCGGGGACACGTCACTTCACCGGCATCGAACGAATGCGTGTCACGGAAACGCACCCGGTGCCTTAGCAGCCTTCGCAACGGGAGCCTTTGCGGCTTCCTCGTGCATCGCCGCAATTTCCTTCTTGCTCAAGAGGCGCACCGGCCCCAGGCTGTCTCCGTGAGCCTTCCGAGCTGCAGCCCAACGTGCGCGAGCCGATTCTGAGAGGCGCCGGCGACCTGCCGGGGAGACGTTCCGCTTTTGCCGCTCGCCTCGAATCTTCGCCCATCTGGCCCGCTGCGCGTCAGCGATCCGCTTCCGTGCCGCGGCCGACATGTGGCGAGGTCCACCCCGGCGACCAGGTGCCTTGCCGCCCAGTTCGCCGAGCGCCTCGATGGCCCGGTCGAGCCTGTCAACGGTCGATTGGGCTGCGGCCCGCTCGTTTCTGAGAGTACGGAGAATCTGAATTAAACTGGCCATGATTGCCTCCTCGCTGCCTAATCCGGCAGCTTCTTGCGGCCCACGAGCCACGCAAACTCGGACAGCCACTCGCGCAGCACTCGGATGATGAAACCGGCGTTTACCTCGGGGCCGTTAAGCAGCTTGCGTCTCTCGAAACCCGGAGCGATTGCGGTCAGCCAGTAGTAGGCATGGCTCAATGGACTCTGAATCGATACCCGCCATCGCTCGTCGCGTTCAGGTAGAAGCTTCTCCAGTTCCGCGCGGATTCGCTGCCCCGTTTCGTCATCCGAGATCGAGCCGTTCATATCGAAGACAACAGACATGGATCACGACCCCCCAGTGCCGCGAAGCCAATCCTCAACTTCAAGCGGGCGACGGATCGCAGTGCGAGTAGCACTTCGGGCAGACCAGAACGATGCGCGCGAATCTCTCGATCTGGACCGAATCGAGAAGCACGACGCCGCAGTTGCGGCAGGTGACGGTCGCGTCGCCTCGCTCGACGTTCAGCCGGCCGCCGACAAAGAGCGGCAGTTCATGCGAGATGGACGTTTTCTTCGGACGTTCTACCTCCCGATCAACGCGTCTGGCGGCGAACGTCGGCATGCGTCTGTCCAGGCAGATGTTGCACCAATGGTTGCAGCCGCGCCAGCTAAATCCACATGCCCGGTTCCATTCTGAATACCCCGCCGGCAACCAATGTGCCTCATTTCAAAAATACCGTGAATTTTTGAGCACCGTCTAAGCTGGGCTTTATCCATTGCGAGATCGGTAAAAGTGCCCCCAAGCCAGCGTTTGCAAGCGGCCGGCGTGATGAAATAGGAGCACCATGAGGCGGCGGACTACGGGGCTACTGGGTGTCTGGATTTGCGCGTTGCTGGTCTGCCCGCTGGGCCGGGCGCAGGCTCCGGCGGTCCCGCAAGCCCCGCGCACGGGCGCCGAGGTGCTGACGGCGCTGCGCAAGTCGCGCCTCTGCCTGTGCAGCTTCCTGCTGACGCGCGCCAATCTCCAGCGCTTCCTGGCCCGAGCTTCGCAACAGCAGCCCCCCAAGCGAAGAAGATTCACTTCTTGCTGTCCTCGCGCCCTCTGTTTTGGCTGAATATTTGACGACAGCAGTGTCTCCTGTCCGGACTTTATTCCCTTTCTTTTCAGCGCGCAATAGGTGAAAAAGGCCTAAAACTCTTGACACGTATGCCATACTGAAATTAGAAGTATGGAACGGTAATTTCTATTTTGTTATCTGCTTTCACCTGTTATTCGCCTGTTTTAGCAGGTGAAGCGGCCATGGATAGACCGCCGGACGAATTGCCCGGCATCCAAGAAAGCGAGTAGACAATGCAAGCAACCAATGAAAAACCGATCACGCCGAGAAAACACAGCCGGCCGGCGGCGGGGCGTGGCACGAACGGGCGGTTCCCTGTCGGCGTTTCGGGCAACCCGGCGGGGAGGCCGCAGGGCAGCCGCCACCGCGCCAGCATGCTGGCCGAAGGGGTGCTTGACGGACGCGTCGAGGCATTGACCGAAAAGGCGGTCGAGATGGCGCTGGCCGGCGATGTGATGGCGCTTCGGCTTTGCCTGGAGCGCCTGCTGCCGGTACGCCGGGAACGGCACCTCACCATATGCGTTCAGCTTAACATGGCCGTCAACCCATGAAACCCAGACACATCCTGGGTTCGTCAAGTGGAAAAGCGTTCTTGATCGTCTTTTTCAAGGCACGCGCTAAGACCTGTGTTTTCAGTGGTTTGTGACAGACAGTACAAAAGTTTATGCAAAAGTTTTGTGTTCAGTTGTGAAGAAGTGGTGTATATTCTAGCGGTCTAACGCTTTAGGTTGTGTTTGCGGTGGCTCAAGCACGTAGACCACGTCACCGATGCGGAGCAACCGACATTCTTCCCTCGTGGGCTTCTCCGGCTTGCCGGGGACGAAGACCTGGCGGTCTATGAGTGCTACCTGAATGTGGGTTTCAGGTTCGAAGTATTCATCCACGAAGATGGTGCAGCAGAATCCCTCGTGCATGGGGTCTTGCGGCACTGGGCGAGTTTCCGCTCGGCAGGTGGGTAGTTTTTACTCCACCCTGTGTTGAGTGAAGAGACGACGCATCTCGTTGCTCGTAACGTAAAGGAATTGGGGGGTATCAGCCATGGTTTCTGCCTATCAAGTACGTGAAGTCGTTGCCGGTTTCGTCCAGCGTGCGAACCTGGACGACTTCGTAATGGAGTTTTCCAAGCTGTCGTTCGATATACGAAACAACGGCGATCCGCAGGCCATAGAGATGGCCAAGAACGTTGAAGACCAGTTGGCGCTTTTGCACGTCGGCCATTTATCTCCGGCTGAATTGCGCGAAAAGTTCCGGGGCTTGTTGCGGCCGAGATGGACTGAGATCAAGGTGCTGCATTCCTCGCCAAGTGCGTGGAACTCGGGTTCTCGAATCGGCATTACCTTTCCTCTTCTGGAGACGATGTCGGACCCAATGGAATTGCAATTGCAATTCCAAATCGTTTAGCCGGAAATCGGCCCGCCCCGCTCCTGTGCAGGCAGGTTCAATATCACGGCGAAGTCGGTCGTGAACAGAGGCACTGGTTGATCCACAAGGGTGAAACTAAACGTATACACCCCTGCGCTCTGAAACTGCACGCTTGGAAGGCGGATAGGAAGCACGCCAATACCGGGTTGCTTAACTCCCATTCCGCCGAACCCCTCCCAAACGGTGCGGCCTGATTCCAAGTGGGTCAGTTTCATCCTGAACTGAAAATCCCCTGGACGATCCGTTTCAAGACAGGTGAAGAAGGTCAGGTACGGCATCGTGAACGGAATCTGCGGGATAGCCAGATTGGGGGTGTACAGCCCGATCACAATGAACTTCCCGTTGTTTTCCTGGCGCACTTCGTCGCAGACAAGGGTCCATTTGTGGGTGATGGTCATAAAAGTCTCACGCTCCTTCAAGGACACTAACCCTCTTTTAGCGCTTGACAAGTTTTATGGGAATGCGTAGAGTGGAAGGTGTTGATGCTTCCAACTACGACCTCCCGCTGAATCATCAAACGCGGGGGCCGAATAGATTTCCTACCATCACCGTTCAAAGCGCGGGTGGCTCATTGCAGTGAGCGACCGCGTGCTTTTGACGGTTTCATAAGTCTGCTGCGTATTCCGGGGCATGTCGATCACCGATTCCGATGCGATGTCGATCGCCCGTTCCGACGCGATGTCGATCACTGATTCCGACGTGATGCCGATCACTTCTTGGGCCCGTCGGAATGGGT
>Ga0315282_10016869_pt1 | contig 10622 bp, 13 predicted proteins | sample YL17G07_20_MG_FD_203693 | JGI IMG/M metagenome (GOLD analysis project Ga0315282, IMG submission 203693) | Sediment microbial communities from Yellowstone Lake, YNP, Wyoming, USA - YL17G07_20 | ecosystem: Environmental > Aquatic > Freshwater > Lake > Sediment | place: USA: Wyoming | collected... | reverse complement strand
ACTGCAAGCTCTCAGAGGTTCCATTGATAGTCTACAAGGGTTCGTCATTGGATTTGGCTGCTGTGTGCGGAAAACCTTTCACTGTTTCAGCGTTAAGTATAAGAGAGCTTGGCGACTCTGAGATTCTCAAGTTGACGGAGAGCGCTGAGCCAGAGGAATCCGCTGGAGGAAATGAATGACAAGCGGGATCAAATTCACGAGCAACGAGATGCGGTATATCGCTTTGTTTGAAAGCATAACCAGCGCAAACGTCAAAGACTGCATTGTTGATGAGGAGCAGGGACGTGTGCTTTACGTTGTTTCTGAGGGTCAGGTTGGAGTGGCGATTGGAAGGGGCGGAAGGAACATTCACACTTTGGAGAGGATGACTGGTAAGAAGCAGGAAATTATCGAGTACTCGGAAAATGCTGCCCAGTTCATTAAGAACGCTCTCAAGCCAGCAGCGGTCAAAGAGGTTCGCATCACAGAGAAGCCGGACGGAAAATCAATTGCGGTCGTGGCTGTCAATCCCAAGGACAAGGGCGTTGCGATAGGAAAGAACGGCAGAAATGCTGAGCGTTTGCGGTTCTTGGCTAAGAGGTATTTTCAGATAGAAAACGTGAGCATAACGTAGTCCAGAGAGTGCTGGGTTGTGACTGGCAGAATGGCATTAGTCTTGTCTCCTTTGCTTTTCTTCCTTGCATCAATCGGGTCCGTCAAGGCTGAAGATGTGTCGTTTGCTGATCAGTTTCTAAGCAGTCCTCTCCTCATCCTCGCTGGCTTAATCGTGATTGTCATAATAGCCTTCATCTACCACAAGATAAGAAGATAGTTTTACTGTACCTTGTTTTCTGAACGTAGGAGAAGATCAACTAGCGCTTTCTGATCCACTTCCACACGTGTTCTCCAGTCTAAGTACAACTGCTCACTCTCATCCTGAGTCAGGTATCCATAGCGAATGTAGCGGTCAATGTTGATTCCAACCTTCCAACCTGGCAGCTTGTCGCGAAGGAGTTCTTCAACTTCCTTCCGCGGTGCTTTTCCTCTTTTTGATATAATATGCGAGATAGCTATTGCGAGTCCTGCAAGGTCGTCTATTCGCCATCCTATCATTTTGGTTTCTTTCGGCGTCAGGTCTCCTCTCAACGTTATGCAGAACCTCGCACGATCCAATTGCTCCAGACTTGGTTTCTCAACTTGCTTTTCTTCTTCGAAGACTGTTTTGACCTGCAGGTCCATTCCTTTCAGATAATCGTCCAAGATTTTGAGCACTTTCGAATAGTCTGAGCCCAAGGCCTTACGTAGTTCCCATCCTTTCACGCCGGGCTTCTTGTGTCTCTTGTAGAAGAGCATGTGGGTTGCTCTTTTGATCTTGCTGGCGTAGTAGGCCTTTCTCTTGCTCATTTCAGTTCTCCCCTCTTCCATCTTGCCCAATCTTCAACCGCGACGGCTATGGGTATGGAGATCAGCTGCTTGTTGCTGATCTTGGTTTCGGGCTTTTCGTGGGGCTTGATGAATATTTCTTCTTCCAGCGGATGAATCTCCAAGGTTGCATAGCCATACGTGATCAGAAAGCTTGTCATGAACGCTCTGTCCACCGTTTCCTCGTAGGTTTCGGCGCCCACGAAATCCCAATATTGGATTTTTCCTTCGGCGCCTCTCTCTTTGACTTTTTCTTTGAGTTGTTGCCAGAAAATGTCCAGTTCCTCTGAGAACGCCTTTTCTCGCAGTATCCTTTGCTGTACAAGTTCTTCTCGCGTTGCTAGGCCTCTTTCAGTCTCTGCTGAGGAGAATTCTTTCCATCTTTCTTTCAGTGGCAGCAAGCCTTCCCAGTATCGGACGGCTTCGGCCAAGCTGTGAAGCGAAATCTGTTCCAGCTCAATTGTTGGGTGCCACGCTTTCAGAAAGGTTTCAATGACTTGTTCCTTCGGCAGCCTCGCAAGCTTCTCTTGAAGCAGGAACGGGTCTGTGTAGAGTGACGTTGAACGATGTCTGACCCATTCGCTTTGAAGTTTTATCACCGAGGCGATTTGATGTATGGTTTCGGCGTCCAAGCATAAATCTTCTGGAATCTCCCATTCGGGAAGGTACTCCTTCGCTATGCTGATGTTTTCCTTGACGTCCACCAGAAACGGGTCAAGTGAACGGCCGCTTATGGACTTGCACGTTTCTATTATGCGTTGAAGCTTCTCTCTGCCGATTCTTTCTCGTTCTCTTTTCGATTGCATTATGCAACCTCTCTGATTATGGATTTTCCTTCGACGTTTTGAACGGTGATTATGTTCACTTCTTCCTTTGCAAACGTTATCTGGCTTGGTGTGATCACGATGTATTGAGCGTTTGCGTCGTGCACTGTAGAGATGAGCATCTGAGCGATTACCTCACGGTTTTTCGGGTCCATGTGAATATCATACTCGTCAACTGCACGGAAAGGCGAACGGACATGCTGCTGTAAGGCCAGCAGAAAACTAATGGTTGCGGTGGTTCTTTCTCCGCCACTCTGCGTGTAAGCATCAAGTGGCATAGGCTTGCCTCCTTTGAACCCTACGAGTATCTCAAGCCCAGCAGCTTCTATGTCGTGTTCGTTACCGAGTTTCACCTCTCCGAGAGCTTGAGCTTGACCTAGAATCTTTTGGTATTCCAAACTCACGCGGTCTAGGAGGCTCCGGATGACCTCTCGCCATGCTTGCATTCGTGTTTTGACTTCTTCCAAGGCTTTTTCTCTGTTCTCGGCGACGAGTTGCGCCTTTTCTTTCAGTTCCAGGTAGAGTTTTGAGTAGGATTCGTACATGCGTTCGATGTCCTCTGAAACGTCTGAAAGCGCTGCAAGATGGCCTTCTGTGACTCTGATTTCGTCCAGAACCTCGCTGACATCTCGTATCACCGCAATCCTAGGGCCTATCTGCTCTGCCTTGTTGACTGCTTCGTTCAAGTGCGCTTTCGCATTTTTCAGCTCTTTTTCTAGCGCTTGAATACTTGCTGAGGCTTTTTCTCGGCGATATTGGAGAAGTGCCAATCCTATGCGACTGTTCAGAACTTGACTGCCTACTTTTTCGTTTTCTTCTTCCAATGCCGTGGCTTTTGCCTGGTTTTCATTTATTCCGGTGTTCAGTTTAGAGAGGTGTTCATCGCAGTTTCGTATCGTGTCCTTTAGGTTTTCGCTGCGGAGAAGCTTGAACCGCGTCTGGGAATGTTCTTCTGGGAGTTGGGCTTTTTCGAGCATGGCTGTTTCTTTCAGCATTTCGTCGCAAAGAGAAGCCATTGTCTCGTTTCGGGATTTTTCCCGTTCGAGGCTTAGGCGTTCCTCGAAAAGCTCTTTTCGGCCGTTCTTGAGCTTTTCAAGCTCGTTCTGGTACGTCTGCAAGTGTCCTTTTTCGGTTTTTGTTTCCTCTTCAATTTGGTTCAGTATGTCCTGTTCCTTTTTCCCGTCGGCTTCAAACTCCTTGGCTGTGCCTTCTCTTCGGGCAACTTCTGCCCATGCAAGCTCTCTTTCACAGAATCTTCTTTTTGTTTGTAGCTGTTTTTTCTCTTGGTAGCGGTCGTACTGTTCTCTCCAGTAGTTGAGCGTCTGTTCAGCTGTCTCCAGAAGCTTGCCTATGGAGTCTTCTTGGCTTAGTATGCGGGTGAGCTTTTTCTCGGCTTGGACCACGTTTTCGCGGTAAGGTTCAAGGCCGACTGCTGCCTCGACCATGGACAGTTTTTCTTGAGGCGATAGGACGGTGAACTGTTCTACCATGTTCTGGTGCATGATGATTAGAATGTTGTTTGGGTCAACGCCCAGTCTGGACAAGAGTCTGTCAACATCACTTTTGGTCACAGCTCGGTTTTCAAGTTCGAACCAGTACTGGCCATCTTTTCGAAGGACTCTTGTGAGGAAAATCTGGTCCTTGTTGTATTTCTGAACTGGGCGGTTCTTTCCCCTCTTTGTATTATCCAGAATCAGGGTGACTCTGGCTTGGTCCTTCCCCCACCGTATTAAATCGCTCAACTTCTTGGAGCGTTCAGTGTAGGTTTGCCCTAGGGCTACTGATGTGGCGAGTAAGAGTGATGATTTTCCTGAGCCGTTGGGTCCGCAGATGACGTTTATGCCTGATTTGAAAGGTACCCTGGCATACTCGTAGCTCATGAAGTTTTCGAGGATTACCTGTTGAATCAGCATTGACGTATTTGCCTCTAGAGTTGTGGTAGATAGAGGTGAAAAATCTCTTATTAAAACAATTAGGACAGCTTCTCATCAAGTAGGCATGGTTTTTGCTCATGTTTTGTCACTTTGGTTTACTAAACAGCTTCATACCGTCGATGTCGCAGACAAAGGATATTTGCGTGAACAAACAGAGAGAGCGCGCGATATTTAGGTTGAAATTGTCGTTTGCAAACAGGGAACAAATCCTGAGTTGTGCACCCGCATTACCATAATCGTTTTATTCGCTGGAGGCAATCATGTAAATGGGTCGGAGCATTTTGAGCGGAAAGAAATATTGCATATTACTCTGCTTCTGCTTCTTCATGATAGGGTACTATCTGATTATTACGGCTCTTCTGCCAACTATTATTGTTTCTGATCCGACCTTCCTCAAGCAGGGAGCCTATGTGACTTACTTGACCGAAGACTTGGGAATAAACGGTGAGGTCATAAGAAACGGAACGTACGCATGGAGGATTGTGTCCATCTCGACACGCCCTGATGGAACAACGTTAGTGCAGATTAACGAAACATTCAACGGGGACAGTGAATGTTCCTGGTACATTCCTCCAAGTGGCAGGATAACAGAAGTTGATTCGAAGCAAGGTGAGATAGACGGCTTGCGCATATGGTTTGGCAACTACTACAATGAGTTTCTGTTGGACCGCACGATCTTTCTTGTTGGCAAAGAATATGCATTAGAAGGGGTGGGCGTCAGGGAGGTGCCATTTCAGGCTTTACCGAGAGCATGCATGGCAATCACGTATCCCTCTTCCTTTAGCGAACAGACCTACGACAGGGCTACAGGAGTCCTTCTATTGTACCACTACAACTTCAGGGGAGTCATCAGCACGCGAGCGACAGCAGTTTCGACGAATATTAGTCTCTCTCCATACAACGGTGATTCCAAACTTGCCTCGGATCTGCTGCTGCTCTGCCCTTTGATTGTTCTGCCTTCTTTTGGGGCACCTCTCAGTCTTTGGTTTCTCAAACGAAATAAGACTGAGTTTAGTGTCAGTTTTTGGGTGATCGCTTCAGTTGTCTTGGGAACAACGATTTCTCTGGTCACAGTGAGTCCTAGGATGGTGTTCAATTCATTTGGATATTACTCGCCTGGGTTTTCCCTCACGTTCTTAATGATGCTTATCGTCTTTTGGTCTGTAATGGTTCTGTCTATCGTGATTCTGATTGACCGTTTCTGGTTCAGAATCGTACAGCACTCTCGTGCCCGCTCTATTTGATGGTTTGATTCGGAATACAGCGTATCTTGGTTCGGCTATGACTTTTCCACAAAACCAAAAACTGGCTCGCGCGCTAGGCTGTTGCAAAATCACCTCCTTTGTGTCATTTTCTGCTTAACTTCAGAGGAAGCTTATGGATCTGGATTTTTCTAGTCGTTGGAACTTTAGTGCGGCTAGCGCTGTGAGGAGCATGGCGATTATGCAGAGTAGGGCGTGTATGGTGACGTTTCTGAGGCCTCTGACCCTGTGCCTGTTTAGGCTCAGCTGCTCCTTCAGCCTTGAATTCATCCGTTCAACTGCTGCCCTCTGTCTGTACGCTCTCCTGTCAACTGCTGGACCGTGGGTTCTGAAGTGTCTGTCCACTCTCAGCAGCCTCTTCTCTCCTCGACGCTGGTTTGCCGGGTAGGGAATCACTGCTCTTGCTCCAAGAGCGGACACCTGATCCCTCAGCTTTCAGCTCGAGTACTGTGAATCAGCAATCAATGTCTTCACCTGCTTCCCCGTCGTCTTCAACGCTTTGTTAAACAGTTTTGAAGCGTGTTTCTTCTCGTTCTCGTTGGCTGGAGCCGCGACAACAGCCAGCGGCAGTTCGGACTTCGCGTATGCCGCCACGTGCAGCTTGTAGCCGAGATCGTAGGTTTTGCCGTTTCTGCCCACTCTGGCGTCAGAGTCTGAGCTTCCCTGTGAGTTATCATGCGGGTCTCGCTTACTGTGGGCCTTGATGAACGTGGCGTCCATTACCACGGTTTCACCATCGATTACTCCCGCTTTTGACAGTTCTCTGATTATCTTCCTCATTATTCTCTCCAGTCTCTTCGTCCCGATGCGGTTTCTGAACCTTGTCAAATGTGATGGATGGAAAGGCTTCTGTTCAGCTTCAATGTCGCATAGCATCCTCATTTCAGGGTCGTTCCATAGCCGCCGACACATTTCCCTGTCGCTCGGCACCTGTTGAACCCTCTTAATGATCAACGCTTTGAAGACGCCCATCGGTTCCCTAGGAGGCCTGCCCACCGAACCCTTCTTGTGATAGGCCCCTTGCACTATTCGCTCGGCATCATCCAACTCCAGCCTGGACAAGATGAAACGTGAACCTTCATATTTCTCCATAATCAAAGATGAGTGCAGCGAAACTCAGACACGCTTAGACAAGAACACGTCAACCCTCAGAATTTTGCAACAGCCTAGCGCGCTATGCTCTATAATGGGAATTTATGTCACATTTTGATGCGCGATAATAAAAAAAGGAGGGGATTGTGCGGGAGACGTCTCCACTTCTAGATGGATTAAAACAATTAGGCAAAGTTCCGCTCAAAGCCGATGGCGGCGATGTTGAAGTTTTACATGCAAATTGACAGAGTTAAGTTATTAAGCTGAGATTTTATAAGAAAGGTCGAGCTAGCAGAAACCGGAGTTGTCAGGTTTATGGTTGTTGCCGGGAAAATCTTCAAGCTTTCAGAACCACTTCCCATAGACGAAATCGCGTCGACGCTTGGCGGTCACAACACTGAAGAAGAGTATGAGGAAGGAGACTACAAGTTCACGCTTGTGACGGAAGTTGTTGGGCTTGTCCCAAAGGGGAATATGCTTAGAGGGGTTTATTCGCATGATCATGTGATGCAGGTTTTTCACAGGGGTAAGGTGATTCCGCAGCCGCACACGGTTGAGGCTGTTTTTAGTTTTGCTGAGCAGAAGGGCACTACGTTTTTGACGGTGGTTGAGAAGAAGCGTGTGGCTAATTTTATTGCCAATAAGCTTAGTGAGTTGCTGTTTGAGAAGGTCGGCGGGATTGTTGAGGCTAGGATTTCGCCTGAAACGCTTCGGGAGTTTCATTTGAAGAATCCTGAGGACACGAAGATCACGTTTTTTGATAATGTGGATATTCCGAACGTGAATAAGCTTTCGCTTTACGGGCCTGACTTGACTAATACGAGTCTGTTTGAGGATTATGGGAAGCATGGAGACTTGTGGTACGTTGTGGCAAGAAGCAAAGAATACGGCTACGTAGTAGGCATTACAAGAGACGCCTCAGTGACTATATTCAACCTGCCAGAAACAGATAAAGAAAAATACCTAGAATACACAGCCAAACAAATATGCCCACTAACAACATGAAAACAAGAGAAAGCAATTTAGCCGGACGGCTTCGGAAAGCGGTGTAAACGATTTACATTCTAATGAAAAAAGGGTTAAAGAACGCAGAGCTAGGCAAGTTGGCCTCGGATCACTCTTGGTTTGGGATAAAACTTCACCTTTACTCCAACCAACCAAGTACTTTGCTGGATTGTGACTTCATTGAGTGTCCCAGAGCAGACTAACACCTTTAATGTCCTTATGACTTGTGGCATTTCCCACGAACAAAATCTGATATACATGCTCAGCATTTCACGATGACTCTATGGACTCCCTAGAAGTTTAGAGTCGACGCATCCAATCTTCTCTCAGTATCTTGTTCTTTCTTTTCTGGAGGTCTTCTTTCCTGTTTTTCCACTCCACTGATATCCACATACTTCACACTTCTTAGAACCAGCTTGGACTACTATTTTCTTGCTTCCACATCGGGGACATCTCTCTTTTCGAACCATTCATTTCATCTGCCAGTCATATTTTGCGCGATAGCCGCAACAACACGCCACACTATAATATATTACACTACCTTTTAATTCAAGTGACTTTATTCCCGGTTGGTTTGGGGTAAAGTTTTATCCAAACCAAACCAACTTTGGCATTGACTCAGTGGGCCTTCAGCCAATCCTTGACAGCTGAAGTCACTTGTTTTCTTTTTGCGTGGTCATGCTTGGCAGTGGTCTTGAAGAACAAGGCATGATAGAAGAAATGGTCTGCGTCTGGGAAGGCTTGAATTAGCTTGTCTTTTGCTGCCAGACTTCCAAGGAGTTGCTTCGCCCCGTTGCGAATCTCAATGTCATCCTTTTCGCCCAGAATTATCAGAGTAGGTTTCTCTATCTGCGACGCATTTTGCAGTGCTTTATCGCTCAGAGTTTTCTTTACACCGCCTAACCAGCGCCAACTGCGCTTTGTTGTGAACAGTGGGTCTTGAAGCGGGATTTTGCCCTCTTCGCTCTCTTTGAAGTCATGAAACCACGTCTTGTAGGAATCGTAGATAGTACTAGGCGCAGAGAGGAGCATAGAGGGGATTTTAGTGCGATATGTTCGGGGCATGAATTCCACCCAGTAAGGTGCTGCAAGTATTGTTCCGTCAAGAGAATCTGGATGATTTGCAGAATACCAAAGAACGTACAGTACACCCAGACTCCAGCCAAACATATAGGCTCTGTTTTCATGGTGTCTCTTGCGTACGAAGTCTACTACTTCGTTCACGTCTTGTAGGTGCCTATTGAAGTCGCTGGTATCTCCTCTTGGCAAGTCTTTTTCCTTGGAGTTTCCAAAACCTCTAAGGTCCAAGGCATAAACTTTGATTCCATCTTCGGCCAAATCCTGTCCAATAAATCTGAAAACTTCAGAATGCCCCCAATGCCATGTATGCATATGACTGATTTCTTCATTTCTCCAACGGCTCTCCAATGCCTGTAGAATAGGTCAAAGCCGTCGGTCATCTTGAAATGCTCTTGAAACTCCAAAACATATCACTTTTTGCATATCTTAGTGCGACCACCATAAGAGCTTTCTCACATCTTGCGTGTGCCCATTTCCTGAACAAGTCAATTCAGTTTGGATAAAACTTTGCCCCAAACCAACCAACCATGAACTACAACAATTCAACAAGCCTCTACGAAGCCACAATACTAGGTCAACTGGCTGGAACAGTGGTGAAATTCAAAATAGTCGCATATGACCACGCAGGAAACAACGCAACAAAAGACGGAATGGAAACCTACTATATGTATCAAGTTGTCCCAGAATTTCCAACAAGCCTAATCTTGCCACTATTAATGGTTCTCATCACATCCATAATCATCTGCGTGAAGAAAAAGGCCCTGAACCATAAAAGTGGTGGATGAGACGGGGGAAAGAGTTATAGAGTCTATCTCTCGTAAAACGTTCTATATTCGTTTTCGTCATGGATTTATAAGTACCGAGGATAATGTTTTCATGGAGAGCGGTGAAGGATGAAGATTAAATTTCGCGCAATATTAATTGCATTCCTTATTCCACTTCTATCTAGTGCTAATGCTGGTTGGAGTTCTCTTAACTCTGGGTATGCTGTAACTACCGATTATCACGGTGTAGAAGCGCCCGCAGAAACATTGGTCACTGCGACTGCTGGCACAACTGATTCCAACATCTTGAACGTCACGTTTGTATGGAAGTTTCCTAACGAAACGGTTGCCTTCGAGGATATCGACGTTGCAGTTTGGAGTAACGGCACGAGGTATCCTGATGAAAACGGTAGCCTTGTCTTTTATGCTCAAAGTTCCTTCATGCCAAACGTAGAAGGCGAATGGGGTCTACAAGCATTCTTCAAAGGTCTTGGAGGACACCTACGCGGAAATGGAACCGACATAATTGCCATAAGAGCGACTTCTCCTGATGTTATCCCTGAAATTTCAATCATAGGAGCCGCAGGAACAATCATAGCAACGTCTCTAATCCTAGCGTTGCTCCGTGGCAAGAGGAAAAGGCAAAAGCTGTAAACCTAACCCCGTCCACATAACTCCTTTTCTAGAAAAAAGCACATAATGCTTATTTTCGGCAAATCGTTTCATAGATACAGATCATATTTTTCTTCTGTGACCCTCTTTCCCCAAATTTCGTGCGTTTTTTCCTCGGTTCTACAGAAGCCAAAGCACGTGTAAAGATGACCAGCTTCTACTAGTTCGCTTGTGGTCCAGAGGAATATGGTTTTGTACTTCCGCTCCTTGCAGAACTGAATCGAGTCCTTTAGGAGTTCTTTTCCAATACCAAGCCCTCGATAGTCAGGATGAACGAGGAACCAGCGAAGTTGAGCATCTACTTTTGAATGTCCGACAATGGCGATAGAACCAATAGCTTGACCGTTTGTCTCTGCCAGCCAAATTCGATCTTTGTCGGGGCTGAACGATTGAACAAATTCTGCAAGCCCACCCGCAACATACGCTTCGAATGTTTGGTCGTAGCGATATTCTTTTGCATACAAGATTCCATGAAGATAAGTGAGATACCCTATATCCCCTGGCTTAACATGGTGCCGTATCTTCCATTTAACTTTCATATGAACGCCCCTTACATTTATCACGGCGTTTCGTTAACTACCGTCAAAC
>Ga0315282_10016868_pt1 | contig 10623 bp, 11 predicted proteins | sample YL17G07_20_MG_FD_203693 | JGI IMG/M metagenome (GOLD analysis project Ga0315282, IMG submission 203693) | Sediment microbial communities from Yellowstone Lake, YNP, Wyoming, USA - YL17G07_20 | ecosystem: Environmental > Aquatic > Freshwater > Lake > Sediment | place: USA: Wyoming | collected... | reverse complement strand
AACCGGGGATCGGTGGCGCAAATTTGCATGGCCAGATCGTGGGCCAATTGCTGGAACTCTTCGTTTCGGGCCACGAAATCAGACTCGCAATTAACCTCCACCAGCACACCCATCTTTCCACCTGCATGGATGTAGGTTCCCACGATGCCTTCGGAGGTCACGCGGCCCGCCTTCTTGGCGGCGGTCGCTTGGCCGCGTTTTCTGAGCACCGTAAAAGCCCTCTCCGGGTCGCCCTGCGCCTCTTCCAAGGCCTTCTTGCACTCCAGCAAGGGAGCGCCACTGATTTCGCGCAGCTTCTTGACGAGCTCGGCGGGTACACTCATCCTTTTACATCCTCCGCACCGCAGAAATGTAGGCACAGCCAGCGGGCTCACTTAATTCATGTTCTCGGTTTGAATTCACCAGTACCAGGGTATGTCAGACGTCGGGGACGCTATCGCCATCCTCGCCCTTTCGAGGACGCCCCTTCGGCTCCAGGCCCTTGCGTCTGATCTTGGGGACACGCACCCGGCCGTCGGCGCTCTCCTCCGCCTCCAGCACAGCAGGAGAAAGGTCAATCCCTTCTTTACCCATAAAAAGCTCTTCACCGCCCGGGCCTTCCGCTGGCAACATTTCGCCGGCGGCAATCGCTGCGGCAAGGCGTTGCGCTTCCAACTCCTCCGCAGCCTTCTCTGCCGCGATCTTTTCTTCTTCCAGTTGTTTATCCAGGGCCGCCTGGCGTCCCTCCAAAATCGAGTCGGCGATCCGTGAGGTAAACAGCCGGATAGCCCGCAACGCGTCGTCGTTTCCGGCAATCACGTAATCGACCAGATCGGGATCACAGTTTGTATCCACGATGGCCACCACGGGGATCCCAAGCTTCCGCGCTTCCCGGACTGCGATCTCCTCCTTGTGGGAATCCACTACAAAAAGCGCGCCCGGAAGTTCCGGCATTTCCTTAATACCGGATAGGTTCTGTTCCAGATGGTGCCGTTCACGCTCCAACCGCTGAACTTCCTTCTTGGTCAGCAGCTCGTACCGCCCGTCCCGGCTCATTTCTTCAAGTTCTTTGAGGCGCTGAATCGATTTTTGGATGGTGGAATGATTGGTGAGCAAGCCGCCTAGCCAGCGGTGGTTCACGAAGTACATGCCGCAGCGAGCGGCTTCCTCGGCGATGGCCTCCTGCGCCTGGCGCTTGGTGCCCACAAACAACACGGTCTTGCCCTCGCGCGCAAGATCGGTAAGGAACTTGGCCGCCTCTTTGAACAGCTTCAACGTCTTCTGCAAGTCGATGATGTAGATCCCGTTGCGCTCCCCGTAGATATACTCCTTCATCTTGGGGTTCCAGCGGCGCGTCTGGTGGCCGAAGTGAACTCCCGCCTCCAGAAATTCCTTCATCGTAATATTCGCCAAAACTTTTCCTCCTTCTTCCTGTCATTCTGATCCGTCAGCTCACGGATCAGAATGACAGACTTCACTCCTCGCGCTGACCTCCGCTGTTGAGATCGGCGGCTCTATCGTATCCAGAACGCCAGCCGAGCCATGATAGCGGATAGCTGAAAGCTATCTCTTCGAGAATTGGAACCGCTTGCGCGCGCCCTTCTGCCCGTACTTCTTCCGTTCCTTGGCGCGTGGATCCCGAGTAAGGAAACCGCCCTGCCGCAAACGTGGGCGGAGTTCCGGATTGAAAATAATCAGCGCCCTCGCAATGCCCAGCTTGGTTGCCCCGGCCTGGCCGTGAACGCCCCCTCCCCGAGCATTGACGAAAACGTCGAATTTCCCCGCCAACTCGGTGCTGACCAACGGCTGCTGGATCTCGGCCCGCAGGGCCTCCGAGGGAAAGTAACTCGGGAAAGCACGCCGATTGATAACAAACTTGCCTTCGCCGGGCCTAAGAATAACTCTGGCTACTGAAGTTTTGCGACGTCCCGTCGCCATATATTGAGCAAGCTCTGCCACTGAAACTCCCGTTCGTGTTTGGATTCCGAAGACTTCCGACTACCGCGCAAGGGAAAGCGGTTCAGGGGATTGTGCGGTGTGCGGATGCGCGCTTCCTGCGTAGACTTTCAACCGCCGAGCCAACCGGGCGTGCAGCCGATTCTTGGGCAGCATGCCCAGAATCGCTTCCCGGATCAGGCCCTCCGGCTTCTTCTCAAAAAGCTCCCGTGCGGTAATCTCTTTCAACCCGCCCGGATATCCCGTAGTGTGCCGGTAGACCTTGTCGTCCAGCTTCTTGCCGGTAAGGCGAACCTTCTCGGCATTGATGATAATCAACCCGCTACGATGATCCTGGTGCGGCGTGTAGTCCGGGGAATCCTTCCCCATCAACACCCGAGCCGCACGGGCAGCTAACCGCCCCAGCACCCATCCCTCAGCATCAACCATGCGCCAGTGAATTCCTCCCCGGCGCGCTTTCGCAAAATAGGTTCCCACTCCACACTCCCTCGCACGCTGCGAACTACAAATTTCTTATTCTATCTACTCTAACGCTTTTTTTCAACATACTTTTTGCGTTCGCGCTCCACTTCCGCTCGTAACGCCCCAACACGTCGCACCACTTGCCAGCCTTTCACTGCGCCCAGGGCAGGCTCGAATCGGCGGGCTGGCGCAGACCCGCCTTTTGGGGTCCGCGATCTCCCGAAGGGACTCGTCCTAGTGGCCAGCTCAACCCAGCCGGTCCATACGGAGGAGCGAGGCGTCCTGCAAGAAGTAAAACCGCCAACTTGACCACGGCCAGCCGCCAGGCGAACTCACCAACCCGCGCTTCAGCGGGTTGTTGTGCATGTAATCCAATTTCTCCCGGGGCTTTTCTTCCGTGTAAACGTTGAAAGGATGAAAGCGGCGCTGCCAGAGGCGGAAGCGGGTAGCGCACACTCTCGCCTCCCAGAGAGTCAGCGGCTCTTCCCCGCAATTCCTCCGGGTGCAGGGCCAACGCGTCCGAATCCGCGCGGGACCCAATCAGACTTCCTGTCTATTGACAAGCCAAAGAATATAGCCTACTATAGTTAGCTGTAGCTGTCCAGCAGGCCGCGGGCGGCCGGGAAAACCATGCTGCGATGTTGCTGTCTCTGCCAACCCGCCTCCGAGAACACCCCAACCGGGACAAGAAGCCCGCAAATGGCCTTGCCGCGCCATGGACAAGAAACGTTCCTTTCCAGACGAAGCCAGAAAGAATTCTTCAAAAGGGAGGGAACGAAGCGGGAATGTTGCTGAAAACACAGCACTTCACTTTTCGGTTGGGGAGCGAAGCCGGAATGTATATGAAAAAACAGGTACTTAGTCGCTAGAAAGCGGGAATGTTGCTGAAAAGAAAGGAGGTTAGCCGCTCTGCCAACATGCCAGACGCCAGGATCGCTGATCGGTCATCGCCCATCTACAGCCAGCCAAACGAATTGCATCCTGCCAAGAGCATAGATATACTCGTTGCCGCAATCCGAATCAATGGACCAAATCAGAGGAGTGATCGTGACTAATGCAGGCCCATCCACCCGACCACGCGAGACTTCTGAAACTCCACCGGAGGTTCCTGACCTCAAGCGGCAGATCGAAGACCTGGGCCGGAAACTCCATTTCCTGATGGACGCGACGAAGGCCCTCGCCTCGACTCTGGACCTCGACGAGTTGCTGGGGCGCATCCTGGACGTGGCAAAAGCTCAGGCGGACGCTGAGCGCGGCACGCTTTTCCTGGTGGATGAAAAGACGGAAGAGATCTGGTCGCTGATCGCACACGGACTCGAGAAGCGGGAAATCCGTTTGCCGCTCGGCCGGGGCATTGCCGGCCATGTCGCCGAGAGCGGCGAAGTCCTCAACATCCCCGATGCTTACGCCGACCCGAGATTCAACCGCGACGTCGATGCGCAGACAGGCTACCGCACTCGGAACATTCTCTGCCTTCCGATCCGCAACAAAAAAGGAAAGATCATTGCCGCCCTCCAACTTCTCAACAAAAGGCGCGGAGACTTTGCCGCTGAGGACGTGGACTTCTTGCTGACGCTCTCGGAGCATATGGCGCTGGCCCTGGAGAACGCACAACTCCATCGCGCCCTACTCGAGAAGGAGCGCCTGGAACGCGAGATGGCGCTGGCCAGGGACATCCAGCGCAGCCTGCTTCCCGAGACGCCGCCGCGGCTGCCGGGCTTTGACATCGCCCTGATGAACGAGCCTTGCTATGCCGTGGGAGGCGACTATTACGATTTCCTGCAACTTGGCTCCGAAGCCCTGCTGGTAGTCGTCGCCGATGTGGAGGGTAAAGGACTCAGTTCGGCCATGATCATGTCTAACATCCAGGCGACTCTCCGCGCCTTGGTGCTGAACCTCCATTCCCTGGAGCATCTTGCAGAGTCCTTGAACCACATGATCCTGGTGGGAACGCGGGGCGGAAAATACCTCACCATGTTCCTGGGGCTCATCGACCTGCCGCGCAGAGTGATCGACTACATCAACTGCGGGCACGTTCCCCCAGTAATAGTCAGAGCCGAGGGGGAGGTCGTCAACCTCACGGAAGGCGGCATGGTCGTGGGCCTTTTCGACAATATCCGGTACAAAAGCGGGCAATTCAAGTTTCAGGCGGGGGATGTGCTGGTTTTATGTACTGATGGCATCACGGAGTCGATGGATCAAGCGCAGGAGGAGTACGGGATGGAACGCCTTGCGGGTTGTGTGCGAGGCGCCATCACCCATAGCGCGGCAGAGATCGTGAATGCCGTCAACGCCGACGTCGGCGCATACTCGCGAATGGGAACACACCTCGACGACAAGGTAATGATCGCGATAAAAGTAACCTGAACAGGCGCCAGGTTTCAGGCGCCAGGTGTCAGGCGAAGGAATTATAAGTGAATCGTGAATAGTAAATTGCGAACCGTCCAGGCAGAACTTACATTGTGCCCCAATTCACATCTCACTATTCACTATTTATAATTTCTTGGAGCTGATCTCCATGAAGATTATGTTGACCTGCTGGCCTGCGCCAAATTTCCGCGTGAGCCAGTCTTCAAGGTCTGCTTTCAATACCTGAAGGTCAACGCCGAAGCCCACCTCGATCAAGCCATCGGCTACGGGAAGACTCTCATCAAAAGCTGAGCGTCCCGTAAAGCTGCGCATGAAGAAGCTATCCAGCCAGGCAATAGGGCAAGCCGCCGGCCCATGTGGACCCGATAATTCCACTTGAATTTTGCGTGCGAACACGAGAGGTTGTCCGTCCACTATGCGCGCGTAAAGAAAGAAAACCAGCCCTGCTTCCGTTTCTTGCTAGGCCGCAGAGGTGGAGGCTGTGGGGGCAAGGGCAGGCCGTTGATTACAGCCTCAGGGTTCTTCTTCAACAGCCTCTCCGCCGTCTCCTCTCCCATTGAGTCAGCCAATTTGCAGTAGCACTCTGAAAGCACAGGGCGACGATATTTAACGCCGTGGGCGTCTGAGGCGATAAAATGAACGAGGTTTTCCCCCAGCCAGGTTTCGGCCAAGCGAAGGGCCGACGCGCCGAATCGGCCCATATAAGATTGAGCTGTAACCTGAGCCAGGCATCCATGCGTTACCCAGTGGTGCAGCAACCCTGACTTGCGCGCAAAGACTGGGTTGCGCTCCGGATGCGTGATGATCGGGGTCAGCCCAGCCACCTGGACTTCATAAAAAACGCGATCGAGCTGCTCGGGGACGAACTGGTCAGGGAATTCGACCAGTAGGTAGGAGGTTTGGTTGATAGTAAAGTCCCTCGGCGTCTCGACAAGCTTCTGGATGTTGTCGTAGGAGAGGTGAAAATCACATCCCAAGAGCAGCTTGGGCATTGCTCCTACGGCCGACTGAAGTTCTGCAAGCTTTTGGCGATTGACCTCGGGATTAAAAGTGTAAGCATAATTACAATGCGGTGTCGCAACCAGATGCGTAATACCATCTTCAGCCGCCATCTGGCACATGGCAACAGCATCCTCAAACGTCTCCGCGCCGTCATCGACTTGCCACAAAGGGTGACTATGTATATCAATCATCGGAACGTCTGAAGCCTCGCCAGCCCGTTCAAATCGGAACGCCCAGGGACAGGAAGCAGGACCAACCCTCCAGGCCTGATTCAAAGCAAGAGCCGATAAACACAATCACATCAATATGGAGTTTAGCATGGGTTTGTCGCAAGTCCGGAATTTCCGATATATGAATTTTGAATCCCAAATATAGAATATTGTATTGGTTTGCCCCAGCATCGGGAGTCGTATTCGAGCGCACTCCCTACGACTTACTGAAATCAAACCATTTAGCGTCAAGGCTAAAAGTTCTCATTCAAGAGGCATATTGGAAGGCGACGTGCTCGCACTGAAAAGCGAACGAAGACCGGGCTATCAAGAGTTGCGGATGAGAGTCCGGATAATAGACACAAGACCCGACGCTTTGAGGGGGGAGCGGACTTCCCCCTCTTTTCTTTTTCAACCCGCGCTCGCGTAATCGCTTGCCTCAGGCAAAACACTTTATCGGCATTCTGCTACTGACTGCGCGCAAACCACCCGAGAAGAAGAACCGTGACTGGATCTCCGACCTCGCCGGCCACTACCAATGTCCTGGAATGGAGTGCTTCGAGCCGGGGTTTCGGGCTCCTCCTTCCCTGCCATCGCGTGCTTGGGTCTACTCAGACGCCTTCCGCCCTCCCTGCCGCTTGACTTCCGACACGTCGCTGGCTACAGTGGCTTGAGTCTGACGTAGAGAGAGTTCGTCTAACGGTAAAGGCATACGATGCTCAGTACCTTGGTGGTGGGGTTTGTGAAACGCAAGGTGCTGGCGGTCCAGGACTTCACCTTTCTTGTGGTCAGTTCCCTGCGCCGCGCCTTCACCCCGCCGCGTTACATTATTGACACCCTGCTCCAGATGGATGTCATCGGGGTGGGCTCCTTGCCCATCGTCTTATTGACGGGCTTTTTCACGGGCGGCGTGCTGGCCTTGCAAACCTATAGGACTCTGAGCACCTTCGGCGAGGTCAGCGTTCTTGGACAGGTGGTGGCGCTCTCTGTCGTCCGAGAGTTGGGTCCCGTATTGACGGCCCTGATGGTCGCCGGGCGCATCAGTTCCGGGATTGCTTCCGAACTCGGATCCATGCTGGTCAGCGAGCAGATCGACGCCATGCGCGCCTTCGGCACCGACCCTATTCGTAAACTGGTCTTGCCACGCCTACTTGCCACGTTGTCGACATTGCCGGTCCTGACCATTCTCGCCGACTTCTGCGGCATGCTGGGAGGATTTTTTATAAGCTTCTACACCGTGCGGTTGACAAGCGAAGAATACTGGACCTCTGTCTATCAGACGCTCACTTTTCAAGACGTCACTCAGGGCCTGCTCAAACCCTTCTTTTTCGCCGTGGTGATTGCCATGGTCGGTTGCCACTACGGATTGAACACCACGGGGGGCACGGAAGGCGTGGGGCGCTCGACCACGCAGGCCATGGTGGCCGCCTCCGTCCTGATCCTTGTCCTTGACTTCTTTATCACCAAGTTCCTGATCGCCATCCGATTCTTCTGAAGGCTCTCCGGGCGATCATGCTAACATGAGGATTGCAGCCGTTAACCAGACCCGTCGCAGCCCCCGCCGGTGACTGGACCCGGGTTGGAGACGGCCAACATTGATTCCAAGCTATGGGCAAGCCGCCCGTCATCGAACTCCGCGAGGTCTCGCTGGCCTTTGACGAGAAGCAAGTTCTCTCCCAAATATCTTTCCGCGTGGACCAAGGCGAGACCCTGTTTCTCCTCGGCGTCACTGGGACAGGAAAATCCATGCTCCTCAAGCTAATCCTTGGCCTCATCAAGCCCGATTCAGGCCAAGTGCTCGTGCACGGACGGGACCTCACGCCCATGCCGGAGGAGGAACTCGATCAATTCCGCAGGCGAATGGGCATTGTTTTCCAGGAAGGAGCGCTCTTCGATTCGCTCTCTGTATATGAGAATGTTGCCTACCGCTTAAGAGAAGACGGGCTCATTCCGGAAGAAGAGACGGAGCGAAGAGTCCGGGAGGTGTTGCGCTTTGTGGAAATGGAGGAGGCCATAGATAAGATGCCCTCGGAGCTTTCCGGCGGCATGCGCCGGCGGGTTTCCATCGCCCGCGCCATCATCAGCGAGCCTGAGATCATGCTTTATGATTCCCCCACCGCGGGACTCGATCCGGTCACCAGCCACACCATTACTATGCAGATTGCAAAGCTGCGCGACGTGCAACATGTGACGTCGCTGGTCGTCACGCACCGCCTCCAGGATGCTTTTGTACTTGCTAACTACGTCTTTTTGGAGCGAAACCAAGCGCTTGCCCCCGTTCTCGACAGCAATCATGGAGGCCCTAGGCCCCTTACCCGTGTTCTGCTGTTGCGCGAAGGTGCGGTTTACTTCCTGGGAACTTCACAGGAATTGGCGGGCACCAAAGATCCCTATCTACTCAAGTATCTCGGCTGAGCGCGATTCCGCGGGCCGCTTGGTCTACAATAGGAATGATGATTTCCCTGGAAGGAGACAAACCATGCCTCAACGCCAACGAGTAACTTGGGCCCAACTTCGTGTAGGTACAATGGTAATCATCGGCCTGGCCATCTTGGCCACGGGGATATTCTTCATCAGCGGTCAGGTAGGATTCTTCAGCAGGCGATATACGTTGAAGACCTACCTCTCGGAGGCGGGGGGACTGCGCGAAGGCGCCCAAGTCCGCTTGGCCGGTGTCGCCGTGGGTAACGTACGGAAGGTACAGATCTCACCCTATCCCGGGCGGGCTCGCGCCGTCGAAATAGTGATGGGCGTGGCGCGCACCTACCAAAACGAGATCTGCGCCGACTCAGTTGCCAGCATCGAAACCGTCGGTCTGCTGGGCGAAAGCTACGTGGACATTACGCGCGGCAGTCGTGGCCAGGAGGTGATCCCCGATGGCGGTGTGCTGAAAAGCTCCGAGCAAGCGGATATCAAACAGGTCGTCCAGAACGCCGACGACGTCATCATCAACCTGCGCACATTGAGCGCTAAACTTAACGACATCACGGGCCAGATGCAGTCGGGGAAAGGGTCGGTGGGAAAGCTCATCTACGATCAAACCCTCTACAACCACCTGAGCAAGACCACCGACACCTTCGACCGCCTGGTTACCCGTATCGACCAGGGCACTGGAACACTCGGCAAACTCATGGTTGATGAAACCCTTTACAACAACACGGTCGCCACCGTGGACCGCCTGAATAAGATGCTCGACGATATGCAACACGGCCAGGGAACTCTTGCCCAATTTGTCTCTGATCCCTCCGTCTACAACAACCTCAACCATATGGTGGCCCAGGCCAACTCCCTCCTCGATGGCATCAATCAGGGCCAAGGCACGCTGGGCAAACTCGCTAAGGACCCTCGGCTCTATGAGCGCATGGACCAGACTCTTGCCCACCTCGACCAGGTTTCAAGCCGGATCGCCGATGGCCAAGGCACGCTGGGGAAGCTTTCCACCGACCCCACGCTCTACAATAATCTGAGCGAGAGTTCACAGTCGATGAAAGATTTCCTCACGGAATTCAAGAAGAGCCCCAAGAAATATCTAACCCTGAGACTGCACATCTTTTAGCAGGATGCTTCAGTTACCGACCACTGTCACTACCACCGTACGCTGCCGCCCGCGCACGTCGCATTCGAGATGAAAGATTTGTTGCCAGGTACCCAGCACGAGTTGACCATCAGCAATGGGCACCGTCAGCGATGGTCCGAGGAGGGTGGCCTGCAAATGCGAATGCCCGTTGCCATCATGCCATGCCTGTTCGTGGCCGTAGTCGCGGCTGGGCGGAATGAGCCTGTCCAGAACGGCGGGCAAGTCGTGTTGCAGCCCGGGCTCGAATTCAATCGTGCCCAGGGCGGCTGTACTCCCGACATTGAATACATTGACGGTCCCGGTCTGGATCGCCGAGGAATTTACCACCCTGGCAACCTGTCCCGTAAGGTCATGCATATCACCGTGACCTTTCGTGGTAATGGAAACCTGTTTTTGATAGGTCATAATCTGCCTTCCAATCCTTCCCTGGTCTCGCTGTATTTGCTCCCCAGCCCGCCAGGATAACTCACAAAGCCGAGTTCCTGGAATATGCAAAGACTGTCTGATCATTCCTCACACTTCCCGCGAGGCTCCCTGGCAATGGTACAATTCGGTGTCTCGCCAGGCATACTTTGACGAGGAGAAACATCTTCACCTACTGGATCGGAGGGAGGCCACAACCATGAGAGAGTTGACCCGACGGGATTTCCTAAATGCGCTGGGCGCGGGCGGGACCATGCTCGAGGTTTTTCCGCGCAGCATGAATCCAGCCCCGGCGCTCGCGGCAGTGAAACCAATTTCGGGAAGCTGGTTTGAATTTCAACACCACTCGACCGTTGAAGGGGTGGATTGGAATCCCGCCTGCGCCTCCTTCACCTGCCAGCAGTGGGATGCTAAGATCAGAGAGATCGCGGACGTGGGCATGGAATACCTGGTGCTCATGGCGACGGGGCTTTATTTCCGCTGCTTTTTCCCCACCACAATTTTCCCGCAGTGGAGATTGGCGTGTTCTGATCCTCTCGAGGTGGTTCTCGCGGCAGCGGACAAATACGGCGTCAAATTCTTTATCGGGGGAGGCTTCTATGGTGATTGGCAAAGCCCCAACATCATTTCCGACCCCCAAGCCGC
>Ga0315282_10016867_pt1 | contig 10623 bp, 8 predicted proteins | sample YL17G07_20_MG_FD_203693 | JGI IMG/M metagenome (GOLD analysis project Ga0315282, IMG submission 203693) | Sediment microbial communities from Yellowstone Lake, YNP, Wyoming, USA - YL17G07_20 | ecosystem: Environmental > Aquatic > Freshwater > Lake > Sediment | place: USA: Wyoming | collected... | reverse complement strand
TTTATTTATGGTTACGCCGCTTACGATTACATCTTCCATTCTTTTTGCCTCCTTAATAATCATGGTGCCGGGATTATCTGAAAAAGATGAGCGCACATGTATAGGAACATTGAATTTTTTGCCTACTTCAATAGAACGCGCCTGTATAACCTGAGCTCCTAATGAGGCCATCTCCAGCATCTCATCATATGTAATCTCTTTTATTTTTTTCGCTTTTGGCTCAATACGCGGATCAGCAGTATAAATCCCTTCTACATCCGTATAAATCTCGCATTCATCAGCCGCTAACTCTTTTGCCAAAGCCACGGCAGTTAAATCCGAACCACCCCTGCCTAAAGTAGTGATATCCTGATTTAAAGTGACGCCCTGGAATCCCGCTACAATTACAATTTTACCTTTTCTTAATTCCTCTTTGAGCTTATCGGCATTTATTTTTATAATTCTTGCCCGGGTATAGCTCGCATCAGTTATAATTCCTACTTGCGCGCCGGTAAAAGATATTGCTTCATAACCTAATTTATGTATCGCCATAGCTAGAAGAGCCACAGAAATCTGCTCTCCGGTAGATAAAAGCATATCCATTTCGCGCTCTGATGGCTCGGTATTAATTTTATACGCTAACTCAATCAATTCATCAGTTGTATCGCCCAATGCAGAAACTACAACTACTAAATTATAGCCCTTCTCTCTGTAACTGGCCACTCTTTGAGCTACATTTTGAATGCACTCTGCATTAGCCACAGAAGAACCGCCAAATTTCTGCACAATTAACCTTTTATGCATATCCCTAAACCTCCCCCACCGCGTAGGTGTGTAAGTGTGGTCAGCACTTCGTAGACCATAAATAGTGCCAATATAATCAAAGCCGCGGTCACCACAAAAAGTGTCAGCTCCCTATTTATAAAATATTTAATGATTTGGAATACTAAAGCAGCCAAACTAGTAATGAGCATAAAAAATGCTGGCAAAAGAGTAATCTTCGCAGGCTTATTTTTAGATAAAAGCCAACAACCCACAACGAATAATGCTAATGCTGCTACTAACTGATTAGAAGCACCGAATGCTGGCCAGATTTTATTCCATTTTCCACTGAATGCTAATGTTGCGCTTACGGCCACAATTAAAATAGTGGAAAGATAGCGGTTTTTAATTTTAAAAAGCTCCTCGGTTAAATAACGCGCTATTCTTGTAGCAGTATCTAGCGTAGTCAAAATAAAGGCATTTAATATCATAATAGCAATAAATGCGCCGTAATTACCTAAGACGCCCTTAGTAATCAAACCATATCCTTTGGCATATATTCCAATGGGAGTTAAGCTTTTTAATGCTCCGCTGAAATCATCCCCTGCCCTGAACAAAATACTAACTGCAATTATCGCCAATACTGCCACCAAACCCTCTGCAACCATGCCACCGTAACCAATTCTCTTGGCATAACGCTCATTAGCCAATTGTTTTGAGGAAGTGCCGCTGGCAATAAGCGCATGAAATCCGGAAACCGCGCCACAGGCAACCGTAACAAACAACATCGGCCAGAGAGCGCCTTCAGTTGCAGACCACTTATTAAAATAAGGCATTGAAATTCGGGGGCGGCTCAATAACAAACCTATATACCCCGCACCTACACCAAAAAATAATAAAAAACTAGAAAGATAGTCGCGCGGCTGCAAAAGTATGTTTACCGGTAAAACTGAGGCGAAATAACAATAAACAAACAGAATCAAAATCCAGAATTTTATGTTGCTGCTTATGGGTAATGCATTCCCCAGCATTATTACTCCTACCAAAGCTACAAGGCCAAAAATAGTAGCCAGCACACTGTTGACCCTGGCATGATACAGAAGATAACCTACTATCATGGCTACAGGTATCAGTCCCAAAGACGGCAAAACTATCCTGGGTTCTTTGACAAATGTGTCCGCGCAGAGATAGGCAAAAACCGCAATCACTAAAATTAAAGCCAACCAGACGAATAAAGAGAAGAGAATTTTTGCCCGGCGAGAAATAACATGCTCTGCAATATCTGCAACTGATGAGCCACCTTCCCTAACCGAAGTAATCAATGAACCAAAATCATGCACCCCGCCGATAAAAATTGTGCCTAACACTACCCACAATGTTGCAGGAAGCCATCCCCAGAACATTACAGCAATAACCGGCCCAATAATCGGCCCGGCGCCAGCAATTGAAGCAAAGTGGTGTCCGAACAAAACCAACCAGTTTTTTGCCGGAATATAATCCACACTATCGTATTTAGAATAGGCTGGAGTTGACCTTTTCGAATCTATCTGCCAGAGGCCTTCTAATTTTTTTGCATAAAACCTATAGCCGCAAATAAATAGTATTGTGGCAATTAAAACAATAAATAAAGAATTCATTTTATTCTTCAGTAGTCTTTATAAAAAAATCCAACAGCTCATAGCCCTTTTCAAAATAAAGGTCGGATTTCTCGGCTTCCTTTTCACTGTAATTTAGAAAACCTCTTTCTACAATTCCTTTTCCAAAAATGCCAAAAGGCACGATATCCGAAGTATGGGTTTTTACTGAAATAGGCGTGGCGTGGTCCGGTAAAACTAAAATTCTAAAGTTTTTCTTACGCTTAAATGCCTTTAAAATTGTGCCTACTACCAGTTGATCAAATCTCTCAATGGCAAGTATCTTCTCTCTTAAATTGCCGTTATGGCCTGCCTCATCCGGTGCTTCCACATGCACAAAAACAAAATCTTTATCCTCCAAAGACCGCAAAGCCGCCTTGGCCTTTCCTTGGTAATCAGTATCATAATATCCGGTTGCCCCTGGAACATTTATTACCCCAAGGCCCAATATTTTACCCAATCCTTTAATTAAGTCCACTGCGGATATTACGCTTCCCGTAAGGCCGTATTTCTCAGAAAATTTTGGCAAAGCAGGTTTTCTGCCCTGTCCCCACAACCAAATCATATTTGCGGGATTTTCTTTTAAATCGATTCTTACCTGATTAATTTCATGTTTTTCTAAAATCCTGCGTGAATCCTCTATTAATTTTATAAGAATATCTGCTCCTTCTCCTTTGGGCAAATTCTTTGAGATGCTCTGTCCGCTAATATCATGCGGAGGTTTGCACTGCGGTTCATGCAAATGCTCATCCGTTCCTCTTCTTACTAACATTAAATGCCGATAACTTACACCCGGGTAAAATTTTATGCGATTTGTTCCTAAGTTCTGGTCAATGAATTTTATCAATATAGCTGCTTCTTTGGAGCTGATATGGCCAGCGCTGTAATCTACAAGTGTGTCACTAGAGGCTGTTACTAAATTGCATCTAAAAGCCACATCATCGTCTTCTAATTCCATACCTAAATTTGCTGCCTCTAAGGGCCCCCTGCCTGTATAGTACTTCTCTGGGTCATAACCCAAAATAGAAATATTGGCTACATCTGAAGCCGGGCTCATCTTATCCGGAATGGTTTTTATGCGGCCAAGCCTGCCGTGTTTGGCAATAAAATCCATATTAGGAGTGCGGCCAACCTCTAAAGGAGTGCGCTCCCCAAGTTCCTTTATCGGATAATCCGCCATCCCATCACCGACTAAAACAATATATTTCATAGAGTTGTAGTCACAAGGTCACAATGTCACCACGTCACAAGTTTACCTACAACAGGTAACTTGGTGACTTTTTGACTTGGTGACTCTGCTATATTTAACTAGAATTTTACCTCTGGAACTGTTCTTGCTTTCTCTTCCGCTTTAAAATATTCTGCAGCTGGTTTATAACCAAACATTCCTGCTATGACATTTCCGGGAAACATTCTTACGGTTATATTGTAATCTCTTACTGCTTCATTATAACGCATTCTTTCAACAGCAATACGGTTTTCTGTGCCGGATAACTCATCCATCAAGGCCAAAAATGTCTGATTTGCCTTTAAATCCGGATAATTTTCCACCACTAAAAGCAACCTTGCCAATGCAGAGTCCATTGCTCCTGCTGCCGCTACTTTTTCATCTAATGTTTTTGCTGTTCCCCACTGCGAACGCGCGGCTGTAATATTCTCAAGTACAGTTTTTTCATGCGCCGCATACCCTTTAACCGTGTTTACTAAATTTGGGATTAAATCGGCTCTCCTTTGCAATTGGTTCTCCACCTGCGCCCATTTTGCCGCGATGGCTTCATGTTTCGAAACCAAAGTATTATAAATAGGTATGGCAATTGCCAAAATGACCAAAATCACCACGCAAATTACCACTAAAATCACCACCCCAGAGCCCATTACAAGTCCTTTCATCTGCCCCCTCCTTTTTTTAAAAACCTTCTTTTCCTTGGGAATAACTGCCAATCTCTAAAATCAATTCTAGCCTATCTTTCAAATTCCGTAAAACCTTTAATTTCACCTTATCCGTTGGCTTAACCCGCTTCAGCAAATTTTTATAATCAGAAAAACCTACGTGCTTATCCTGCGAACCCGGAACATAATAAATAAGGTCGCCTGCCTTAAAACCTGCTCTATCTGCCGGACTATTCTCTACTACCTCTAAAACAGAAAGCTGCACATCCTCGATATCGCGTTCATAGGGCTGGGAATATCCAAAATAAAATCCTGTCCAAGGATCCCCTTCTTTCCTTACGTATGGAAACTCATCAAGATAAGTTTTAACCTCTTCCAGAACGACTTTAAAATTTATTTTTTTACCATTTCTCATTACCGCTACATCCACAACATCCCCGGGCTTATACCTTTTCATCATCTCCCAATCCTGATATTCTTTAGTTATCTTCTCGCCATCAATGGAGATCAATATATCGTCGTCTTCAATCCCTGCTCTCTTTGTAGGGCTATCCCATTCGGGGGAAATTTTAAAACCGCCGCCTTGGTTATCCCACAACGGATAAGTCAATCCTAAAAATGCCTTCTGGCCGTTAAGAGGATAACAACGGTTCATTTTTATAAGATATTCCTTAAAGGCAAACATATAGGGATGCGCTGTGCTTAAAAAGTGCCAACTCGGCCCGCCAAAAATCAAAGAACGGCCCATGCTGTTAATATCGATTTGCCACCCTTTTTCGCTACGGATAAAAAAATACGGAGGTTGGCATATAAATTCATTGATGCTGGTATTAGCAGGAGCCATGAGCACGGCAAATTTATCCTTTACTTTTGCTATGTAGGTTTTGCCGCTGCTTGCTTCTGCTTCAGCGCGGCGCTGGCCAGAGCTGGTCCGCCAATGGCTAAAAAATTCTTTTGATGCATCGGAAAATAAATCTACGGTATAATCGTTCATATCTCTTGCATCAAACTCCATATAACGCTGGAAAGCCAAGGCCGGGGTAGGCTGCGCGCCAAAGTAATCCCGCAATTCGCGGGGCGTTTGTGGTAGGGGTTTCTTAAGGGCTGCGCCAAAATCAAATACAGTCTTTGCGCCTGCCCCGCCGGAATAATAATCAGAGCCCTGCATAGAACCGGCTTCCTTTATATCCACGCCTTTCTTCTGCATGCGGTAGGCCCTCTCCACAAAATTCTCAATCGTAGCCAGAAATCCCCTTTCCCAATCCGCCTGCTCTAAGAATTCTTTTAACATTTCCCGTTCTACCTGGCCGATATACGCATCTGTGTAAACTTTCTCTAAATCGTAGCCTGTCTCTATTTTTATCTGTTGCTCTTTCATCGCAATAAGAATAAGTATCCCTTTCTTGCCTTGCGTATCTTTACCAATCTGCCATTTAGAAAATAAATCTGCCGCGTATTCAGTGATTGCATTCCCTTCTAGTGAGGGTATAACCGCTATTACAAAATCAATATCTAGAGCCTTCTTTAAGCCCGCGCCTTCATCATTTACATCATCGACTATTTTCGCAGGCACAACGCCTGTAAAATCGAAACAGTATTTGTCTCCCTGCGGCCTCTTAGAAATAATGCCTATTTCTTTGGCAAAACAAAAAGGCGTAAAATCTATAAATAATAGCGTAAAAAGAAAAATAATAATTATTTTTTTATGCATTCCTGACCTTCTTAAAACCCTCCTCCTGCTCCGCCGCCACCGCCCCCTCCGCCTCCGAAACCTCCTCCGCCGCCGCCAAATCCTCCAAAGCCTCCGCCACCGATACCTCCCCAATAACTTCCGCCATAATTAGTTCCTCTTTGTAAACCTGATTTCCAGAATAATAATCTCAAAAATAGCAAAACAATGATGAGAATCAGTACCCATAAGTTAAATCCAAAAATCAGGATTAAAAAAATACTCCCCAAAAGAATAAATAACCAGTGCTGTAAAAGTATAAGAATTATACCAATTATAATAAGTTTAAACTCTCCATGAGATAAACTGCGAGGTCTGGGCGCTACCCTAATATTGCTTAATCCGTTAATTTTTACTCCGGAATTTTCGGCAATTACTTTAGCAATTGCTACTGTCCCGTAATAAAGTCCTTCACCGTATTTACCTTCCTTAAGATATGGCACCATATAGTTACGGCCGATTTCTCCACACAGGCCGTCGGGAAGAATCCCTTCTACACCATAGCCGGTCTCAATGCGCCAGCGCCTTTCTTTAATTGCCAGAAACACTAAGACGCCATTATCTTTTCCTTTTTTCCCGGGTTTCCAATTGTCAAAGAGCAGTCTTGCATATTCGATTTCGCCATAAGGCGAAATCGAATCTACGGTTACAACTGCAATTTCTGCAGAGGTTTTTTCTTCTAATTCGCTGATTAAAGAGTTAAGTTTATCTTTATATTCAGGGCTGATTACACCCGCAAAATCATTTACCCAACCCACTGGCTGGGGTAAATTCTCGGCATATACAAAGAACGGCAAGATTAAAGCGACAAACAAAAGGCAAATCTTACGCATGCAATTATAATTTATCTACTATATCAACTATCTTTTCTAATTCTCTTAGAAAAGCAATAAATAATTGTTCTGTATCTTTATTATTTAATTTTATCTGCTTGACTTTAGCCGCCAATATTTTTCCCCAGATACTCATATCGATTTGAAATTCCGAGACCAGCTCCTTTAAAATATCCTCTTTTTTATAGGCTGGCTTTTTACCTTTTAGACGCAAAACATTTCTTAATATGTGTAATATTGATGTAAATGACTTAAAAAATAAATTGCGCAAAGCAGTTTTATCTTTATTTATTCTCAAGTATAGCTGCCTTAAATTAATAAGCTTTGATTTTAGTTCCTGTTCACATTGAAATCTTAAATTCCTTATATCAATATTTATGCTCTTTAAAACATCTTTTCCGTATAAAACAAGATAGTTCTCCTGTATATCGAGAAATTCAATAGGAAATATATCAGTAGAGTTTACGATATAATCTTCATTAAGAAATAATGGATTAATCATATTAAATTTATTTATGACCCTTGCGGCTTTCTTTAAATTCTCTAAATCTGTGTTTTTTAATACCACGAGTAAATTTAAATTAGAATGCTTATCTACAAATTCTCCGCTTGCTGCGCTTCCGTAAAGGATTGCCGATATTAAATCTTGTTGGTAAATATCCTTTAATTTCTGAATGAAAACCTGAATATTGTTTTTAAGTCTGCTTGGTATTTTTAGTTCTTCCATATTTTCTCTCCAGTTATATTAACTAATTTTTCGACCATATCCTTTTTATTAAGTATGGGGCCATAAATTTTTTCTCGTTCAACAATATAGGCCAGGTACCGATTTTTATCGATGGTATTGGCAATTGCTAAATCTAGGCCAGCACGGCTTATGAGACTCCTGGTTTTGTCTATCAGTATTTTTTTTCTTACGCCCAGTTCAAATTTAAAGCCTACCAAAAATAAAGCAGGATCAATCTTTTTTATCAAATCTATAATTTTTGACGTAGGTATAAGATTAAGCCTCCATTTTTTAATACCTGATTTTATCTTCTGCCTGTAACAAATTTCTGGCTTATAATCAGAGACTGCTGCGGAGTAAATTACCGCATCATATTTTTTAGATTTTAATTCTTTTATCAGGTTATCCTTTAACTCCGCAAAAAACTTAAAGGGAATTAATTTTATTTTTTTGTTTAAACAACAGGATTCCACGGGCCCTAAAAGTAAAGTAACCTTTGCGCCAAGCCGTTGCAATCTTTCTGCCAATAGAATCCCAGTTTCGCCAGTTGCAATATTGCTGATTACCCGCACATTATCTATCGGAACCCAGGTAGGCCCGGCAGTAATAAGAATCTTTTTATTTTTTAACTTGTGACTTCTCTTAGTACCCAATTTCTTTCAGCACTGCCTTTAAATTTGCTTTCACTAACCTTGGCTCTTTTATACTCTTTATTGCCCTGTCCGGGTCTTTTAAGCCATGGCCGGTCAGAATACAAACAATCTTAGTTCGCAAGTTCGCAAGTTTGCAAGTTCGCAAATTAAAATATTTCTTTCTGGCCAATTTTAACAATCCGGCTACTGAAGCAGCGGAAGCAGGCTCAACGAAAACACCTTCTTTTGCCGCTAATAATTTGTAGGCTTCAATAATCTGTTTATCAGATACCATATCAATCAGGCCGCCGGATTCATCGCGCGCTTTTTCTGCCTGTTTCCAACTCGCAGGATTACCAATGCGTATGGCTGTAGCAATAGTCCGAGGATTTTTTATAGGATAACCTCTTACAATAGGCGCAGCGAGCTCTGCCTGAAAACCTAACATCAGAGGAAGCTTATTAATCTTGCCTTTTTCTTTGTATTCCTTGTATCCTTTCCAATAAGCAGTTATATTTCCTGCGTTACCTACAGGCATAACCTGAAAATCTGGCGCTTTGCCTAAAGTATCACAAATCTCAAAACTGGCTGTCTTCTGTCCTTCAATACGATAAGGATTCAAAGAATTCACTAAAGTTATGGGATATTTGTTCGTGATTTCCCTGGCCAAGTCCAAAGCTGCATCAAAATTTCCGTCCACTGCTAAAACTACTGCACCATGAATAAGTGCTTGGCTTAGTTTTCCTAAAGCGATTGCTCCGGCTGGAATCAAAACAATGCACTTAATTCCCGCCTTGGCGGCATATGCTGCTGCTGATGCAGAAGTATTACCGGTCGAGGCACACATCACTGCAGTTACTCTTTCCTCGCAGGCCTTAGAAATTGCCATAGTCATACCCCTATCTTTAAAAGAGCCCGTAGGATTCAGACCTTCGTATTTAAGATAAACCTCAAAATTTCTGCCCATTAATTTACTCAAATAATTAGCATAAATTAGAGGAGTATTGCCCTCTTTTAAAGTAATAATAGGGGTCTTATCTGTGACGGGTAAATACTGCTTGTATCTTTCAATCACTCCGTTGTAGTTCGTAAGTTCGTAAGCCCCTCGACTACGCTCGGGATGGTTCGAGGGATGGTGAGCTTGCCGAACCATTCGTAAGTTCTTATGTTCTGTCATAGTTCCTCTATCCTTATTGCCACTGGCTTCTCTCTAACTACATCCAAACGATTTATTAATGCTAATGCCTGGCGTAAATTCTTCTCTTTTGCCTCATGTATAATCATCACAATTGGCACTACTTGGGCTTTGTGTCTTTCCTTCTGGGTGACAGAGGCAATACTTATGCCAAACTTAGCCAATATGCCAGAGATCTTAGCTAACACACCGGGCCTGTCAACAGCCATAAAGCGAATATAGTATCGACTTTCAAACTCGTCAATCTTGCGCAATTTTCTTATAGATTTGTCTTCTACGATATTTAAGGTTGGCCTAAATAGGCCGGCCTTTATATCTTGAGTCAGGTCTACAATATCAGAAACCACTGCCGAAGCGGCTGACATCTGTCCCGCGCCCGGGCCATAAAAAAGAAGGCTACCTGCTAAATCGCTGGATACATATAGAGCATTAAACACGCCGCTAACTGAAGCTAAAAGATGCTGCTTTGGAACAAGGGTAGGATGAACCCTGACTTCCAATTCATCCGTCTCTTTTTTAGCAATAGCTAAGAGCTTAATCTCAAAACCCAACTCACTTGCATAATTAACATCGGCTAAAGATATTTGCGATATGCCTTCAATAAATACTTCTTCCAAATTAACCAATCTGCCGAAACAAAGATAGGCAAGCAATATCAACTTGTGCGCCGAATCTATGCCTTCGATATCTAAAGAAGGATCCCTTTCTGCAAAACCTTTTTGTTTTGCCTCAGCTAATGCATCCTTAAATGTACAGTTGGCTTGCGACATCCGGGATAATATAAAATTTGAAGTGCCATTTACAATACCAAAAATACTGTAAAATTTATTCGCTACTAACCCCTCACGCAGAGATTTTATAATCGGAATACCTGCCCCTACCGAAGCCTCAAAATAAATATTCTTTCCCCGGTCAGAGGCTAAAGCAAATAATTCCTTACCTTCTTGAGCCAGAAGCGCCTTGTTAGCAGTAACAATATTTTTGCCTTTTTTTAGCGCTTCAACGATATATTCTTTCGCAGGTTGTACTCCTCCCATTAACTCTACGACAATATCTATCTGTGGGTCATTGATAATCTGATAAGCATCTTTAGTAAGAAGGTGTTTATCTACGCTGATATCTCTTTTAGATGCAATATCCTTATCGCAGATTTTTTTGACGTTAATCTCAAGCCCTATCTTCTGTGCTAAAATGCTTCTCTTTTCGCGTAAAATCCTTACTACGCCTGAGCCTATATTACCA
>Ga0315282_10016866_pt1 | contig 10624 bp, 8 predicted proteins | sample YL17G07_20_MG_FD_203693 | JGI IMG/M metagenome (GOLD analysis project Ga0315282, IMG submission 203693) | Sediment microbial communities from Yellowstone Lake, YNP, Wyoming, USA - YL17G07_20 | ecosystem: Environmental > Aquatic > Freshwater > Lake > Sediment | place: USA: Wyoming | collected... | reverse complement strand
TGGCCGCCCGTGCGGAGACGATCATTTTGCTAAAAAGATAGAAAAGATACTGGGCAGGAGGTTAGCCGCACTTCCCAGAGGGAGGCCGCGAAAGCATAATTAATGGTCGCTGTCCCTATTTAGACTCATTTTAAAACAAGAATGATACATGGAGCCCGCTCTCATTGAAATTGGCATTCTCGCTTTATTGGTAGGAGGTATGACAAATGGCGCGCAAGAAATCTAAGCCAGCCCCACTATCTGATTGGAAGGGTTTTTACGAGAAACTCCAAAGTGAAACACCGAGAGCGGCAGTTATCATTGCCGCTGCCTTTATGGATGGATGGTTACGACAGCTAATCGCTAATTTCATGGTGGATGATACTAAGGCAATAGATGACTTGCTTGGGACTGAAGATAATTCAGACTGTCCGTTGTCAAGTTTCAGCGCGAGGATTAAGGCGGCTTATTGTTTGGGGCTTATCAGCAAGGACGAGCACGATGACTTGAACACAATAAGGAGAATAAGGAATCGGTTTGCCCATCGAATGCACGATTTATCATTTGACGACGAGGAAATCGTAAGTTGGTGCAACTCCCTTCAAATTCCCAAAAAAATTATCTCTGCGCTTACGGATTTCCCGAAGTCTCACGGCCCTATGTTTTTAGTAGGGGTTACCATGCTTACAAGCAGATTGGCATTGAGGGCATTAGAAACAAAAAGATATAAACGAACTGTACCCAAAGGATTTGAACTTGCTCAGGTTGTTAAAGTGTAGGCCGGGTAAAACTTGGCGCGGGTTAACCCTTCGTTCCTTTGAAAATCATCACATTTCATCTCGGACTATTTGTAACTCCTTGTAGGTGCACTAAGTACCTGACAAAAGTTTCTTACAGTATTTCTTTGATGAAGTAATCAATGATGCACTTGATATTGGATGACAGGATTTATAAATTAGGCAAGAGTATCTTTCTTTGATATTCAGGCAGATTGAGAAGGCATAATCGCATATTTTTTCATTTTATACCCGATCTGTCTTGATGTAATGCCGAGCATCCTCGCTGCCTTTGCTTGAACCCAGCCAGCCTCCTCAAGGGCATGAAGGATGCTTGATTTCTCTATGTCCTCGATCCCTGCCCTTAAAGATTCTTTTTGCAGGACCTCTTTGGAGGATAACAGTTTAAGGTTTACGGGAAGGTCAGAAGGTTCAATGGTCTTCCCATTGCACATCACAACTACCCTCTCTATCGTATTTTCAAGCTCTCTGACATTACCAGGCCAGCTGTAGTTCATCAATAACCTTAACGCCTTTGATGAAATTGATACGGCTTTCTGATTTTCATCATTGAAACGGTTGAGGAAATGCTCTGTTAAAGGAAGAATATCCTCTTTCCTCTCTCTGAGAGAAGGCATACATATCGGCACAACGTTAAGTCTGTAATATAAATCCTCTCTGAATTTACCTTTTAGGACGAGCTCTTCAAGGTTCCTGCTTGTTGCAGCAATAAGTCTGACATCAACTTTGATTGTCCTCTCTCCGCCTACGCGCTCAAACTCCCTTTCCTGAAGCACACGCAATATCTTTGGCTGAAGATTGATAGGTAGATCTCCAACTTCATCAAGGAGTATTGTCCCACCACTGGCAAGTTCGAATCTTCCTTTTCTTGCTGTTATGGCACCAGTGAAAGCTCCTTTCTCGTGCCCGAAAAGCTCTGATTCAAGTAATCCCTCAGGGATAGAAGCACAATTAAATCTCATGAAGGGCCCTTTTGCCCGGGGACTCATATAGTGAATAGCCTTTGCTATTAACTCTTTCCCTGTGCCACTTTCTCCGTATAAAAGAACGGTTGCCTTTGAATTGGCAACACGATGAACAGCATCAAATACCTCCTGCATCTTATCTGAAAAGCCGATAACATTCGGCAGACTGTATCTGCCTTTCAGTTCGAGTTTCAGGTTTTCTCGTTCCTGTTCCGATTCCCTGTAGTGTTTCCAGAGGATCACATACTGAGCAATGATGGATGCTATTATCTCTAATACCCTGATATCTTCATCAATGGTTATAGCCTTATCCTTGAAAATTCTATCAACGCTCAAAACACCTATTGCTTCTCCCTTAAATTTGATGGGAACACACAGGAAAGAAATGCCACTTCTTTTCATCCTTGAGCCTGTCTTATTCAGAAACAATGGCTCTTCTCCCACATCAGGGATAACCAGAGGGGAACCCTTTTCGAGGACCCTTCCTACAATACCTTCCCCTATCTTATATTTCCCTTTTTCTATCTGATCCTTCGTAAGGCCATGGGCAGCAACTATGCGAAGCTCTTTTGTGTGGTGGTCAAGAAGAAAAACAGACCCTCTTTCCATCTCCAGAAAATCTCCAAGAACATGCATAGTCCGAGAAAGATTCCCCTCGAGGTCAAAGGAAGAATTCAGAACCTTGCTCACCTCGAGAAGAGCTGCAAGTATCCTATTTTCTCTTATAAGTGACGGAGGCATTAAGTGTTTCTCACTTTCCTTTTTCTCAACTGTTATATCTGTTCAATCATTTCTCTAATCCGCCTCTACCCATTCCTCGTTTATGGCTAGGGTGCTCGCCGAAAGGACGGAGAGCTTCACGGCGCCGATGGTGCGATACACCTCCTCAGGTTTACGTTTCGTACCTTCTACGGTAAGCAGTTCCTCGATCGTGATGCCGAAGAGGCGCTCATTCTCCTTCAGATAGGGAAGTATTAATGCCCAGTCCCTTCCGGTGAAAGGAAGGATCTGTCCGCCATTCAACTGCTCCGGCACGATGCTATGATGGGGATCGCGAACGAATATCGCGCCACCTGATGCGAGGGAAAAGAGATTGGATCCTGGATAGGGTGTCTCCTGGGGAATGACACGTCCTTCTCTGTTAAAGGTCAGGCCGTTCAGGATGACAAACCCGCCTCCGTTGTACGGATTGCCTGCCATGAAAGACTCGGCAAGATAGTCGAGTGCCGTGCCATTAATCACGACCCTCGGTTTTCCTACGGCATTGATGAAGGGTCGGCCTGCCGCATTCCCGAGAACGTAGACCTCTCCTCCCTTTGCTCCGTACATGAAGGTCTGACCCACATCGCCAAACACTACGAGTTTCCCTGACTTCATGATCTGCCCGAGCTGGTCCTGAGCGTTCCCGTGGACATACATTTCGAGACCGTCCATCCCTGACCCCAGATAGTCTCCGGTAGACCCATAGGCATCCAAGCGCATACCTGTCGTATCTGGTCCCAGCCCGCAACCCAGGAAGCGCTGGCCACGATGTCCAAAACAAATGAAGCGCTTCCAGCCGAGTCTGTATGCCTCTGATATGTGACGGGCGTACGAATCATCGCCTTCCGGTGGAAACCCGCATGCATCCGCAATCAGCACCTGTTCTCCTTCCCCTGGTCTGCGAAGGGCATGGCGGTTTTCGAAATCGATCCTGCGGAAAGATGAAGCGACACCAACATCATTGATCATGGGAACGGCATTAAAGATGGAATTGAGGGTGTTAGTAACCATCTGGAGCACGGAGCGCCGTCTCTTGTTTCCCGTTGAATAGCGACGGTCGAGAAAAAATGTGAGAAGCCCGATCACCGGCCCTTTCAGGGTATCCTTCTCAGCAAGCTCAGCAAGGTGAAGGAGGAATGAAGAGAACCATGAATAGTCCCATTCAGCGATTTTACTCTTCAGGTCAGTGAAGAGATGCTCTATATTGTTTCCGTACAGGTCACTGACAATATCATCAATGCGGTACACATGGGGGTTTGGAATATGGGACAGCTCCTCGCGGAAATCAAAGGGTATGGAATCCGTGGGAACATCAACGAACCGTCCGAATTTGTCTGTGCAGGTGAGGGACATCTTTCCCAGTGAGGATTCCTTAATAGTGAAGATGAAAGCACCGCCGTCAGTGTAACTCCCGCCGCGGGCATTCCAGTAATGGTCAGCTATGGTGCCGAAGCGCGGGTCTTCCTTGGCGAGGCTTTCGAGAGTTGCGTCGATGGCCTGTTTTTCCGAGCAGATAAGGCCAATCTCCACTTCGCCTTTCTGCAGAGCAAAGACCTGTGGTCTGAGCATGGACGTATCGGTGATACCAATGAGCTGGTACTGTTTCTTTTGAACGTCGTTCCGGGCGATGATGAAGAACCAGGGACCATCTGGAGAGCCATGGATGTGGGCAGCCTGGATCTGACGGTAGATGCGCTGTTTTTCTTCTGACAAATGGTCAAAATCCATCTCTGCAGTCGGAGCGAGGGCTTCAATGATGTATTCGAGCGGATAGCCGTAAACTCTATTCAGGAGGTCAAAGACCTGGACAGAGACCTCCGTATCAGTGAGAAACAGGGGATAAACGTTCCTCTGCTTCAGGTATTCGGAGACAGAGTAATAGTTGGCGAAGTCCCCATTGTGTACAAGGGCCTCATCGAGACCGATAAAGGGATGGGCTCCTCCGGGATGCCACACGCGGCCCTTGGTGGGATAGCGCTGATGGGCTATCCATAGGTGGGCGTCGAAGTTCTCCAGTTTGTAATACTTAGCTACCTGTTCTGCATATCCCACGATCTTCAGGATCATCATGTTCCTGCCGTGGGAGAGAACAAAAGCCTTCTTCTCCCCTAATGCACTGTAAAGGGAGAGATTCAGCTTATAGGTATTCTGATAGATGAACTCCTTCTCCGCCTGGTCTGACGACAATATCTCAAGCCCGTGATCTTTCTGGAATTGGTTGAGAACTTCCTGCTTCACCCGAACAAAATAGCGCTTCACTGCAGGAGGCTTAACCACGAGCCCGGAGATATCCCGGTAATCATCAATAGTCTCGACGAATGCTTCATGGGCGACCCTGAAATGAGGCCGGATGAAGCGCGATTCCATATCATGCAGAACGGTCTCGTCGAGAAGCGCCACCTGGAGGAGAAAGTCATTGTCGAGGGTTTCCTGGTCTACACCCAGTTTGGCTGCGCTCAGGCCTACAGCCGCGAGGCCGCCGCCTTTACCGTTCCCCCTGTTGTGCATCTGCACAGACGGCTCGAATATGTGACGGCCACTCACGGGAATACTGCAGGCAAAACCGGTGACTCCGCAGCCGCCCTCTTCGGCTTCCGCGCCCGACTGTATGACCAGTCTTTCAGCTTCACGGAAATGGTACCGCGAAGTTATTATTGCGTCTGATATATGTTTTTGTCTCATAGCTCGAGCTCCCCCTCTATCTCTTCCTGTTTGATGTAATCGAGGTGAGCTATCACATCAAAGCGACCCACAAGCTCAGTAACGCTCCTCATGCCCAGCCGCTTGAGGATGGAGACGAGCTGGCGATGCCAGGTCAGATACATGTTGATGATCCGCTGTGTTCCCCAGTTGAGATCCATGAGGTTCGTCAGCTCCTCGTCCGTTGTGGCAATGCCCCGTGCGCAGCCGCGGCCCGATTCGCAGTGATGGCAGCGGATGCACTCGAGAGCCACGAGATCGGCCGTGCCGAGACAGACCCCGTCTGCGCCTAAAGCGATGGCCTTTGCCATGTCGTAGGCGGAACGTATACCGCCGCTCGCGATGATCGTGAGCTTATCCCTGATGCCCTCTTCACGGAGAAATTTGTGCACCTTGGGGATGGCGTATTCGATGGGCATGGCGATATTTTTTTTCGCGATGTCCGGTGCGGCACCGGTTCCTCCATAGCTTCCGTCGAGCTGAACAATGTGCGCACCTGCATAATAACTCCCTACGGCCACCATATCCACATCAGTCGGGGTCGAGACCTTGACCGACACGAGAGCCCGGAGATTCGTCTCCTTGATCCAGTCTACGTGCTTCCTATGGTCCTCCACGGAATAGACGCTGTGGAATGGAAAAGGCGAGAAGAGGGCACTCCCAGCCACCGCCTCCCGAATACGGGCTACGCTGGGCGTTACCTTGTCGCCGAGAAGATGCCCGCCGAGTCCGGGTTTTGCTCCCTGGGCATATTTAAACTCTACAATCCGTACCCTCTTGATTGTCTCTTCCCTTACGCCGAAGAGACCTGTCGCTACCTGCGTTATGATGTGATCATCGTATGGAATGAGCTCTTCCGGGTACCCGCCTTCACCGGTACAGCAAAAGGTCTTGAGGGCTGTGGCAGCCCTCACGCGGGAGAGCATGGTAACAATGCTGACAGAGCCGAACGACATACCTCCGAGATAGAAAGGAACAGGGATCACAACGCTGGGCCTCGAATCTCCCGAACGGTTCAACTCGATGGCTGTGGATATCTCTTCGTCCCTAATATCCAGCCCGTTCCCTTTCGGAAAAATGAACCTGAGCTTGTCGAATCCGCCGCCTGATTCACCTGTTTTATAGTTCAGTCCCTGATGTGGGATCTTTCCAGTTTCTGCCATATGCCAGGTGCTGGCGAGAAGCTCCGCAGGCCACCGCCTGTCTCCCAGGATTTCGAAGGACGGATTCAGATTCAACTTAATCGTCTTTTCAGGACATCTGTTCACGCAGTAAAAATCATTTGCGCTGCATGGAAAGCCGATACAGAATTGTTCGGCTGCAATCCTGGGTCGCTTCGAACCAGCCTTGTAGACGCCATAGGGACACAGCTTTGCGCAGAGTCCGCAATTGTTGCATGCCTTGTCTATCGTTATGCGATATTTACCGAGGGCATTCCGGAACCGACTTGGCACAGGTTTAACTTCCGGTAATTCATGTAATTTTGATTCAGTTGCCATCCTAATTACCCTCTTTTTACCCTCTTTTCCCCAAAACGGCGAAGACGTCTCTCTCAAGATCATGGTAAAACATGGCGCGTCCCATCTCGCCACGCATTCTCCTTACCTCCCGGATACCCATGGCCCCCAAAATCTCGAGGAGCTGATTGTGCCAGCTTGCCAAGAGATTTTTGATGCGGCCGGCTCCCCAAGCAGGGTCTACACTGTCAAGCTCAACTGGACAGGAAATGCCCTCTTTGCAGCGCCGGCATACCCTGCATTCCATGGCCACGAGGAGCGGTATGTTTATGGACAACAGGTCTGCGCCGCAGATGATCAGTTTTGCCACATGTTCAGCCATTGCTATCCCACCACCTGCGATGAGTGTGATCTGGTCCCGCATACCCCAGTCAACGAGTTTCAGATGGATCTCCTTTATCCGCTCTTTTATGAAGAAAGGTTTTTCGGCATTTTCCAGGCCGTACTCGTCGGCAAGGAGATGGATGGCTTCGGCACCATCTCTCGTGAGGCGCAGGACATGCTCGGATGAATCAGGACCGAGATCCATACGGATAAGCACCACGAGGCCGGGGTTCTTCTCCTTCAGCGTGTTCTGCAGAGCAATGACATTTTCCCCATAGGGGATCTCCACCATGCGCAGTTCACGGATGATTGAAGGATCGATATCAGATATGTTCCCGTCAGCGAAGAGAACTATGTGTGGGAGATATTTCTCCATAGCCGGATTGAATTCGCTTTGCCGGACTACGGCAAAGGTGTCTATTAACCGCGCACCTTCGAGAAAGGCCGGATTAATCCCCCTCCTCGGAGGTGACCACGGCAGGATGTCGAACACGATAGGCAACGGTATCTCTATGAGGGGAGGCGGTGAGACGGCAAGTGCCCCGGTCTGGTCGAATTCGAGGGCCATTACCTTTCGGCCTATGTCAACGGTCGTGCTTATGTATTCCCGGCCGTGGATGCCATCCCTTGTAGGACGAACGATTTCGGACATGTCAGTCCACATAGCATCAAATCCTGAACCGGAAAATGGCCCCCCGTAACCGGCGCCGGAGACAGGGATGCGGCCGGATTCGGCCTGGTACCAGAGCCCGGAAATGATCTCTGGTGTCCAGTAATGGTCTCCGAGTACTTTATATGCTGGATTGAGCCCTTTCTGAATAAGTCTATTCGGACAGCCCTGTACGCAACGGAAGCAGTCCTTACAGGCACTGTCGAGGGATTCGAGCATCTGTCGGGCATCGATACCTCGTTTTTCGTAAACGTTGTACACGCAATCCTTCTTCACGCAGCGGGCGCATTTGAGACACCCTTCCTCCCATGCGATGACTCCCGACCGGGTGATCGGCTGGAAACGGTTCGGCACCTGAGCGGCACGAATGTGGTATTTCAAGGGCATACCGTACTCCTCTCAAACTTGAGGTCTTGGGAAAAGGTTCGCCTCCTGCACGATCTGCGGAACGATCTCTTCCCATTCGATTGCCATTATATGAATCCCGTGAACGCCATCCATGTCCCGAAGGGCCTGGATCGTCTCGACAGCTATCCTGACCCCTTCCTGCCGCTGCTCCTTTGCCGGCACTGATTTCATCCTACTGATGATCTCTTCGGGAACATCCATACCAGCAACATGCTTCGCCATGTACTCAGCCATGCGGGCGGACTTGAGGGGCGTTATTCCACCCAGGATGTAGACCTTGTTATCCAACCCCTGATCCTTCGCGAGTCCTATCCATTTCTTGAAGCGGTTGAGGTTGAAAATGCACTGGGTCTGAATAAACTCTGCACCTGCATCTACTTTTTTGGCGAGACGGGCGACACGGTACTTGAACGGATCTGCAAAGGGATTTTCCACGGCTCCTATAAACAGGTGAGGCGGCTCGGTCAATGTCTCTCCTCCCATAATCTGAGATGTATCCCTCATCTGACGTACTGTTTGTACCAACTGAATAGAGTCTATGTCGAAAACTCCTTTTGCCTCTGGCTGGTTGCCGAAAGATTGGTGATCGCCCGTAAGACAAAGGATGTTGCGTATACCAAGGGCAGAAGCGCCCAAGACATCCGACTGGAGAGCAATACGGTTCCGATCTCGGGTGACTATCTGGAACACGGGGTCGAGCCCTTCTGCCTTGAGCAGGGCACAAGCGGCAAGACTGCAGAGACGGACTACAGCAGTTTGGTTGTCCGTAACATTTATGCTGTCAACATAACTACTGAGAACTTTTCCCTTGCTCTTCACGACCTCGGGGTCTGCCCCCTTCGGCGGACCGCACTCGGCGGTTACGGCAAAATCTCCTCTATCAAGAACCTTTTTAAGCTTGCTTTCGATATTCACGTCCTCTGATCCTTCCTGTAGATTTTCCTCGGTCCCTTCCCCTGCTGCTTCGACCAGTCTGCCGGAGGATGCACCTTCCTAAGGAGGTCGAGCCGGCCCATGTCATCGAGTCTGGCGATGATGAGTTGCCAGGCGCAGGGCACATCAGGATCGACCTCGCAGCATTCGGTTCTGGAACCACCGCACGGGCCGTTGAGCAGCCCTTTTGCGCAACGGGTGATGGGACAGACTGCAGCGAAGAATCCCAGTTTGCAGTCACCGCAGGCCCGGCAGTTTTCCACCCAGAGGCCCGCTTCTTTTGTCTCTCCGATGAATGTCGTATTGAGTGCGGGGACAATGTGGACCTTGGGGAAGACCTCTGCTACTGCTTGAACGCCTGCACCGCATCCTAGAGATAAGACGACGTCATACTCGTCGATTACGTCCGTCAACTGGTCAATGAATTCATAGACACACTGGCGATCCAGGGTCATCTCCTTAACTTCCAACTCCTTCCCGGATATTTTCGCATCCATACGAAGTGCGGAAGCGAGAAGCCCCACCTCTTTTTCGCCGCCTGACGCACACTCGGCCACACAGGATCCGCAGCCGACCACAAGCACCTTTCGGTAAGGTGCTATCATTTCCTTAATTTCTGTCAAAGGTTTTCTTTCCGCTGTAATCATGCTTTTGCTCCTTCGTTATAAATCGTTCCTCGCATTACGTCTAAGATACCCTCACTGGAGAGGGTCCGACCGACGCCTCCCGGGCAAGGAGCCCCCGTGCCATCTCATCGATAGTGACAGGGTTCCCTGCTGAGGTTATGATCAACTCCAGGCGCTCACGCTCAAGGCCTATCTCCTCGATCAATTCCTGGGTAAAGGCGATTCGCTTTTGAGCGCGCAGATTCCCTTCGCGATAACGGCATGTCCCTTCGGGACAGGTGACAAGATAGACCTTGTCAGCACCTGATTCCAGGGCACGCATGAGGTGAAGAGGATCAATACGTCCGCTGCAGGGCAGGGGAAAAAACCTGATCCGCTCACCCAGCTCCTTTTCAAGGGCACGCCTGTTGACGTCCTGATCCGGATCTAACTGCTGGCAAAAAAAGATTGTGAGATTGAGTCCAGCACTTTTCTGGTCCATAACAGTCCTTCGTATCCTCGCATTTTTTCAATATAGCAACAGCATGTCTGCACACATGCAGAACTGTTAAATTCTTCTACAGACTAAACAGCGCCTATACTTTTCAGACGGCATAGACGCTTCTATCGGCAACCGTTTGCCGTTCACCACTTCTCATACAACTATAAAAACATAGGTACGTATTTGTCAACTCATTGACATTCTTTGATATAAAAACAAAAGATGATCCTGGTTTTGCGGAGCTCAGAATTTCTGGATTCTTTGCAGGAGCAACATTAAGATTTTAAAGTTGACATTTATAGTCAGTGGCTAACAAAAAGGGCTTGGAAATACCAAGCCCTTTTTGTTTAACCCGAAAAATGCAGTTGCCCTCTCTTAGCATATAAAAGAAGTTCTCCTTTCGTATTAGAATCAATAGCTTAGAAAAAATAAACTCTAAACGAAAGGAGAACAAAAATATGC
>Ga0315282_10016865_pt1 | contig 10624 bp, 15 predicted proteins | sample YL17G07_20_MG_FD_203693 | JGI IMG/M metagenome (GOLD analysis project Ga0315282, IMG submission 203693) | Sediment microbial communities from Yellowstone Lake, YNP, Wyoming, USA - YL17G07_20 | ecosystem: Environmental > Aquatic > Freshwater > Lake > Sediment | place: USA: Wyoming | collected... | reverse complement strand
ATACCGATTATCTTTTTTACAAGTTTGCCTAAAGACTTAAAAAACAAAATAAAGTTTATAGAATATGACGTGTGGGATTTGTTAACCAATGAAAGAATTGAATGGAAAGGCAATGTTAGACAGCTTCAGGCAGTAGTACATAACATTGCTCGCGAGACTAAGAAAGAATTTTCAACTAACCCCAACAAAAACGAACTTGATGTTCGTATGGTGAGGAGAGTTTTAGAAAAAATGAAATTATTACAAAAGAAAGAGTCAGATGATGCTTCAACAACTTATAAATTAATGGTATTATCGCAGGCAGCATCTAGGAAAAAGAAAGGGAAAGGGGACGGTTCCATTTTTAACTTTACAAAAACAAAATGATTTCAGATATAGACATAAAGGCGTTAAAATACTACTTTGAAAGTCGCAAGGACATTGCCTTTGCTTTTTTTGGCTCACAGGCGAGGAGAAGTGGTAGACTGTAAAACATGACCATAGACAATAGACCGTAGACTTTAGACAAAAGACAATAAACTATAGACAAGAGACTATAGACAAAAGACTTAAGTAGAAAAAGAGAAATATTATTAACATACCTGACTGACAGGAGGTGAAATGTATGAAGGTAAGAATAGTAATAGAGCCGGACGAGGATGTTTACGTCGCATATTGCCCTGAATTGCCCGGTTGTGTGACATATGGAAAAACAGAGGAGGAGGCTCGAAAAAATATTATCGAAGCTATCGAATTATATTTAAAACCTTCAAAAGAAGAGCTATCGAAAGATGCAAAGGTTTTCGAGGTCGCTGTCTAATGGGACAGCGCCAGCCGCGTGTTACTGCGGATGAGATTATTAAGGTTTTAAAATCTCTTGGTTTTGAAAAAGTAGATCAATCCGGGAGCCACCAAAAATGGAAACACCCAATAACCGGGAGGCAGACGATAGTATCTTATCACTCCGGAGATATAATCAGGCCGAAAACTTTTAAGAAGATTCTTGAGGGTGCGGGATTAAGTATCGAGGATTTTATAATAATCAAGAAATCAGCAAAGAAATTATAAAAGATTATATAGAAATCAAAGAAAACAATCTTGAAGACATAAGATATGAAATTCGAGGGTAAATATCATGTTTAATCAACTTCTTTTAAATGGCATTATTGCAGGGTCAATCTATGCCCTAATAGCTTTAGGGTTTACGGTTATTTATAAAACCGTCCGTTTCTTTCATTTTGCCCATGGCGTAGTCTATACAGCAGGGGCTTATTGTGCCTATAGTTTTTCAATATCCTTAGGAATTAATCCTGTCCTCTCTTTTTTTTTGCCTCAATCCTGTCTGCCATCCTCGGCATAGCCATTGACCGAATTGTTTACTCACCTTTAAGAAAGAACAACGCACCTGGTCTTGTTTTTCTCATAGCCTCTTTCGGTGTATTCATCTTCATACAAAATCTTCTTCAGCTTCTCTATGGCGCGCAAATACTCACATTAAGAACAGGGCCGGTAAAAGAGGGTTATCAGTTGTCAGTTTTCGGTTATCAGTTAAATGCGGTGATAACGGATATACAAATACTGATATTAGTTGTCGGTGCTCTGTTGTCGGTCTCACTGTTTCTTATGATCAATAAAACAAAAATGGGCAAAGCTATCAGGGCGGTTGCAGATGATCCTATCGGGGCGAGTGTTTCAGGTATATACCCTGAAAGAGTTATTTTTTATGCCTTCGGAATTGGTTCTGCACTCGCAGGGATGGCAGGGGTTTTAATCTCTTTTGAGACGAACATCGAACCGACAATGGGATTAAATGCAATTCTTAAAGGAATCATTGCCTCAATAATCGGCGGCATCGGAAGCATTCCAGGTGCATTGCTTGGTGGATTATTCCTTGGCGTTGTTGAAAACCTCGGAATCTGGAAAATTCAGGCAGGGTGGAAAGATACGATAGCCTTCGGCATCTTGATAATCTTCCTCTTATTCCGACCACAAGGCATACTTGGAACTAAAACGGATAAGGAGAGACTATAGACAATGGACAATAGACTGTAGACTATAGACGAAAGACAATAGACTGTAGACAATGGACTATAGACAACAGACAATAGACTATAGACTAAAGACCGTAGACAATAGACAAAAGACAATGGACAATAGACAAAATACAATAGACGAAGGACAATAGACAAGAATAAAAGACGAAAGACAATAAGGAATGGGAAGAGACTATAAGAGGATTAGAGCATGGCAATTATCGGATGAATTGGCTTTCTCAATTTATAAGACAACCAAACATTTTCCAAAAGAAGAGATGTGGGGACTTACATCGCAAATGAGAAGATCAGCTATTTCAGTCCCTGCGAACATTGTTGAAGGTTCGGTAAGGAATCATAAGAAAGAATATGTGCAATTTCTCTATACAGCATTAGGGTCACTTGCGGAGTTGGGATACTATGTAGATTTTTCTTCTCGTATCGGTTATCTGAATGATACCGAGCTTAAAGACTTATCAGGTTTGCATGAACAAACATCTAAGACACTGCGTGCTTTGATCAATTATATTGAAAAGTCTAAAGTCCAAAGTCAAGGGTCTATGGTCTAATGCACGGTTTTAAGACATAATAGATTTAACAATTTAAGGAGGTTTGAGATGGATGTAAAGAGAGAATATAGGTTCACAGTTATTATTGAGCCCTGTGAAGAAGGAGGCTATTTTGCAATGTGTCCTGCATTCCCGGGTTGCCATGTTGAAGGTGAGACATATGAGGAAACTCTGAATGAAATGAGAGCAGCTATAGAGGCCTTTGTAGAGGATTATAAACAAGAAGAGGAGCTAATACCTGAGGACGATGTAACTATTACAACACTGAAAGTAGCTGTATGAGTCCTAAGTTCCCATCTGTCACTTCAGACGAAGTCATAAAGGTACTTACCAAGATATGGAATATTTTCTTCATATATTAATAATCTCAGGCATCTATATTATTCTAACACTCAGTCTTAATCTGATCGTTGGCTTTACTGGCCTTGCAGCGCTTGGTCATATAGCCTTTGCATGTGTTGGAGCATATACATCGAGCCTCCTTGCTTTAAATTATGGGATATCTCCATGGATAGGTCTCGTAATTGGAGCTTGTTTTGCTTCCCTACTCGGCATCATTATCGGATTTCCCTCAATAAGGCTTAAAGGGGATTACCTTGCCCTTGCTACCTTTGGGTTGGGAGTCATTGTCTATTCTGTATCAAAAAATTGGGTTGATTTAACAAGAGGGCCGATGGGTCTTCCGGGAATACCAAAATTTGCTGTTTTTGGCTTTGAGCTTCAACCTGTATGGACATATTTAATATTGGTTCTTATTTTTATTTTCATAACAGCTCTTGTAATTAATAGAATTGTAGACTCTCCATTCGGAAGAATCCTTAAAAGCATTAGAGAGGATGAGGTTGCAAGTCTTTCAATCGGGAAAAATACTAATCGCTATAAGCTTATCGTTTTTGTTATTGGAGCCTTCTTTGCAGGGATTGCAGGAAGCCTCTATGCTCATTATATTACTTTCATTGACCCCTCAAGTTTTACAATTATGGAATCCATTGCGGTTCTGTTGATGGTTGTTTTTGGCGGAATGGGGAGCATCAAAGGTTCTTTTGCCGGTGCCTTGATATTGGTGATATTCCCTGAGATGTTGAGGTTTTTAGGAATGCCGAGTTCGATAGCAGCCCCGCTCAGGCAGATGATATATGGGTTACTTTTAATTCTTCTAATGCTGAAAAGACCGCAGGGGATAATAGGAGAATACAGGTTCAAATAATGCGAAAAGAAGACTTTAGACAGTGGACAATAAGCTAATAAAAGACCTTAGACAATGGACTATAGACTATAGACCAAAGAAAGAGAAAGTCTAATGTCAATAGTCCAGAGTCTTTTGTCTATTCAAAATCTATCTAAAATCTTTGACGGGCTGAAGGCTGTTGATGACCTATCGTTCGGAATAGAAAAAGACACTACTACGGCCATTATAGGGCCTAATGGTTCAGGGAAAACAGTAACATTTAACCTTATTACAGGTTTTTACAGACCGACAGCAGGCAATATATATTTCAAAGGGAAAGACATTACTAACCTTGCTCCTCATAAAATCTTCAATCTTGGTATTGGCAGAACATTTCAGAACATCAGGTTATTCCCCCAGATGACTGTACTTGAAAATATATTGCTTGGTCTTAAATATAACAAGGGAGAAAGTTTGACTTCAGCTATTTTCAAAACACCATCTATGCTTAAAGAAGAAAGAGAAAACAGAGAGAAGGCAATGGAACTACTTAAAACAGTTGGTCTTGAGGAGAAAAGAGATGAACTTGCAGAGAACTTATCACACGGTCAAAGAAGACTTCTTGAAATAGCAAGGACTCTTGGCACCGATTCCGAGCTTTATCTTTTTGATGAGCCTACAGCAGGTATCTTTCCCAATACAATCCCAAAACTTCTTAACATTATTGAGAATCTTAAGTCTTCCGGCAAAACAATTCTTTTTATCGAGCATAATATGAAAGTCGTGATGGATATAACTGACAAGATTATTGTCCTTAACTATGGGAAGAAAATAGCGGAAGGTATACCCTCTGAAATACAACATAACGAAGCTGTACTGGATGCCTATATGGGCAAGAGGAAAAAAATTGCTTCTTGAGGCGAAGAATATAAGTGTTTTTTATGGAGCAGTCAAAGCTATCGAAGATGTGTCCTTTAACGTCAATTCAGGTGAAATCGTGGCTATGATAGGCCCAAACGGTGCAGGGAAATCCACTGCGTTGAAGGCTGTTTTTGGAATGGTTGATATTCATTCAGGTGATATATATTTTGAAAGTAAAAGCATTAAAGGGTTAAGACCGGACGAACATGTTTCAAAAGGTATCTCCCTTGTCCCTGAAGGCAGGAGGTTATTCCCTTCTATGACAGTTATTGAAAACCTCGGAATGGGTGCTTTCACAATAGACAATAGACCTTGGACTATAGACATGGAAACAAACAGAAAACGAAAGTCTAAAGTCCAGCATCTAATGTCTGAAGTCTTTGAGATGTTTCCTCCTCTATATGAAAAGCGGAGTTATAAGGCTGGGGTGTTGTCTTCAGGCGAACAGCAAATGCTTGCTTTGAGCAGAGCATTGATGCAAAAGCCAAAGCTTCTGCTTGCCGACGAGCCAACGCATGGACTATCGCCTACCTATGTGGATAAAATTTTTGATAAGTTTATCGAAATAAACAAGATGGGTATTAGTATCTTACTGGTTGAACAAAATGCCTGCATGGCCCTTGAAATAGCACACCGGGGATATGTTTTTGAAATAGGGAGAATATTTATGGAAGATAAAGGTAAAAATCTTCTTGAAAGCGCAGAAGTAAAGAAAGCATTTCTCGGAGGTTGAATTCTGTAAATCTTGATCTGAATATCGTGTCGATTGACAATACCTAATGGAAGTGCTATCCTTTACATGAAGCTTAATGGAGTATTTTGTTGTATTTTTAACCGCAAAATCTTCAGCTTTTGCGTTTTTTTATGGCATTACCTCCTTAGACTTCAAATACTTGAAAAGGAGGTATATCAATATGGCACAAGGAACCGTAAAGTGGTTCAATGAGTCAAAGGGTTTCGGCTTCATCACCCAGCAAGACGGTCCGGATGTTTTTGCTCATTACTCCGCGATTGAGTCCCAAGGGTTTAAGACCCTGACCGAAGGTGATGTGGTAAACTTTGATGTTGTTGAGGGCGATAAAGGCCCAAAGGCTTCAAACATCGTAAAGCTCTAAACTTCGAAACCAGGCCCTCGGAAATCAGGGTCTGGTTTTTCAATGCGCCACTAAATCTTCTACCTCATGAATTATTTTTATTCCGGTAAGAATCATTGAGGTTAAGAAGGATGTTGTAGTCTTGAGCTTCAACCACTCATTAGCGGGCAAAACTCTAGATTTTGAAGTAGAAATTATCGATATAAAACAGGGTGCATGACGCACTTACCAAGAAGGAGAAAAGAAAATGGCAAAAAAGATTTATGTAGGGAACCTTCCTTACGGGGCTGATGAAAATGCCCTGAAAGAGGTATTTGAAAAAATAGGAGAAATTCAGTCGGTAAAAATAATTACAGACATTGAAACAGGACGCTCAAAGGGGTTCGGTTTCATTGAGATGACCTCGGATGAAGATGCTGAGAAGGCAATTTCTACCCTTAACGGCACTACATTGATGGACAGAACTCTCGTAGTCAATGAGGCGAGGCCTCAGACCATGAGAGACAGAAGAGGCGGCTTTAAAAATCAGAAAGGATTTAATAAGAGAGGAAGTGGATTGGGTAGTTGGAGATAAGGGTAAACGGTAACGATCTCGAAAAGGCTTTAAAACTTTTCAAACGGAAACTTCAGAAGGACGGTCTTATGCAGGAGCTCAAAAAAAGGCGTTTCTATGAGAAACCCTCCGTCAAGATGAAAAGTAAGCAGAAATTAGCGAGAAAGAGAAAAGCTAAAAACATAAGGCGGAGGATCCAAGCCACTATTAGTCAGTGATTACAGCTTCCCATGTAAGAAATAAAGGAGATTTTTCATAAGTTTCAACAGTCTAAATAATTTAAGAATCGGAGATTTAACAGCCAAAGTTCCCATAATTCAGGGAGGGATGGGAGTTGGGATTTCTCTGTCCCGGCTGGCCTCAGCAGTTGCCAACGAAGGCGGTATCGGGGTTATTGCTACAGCAGGCATTGGAATGAACGAACCTGATTTTTCCACGAATTTCCTGGAAGCGAATATCAGAGCGTTAAGAAAAGAGATCAGAAAAGCCAGAGAATTATCAAAGGGAATCCTCGGTGTCAATATCATGGTGGCATTGTCCAACTTTGCCGATATGGTTAGAACTGGTATTGAGGAGGGGATAGACATTATTTTTTCAGGGGCCGGACTGCCCCTGAATCTCCCGCAATTTTTAAACGGTACTGTGAAAACGAAGCTGGTACCCATTGTTTCCTCTGCGAGGGCAGCCGGTATTATTGCGAAAAAATGGTCAGAAAAATACAACTACCTCCCTGATGCTATTGTTGTAGAGGGTCCTCGGGCAGGAGGGCATCTCGGTTTCAAAGAACAGATGATTGGCGACCCTGAATATTCATTAGAAAAACTTGTTCCGGAAGTGATTGAGGCAATAAAACCCTATGAAGAAAGATATAAAAAACCCATTCCTGTAATCGCCGCCGGAGGAATCTATACGGGAGAAGATATTTATAGATTTTTCCAGTTGGGAGCTTTGGCTGTGCAGATGGCGACGCGATTTGTTACCACTTATGAATGTGATGCGTCGGCAAAATTCAAGCAGACGTATGTGGATTCGAAGAAAGAAGATATTGTGATTATCAAAAGCCCTGTCGGGATGCCAGGGAGAGCAATCAAGAATGCATTTCTTGATGATGTCAGTCAGGGGAAAAGGAAACCGTTTAAATGCCCTTATCACTGCATCATAACGTGCGATTATAAAAACAGTCCCTATTGCATTGCATCCGCCCTTATAAATGCAAAGAAAGGTAATTTGTCACACGGCTTTGCGTTTGCCGGTGAGAATGCATACAGGGCAAAAGGAATTATTTCAGTAAAAGAATTGATAGAAATTTTAACAGAGGAATATAAAGATGCATCACGTTGACTGAGCAGATAGTTAAAATGAAACAAAGGTGGAGGGTTAAATCCTGTTTGGTAGGTGTCTATTCAATGACTTTTTTACTGCCTTAAGCTACATACATGGAAGTTTGATGTGTTCCTGGGTCTATATGCCCAAAAAGATTTTGAATGGTAAGGGTGGTGGTCATCTCTCGATATTATCGCTTCTCTCTATTACCATTTCTGCCATCTCTTTATCACTTTCTCTAACTAAAACCTTAATCTCACCCATCTTACCTATATTTACAGGATAGGGAGTTACTTTTGATGACCTCAAAACTACAGGGATTCCGCCACTTTCCAGAAGGTCTTTTATAATCTCTGCCTCAATGTTGTCATAAGTAACAAAAACTTCTACCCAGTTTTCTCCCATTTCCTTTTTGCCGTTATTTTTTGAGAAAAGTTTATCTTTCAACAAATTTCGCAAGTCTCTTTGTTGTAACTGAAACTGTTTGTTTTATAATAGCTATAGAAATCCTCAGACGTAAGCTATAACTACACTTATTGTCATCTATAAAAACCCTTGTCATCCTTCAAGAGGCAAAACAGGCCTCCTCCTTTTGCAACCTTTCCCATTCCCTGTCTATATTTTCCTGAAGCTTTTTTATTACCCATTCATTTTCAGGTTTGAAGAGATGTTTGAATCTTCCTTGTGTTTTAAGAAAATCTACAATAGACTTTTTCTCCTTTGGCTTAAAGGTTATTTTAGTGACTCCATTTTCAACTTCATACAGCGGCCAGTAGCATGTCTCAACTGCAAGTCTGCTCAACATTATTGAATCATCAGTCCTCGATCTCCATCCCCTGTTACATGGTGAGATAATATTCATAAACTTCGGTCCCGGTATATCAAGTGCCTTTCGTACCTTCTTTATCAGGTCCATCCAGTGACTTGGAGATGCCTGAGCTGCATATGGTATATTGTGTGCAGCTAAAATCTTTGTCAGGTCCTTTTTCTGCTCAGTTTTACCAGGGACAATACTTCCCGCAGGCCGTGTCGTAGTATCAGCACCAAAAGGTGTAGCACTTGAACGCTGGATACCTGTATTCATATATGCTCCGTTGTCATAACAGATATAAAGCATATCATGCCCACGTTCCATTGCACCTGAAAGGCTTTGAAGTCCTATATCGTAAGTTCCTCCGTCACCGCCGAAGGCAATAAACTTGATTTCCTTGTCTATCTTTCCCTGCTTTTTTAAAGACCTGTACATCGTCTCAACACCAGAGATGGTGGCAGCAGCATTCTCAAAGGCATTATGTATCCATGGGATCTTCCATGCTGTGTAGTCAGATATACAAGTCGAAACCTCAAGACACCCTGTTGCATTTGATGCTATGATGGGGTAGTCGGATGCAAGGAGAACCATCTTCACGACTGTTGGAGCGCCACATCCAGCACACATCCTGTGCCCGGATGATATCAAAACTTCTTTCTTTGAAAGTTCTTTTAACGTAAGTGCTTTTGCCATGTTATTCCCTCACTCCTATATATTCCTTATAACTCTTGACTGTCCCTGTCTTTGCTATCTCAACAAGCTCATTGAGAACAAGCTCTGCATGCTCTGGAAGATAATCCCTTCCGCCGAGTCCGTATATCTTATTTATGAGTATAGGCTTGTCTTTGTATGCATACAGACTTGTTGATATATCTAAAAATACCGGCCCATATGAACCTCCAAAGGCATCTGCCCTGTCAAGTACACAGACAGCTTTCAAATGTTTTAGTGCCTCGCCTGTCTCATTGTATGGGAAAGGCCGGTACAATCTCGGTTTTAAGAGACCTGCCTTTATTCCCCTGTTTCTGAATTCATCAACCACATCCTTTGATGTGCCTGCTGCAGAGTTGAGAATGACAAGCCCTATTTCTGCATCGTCAAGCCTGTAAGTTTCAAATAAACCATATCTTCTGCCTGAGATCTTTTCAAAATCTTTGGCAACATCCAAAACCATCTTAGAAACCTTTGATTCAACCTCATCCTGTGCCTTTCTGAACTCCATATAATAGTCAGGAAGTATTAAAGGACCATAGCTGACTGGATGTTCTATATCAAGGAGCGGATTTAACTGTTTAAACTCACCAACGAAACTTTTAACCTCATCATCCTCCAGATATTCTATCCTCTCTATTGAATGGCTTATGATAAACCCGTCCAGACAGACCATCACAGGAAGTCTTATATCCATATGCTCTGCTATACGGAATGCCTGTATGGTATTATCATATGCTTCCTGTGCATTCTCAGACCATAGCTGTATCCAGCCAGAGTCCCTGGCTCCCATGGCATCAGAATGGTCACCATGAATATTTAATGGTGCTGAAAGCGCCCTATTTACTACAGGCATAACTATTGGAAGCCTTGTCCCCGAGGCAATAAATAAAATCTCCCACATAAGGGCAAGTCCCTGCGATGAAGTTGCAGTCACAACTCTTCCACCCGCGGCAGATGCACCGACACAACAACTCATTGCACTGTGCTCACTTTCAACAAGAATAAGTTCTGTCTTTACCTTGCCGTCCGATACAAAACCTGCGAATCTCTGCATCATGTCTGTTTGAGGGGTTATGGGATATACTGCACAGACATCAGGATCCACCTGACGCAAGACATTGGCGACTGCTTCATTCCCTGTTACAGCAACAACCTTTGCCATTATTTCCCCTCCTCTACCATGATAATCGCCTTGTTGCCCTTCTTTCCGGGACACTCAAGAGCACATACTCCGCAGCCCTTGCAATACTCATAATCAAATTCAGCCCTCTTACCATCTTTTACCTTTACAGCCATATCAGGACAATACAGCCAGCAGCGAAGACATTGTATACAATTTTCTTTTATCCAATTCGGTTTAAAAGACCTCCAAGAACCTGTTTTAAATTTTACTGCATTACCTGCTTCAGTTATTACAGCCCCTGGTGTAACTTCTTTCCATCCTTTGAGTTTCATCCTT
>Ga0315282_10016863_pt1 | contig 10625 bp, 8 predicted proteins | sample YL17G07_20_MG_FD_203693 | JGI IMG/M metagenome (GOLD analysis project Ga0315282, IMG submission 203693) | Sediment microbial communities from Yellowstone Lake, YNP, Wyoming, USA - YL17G07_20 | ecosystem: Environmental > Aquatic > Freshwater > Lake > Sediment | place: USA: Wyoming | collected... | reverse complement strand
TACTTCATCGTGGCCTGGCGGGCTCTGCACCTAACGCACGTGGCTCGGCACCGGCCCGAGGCCCCCGTGGACAGCGTTGTCTCGGAGGATGAGCGGGAGGTCCTCGAAGCCTACGTAGGGCACCCGATCACCTCAGTGGGCGATGCGCTGTTGGCCATCACGGTTCTCGGCCGATACACTCTCCACTAGAACGGACCTCCCGCAGGCCCCAAGCCGCTAATGGACGGCTCGACCCAACTCGACGCCATGGCGCGTGCCTGGCGGCTCGCCCGCGGCCGATTCGCCACGCCCGCTGGACGTGATAGCAGACGAGCCCGGCGGGAGGGGCCTCAGCTCGACGACTTCGGCAGGAACGGGATGATGCGAGAGGCGAGGTTCTGGATCGGCATGCTCTGGAGCCAGACCTTCCCGGGGCCGGACATGTAAGCCAGGAAGAGGCCTTCGCCGCCGAACACCACGTTCTTGAACCCCTTCATCATCTGAATGTCGAAGCTCACTGTTGGCTCAAACATGGCGACATGGCCTGTGTCGACCTTGAGCGCCTGGCCGGCCTGGAGTTCGTACTCGGTTATCTCACCTGACAGCTCGGTGAAGACCGTGCCGGGCCCGGTGAGCTTCTGGAGGATGAAGCCCTCGCCGCCGAACAGCCCGGCGCCGAGCTGCTTGCGGAAGTGCATCGCCAGCGTGACCGTGCGCTCGGCGCAGAGGAATGCGTCCTTCTGGGCGATCACCGACTCACCGTCCTGGAGGGTACGTGGGACGATGTGGCCGGGGAACGTGTTCGCGAAGGCGATGATCCCCTGCGGCGCGTTGCAGGTGAAGGTCGTCATGAACATGGAGTCGCCGGAGAGGGCGCGCTTGAGCCCCCCGAAGAGCCCGCCCTCCATGTTCGTGGCCATGTCGAAGTGGTCGGACATCCAGCACATGCCGCCCGACTGGGTGTAGACCTGCTCGCCCGCGGTGAGCTGCAGCGTGACGACCTGCATCGTGGTGCCTTGGATCGAGTACTCCACCGTAAGCCTCCCCTGTGCCCTGCCGTCGCCCCAACCTGACTTCGCCGCGCCGGTCCACAAGCCCTCGGAGGGGCGAGGTGGAGGGGCCGCATGGAAGGGGCCCCCCTGAGCCTGACGAAGGGGGGAAGGCGTCCATCCGGCCCGCGTTGCGAAAGTGGTGGGCCGGATGGGGCCCCTGCCCCATGCGGCCCCTCCGACGGCCCCTCCAACGGCCCCTCCGAGGGCACGGCTGACATGTTCGCCGAGCCCCTCGTGGACGGCTGGACTGAGGACGGTCTGCTTGCCGAGGTGACCCTCGCCGAGGGCTTCGACCTGGCCGCAAGCGTCGAGCATCTGAGGGATGTGACGAGCAACAAGGTGTACCGGGTGACCGACCCGTGGAAGGAGCAGAAGTGCCTGATCTGTCTTGACGCGAATCTGTCGCCGGACACGGCGAGGGCGCTGAGCCTGACTCGCGACGACCTGTTCATCTGCCGGGACTCCGCCCTCGACGACACTCTGGCGGCGAACCTGGCGCTTCAGTGCAACCTGAAGGTGATCTGAGGTGGAGCATGGGCTCGTCCCCAGTTGGGGCCGCATGGAAGGGGCCCGCGAAGCGGGAAGGGGTCCATCCGGCCCGTTCGGTTCCGCCGGCGGGCCGCATGGGGCCCCCGCCCCATGCGGCCCCTCCACGAGCCCATCCGAGCGATCACGTAAGCATCCGGCTCGGCTTCACGCGGAGCTGGTCGCAGCGCCCTGTCGCGTGGTCTTCGTCACGATCTGCATGAAGCGCGACCGGCCATCCCCAGCCTCGCTCCTAACGCACGCGGCCACTCTGGTGGACGTGATGACGCGGCTCGCCCAGGAACATGGGCTAAGGGTCAGCGCGTGGTGCGTCATGCCGGACCATGTGCACGTGGTGGTCTCCACGTCCGAAGCCGGCGGGGACGTAGAGGGATGGGCCCGGTACACGAAGCGCGAGGTCCAACGCCTTCTCGGCGCACACGGGCTCTGGGAGCGCAGCTACTGGGATCGCGATCTGCGGCAGGATGAGGACGTCGCGACGGCGGTCGAGTACGTCCTGGCGAATCCGACACGAAAGGGGCTCTGCGAGGACTGGGCAATGTGGCCTCACCTGTGGTCTGAGTGGCACGAGGACGTTCTTGAGGGCCGGATGGGGCCCCTACCCCATGCGGCCCCTCCGGGGGATCCGCGATGATGGAGTTCCGCTTCGACGCCGACCAGGCGTTCCAACTCGCGGCTATCAACGCAGTGTGCGACCTCTTCGAAGGTCAGGGCCACGTCGCCCCCGATCTCGGCGATACGGGCGGCTTCGTAGCGGTCCCGAACAGGCTGGAGCTGCCAGACGAGACCATCCTGGCCAACCTCCGTGCGGTGCAGGAGCGGAACGGGCTCAAGCCGGACCCTGAGCTGCGCATACTCAGTGGGCCGGATGGGGCCCCAGCCCCATGCGGCCCCTCCGACTCCCCCACCCCAGGCGGCCCATCCGACCAGGCCACATTCGTGAACTTCTCCGTCGAGATGGAGACGGGTACGGGCAAGACGTACGTCTACATCCGCACGGCGTTCGAACTCTTCCGCCGCTACGGCTTCCGCAAGTTCATCGTGGTTGTGCCGTCGGTCGCCATCCGGGAGGGCGTGCTCAAGACCTTCGAGGTCACGCGCAAGCACCTCGCCAGGCTCTATGGCAACACGCCGTATCACTTCTGCTCATACGACTCGGGGAGCCTCAGCCAGGTGAGGCAGTTCGCGCTGTCTGACAGCCTGGAGTTCATGGTGATGACGCTCGCCGCGTTCAACAAGGCGAGCAACATCATCCGGAACTCGACGGACAAGCTCCAAGGCGAGAAGCCGATCGACCTCGTGCGGGCGACGTGCCCCGTTCTTATCCTCGACGAGCCGCAGAACATGGAGAGCGAAACGTCGGTCGCGGCCCTCGCCATGCTCCACCCGCTCTTCGCCTTGCGCTACAGCGCCACACACCGTAACCCGTACAGTCTCGTCTACCGGCTCACGCCCTACGATGCGTACACGGAAGGTCTTGTGAAGCGCATCGAGGTGGCCGGCGTGACGGAGGAGGACTTCAACCGCTCGTCCATCCGTGTGGAGAGTATCAACACCAAGAAGCAGACTGTCACGGCGAAGCTGCGCATCCAGGTCGTCGGCAAGGGTGGCGTTGTCTCAGAGCGGACGGTGACCGTGAGGCGGGGCGATCGTCTCCAGGACAAGTCCGGAGGGTTGCCCGTGTACACCGGGTGGGATGTTGAGGAGATAAGCGTCCACAGGGCCCAGGTTGGGTTCACCAACGGGCGAAGCCTTGCCATCGGCGAGGACATCGGAGGTGACCGAGAGGCCATCTTCAGGGAGCAGATCCTGTACACGGTGAGGGAGCACGCGGCGAAGCAACGGCGTCTGCTCGACGACGGCATCAAGGTCATAGGCCTCTTCTTCATCGATCGCGTGGACAACTACCGGGGAGACTCGCCGGTAGTCCGGCGCCTGTTTGACGAGGCGTTCCGGCAGGTGCGGGACTCGCTGCCCATGTGGCGCGGGCGAGAGCCCGACGAGGTACAGGCGGCGTACTTCGCTCAGCAGAGAAGGAAGGGCGGCGAAGTTGAGCTCCGCGACAGCAAGACCGGTGACTCGAAGCAAGACGAGGACGCCTACAACCTCATCATGCGCGACAAGGAAAAGCTCCTATCGCTCGACGACCCGCACTGCTTCATCTTCTCGCACTCCGCCCTGAAGGAGGGCTGGGACAACCCCAACGTCTGCCAGATCTGCACGCTTCGTGAGGTCGGCTCGGAGGTCGAGAAGAGGCAGCAGATCGGGCGGGGTGTCCGTTTGCTCGTCGATCAGGAAGGCAACAGGGTCACCGACACGACGCGCAACATCCTCACCGTGGTCGCGAGCGAGACGTACGAGACCTATGTGCAGGCGCTACAGCAGGAAGTAGAGCGCGAGTTCGGGAGGCCCGACGCGGCCCCGCAGCCCGAGAACAGCCGGGCAAGGGTCACGGTGCGACCACGCAAGGAGTTCCAGCTCAGGCCTGAGTTCAGGGAGCTGTGGGAGCGCATAAGCCAGAAGACGCGGTACTCGGTCATAGTCGATACGCAACGCCTCATCAAGGACGTGCTGCGGTATCTGGACGAACAGAAGATTGACCCGCCCAGGCTCCGGATCCGCAAGACCGATGTGGATGTTGGAGGCAAGGGCTTTGTGGCGCTGGGCACAACTCAGGATATGAGAGCAGACGCAAGGGTCACACGGCATGGGCCCCTGGCCGTTTTTCGAGCGATGGAGCATCTGATGCTTCAGTGCCACCCGCCCATGCGACTGACGCGGCGCACGCTGCAGACCATCTTCGACAAGACCCGCAACCGACAGGCGGGGCTCCTTAACCCACAGGGATTCGCCACCAAGGCTACGAGCATCATCAAGTTCCACCTCGCAGAGCAACTCGCGCAAGGCATTCAGTACGAGCCGACGGGCGAGTGGTACGAGATGACGCTACTCGATGAAGAACGGGAGATGTGGCAGCGGTGCCTGGAACCCGCCGCCGACTCATACTACGATCACGTCGTTTGTGATTCGGAGGTGGAACGGCGGTTCGCCAAGGAGCTCGAAGCGCGGGTCGATGTGGTGCTGTACGTCAAGCTCCCCGGCTGGTTCAAGGTGCTCACTCCCGTGGGAGAGTGCAATCCCGATTGGGCCGTCGTCATGGAGAAGCCCGACCCTGAGACGGGCGTAGCGAAGCGGCACCTCTACCTCGTGGCCGAGACGAAGGGCACCAGCAACATCCTCGAACTCAGCCCCGACGAGAGACACAAGATCGGGTGCGGGCAGAAGCACTTCGAGGGGGCTCTAGCCGGCGTGCGCTACTACGGCCCGGTTACGAGCGTGGGCGACCTCGCGTAAGCCGTATCGACACCGTATCGCCGGCGCTGTACGCGCACGAGCGGACGGTCCTGCCGATCGCCGACCGGCTCGCGGAGCGGCTCTACAAGCGCCGGAACGCGATGTTCATCCAGAAGCACTGCAACGAGCTGTTCCCGCTGATCTCTCTCGCCGAGGACACGGCGGTAAGGAAGACGGGGATCGCGTAGCCGCTGCTGCTAGCCTAGCCGCGTCACTTCACATTCGTCAGATCGAGCGTCTCCTTCGACGGCGTGCCGGCCCGGCGCTGGTAACCGCAGTGCGGGCAACTCGTCAGTCTTGCGAGGTGCTTCCGCTCGCAGTGCGAGCACTCCGTCATCTCGCCCTTCGGCCTCCGAGCGGTGTGAAGCGCGATGAGCACGGGACACACGGCCGACAGCAGCCCTCCGCCAACGGCCGCCGCCGGGCCCATCCCGCGGTACGACGCGTCCTGGAACACATAGACAAACGCCCCTAGGGCGATGAGTGCCCACGCGCCGAGCGCCAGCAAGAGGTTCCACTTCGCGAACGAGACAGCGAAGGCGACGAGACCTGTGGCCACGGGTGCGGCCAGAAGCAGGATCCCGAAGGCGATCAGGGCGCTTGAGCCACGCTCCGAGCTGACGGCCGCTTTGGTGCCGGCGCCCAGCGCGATGCCAATCGCGTACCCGATGAGCCCGCCCACCAGCGCGAGGCCGATCGCCGTGCCGGCGGTCGCGAGCACGTGCGTGCCGAAGCTGAACTTGAACACAGCCAGGCCGATGAGCGCGCCCGCGAACGCGCCGATGTAGACTCCGCCCATGACGCTCTCGTCATAGGCGCTCTGGGCCATGTCGTCCACCATCGCGCGCTCGTACCGCGCGCGAACGTCGGCACTGCTCGCGGCGAGCATGTCCTCCCGGCCCGCCAGTCGACCAGTAGCCTGGGCGGACTGTGCCTCGACCCGGTCGAGGTCGGCGCCCAGCAGAGGCGACTCCTCGTCGGCGACCGCGTCAGCGCGGCTTACCCCCTCCACACCGATCTGCGCGACCGCGTCCTCGAACGACACTCCGGCCTCGGCACCGAGGTCGGCGACCTTCTCGCGCCCGGCCTTCCTGCCCTCTTGGCCGAGCTCGGCCACCGCGTCCTCAATGGGCCCGGCCGCCGCGCCTAGGTCCTTTATCTCCTCCGACGGAGCCGCCACGCCGCTGTCGAGGTCCTTCGGCGCGCCGCCCGGCGGATTCTCAGGGGGTGTCATGGCGCAATCCTCCCTTCTCACAGGTGGTCACGAGGTTCCGCGACACGCGCGGCTTCTCCTCGCGGGAGAACCGCAGGGGACCACAGCGAAGTCGGCGAACGGAAGACCCCACTACCGTGCACGGGAGGAACGCCATGCTACACGAGAAGAGCGTTGAGCTGCTGAACAAGGCCCTGGCCGAAGAGCTGACGGCCATCCATCAGTACATGTACTTCCACTTCCATGCGAACGACCAGGGCTTTGACCCGCTGTCGGCGCTGTTCCGCAGGATCGCCATGGAGGAGATGATCCATGCCGAGCTGCTGGCCGAGCGCATCCTGTTCATCAAGGGCGAGATCGAGATGGTGCTTGCGTCTCCTGTCGTGAAGATCAACACGCCGATGGGGATGCTTGACAAGGCGCGCGAGCTCGAGGTGTCGGCCTTACGGCTGTACAACGAGTTCGCCAACCTGTGCGGGACCAACGCGGACTCGGCGTCGAAGCGGCTCTTCGAGGATCTGGTCGTTCAGGAAGAGGGGCACTACGACCAGTTCGACGTGCAGACCGAGAACCTGAGGAAGTACGGCGAGCAGTTCCTCGCGCTACAGTCGATGGAGCGCAGCAAGACCCTTGCGACCGCGCTCCCGGCCGGGCAGGTCCCGTAGCCCCAATGGAGATCGTGGGCCGCGACCGCTGCGCGCCCTTCGTCACGAAGGACACCAGCGAGATCCGCGAGATCATGGCCTACCGCAACTCATCGTGCCAGCGGATGAGCCTCGCGGAGGCTACGCTCTATCCCGGCCGCGGCACGGAGAGACACCGGCATCCGGCCACGGAGGAGATCTACTACGTTCTGTCCGGGCTCGGACGGATCGTGGTCGAAGGCAAGGCGGGCCGGATCGGCCCGGGAGACGCGGTCCTCATCCCGCCCGGACACGCGCACCAGACCTGGAACACCGGCGAGGAGCCGCTCGTGTTCCTGTGCGTCTGCGCCCCCGCCTACGAGCACGACGATACCGTGATCGAGTAGGCGCTACCCCGTTGGAACGAGCACGAGTTCGAGGTCGGTCACAGGGTCGCCGAACGCGTACGTCACCTCGACTTGGGCCTGCGCGTAGCCGGTGAGCGCCGCCGTCAGCGTGTACGTGCCTGGCAGCACCAGGAACCCGAACCCGCCCGTCTCGCCGGTTGTCGCGCGAGCCACGATGGCGTCGAAGCGGTCGCGGAGGACCAGCGAGACACCCGCGTTCGTCTCGGCCGCCTGTACAGTCACCTTCCCCGCGATGGTGCCAGGCGGGGACGGGGGCTCCCCGCTGGCCTTCGCGATGCCGATGCTGAGTGGCGGAGGGTCGGCCAAGATGAGCACGGTCACGAAAGCCGGGTCATACCCCTCCGCGTTGGCGCGGAAGGTCCGCTGGCCCACGAGGACGTTCTCCAGAGCGAAGGCGCCTGTCTCATCGGTGACCCCCGAGGCGTCGCCCTCATCCTGCGATACGGCCACGCCTGCCACCGGTTCCCTTGTCTCCACGTCGAAGACCTGCCCGGTGACGGTGACGCGCCGCGTGCCCTCCACCAGATCGAGGTAGACGATGGGGTTGGAGGCGCGCCCCGGCTCGACCTCGACATCGGCCTCGGCCGGCAGATAGCCGGGCGCGATGCCTTGCACGTTCGCCGTCCCGATCGGGATGCCACTGACCTGCCAGTTGCCGGCATTCGAGCTGTGAGCCTTCTGCGTGTCTATCACGTCCCCGCCGATGAGCAGCCTGACCGTGATCTCCGCCTCGCCCAGGCCGAGCTCGGTCGCGTCGTCTCGCACGACGCCGTCGACCGTGCCGGTGGCTTCCGGATCGGCAACGGGCTCAAGACTCACTTTGAGATCGCCGGGGGCGTCGAAGCGGAACACCTCGTCATAGGTCCGGTACTTGTCGCACGACACCGTGAGCGTGGACTGCTTATCCTCCGGGATGACAATCCGCTCAATGAGGAAGGTGCCGTCCTCGCCCGTGGTCGCCTCCTCTCCGCCCAGCACGACGAAGGCGCCCTTCAGGGGTGCGTCGGTGCCGGCCTCCGACACTAGTCCGCTGGCGATCGCGTACTGCGGATCGACCCCCGGGCCGGAGCATCCCGGCAGCGCCGCCGCGGCACACAGGGCCGCGACCGCTGAGCCGAGTGCCAGCCGGCGGGCGGCCGTCATCTTACCGCCACCCTGAGTGTGCGGTAGGGGCTCGCCACCGGGACCGTCGTGCGATCGCCTGCCGAGAGTGTACCAAGGCCGTCGCATTCCACCGAGCCGGAGACCACCTCGATGGTCGCCGACCCGGTCGAGGTGCGGATGAGGAGGTCGCGCCAGTCCGACGGGTCGGCGTCCACGGCAAGAAGCCCTTCGGCGCGCACTACCCCCACGACGAGGACGGAGCCCGGGACGGGCGGCGGGGCCTCAACGTCCCACTCGTTGTCGATGCTCGGGCCGGCTGACGCCAGCTTCGCAAGCACCAGCGGGACAGCACCGGTGCCGTCTCCGACGAGCAGTTCCGCGACGGACGCCCCCGCGGCGCGAAGACGGTCGGCAGCGGTGACCGGTGCTGAAGCGGCCCTCGCGGAACTCGCGCTCGACTCAAAGAACACAAGGTTGCAGCCGCCGGCCGTGATGCAGCGGATCCAGTAGGCCTCCCACGGGCGGAACTGCGACGCCTGTCGGTATACGCCCTGGTTACCGTCGTACTCGAACATCACGCTCCGCACCCAGCCGTTCTGGGCGGCCTCCGGAAGGCTCACCGTCTCACCGCCTTGGTCGAAGCGCAGGTTGTCCGGCGGGAAGGTGAACTCGACCGGGACGCCCACGAGGTTCCAGCCCGGCGACAAGGGCACACGGTACACGCCCAGAGTGTCGGGAACGTCGGCGTCGACAGTGACCTGGACGGGGTCGTCGCTCTTGAGCCAGTACCCGCGGCCGGGGATGATCGGCGGCATGTCGGGGTATATGCGGTACTTGTCGTCACCGGCCGCGTCCGCCTGCCACGAGGCCAGCAACACCTGCTCAGGCGGAAGGCCGAGAACGGTGCTCTCATCCGTCCGCAGAGGCAGGCCGGGGAAGGAGACGAGCCGGAGGCCGGTGGACGTGCTGCCTATGACGTGGTTGAACTGCGCGCGCCGGCCCATCGTGTCGACGATCGCGTAGTCGAAATAGCCGACGTTGATCTGCCGGGAGATCTCCTCACCTGCCGCGTCCCTGTAGAGGAATGTGACCTTGCCCGGGCTGAGGAAGCCCTCTCCGAAGTGTCCCCGGAACGAGCCCTGCCCTAGATCGAGCTCGGTGGGCTCACCGTCACCCAGGGCTATCGACACCGTGCCTTCGTTGCGGCCCGTCACGGCGCCGTAGATGTTGATGCCTTCCGGATCGGCCGAGTAGTCTATGTCCTCGCGCCTCGAGTTGTACGGGAAGACGAGGTGCTTCACTATCGGCTGCAGGACGAGGTCGATGTTGATCCTCTGCGCGCCGCCGATGTTGTAGAGCGAGGCGGAGTGCTCACCGATCCCGGCCGATCCGCCGGTCGCGGGGATCGGGATCTCATACCCCTCCTGGACGAACAGAGAGTACTGGTGTGTGTAGTCCCAGAAGTCGAGCGCCACCAGGCCGCCCGCGCCCCGCTCGGCCCCGTCCGTGCCCATCACGGTGTGAGTCACAAACAGCGCGACGGCGTCGAACGTGGGGAGCATGCCGCAGTAGAGCCGCTCGCCCTGGGGAGCACTCGTGTCCAGGGCGTACTGGCGGCGGAACCAGTCGTAGTACCCCAGCCCCTCCACCTGGGAGACGATCCCTGACATGACCGCGTTCAGCCTCGGGACGTCCCCGGCCACCGTGGGGTCGTCCCGAAACAGCGGGTAGTACTGCTCGTTGAACTTCGCGACCGCGATCCTGTCCTCGACCAGCACCTTCATCCACGCCCCGCTCGACAGCGCAAGCCGTGGAACGACAAGACCTTGGAACCCGGTGTTCCAGATGCTCGGCGAGCCGAGCTCCGGCTCGTTCAGCAGCTCGTACATGTTCAGGCTGTACTCGGAGCGTTCGAGGGTCGGGTCCCAGTCGGCATGGAGGTCGGCCATCACCTCGTTGGCGACCGCGAGGACCTGCCCCTCCTCCCACGCGTCGTAGAACAGCATCGCCTCGTCGCGCATCGCGTGCAGGATGTGTCTCGTAAGCGCGAACTCCGTGTTGCGGCGGTTGTCCGAGAGCGGAGCCAGGAGGATGGAATCGGAGGCCGCGTCGTAGAGGCCCTCAGCGAAGTTGGACACCACCGGGCTCGGCTTGACCGTGACCTGGTGCGGGAAGGCGGGGTGGCCGTAGTAGGTCACGCAGAGCGGGTAGACCTGCTCCTCGATCTCCCGGAGCATCGCGGCTTCCGCGTCGGACCAGCCAGCGAAGCGGAACGTCAGGTCCTCCCCCTCGCCCTGGCGTGCCGACGCCTCGGATAGGCTCGTCA
>Ga0315282_10016862_pt1 | contig 10626 bp, 7 predicted proteins | sample YL17G07_20_MG_FD_203693 | JGI IMG/M metagenome (GOLD analysis project Ga0315282, IMG submission 203693) | Sediment microbial communities from Yellowstone Lake, YNP, Wyoming, USA - YL17G07_20 | ecosystem: Environmental > Aquatic > Freshwater > Lake > Sediment | place: USA: Wyoming | collected... | reverse complement strand
AGGCTCAGCAATAACGGCCAGTCCTCATCCAGCGGTTGAAAATCTTCCATGTTAGATCGAGCATACATCAATCATGGAGAAATTGCAATGCTTAAGTTAGCGCCTATGGGTCGGGGACCTGCCCCACTCCAGCAGGCCCTGTTCGAATTCGCCGCCCAAGATGGCCGAGTTCGTCACAGCAGCCGCTGGGGACGCGGCGTGGCTAGACGGCGCTCCAACCGGGCTTCGCGGCGGCGGAGTTCGACGGAATCCTCCAGCGCGATGGCGTGGCGGATGAGCTCCAGGGCTCGGGCGTAGTCGCGCTCGCGGTGCTCGTGGTGCTTGGCCAGTTCTTCGAGCGCCGCGACGCGGTAGGGGTTGCGGCTGGAAGACAGGTCCCGGAGAATCTCGAGCGCCGCGGACGGGCGTTTCATCTTCTTTTCGAGGGCCGCGATTTCCCACAAGGTGCGGAACAGCAGATCGTCCCGCAGGCCCAGATCGACGGCCCGGCGCATCAGCTCGAGGGCCCGCTCGCGGTGCTCCGATTTCAGGAACCAGCGCGCCAGCCCCACCAGATCGGCGCCGTGCACCAAGCCGGCGTCATCCGGCGAGCGGAAGGCGAAGGGCACGATGGCGGTCAGGCAGGCCAGGGTCAGAATGTCGATGGCGTTGTGGTGGAAGATGGGCACCACGCGGAAAGCCTCCTGGCTGCGCAAGTACTCGAAGTAAACGTAGGGGATCATCTCCCCCGGCAGGTCGCCTTCGCGTTCCACGCCCAGGATCTGGTTTTCGAGGTCCACCAGGCGGCAACTCTCGACGCGCAGCTTCCAGAGGCGGCGCGCTCCGTAGAGCAGGTCCAGGTGGGCCAAGCGGGAGAAAGGCGGGCGGGCCCGCGCCATGCGGAAGCGAGTCTCGAGCAGCGGCTGATCGTAGGCCTTCCCGTTGTAGGTGACCAGCACGTCGAACTCCGCCAGATGCTGGGCCAGCGCCCAGAGCAGGCTGGATTCCTCGCCGTAGTCCCGCATGAAAAACTGCCGCAGGCGGAAACCCTCCGGGCAGATGCGCCCCACGCCGATCAGAAAGGCATAGGTGCCCGTGCCGCCCGCCAGGCCGGTGGTTTCGGTATCCAGAAAGGCCCAACGACCGGGCGGCGAGTTGCTGATCTCGCCGGCCGACAGCGGCCCCAGCAGGTCCTCGGGAAGCTCGAGCAGGTTCGAGATGTCCATGCTGCCGTGGCGGCGGTGGCGCTCCCAGAGCCTCTCGGTCTCGAAGTGCTGGCCGTAGGGAGTCTCGACCACCTGCCCGCTCATCCACTCTTCGATGAAGAAGCGGGAGGGTTGTGGGCTGTGGGTTGCGGGTTGTGGGCTCTGGTATTTTTTGTCGATGCGGGCCACTTTGCGCCGCAGGATGGCGAGTTGGTCGTGAAGATCGCCCACCGGGTTGTTCGCCTTTTCTTTGCCTACTATATACCCGGAAGGTGGATGAATTCAAGCCATCCGCTTGCTGACGCGCGCGGCTCCGACGGAGAAATCGGGCGACGCCGGCAGGAATGGCGTCGTTGCCGGCCAGAGGCCCGCTCCACGTCGTCATTTGACTTGAAGCAGGCGGGTTTCGCCGGGGGCCAGGGGCAGCGGATCTGCCGGGGCGAGCGGGAGGCCGCGCCGGAGATCGGTGATCGACTGCGGGGTGAACGGGAATTTCACGCGAGCCTGCACGGTTTCGGGGCCGCGATTCACCAGGTAGAGCAGCCAGGCACCCCCGCGCTCGACGGCGCGGCCTTCCAGTCTCCAGATGCGGCGGCCGGCGGGGTCCGAGACGCGGAGGGGGCGCGGGAGCTGGATCGCGTCATAGATGCCGTCGAGGAACTGCGCGTAGCTCTCGGGCGCGAGCGGCGTCGCCAGATAGTAGAGTTCACCGCGCCCAACCGGCTGTTTGAGGATGGAGGGCTTGCCGTCCGTAAAGCGCGCCATCACGGTTGCGCCCTGGCCCGGCTCGATGGCCTGCACAACGGCGCGGCCTCTGGAAGAGACCGACCGGCGCAAGGTCTGATCGTACTGTTGTTCGAGAGCGCCCGCCTGGGTCTCGCCCGGAGCGGTGGTTTTCAGGATGCGGATGCCGGTTTTGGCGAAGAAGTCCAGCGGGCGCAGGTACTGATCCTGGAGCAAGGATTCCGGAGAGACCACCAAGCGTCCGCCCTGCGCGAGGTAATCGAGCAGCGCCCGCGCAACTTCGGGAGGGACGTGCCTGACGGCGGGCGCCAGAATCAGCCTGTAGTCGCGCGCGCGTCCTGCCAGGATCTGCTTCTCGGAGATGAAGGTGGTCGGAGCGTCGAGGTACAGGCTGCCCTCGTAAACGCGCCGCAACTCATCGAGGAACGGGGTCGAGGTGGCGCGCTGCCACTCTGGCGGAATCTGGATCAGCGAGGTCTTCGAGTAGAGGATGGCGACCTCGGGCCGCAGGGACGCCAAGGCCGCGATCTCCTTGTTGAGGCGGCGGATATCCAGAGCCAGGCGCAGCAGTTCATCCACCGCGCTGAGGGGCCAGCGCCAGCTATGGCCGATCGAGGTGCCGTTCATGGTGGGGAATTCGATGTGCGGTTGCGTGGACCACCAGAAAAGTTGCATCACCGACTTGCCGTGCAGGAACTGCGGGAGCAGATCGCGCACCTGCCCGGCCAGCTCGGGGTCGGCCAGCGCCATCCTGCCGCCCGATAGGGCCCGCGCCAGGTCGATGCCCAGGGTCGAGCCGCCGCCTTCGTGCAGGGCCATGTCCGCCACGCGCTCGAAGATCTGCTCCTCGTCGATTCCGGAGGCGCCGTTGCTGCCCGCCAGCATGCTGCTGGTACCTCCCGCAGTGATGGGGGTGTCCGGATCAACCTTGCGCATGACCGACTTCACCCAGGCCATGTGATCGGTGAAGCGCTCCTGGTTGAAACACGCCCAGTCGAACCATTGCGCGCGGTTGGTGTTCGGGAGCGGCACGGAGTTGCGGGCCGGCGGCGCGGTGATCTCATCGAAGGTTGCGTACTTGGTTCCCCAGCAGGAATTCAGGCGCTCGATGGAAGAGTGGGTCTTACGGAGCCAGTCGCGGAACATCCGCTGGCTGCGATCGCAATAGCAGATGTATTGCAGCTCGTACCCCATGATGTTGTAAAGCAGATCGGGGTTCTTCATCCAGCGGGGCGCTTCGCGGTAGATGTACTGCTCGATGGCCTGGCGGATGTGGGGGCTCTCGAGGCAGATGACGACCTCTTCCCGACCACCACCCATGGACCAGCGATCGCGGATCAGGTGCCCGCACCAGCCATCCCAGCCCACCCGGTGGGTATCGGGGTATTTCTTGAAGGCTTCATAGACCGGCGAGTTGTCCACGGTCCAGCGTGAGCCGCCGCCCACGGTGTAACTCTCGATGTGCTGCATGGGCGTGGCGAAGAAGCGGGTCAGCTTCATGCTGGGCGAGTGGAGGGAGAGGGCCAGCAGCGGCTCGCCTACCTCGTTCAGGAAGAATCCGTCCTTCTGTTTGAGGCCCTTCAGGCGGGGGTAAGGAGGAACGGCAGGGCGGCCCACCTGGGTGTCGTCGGCGTCCGGGAGGCGGCGCGAGCCGGAGATCAGGCTCTCGAGTTCCAGGCGCGCCGAGCGGCAGGAGGCCGCCACGAAGTCAAACATGTCGGTCTTGGAGCGGTCGTTGTTGAACCAGGCCAGCAGGGGGCGTACGCCCAGCCCCAGCTCGGCGGTCACCAGCGGAATTTCCTGGTAGATGGTCTCGATACCCATGGTCTGGGCATACGGGATGGTTTTTTCGAGGCGCTCGAGCTCGATCTCGGCCGCCGCCCGCTTCTGGCGGACTGCGGCCGACTCCGGGATGGCCTCGCGCGGGCCGGTCTGTTCGATTTTGACGAAGCGGTCGCGCAGTCCCAGCGCGCCGTCCTCCGGTTTTCGCAGGGACGCCGTGGACGGGTCCTCGGCTCCCTCGACCAGCCGCAGGTTGTCGAGATAGATGGTGATAGGACGATCGTGACCTCTGGGGGTGAGCACCAGCCGCTCGACGCGGTCCAGCGCCAGCTTGCGCGTCAGGGAGGAGACGGTCGCCTCATCCAGCCGGATCTCGACATGGTTCATGGCTGGGATCAGGAAGATCTTTCGGTCGGCGCCGTAGGCATCCCCCAGGCCATCCTCGATGCGGAGACTGAGAATCACCGGGCCGGGCTCGGGGTTGTAGATGTCGAAGAGCAGCCGGTCGTGTCCCCGCCAGTCGGTGAGCAGCTTTTGCGAGGTGAGGCTTTCGGGGAACAGTCTCACTTCCAGTGCCTGGCGCCCGTGCGCTACGTGTTGGGCGGACAGCGCCACCTTGCCGCTCCAGTTCTTGAGCGATGTTGCGGACTCGAAATCGTCGAGGAGGGTGGTCTTGGCGGCGAAACCCAACGAGGTGAAGACGAGAATTGCGATGAGTCTATGCATGGTCTACTTGAACCAGTACTTGGTTGACTTTGCCCACTCAGTTTCAGGGTAGTTCTTGTGAAGCAGGGTGAAAGCCTCTTTGGAACAGCGCCCGGTCTGGCTGTCGGTACACCCGTAGCGTGATGAGGTGACCGCCAGGTGGAGGGCCTCGGGGACGCGCGGGTCGCGCGGGTTCTTCCTGGCCCAGGAGACCACCAAGCTGCCGAGATAGTTGGGCGCGGTATCGAGGTCGAGGAGTTGCCTCCATTCTTGCCGGAAACGCGTCCTGTCGGAATCATCGAGAAAGTCCGGAAACGCTGGAGCGGCGTCTTTTCGCTTGCGCGCATCGCTCGAGGCGTTGTACCTGAGAAAGGCAGGCCGGTCAAGGTCCTCGTCGAGGTTGAACGAGCACCACCAGTTATCGCGGAGGTTGTCGATGCCCTCCAACCGGGTACGCATGCCGACGCCGCTGGTGAGGTAAGGTTTCATCCCGGGGAATTTCAGGAACAGGAAAGCAGCGGCGAACCGCCGGGCCTGGGTGTTCGCGGCCGACGAGTATTCCTGTAGAAGCGGTTCGAGCGCCGGGTAGTGCTTCCGAAGATCCGCAGCCAACGCTCGCGCGGTCTGGTGGTCGTCGAGAAGAATGGACCGGGTCCAGGCCGCCATCACAAGCTGGCGGCGCAGGTGGACGGGCAGCAGGCCGCTGGCGGCTGCTGCGCGCAGGGAAGATAGCGGCAAGCCCTGGTTCAGGATCCTGACCGAGTCGGCGTCGAAGAGCGCCTGGTCTTTTACCGGGCGTTCATCGATTCCCTCCCCCTGGTAGGTCAGGCTGGCCGGGACGCGCTGAGCGAATTGCAGGAACTCTTCCAGGTTCTGTGCTACGGCCATGCGCTGCGCCAGGAAAAGATTCAGAGACGAGCGCGGAAGCGAAGCGCGAAGATCCGGCAGCAGGGCGTCCAGCGTGCGCTGGGCCTGATCTCGCTGGCCCGCTTCGATGAGCAGTCGAACGCGGTGATGGGCGACGGTGGCATAGGCTGGAGAATCGCGGCCGATTTTTTCCGCCGCCACCAGCAGCTTGGGCAGTCCGGGATCATTCGCGCCAATCTTCGTGATTGAGGCCACCAGCCAGGGCGCCGAACCGCTCTTCTCCCAGTTCGCCAAGGCCTGCTGGAGGGCTTCCGGACCGCTGCGCTGCATGATCGAGACCCACTCAACGAGCCCATCTTCAAGGGCGGTGGTGCTGCGCTTCATGAGGTACTCGAAATCGGTCAGGTTTTGCGGCAGCTCTTGCGCCCTGTCGGGCTCAGCCAGCGCTTGCGACAGCTCGCGCAGCCGCTCCCGAGGATGCAGGCGAGCCGCCACAAAGTCCAACAGACCGGCCGCGGCCGCGTGCATCTGTTTCAGGTTGCCGTCGCCGAGCACCGAGCGCAGTTGCGTTTCGGCCTGCGCCAGCGTGGCCGAGTCGGCGCCCGGTTCGGCCCGAAGCGTGGCCTTGCGGATCAATGTTCTGGCGACCAGATACGGCGCTATCCGGCTCCAGGGCGAGGAGGGGTCGGTGGCGATTTCACGGAAGCGCTTTTCGGCTTCCTCGAAATTGCCGGCGTAAAAGCAGGCGGCGGCGATCTGGTAGGCGCGGTCGGCCTTCAGCACGGCGGGAAGACCGGCCTCCGGGGGAGGAGGGACGCTCTGTCCCTGTGAACAGTTCGAGAAAACCGCATCCTGCGCGGCGATCCAGCTCTTCAAGCCGGGATGGGCGGCGCCGAAAGAGGAAAGCCGCTGTTCGAGCGTCTTGGCCGCAGCGCGGAAAGCGTCTTCGGGGCAATTCACATAGCTCTCCCACTGGGAACCAGGAATCGGTCTGAAGACGTTCACCGCCGGGCCTGGACCGGCGCCCGGGAGCTTGCCGCGGGCCCCCTGCCACTCTGCCAGCCCCGAGGCCGGTTGCTGAACCGGCTCCTGTAGCGCCTGCTGCTCTTTCCGGGTGAGCGGCTTCCCGGAAAGGTAGCGGTATGCGACGAACAAGTACGTCCGCTGGTAGGTTGGCTGGATGACGCCCAACTGTCCGCCCATGTAACGGTCCAGAGGCTCCCCGGGGTACTCGCGGTACGTGAAGATGGTCTCTGGAAAGAAGGGGCCGCAGCTTGGCAGGTGCGAGGGCATCAGAAGAATGCCCGCCACCACCAGCCCGGCGCCCAGGACGTGGTTGGGCTTCATTGCCATGTTCTTACTGCTTCCAGAATCTCGCGCAGCGACTGGGCTGTCCAGGGCCGTGGGTTAAACAGGTAGATGCGGCGCCCGGAGGGCAGCCTGGGGAGCGGCTCGTCGGTCGAGACGCCGACGCTGTAGCGGCAGATCTTGGGCCGGAAATCATTGCCGGATCTAAGATAGCGCACCACGCCTTCGCGGTCCACTCCCATGCGGAACAGCATGGGGACGGCTTCATCAACCGGCAACTCCGAGATCCAGTCGTCGTAGATGCACCAGGAGGCCAGCGCGGTGATGGAGAGTTTCACGGAAGCCGGCACGCGCCGTCGCACATCCTGCAATAGCAGGCGGTAGAAGGGGCGCTCGGATTTCGTGGCATCGAAGTCGATCTGGATGGCGGCCAGCCCGGGGGTTTCGGCAAGTTGGGCGATCTCGGCGGCCACCTCCCGGCTCTGCTCGGGCACCGGCTCGGCACGCGCCGTCTCGATGCGCACTACGGCGATGGCGCTGGTCTGGGGAGGCGCTTGGAGCGGCTGCAACCGGGGGCGAACGATCACCTTCCGCCCCTCGAGGAGAATCGTCTTGGCGAGAACGGCCAGGCCCAGTTGGCGCGGGTCGATGAAATCCAGGTTCTCAGGCCGCTCCCAAGCCCACAGGAAGACTCGCGGGCAGGCGAACAGCGGATCACCGATGAGGCGGGGCCGCGCTCGGTTCCAGACCAGCGAAGCCAGGTTGACGAGGAAGAAAAGAACGACAACCAGGCCCAGCGCGCCTATCCAAAACCTGCGCGATAAATGCAGGTGAATCCGCCATCGCAAGAGGCGCATTTGCTGTGGGCCCTCTCGGTCGCTGCTACGCTTTCAGCCAGTCTAAGCCCCTGGTTTTAGCGTGTCAACGGAGGCGTGCAGACCGCCACTGCGGCCTCATGCTACACTGCTGATTCGGGAGAACACCGTTGCCGGAGATGGAAAGTCTGAAACCCAAGACGGCGGGCGCGCGCTCGGTCCGCTTGATCATCATTGCGGTCGTGGTCGTGGTGGGGGGCGCGGCGGCCGGGTACTGGAGTTACGTGAGCAGCCGACAGGCCGCCTCTGGTCCCGTGCTCACGCCGGAAGCCAAGGCCTACGTACGCCACCTCCAACTCAGCGACGTCGACATGAAGGCGCATGAAAGCTACTTGAGGCAGCAGGTCGTCGAGATTGTGGGCAAGATCACCAACGCCGGGGACCGCCCGTTGAAACTCGTCGAGATCAACTGCATCTTCTACAATCCTTACGGTCAGGTGGTTCTGCGCGAGCGGGTGCCGATCGTGGGGCAGCGCATGGGCGGCCTGAAGCCTGGCGAGACCAAGGGCTTCCGGCTGCCCTTTGACAATCTGCCGGAAGGCTGGAACCAGGGCCTTCCGCAACTGGTGATTGCGCAAATCATCTTTGGCTGAGCCGCCGCCCTGGATGAGGAGAGCGCTGATGGTCCCGGCAGTTCCCGTGTGCGCCCAGGCCGGCTGGGCGGGGGAGGAATTCCAGTTCCGGCTGGGGGGGCCGACGGAAGTGGTGGCCGAGCTGGAGATGAGTTCTCCAGGTCCGGATTGGGGAGAAGCGGGGCGTGAGGCCCGGTATTCCGCCCGCGCTGCGGGCCTGGAAGTCGCCGACGTACGCTTCCGTGAGTTCCGGGCGGGCGATCCCTATTTCCCGGCGCTGGCAAACGCTTCCATCTTGTACGCCCGCGCCAACACCATCGGGGGCTTCAGGGACATTCCCCCAGGTCTCTTGCTGCGAGCGGCTCGGAGAAAACGGCCAGCCGCTGCTTCACTACACCTTCATCGACTCGAATGAGGACGGGGGCACCTCGACGCGCGCGCTGATGGCCGGCTGGGGGCGCAGCACCGACAACAACATGATCTCGGATGAGGGCCGGTCGCCGGTGCGCTACCAGATCGCTCCCCTGCTGGTGCATCTGGCCAATCACTCACGCGAGCAGGTCATGGACGAACAGCCCGTCAGCTACCGAGTGATGGCGCGGCAGTTGCGCCGTGAGCGGAAGGTGTGGCCCTTCGGCAGGGCGGCCGACGAGGACGTCAGCGATCCCAGGAACTGCCTTTACGTGCACGCCAAGGTGGCCAACCGCGACTCGGGGCTGGCCATGCTGGTCCGCGGGCGCGGCGAGAACCGCTGGCGAAGCTCGGACCTGGGACGGATGGATTACGCCCTCTCGCGCAACGGCTGGGTACGGACCGCCATCGAGCTGCCGCCCGGAACTAGGCCGTCGGAACTGGCCGAGATTGGCTTCCAATGTGTGGTGGTGCGTCCGGAGGAGGGGAGATGGCGGCTCGACGGCCTGCGCGGCCTGGAGGCGGTGAGCAAGGCCTTCTTTCTGGGGCCTGACTACGCTCCGGACCCGACCCTCCGGAGTCTCCCCGCCGGTTCCAGTCCTTGGCTGAACCCCAGAGGTGAGATGCGGCGGATTGAGCTGGCGGGGCCACCCCAAAAATGAAGCAACTTGCGCCTTTCAGGCGGGCCGAGGAAAGGAGGGCAACGAAGATAGCCAGAGCGTGCCCAAGAACAAAGCAACTCCCGGGTTCGCGGCGTCCCGCGACTCGACGGAACCTCGATGCACAATGGGGGCCTCGGACCCAAAAGGGGCTGCTTTCGAAATCAGATCAAGCGAGTTAAATCCTTATCATTGAACCAATTGCATGCACAATGGACCCGGAGGCTCCTGGTTTGTCGTACCGCGAAGCTGCCTCCAACTCGCGTTGTCCCAACCACGCCTCGACAGCGTGTTTGAGAGCGAGGAACCGGCATTCCGCCCGGCGGGCCCCGGCTCGTGCGGAGACCTGGCCTCCTTGACTCACTTCTGGGCGCTGAGGGGCGAAAGTGGCGACATGCACGGGGCGATTCGCCAGTGGGCCAAGAGCCGCCTGGTACCAAGTCGTGGTCCCTGTATGGGTTTTTGTGGGCGATAGTCCTCTGCCAAGCGGTTCTTTTCGAGCGGGCCGAGGAAAGGAGGGCGCGGAGGATAGCCCGAGCGTGCCCAAAAACAATGCAACTCCCACCTTCCGGGCGTCCCGCGACTCGACGGAACCCCGGGGCACAATAGGGGCTTCGGACCCAAAAGGGACTGCTTTCGAAATCAGCTCAAGCGAGTTAAGCCCTTATCATTCAATCAATTACATGCACAATGCACTCGGAGACTCCTGGTTTGTCGTACCGCGAAGCTGCTTCCAACTCGCGTTGTCCCAACCACGCCTCGACAGCGTGTTTGAGAGCGAGGAACCGGCATTCCGCCCGGCGGGCCCCGGCTCGTGCGGAGACCTGGCCTCCTTGACTCACTTCTGGGCGCTGAGGGGCGAAAGTGGCGACATGCACGGGGCGATTCGCCAGTGGGCCAAGAGCCGCCTGGTACCAAGTCGTGGTCCCTGTATGGGTTTTTGTGGGCGATAGTCCTCTGCCAAGCGATTCTTTTGCAATAACTTACCAGTGTGCATGAATACATCGCACTGGGAGTGCCGCTGGTGATTCCGGGCCGTCGAAGGGAACGCGCACCCACCGTTGATGGGGAGTTATCGCCCAGATCGGTCATTTTTGGCCGGCGGTGGTGTTTTTTGACCGAAAGTGGGCCAAAGTGGTTGACAGGCAGTCTATAATGGAGATGAGGCGTGATCTGGGCCGGTCCGGGCCCAGCGGCAGATCGCGCTGAGGTGCGGCTTGCAGCCCGCCGTATGGCTGGTTAGCGATAGCGGGGGCGACGGACACAGCCGTGAGGCAGGCTGGGTAGACAACCAGCCTCGGGCCGACCGATTTGTCGGGCCCGGCAGTTTCCGCCTCGCAAAGAAACAGTTTTAATGGGTTGGTGGAGGTCGCTCCTCCACCAATCTTTTATTCTTGAGAGTACCGAAATATGAGGGCGGGCGGCTCATGCCGCCAAGCTGGTTCCTTCGGTTCTGGACAGGTCCAGCCGGTCGCGGATGAATTTTACGAGGATTGCGGTTTTGGCGGCAGTTGCGAGA
>Ga0315282_10016861_pt1 | contig 10627 bp, 7 predicted proteins | sample YL17G07_20_MG_FD_203693 | JGI IMG/M metagenome (GOLD analysis project Ga0315282, IMG submission 203693) | Sediment microbial communities from Yellowstone Lake, YNP, Wyoming, USA - YL17G07_20 | ecosystem: Environmental > Aquatic > Freshwater > Lake > Sediment | place: USA: Wyoming | collected... | reverse complement strand
TTCCTGAGTTTGCCCTCATTCAAAAAATACATTATATTACTTGTAACTGTCAATGATTCAGCTGTTTCTTTCTATTAATCAATAGAAGGTGCTGTTGATAGATGATTCGAGCAAAAATATGGTTTCGTTGTGCTGTGGTCCATGACCCGGTTTCTCCTATCATTATTCAACCGGCTCTTATTGGCTGGGAGGCTAAGCAACGGCAAATTGACCTGACAATTGAGAGGATTTTCGAAGGCGATGAGTTATTGCGCCGAATGAAAGGTTGGATAACAGTGGATCCAGCCAGGGTTATCGAAATCGTTAGTGAATTTGGGAGACTGAAGGTTTTGGATGACAGAGAATTGGTTGTTGAAATGGAAGACCGTACAAACTTCGACAATCTCAAGAAGAATCTCTTTGCTGCCTTCGGGAATGAAGTAGATGTGGAATTGATGCAAAAGGAATAGTCAGATTTGGTAGGCAACTAGCCCTGGTTGTTTAGTTTAGGTAACAGTTGCTTTTTGGCGCCTCGTAAAACTAGAGAGAATAAACACCGCAACAATCGGAATCTGGCTTGTGCTCCTTCAGTGGCACAGTATTGTAATGTAGTAATTAGTGCCTACGAACAAAATGGCTTTTCGTTCAATATGCAGTGCAGTTCACTCCTTACGCTTTATTTCTCCAATTGCCTGCACCCGCTGCAGGAGAGGTGGATGGGAGTAGTTTAGAAAAACGTAAAAGGGGTGTGGCGTCAAGTTTGACAGGTTTGTGGCAAAAAGTTTCTTTAGCGCGTCGACTAGCCTGCTCGGCTCATCTATGGTCTCCGCCGCAAAGCGGTCGGCTGCGTACTCATTCTTTCGGGAAATCGTGTGCAGGGCTATTGAGAGCACTAACTCTATCGGAGTGTAGAGCAAGCCAAAAAACAGCAGTCCGGCATAAATAGACCGCTGTGTCATGTAAAAGGCTTGGTACAAACCTGGGCTGCCCAAGAATAGCGACAGCAAAAAGAAAACAACTCCCGTATGCAAGATACCGATTATGACTCCCTGAAGAACGTGTTTTTTCTTGTAGTGCCCGATTTCGTGGGCGAGCACGGCCACCATTTCCGGAACGTTGTGTTTCTCTATCAGCGTGTCAAATAGAGCAATGCGTTTATTACGGCCAAACCCGGTGAAGAAGGCATTTGATTTGCTTGATCGCCTCGAACCATCCATCACTAAAACATTTTTGATAGGGAAATTGACCGAGTGGGCATATCTGAGAATGGCCTCTCTCAATTCCCCTGACTCCATCGGCGTGAACTTATTAAACAGTGGCATAATCCACGTTGGTGCTACGTACTGTATGGCTAACGAAAATGTGGCGACTGCTGCCCAGCAATAAAACCAAGCATAAGGGCCAGCATACTCAAACAATGCCAGGATACCTACCAGAAGCGGCCCGCCCAATAGCAGAGCTAGACCAAGTTCTTTCACCCGATCCAAGAAGAAGGTGCGTGCGGTTGTCCGGTTAAAGCCAAAGTGTTCTTCAATAACGAAAGTGCCATAAATGCTAAACAGTAACATAAGGAGGCCGTAGGCTAAGAGCAGAATGCCGATATAGAGCAGCCCACTGACAACAGGCACAAAGCCCCGGGCTCTGATAACTTGGTCGAAATAGTTGAAGCCTCCCGAAAACCAGAAAGCCAGCAAAAGAAACAATGTGAAGGTGCTACCTACCAAACCAAAACGTGTAGTTGCACGAATGTATTCTTGAGATTTGCGGTAGTCTTCTGCATTATATACTCCTTCCAGAGTAGGAGGTAATTCGAGCTTCAGGGCCTTCAGATTGAGCAGGTTAGCAACCAGCTCTAAAACGAACTCTAAGATAAGGGCAACAAGTATTATTAAGGAGAATATGTTCATAATCATGCGCTACTTACGCTATTCGATACCATCGATTCGTTCTCTAGCATAAGCTGTCTGTCCACAGGAAGCAAGTACTGTGTTCAGATTGCACATTGTGACGTTTCGTCACCTCAAAAACAAAACGATGGGTCGTGCACAGGGGAAGGTCCCCTTCGTTCAGGCTAACTTATTCAAGAGGCCCTTAGTTAAAAAGTTGCAGATGAAAATCCGACTCTTGTGTCCACAAAGCCTTGCATATACTATTGTCACGACGCTACCACAGAGCCTGCTTCGCTGTGCCCACATACTTGACCGCTAGGGTGACGCTAGTATGGCTACTAGATGCCAGCATGGATGCAGCATCTAACTTGAGAAGCTAATTTACAAAATCTGTGGCTCAAATAGCGTAGAGAGTGCCAAACATAATTGCAACAAGCAGGAACATTCTAGTTTGAAGCCCCTATACATACACCTCCACTTGAAAGGAATGGTATCTCTTGTCTATGAAAATTATAACACTTATCTAGCCTTTTATCACACCAATGGGTCTGGTTCGGACGACCGTCCCAGAGATACCGGCAGGGTATGCCAGTTCAGCGTCCCGTCTCCTCACTAGTACCGTGCGTGCGCTGTTACTCCGTGTCTGGCCTTCTCAGCGGTGAGTGGGTGGGAGCTTGCTCCCGAAGTTCTTGCTCATCTTCGCCCCCCTGGTGAACGAATTTACCACCCCGTAGCCAGGACGCGACCGCCGCAATGAGGCAGATCACTACGGAGAACGTGAACACCACAGCAAGCCCGTGGTGGAAAGGCGCCGAGATAAGCTGGGGAAAGAAAGACCTGCTCGTTATCCTGTCAGCGGCGGCAGCGGGTAGAGAGTTCAATACCGTGGGACCTAGCAGCGTGCCCAGTGGATTGTAGCCCAGGAGCGCCGCAAAGAGGTACGACACTGGAGGTAGCTTCGACAGTTCCCCGGCGACAGAAGCGGATATGCCATTTTGGGTTAACCCGTTGAAAAGTGCCTGGGGTACCGTGGAGTTGAGACTCACGATCATTAAAGAGAAAAATACACCGGTCGACAGTGGCATCCCTGTATTAAAAAAGGCAGCCCGCATGCCGGAGGCCACGCCGCGGCTCTCTGCTGGAACGCTGTTCATAATCGCAGCGGTATTTGGTGAAGCAAAAAGTCCAGAGGCTATGCCATTGAGGAGCAATACCAGGGCAAAGGCCAGATACGAAAAGTCTACGGGGAGGAACACTAGCAGCGCGAAGCTGACGGCTGCGAGCACCATACCTCCCGTGGCGAATGGCCTGGCGCCAAACCGGTCCGAGAGAAGGCCTGAGATGGGACCGGCAATGAGAAACCCGAAAGTCAGGGGCAGCATATAGATGCCTGCCCAGAGAGGGGTCACTTCAAAGTTGTAGCCATGTAGTGGCAGCCAGATACCCTGAAGCCAGATGGTCAGCATGAACATCAGGCCGCCACGGCCAACGGCCGAGAGTAAACCGGCCAGGTTTCCCGCGGCAAAAGCGCGAATGCGGAACAGGCTAAGCCGAAACATGGGGACCTTGACGCGCTGTTCTACGACAACGAATAGTAGCAGGACAGCCACCCCGCCAATCAGCATGCTCAGGACGAAAGGAGTGGTCCAGGACATGCTCGATGTCTCGGATGGATTGATACCATAGATGATGCCGACTAGCACCATGGTTAGCCCGGCAGCGAAAGTCAGGTTGCCCATCCAATCAATCTTGGTGGCCTTGTGAATCCCAACCTCACGTAGCGCGATGTATGACCAAACCGTACCAGCCACACCAATGGGCACATTGGCCAAGAAAACCCACCGCCAGTGAACCTCTGCGAGCAGACCTCCGGCTACCAGTCCTATGAACGAGCCAGCCATAATGGCAACCATGTTGATCCCCAGCGCCAGCCCGCGCTGATTCTCTGGGAAGGCATCGGTCAGGATAGCCGCCGAGTTCGCCATCTCCAAAGCGGCACCCACAGCTTGCACAACACGAAAGGCGATCAACTCAATGGCACCTGCAGGCCCTGTGCTCCATGTAAGCGAAAGCAGAATGGAGCCCACAGTAAAGAGCACAAAGCCCAGGTTATACATACGCACCCGGCCAAACATGTCCCCAACACGTCCCAGGGTCACCACCAGCACAGCTAGGACGAGCGGGTAGCCCATGAGAATCCAGAGCAGGTAACTAAAGTTGCCCGGCTCTAGCGGATTCAGGTTGATGCCCCGGAAAATCACCGGGAGAGCAATTATGAGACTCGACCCGTTAATTGCGCCCATCAACATGCCAAGCGTCGTATTAGACAGAGCAATCCACTTGTAATTGTGACCCACTGGCCGTTGCTGGGACAGCTTCAAATTAAACACGTGTTACATAGCTCCGCAGGGGCCTTATCATATACTTTTAGATATTCGGCAAAGAAAAGAGGCGCGTCAAACTTCTCATCTGCGCCTCCATGATCAACACCAGGCTAAAGGTATTATGACAAAAATAGGAATACAATTCAATATGACCGCAAAGAGAATCAATAGTTAACTATAAATAATGATGTTCATCAACTCTCATGCCCGGCGATCTACGCAATAGAATACAGAGTAAAGGGGTTACGTACGCATGGCATAGCCTGACCGTCTCGTTGAATCTCTCCCCAATACAGGGTCACAAATTGGCTAAATGTTACATCGCGACGCAGACGGGAGTGTTGTAATTAAGCGTGGACACCGTATCAACTGGTGCGAATACACTATCATGTGGCTTGAATACTTAACAAATTGAGAAACAGGGTGGAACAATAACTTGAGAATGGGTGGTAATTTAAGCTCAGAAACACCATTAGTTTCTAGGTAAAAAGAGAGGCAAATAAAGCTACAAACACATAGCTTAAGGTTCTTGAACCTATACCATATAAGATCATATCCTTCGTCGAAATGCCTATAGCTCCAAATAACAATGGTGGATAAGGAAGTATAGGAGCCAAGGCAGCAATTAATATCCCCCACTTCCCGTACTTTTCTATTATTGCTTTAACTTGATCCTTATTCTTACTAGTTACAAAAGTCTCCATAAACCCGCCTCTAGTTTTTCTACCCAATTCAAATGCCAATAGTGTCCCTGAGCCTGAGCCGAGGGATGTAACAATAAATGCAGTTATGGGATTAATACCTGCTAAAATTGCAGCAGCAAGAGGAAAATGCGGCCCAATTGATTGTGGGATAAAGTCTAATACAGCACAGATGACAAAAAGCAAGATTATACCATAAGTCCCAACACCCATTGAGATCTTTTCCCGAAGAAAAGGAACTTTTCTTATCTCTATAACAAACAGAACAAGAATTAAGATAAGAAATCCAAATACAATTGCTCTTGCTAGTCTCCTATTCATAAGTTGTATAGGCTGAATAACTATTTTACCTTGATAATATATTTGTAATCCAATTTCGGTGGAGTGAGCCCCCTGAGCTTTGTACTGCACCTCTATAAGTGGACGGGTAGGGTTGGAGAGTCTGGCGGGGCAGCACCGTATTTTGTTCTATGTTAACCAGTTCTTCGAATTCACTAGGTGAGTGGTAATCCAAGGCCAAGCGAAGCCTCTTTAGATTATAGACCTCATAAATGAAATAGGGAAGCCTTGTTACGACATCCTCAAAGGTCTCATAGTCACATAGACCCCCCGTACTTCAGTGTTTTCAAAAAGCTCTCCATCTTGGCTTTTTCGTAGGGGTTACCGATTCGTGCCATGCTCATGGCATGGTCGCAACATACCCCAACTTTTATCCTTTAGAGTAAAACTAACGGCAGGCGCCGAGAAGTAACATCCAGATTTCCTAATGAAGAAGAGCTATAAAAGAGGGCTAAAGATTACACCGCTCCTGTCACATTAGGAGTTGAGGGTTCAGTGTTGCCAAATCGAGTATGAAGGGTAACGAGGCAGGTGCGTATACATGATAGCACAGCGTACCAGCAAGTGCACATGACGAATTGTTACACCTTTGCGAAACAGCCAGACACTATCCGAAGGCTGTTCAGATCAAGTAGTACATCTTGGTTATTACCGCTTGCCTCTCTATGTTTATATTCTGCAAGCACGGGGCCCCCTTATTTTTGAGTTATTAACAAATGACAAATATGACATTATTATGCTCGTGATAGGATACCATACGTTCGTAAAAACACATTCCGGTCTAGTTCAGTTTTTGGAGGCTGTGGAGGTGAAAGAAGAGCATCCTCTATCACTTTACCGTAATTAGAATTGTTATCGCTGGCAACATTTCCCTCTGAACTATTATGTCATGAGCACCGCATCGGGGATGGTTTTACAATGGCCAAAGATGAACTGTTTCAAACGGGCGATCAGCAAGGGATCTGGCAGAAATACTGTGGCTTTCTTGACCTCTCCCTGGCTGAATTCATGGAGATAATGGAGATACAAGAACAGCTATTAATGGACCAGATTGACCTGGTCTATGACAGCCCTCTGGCTAGAAAATTCCTGCCTAAAAAGCCTAAAGATGAATCTGAATTCCGCCGGCTTGTCCCCTTGACCACTTACGAGGATTACGCCCCTTACCTTGGCAATTGTCAGGAGGATGTCCTAGCGGAAAAGCCTAATTACTGGGCTCACACCTCAGGAAGAGGAGGTAATTTTAAATGGGCGCCTTTTGCTAGGAGGGCTGATGAAATTGTATGCAGAAACATGATAGGGGCATGGATTCTTGCCTCAGCCAAGCAAAAGGGTGAGGTTAATGTCCAGCCCGGGGGACGAATGCTGTTTAACTTACCAGGCAGACCTTATTTTTCAGGATACCTCGCTTTTAGCTTAAGCCAGCGCATCTCCTTCCCGATTATTCCGCCCTTGGAGGAAGCAGAAGGGATGGAATTCAAGGAAAGGATCGAAAAGGGCTTTGAGATAGCATTACGCACCGGAGTAGATTTTCTAGCTTCTATGAGCAGCGTCTTGATCAAGATCGGGGAAGATTTCAGCGAGCGTAGCGGGAATATGAAATTCTCTCGCTCTATGCTGCATCCATTTATACTTTTCCGCTTACTTCGGGCTCTGTTGCGGTGCAAGCTGGTAGAGAAGAGGGGGTTGCTACCCAAGGATCTTTGGCCAGTAAAGGCTGTCTTTGCCTGGGGGACAGATACCAGTATTTATCGAGAGCAGATATCCTATTACTGGGGGAAGATGCCATACGAAATCTACGGTGCTACTGAGTCTGGTGTCATTGCTATGCAAAGCTGGACGAAGAAATGGATGACCTTCCTTGCTGATACCGTATTCTTGGAGTTCATCCCCGAGGCGGAATGGCTTAAAAGCAAGGAGGATAAAGAATACCAGCCCACTACCGTCCTCCTCAACGAAGTCGAGGAGGGGAAAATTTACGAAATCGTCGTCACTGATTTCTATGGAATGCCTTTCTTAAGATATAGATTGGGAGACCTAATTAAAATTGTGGCCTTAAGGGACGATGAGACGGGGATAAATCTACCCCAGATGGTATTCCAGGCGCGAGCTGATGATATTATTGATATAGCCGGATTCACTAGGCTGGATGAAAAAACAGTGTGGCAAGCTATTGTCAATACCGGGATAAGGTATGAGGATTGGGCTATGCGCAAAGAATACGAGCAAGACAAGCCTGTCTTATATCTCTACATCGAGTTGAAGAAAAACATGGAAGCTAAAGAGGTAGAGCGCCTCATTCACGAGCAGCTTAAGGCTATCAACCGAGACTATAAGGATTTAGTTAGTATGTTGGAAACCAAACCTTTAAGGGTGAAACTCCTCTCCAAGGGGACATTCCAGCGCTATCTCGAGGAGAAACAGAGAGCTGGGGTTGACCTCGCTCATCTAAAGCCCCCTCATATGAATGCTTCTGACACTCTTATCGGAGAGCTTGTCCTATTAAGCGCTAAGGAGCAAGTCTAAGGAAGAATTGGTGAACTTTTATATTTTTCTGCCATTATTTGCTTTTGCTTTGTGCAATATCCTAGCCTTAGTAGTTCTGTTAAGAAACCACAGAAGCCTTGTTCACCGAATCTTCGCTCTATTCCTTATTTTTGGAGGGTTATGGGATTTCGCTATCTTCGGCATGCGAGCCAGCCCTGATTTGGGTCATGCCCTTGCCTGGGAGAAGGCAGTACTGATAGCAATCTCTATAACTGCCGTCTTTTTGTATCGCTTCAGCCTCGCCTACCGTAATATTAGATTAAGCAAGATCCCCCGTTTCGCTACTTACCTATTCCTCGTTTTAGTTGCTATTTTCACCCCTACGGAACTAGTCGTAAGCGGTATGCAATTAAAACCCTATGGTTATGCTCCGATCCCTGGTCCCCTGTTCTTCCCCGTTGCTCTAGGCTTTTATCTTCTCGCAATACTGACGCTGAACAACCTCGTTAAAAGTTATAAACTCTCTACCTTATACGAGGAGAAAAACCGGGCCTCTTATATCATCATTGGACTAAGCTGTTCCCTCATAGGTGGCATTGCTGATGTCATCCCCCTATTTGGCTTACCCTCTTACCCTGGAGCCATCATTGGCAACACAATATTTACTATCCTTGCCAGTGTAGCTATACTGAGGTATCACCTCCTAGATATTCACATCGTAATCCGTAAGAGCATAGCTTACCTCTTAACCAGCGCTCTGATCGCCGTTCCTTTCGTAGGCGTCTTCCTCCTAGTCACCAACTTTTTTGAAGAAGCAAGATCCTCCCCCTGGGTTTACCTTGCTCTCCTCCTTGTATTGGCTCTTGCCCTGCCATTATTATGGCAAATAGTCCAACGATGGGTTGACAGATGGTTCTACCGTGATAGGTATGATTATCTCGAAGCCCTAGGGACCTTTAGCCAGGAAACCCACAGCCTCACAGACTCAACTAAGCTGAGTTCCACCATGGTCAATCTAGTTGCTGGAGCATTAAAGGTTTCGAGAGTTTACCTCCTGCAACCGCTCCCCCATAATGGTAATTTTGCTGTAGTGTCTTCCACTGGTTTGAATAACACTACAGCCAGCATTCTCTTAAACAACCGCAGTCCTCTAGTCAGATGGCTAAAGCGCCACAATGACATGTTAGCTTATCAAGACCTTGATATCTTCCCTCAATTACAAAGTATTAGCCCCAGAGAAAGGGAGGCGCTGGAACAGATGGCAGATAAGGTGAAATGTCTGAACCTTGGTGCCGATGACTATATCACCAAGCCGTTTGGAGTAGAGGAACTAATAGCTCGAGTCAGTGCCGTGCTTCGGCGCAACAAGACAGCTGGTTTTATACCCAGACAGTCTTCTTTTACCAGGGGTGACCTTCAGATTGACTTTGTTACTAGGCGGGTAATCGTGGCCGGCAAGAAGGAGGTAGTACTTACGCCAACCGAATATAGCCTGCTGAAAGAATTGGTGCTTAATGCGGGGAAGGTTCTTCCCTACAGCCATCTTTTAGGCAGGGTCTGGGGTCCCGAATACAAACAGGAAAAAGAGTATCTGCATGTCTTTGTAAGTCATCTGCGTGCCAAGCTTGAGTCTGACCCGGCAAAGCCCAGATATATTATCACTATACCCGGAGTGGGCTATCAGTTTAAAGCCACGGTGTAAGGCAAAAGCCTGATAGATAGTGAGTAAAGCCAAGAGTAAGGGTACCTTTTTCAGGTACCCTTTTTATTCCCCCAAAAACCTTTAGAAAATCTTTAGAAATTCCCCCAAATCTTTAGAGTTTCTTTAGAGCTTTAGTGCTAAAATTCCGAAACGCCCAGAGCTTGCGTCCCCGGTCATAGTAATCTGGGTAGATTTTATACCTTGGTTACCTTTGGCTTAAAGAAAGGAGAGGATGAAATGGAGCTAGTCCTAATCTATGTAGTGGTAATCGCATTGTTTGCGAGCCTTCCCACGGTCCTCGATATATGTTTGGCATATTGGTCGCTAAATAGGACACGAAACCTCTTAATAAAAGAGGCGCTAGCCAAGGCGGCACGTGATACATTGACGCTAAGTGAACTAAAAGAAATTGCCAAAGAAAGCGGGAAAGCACCCCCTGGCATAACAGGTCTTACTCGAGGTAGTCTGGCACTTACTGCCATAGTGGTCCTGGGCATAGCCGTGTTTCATCTACTAGTTAAAAGTGGCCCAGGAGATAATTCCCAGATTATCGGTAACGTCTTGAGCATGCTTGGGGGGCTTCTGGCGGCTATAACTGGCTTCTACTTTGGCGGTAAAGGAGCCGAAAAGAAAAAGGAAGAGTAGGAAGTAGCTGAAAAAAGTAAAACAAAAGGAGGTGATAGCCAGAAAATGAGGTTATTTTAGTATAAAAGAAGAGGCGAGGTTGTTTGTGACTAAAGAAAATTCCCTACCAAATTTTCAGTAAAGGAGGAAAATATAATGGTAGCTGATTTTAGATCATCAATTTTGGAGGATCCGTCTTTCGCAGAATTTAACAGATTTGTTGGAGTCTATAAGTTTGGCGACCCCTTAGCGCTTTTCTTTAAAGCAGCTGATAGTTTTGTAAACTGCGAGATACAACATCGTAAAGCAGAAAGGGCAATCGCCCTGGGCTTACCCAAAGGCTATAGTGATTATCAAGAAAGCATCGCAATGCTCCACAATGCTCAAGGATTAAGAAGGCTGAAAATAGCCGGAGAATCTGTTAAAAAAGCAATTGAGATGTATCCTAACGTCATCAAAAAAGAGAATGAACTGGTTTCAACAAAAGAAATGAAAGGAATCTTAAATGACTATGACGGGATG
>Ga0315282_10016860_pt1 | contig 10627 bp, 13 predicted proteins | sample YL17G07_20_MG_FD_203693 | JGI IMG/M metagenome (GOLD analysis project Ga0315282, IMG submission 203693) | Sediment microbial communities from Yellowstone Lake, YNP, Wyoming, USA - YL17G07_20 | ecosystem: Environmental > Aquatic > Freshwater > Lake > Sediment | place: USA: Wyoming | collected... | reverse complement strand
CAGCCTCAACCATGATCCATCGAAGCATCTTTGAACCTTGTTTCGTTATGCTTCCATGATATTCTGTGCTCCCGGATTGATGTAACGATGGAGCTAGGAACTGCGCTGAGTCTGCGAACTTCAATTCAGGAATTAATCACACACATGTCTTTCATTCTGATTATGTCATTTCAATCAAATTGTGATATCGAATTCAGTCTGGAAGAATTCGAGTTCTTGGGACATCGCCCGAATTACTTGAACCTCACGCTTATGTGAAGCTCGCACCTGCAAGGAAGCCACCCGTTACGCTGACACTGCTATTAGGTATTGCTTATCCGTGCAGAGTACTCGAGTGACTCATCCTTGGTGGAGTTATAACATATCCCTGTTCGGAGAGCTTTCTTTGCACCGTTTTCACTTCAGCTTTGCTGTGATTCTTGCTAAAAGACGCATAACTAAGGAGTCACTAGTTCGCGGCTCGAACGAAGGTCGAAGCGAAAGAATACATTCAAGAGGACTTTGTTGGAGGCATTGTCTTGGACGGAGGTTCTCGCATATCGGATCTGAAGTATAAGCTGATGACAATTGAGTTGCTTAATCTTGCTAAGAACTACTATACTTACAGGGAACTCTCCCAGATCATCGGGTTGCCAGATACCGTTCTGAGCAGGTACGTTAAGGGCCATGTGTTGCCAACAATGGATCGAGCGCTCTACATCAACAAGACAATGCAGAAAATAATGGGGCTGGAAGCGGAAATCCAGCTGAGAATCCGCTTCGATGATTCAGGATACTTCGACAATACGAGGCTCATATCCGACCCGCTTCTCCTCGAACGTGCGGTTCAGCATGCGGTGAACAGATTCGCAGGGACACGAATCACGAAAATACTTTCACCCGCAGTGGATGGCGTTCCACTAGCGGTCATCCTCGCGCATAGGCTGGGCGTTAAGCTGGTTATCGCCAAGAATACTAGAGAGGTAGGGGTGAGCGCGTTCTTTGAGGAGGTCTACGTTCCCGCAAGGAGTGCGATGGTTCTCAGCCTCTACGTTCCCAGAGACGCTCTCAGGAGAGGCGATTGCGTTCTAATCGTAGACGACGTCCTCGACACAGGCGAAAAGCAGATGGCCCTAGCTAGAATCATTCAAAAAGCCAAAGCCGAAGTCACTGGCATATACGCGTTGATCGGCCTAAACACGGACTGGAAGACCAAGACGGAACAGGTTCTGCACTGCCCTGTCGAGATCGTCCATCACATAGGCGAGAAACCCCTGCAGAGAGTCTAAGGCGAAGTTTGTCTTTAGGTGGTCAGATCCCTCGGAGAAGAGGTTCTATGCCATGTCACCAAGCCATTCAAGTCCTGGAAAGATGTACGAGAGTTTCTTCCCTCATCCTTTCGTCGCTCCACAGCTGAAGTGCAAGCCTTGCTTGGCTAATTCACGTCCTCAAAATTGAACATGGTTTCGTTTGATCGTAGCTTGCTTTCCTAACCGTACCCCTCGCTCTGCCCATCTTACTCGCCATTTTCTTCCGGTTCTTCTGCCATTCAGGTCAGACTTCTACAGAATGAACAAATACGTCCTGCGACTTTGGCCCTAAGCGACACGCAAGCTCGTAGATGCCTTATGAAGAAGATTCAATCCGACCGTTTACCATCGAAGGAAGTTCTACACCTGTGCTGAGATATCGTACTGAGCGTCTAGCTTGCTCTGGCTTCCTATACTGGGACGTACGCGCATATTTCTGAAGGCTTCTCCAAGATACGGTTGATCGTGACTTCGCCGATCATTCTGCAGTATTTGGCGATTTGACCTAGGTTCCGGATCATGATTCGAAGGCTCGCGGCAACACTCACATCCTTCACGTGCGTCAAGACCTTCTGAGTCAACTTTCGCTCATCGTTCTCCGCGGTTTCCACTTTTTCCACTGCTTCATTGGCGAGTTTCATCTCGCCAGTAAGGAATGCCTCGAGGCTGTGCTCGGAGATCTTTGTGACCTGATTAGAGAACTTGGCGATGTCGTTCAATATCGTCTCGCTGGTCATCTCCTGATCCTTCAAGGCCAAGACTTCGTTTGCAATATTCTCTGCGGAGTCGGCCATCTCTTCCAGGGTCTTGGCGACCACCCTGTTGCCGACTATGTGAAGGGGAGATTCTATGCCCATCTTGGAGGCCGCGCTTCGATCGCGTATTGCTAGTAGTAACTGCCTGACTATGAGCCAATAGATTCTATCCGACTCTTCCTCCATACGAGTAACTTCCGCTGCAACTTCAGGCCTCCTTTCCACCAAAGCCTTGATCGAGGCATCCAACATTGATGAGGTTATGATGTGCAGTCTGCGCATCAGGCCGTAGATTGGAAATCTCGTCGGGTCAATGAAGCTCTGCAGGGTTATCTGCTTGAGAGTCTGTTCAACAATATTGAGACCAGTTACACGCTGTGTGGTTGCCCGGATCTCTTCGAGGTGAACCTTCTTCAGCTCGTCTTTGGCGACTACCTGGATCGTGTCGTGGCCGAGGATGTAGTTCCCTGTTATTACTCGAGTAAGAAGGTTGGGTGAACTACAAAGATCCGCGTTAACTATGACGTTCTTGATCTCCTCGCGTTTGCGCTCTGTCCCGGGTATAAGTTTCAATGAACCGTCGTCTTCGCGCTTGATTGAAACGGTATCACCGGCCTTGAGTCTCACATCCTGAACCCATTCTCTGGGTAAAGAGACGGTTAAGGTAGAATATCCAACCCTCTGGACCTTTCTTGCTTCCAAGGAGGTGCACGCGAACAAATATAGTCTAAGAACTAGAATATAGACCTCTATATGGTTTGCCAAAGTCTAAACTTACTGGAATTGGTCCATAGATGTCCCTTTCCTTGAACTCGAAACCTTGCTCGAAGATAAAACCTGAAGACAGAGCAACGGGTTCTCTCTCATCGCATTTTGCGACAGTCATCCGGATAGAGGCTGAACGCTTAATCGTCAAGAGAGCACGAAAGAAGAGAGATTCTCTCTCTTAGCAAGGCGCCTCAAAAAGAGACTTCATCTGCTTTCAATTTCTCGTTCATTAACCCTAATCCACCATTTGCAATTCACTTTCTATCCGCTCTGACAGTTGCGGGTAGAGGCCCGCGGCAAAGTCATGTGCCGTTAAGTCAGTGGGTCGGTTGCTTCTTATTCTGTGGGTTCTCAACTACACGAAGTTTAGCTAACTTGTCAACTCTGACCTGAAGTTCTCCTCTGAACCTCTTCAGTCGAGCATTCTCAATATGTAACAGATCTCCCACCGAGATCATACTTGTCTGTTCCTTCCAAAGAGGCAACGTGATCGTGCCACTTCGGTCCATAATTGTCGCCGTGCTTAGTAGAAGTGTCTCCCCCCACTTTGACAGAATGGTTCTGGGTGACGATTTCTCAGTAACCTTCGCATCAAGGTTGAATCGCTTGGTATCAGAGTTCAAATCCTTGATCTCCAAATCCTCGGCGCGCGATATGTTCCGCTTGGGTGCGACGTAATCCTCGAATCGAAGGTTGAGGATTTCGGGTCTTACTAGATAGTCCAGCACCCTTGAGGTGAGTCTGACCTGCGCGATGATCCTCTGATCTTGGGTTATTAGGAGAGTTCCAACGTCTTCGGTAATCTGACGTCGCCTAATAGATACGCCATCGCATGAAGATCCCCCTTTGATCCATGCATTGTGAATACATTTCAAGAACTTGGATGTCTCAATTTCATACTTCTTTGAGATTCTAACCAGATAGGCGAACGAGACCATATCCGAGACGGATTTCCAAGGGGCCCTTGGCCTGCCTCGTGCTCCACGCCGAATATCCAACGTCACCGTTTGCAATGCAATCGCCATGTGGAGCTATCACCCGCTCTTCAAACTGCGCGGCTCCAAAAAGTAAAGTAGTTAAATACAAGAGAATTGGAAACCAGATTGAGAAGAACCCACCTCATGTTATATGAAGTAGTAAGGCTCGGCATCAGTCTTTCTTCTCTAACTTGATTTCCATTGTGGAGACGTTTCGGCGTTCATTCTCCTGACCAAGTACCTCGGTTCCTATGGAGATTTCTTTGACGACGAGTTTTCCTTCGAAGAAGCGCCGACGAGCAACTTCAACAGCGTCTACCGCTTTGGAAATGGCGTTTCCTCGGGCCTTCACTATCACTTCTCGGTTGTTGGAGTTGAGGTGCATGATGATTGCAGTAACGTAGCTCATCACTGGTTTCAGTCCCACGAATACGTTGTTTGACGGGGCGCGATTTGCCTGTTGACTCTGAGCTGCTGAGTTTTCTGACATCCGCTGATCACCACCCGAATGCAGTGGAACACTACACCTACGCTAACGCCTCGTCTTCAATAAACATGTGCAATACGAGTACCCGATGGTTAAAGAAGCAGAATATGCGAGCTGACGATACCCACCCATCTTGCCTCTACTGTCTCTTAGCGTCACATTTGGGCGAGAGAGAGGCAACCGAACTGGTCCTGCAACCAAGAGTAAATTGGATTTGGAGAGAGCTTTTCATATCGCGTCGATATCTCATGCATTCGTGTGAATCATGCGCGAGAAAGACAGTTTTCGAAAGAGAAACCTACTCACGAAAATTGAAAACCTTATCGCCAAGAGGGAAGCGGAAAAAGGCAGCATGCCATACGAGGAATACAAAATGAACACACAATACATACAAGGCTACATTGCGGGCTTAGAGGAAGCGCGACGAATAATCAAAGGCCTTTCACCGGGCGGATGGCGTCCATCGACACTTCATCAACGGTCTGTCGAGAGAAGGAAGAAGGAGAAAATCCGGAGCGCAGGAGAAGAATATCAGATTACTTCTTAACCTCCATCGCGTCCAACGATGATTCCCAACAAGAAGAACGCTGCTTCAGCGTTCGACACGTTACCATCCACTATTTCGTTTCCCTATACTCTGACGACCCGCATCTAGGGCAAGTGAGCTTAGGTTTGCTTTGCTTGCTTTCTCCCCGCTTAACCCACTCGCTCTGAAGGCCCTCTAATCCGCAGTTTTGACACATGAGTAATATGGGATGGGCCAGATCGCGATGCTTTTCCATCTGTTTCTCATGTACCAACACAGCAGGGCTGTCGAACTCTTTCATGAGCTTCTTGGCTTCCTTGCCGCCAATTAGAACAATATCTGTTATGTCTGTCATATGTGATCGTATTGCTCTGTCCGTAGTGTGTGGCCGTATTGCTTTGTCTCCGCGCTTCTTCTTGCTCTTGCTCCTAACAGGGGTTAGACTAATGCCCCCGCGTTTCGCTTTGCCTTCAAGCAGGGTGATGTCAAAGTCAACCTTCTTCCTTCTCTTGCGGCGAACCTTACTTTCCTTCCATCCCAAGATAGTTCAACGACCAGTGCGCAACCAGACTACATTTAGATTCCGGCAGCGCATACACGCGCATGGAAGACCATGGCACAGACTTGGCAACCTGTGCATCTTTCCGGATCGATGTCAAGCTTTCCGCTAAACCTCGGTGACAACTCAGGTTGCTGGTAGGGATAGGATTCTGTGGCAGGCTTTCCCAGCAAGCTGTGGAACATTTCAGGTATGACTGCACCAATTTTCCTAAGAGCCGACCGGAATCCTAGATCCGGAAGCATATTTCCGAGCATTCTGATCCGGCGAAGTGTGACTCCACTCATATGACTTCTCCCAGCAGTTTCAGCATTCCGTACATGATAGCCTCGGGTCTGGGGGGGCATCCGGGGATGAACATGTCGACTGGTATGACGTCTTCGATTCCTTGGCCGACGTTGTAGCAGCCTTTGAAGACGCCGCCGGCGCATGCGCATGCTCCAACCGCTATGACACGTTTCGGCTCAGGAATCTGTTCGTAGACCCGTCTCAACCTGTCCTTCGTCTGCGCGTTCACCGTTCCTGTAACTAATAGGACATCTGCGTGTCTTGGGCTTGGTACTAGGACTGCTCCGAATCTTTCAATGTCGTAGCGTGGCGTGAGGCTGGCGACGATTTCAATATCGCAGCCGTTGCAGGATGAGGCGTTGATGTGGAAGACCCATGGCGAACGCTTCCTCGACCACTTAGCTAGTTTTCCCAGCAGGGTGAGGTTATGTTCGACCAAAGCTTGTTCCACGGAGAGTTGAAATGCCATACGTCATATATACCCACGTTGCCCGGCTTCCACCTACAGTAATTTGGCATGGAGTTCGCGCATGGAGCGATCCACTTCACCGCTAGTACTAGTCTTAAGAATCTCGGGATGGATGCAGGAAAATTAGGAGAGTCATCAAATGAATGAGGAAGAGGCAAGACAGATAATACGGAAAACAATGGAAACTATGAAGACCACACTTAATGACCAGGCTCTACAGAGTCTACAAGAGCTACTGGATGCAGGATTTGATTCATTTCAAGAATACGGAGAATTCAAGAAGACAAAGATGAAGGCTAATGAACGACGGTGAAGCGGACCAAACTAGACCGCGGACTAGGGAACCGCTTGCTACGTTCGTCGGATGGTCTTCTAGTCAGTTTCTCGGGTTCGAGATAAGAACTCAATCCTCCTGTCATCTCGTAAGCCACTTTGCCGTGCGCGACCATGACTTCACGGTCCTGAATGCTTAGGCCTCGTATATCTGGCGTGAAAAACTGACGTAATTCAGTGGAAAGCAAATGCACTCGATTTCTAATCTCAGCATCCGAAGGGTCGGAGTATCTTGAGTCAAATTCCAGAGGTTCTCTTAATAGACCTTTAGCGAACCTTTGCGTAGCCTTCATATTCTCCCGTTCCCATCGATGATCGCCGAGTACTACATTCTGTTCCCATATGGCCGTGAAACGCCTAAGAAGAGGCAACAACTCTTCCATGAAATCGCTTTGATTGAGTCGTTGACTTAACCCATTCGCGGTTTGCCGCGGGGAACAATTCACTCTACGATAGGTGCTTTCAGATTCCGCACAAGCTTTGATCGCACGACATGAACCATTCATTCTAAGCTGAAACTCATTTTCCTGGCGGCTTCCAATCTAGCACAGCTCACGCAGAGACCATTCCCAGAATACAATCCCATAGAGAAGACAGGACCACCACATTTGTTACATCTTGCTGGGACCATCAGTACATCATTCCTGATCAGTAGCGACGTCGCTGACTAATAGGCAAGAGGCCGAATGCCTCGTTCTAAGCAATCAATCACCTTGAAACGAAGTCCTTTTGAATGGAACACAGAAAAACCTTCAACTTGAATTCGAGCGAAGCCCCGCATCATTACCAGAAGATTCACCCGAGAAAGCCGTTCAGACTACAACCACGACAGCAAAGTAGCACTACGTTACTATGGTTTTCGATGTAGATTTTTCCCAGATGGGTAATGTCAAAGATGAAAGAAGGTGATGAAAAAAGGTAGGATTTTAGGTTTGGCAATAGTCTCATGCAGTTAAACATCGGGGCCGAATATGCGGTGAAAGCGGTTCTGGATGTGGCTCGCATTGAAAAGTGTCGACTTGGTTGAGGGGTTCCAAGGCGTAGCGTTTGGAACGGTGGACGGTTTGATTACGATCCTCGGAGTTGTTATTGGGATTGCAAGCGCCACGGGGAGCTCAGCTATAGTGATTATTTCCGGACTTGTGGTGGGGGTGGCTAATTCTTTTGGAAATAGCTTTGGATTTTACGCTTCCGAACTGGCTGAAAGAGCAGAGCATATTCATGAGAATCAACACGTCAGCAGTATGGCTGAGACCAGGAGAAGCACGGTTCTCGCGTTTGTGACTTCATTAGCATCTATGATGGTGCCTGTCATCCCCTTCGCCCTGCTGGCGAACTTGAGCTACGCGATGATTGTTTCGCTGACTGTTGCGTTGGCGATGCTTTTCGGGTTAGGGGCCTTGGTTGGGAAGTTGAGCCGGGAGGGTCTTTGGAGGTTTGGAATTCGTTATGTTCTTCTCGGCCTGATTGGGGCGGCACTCTCGTTTGTTGTTGGAGACATTCTCAGAAACTTGCTGACACTTGGGCGATGGATGCCGCCATGGTGAAAGCTTACTGTTCCCTTTAGATTGACACAATGTTTGTGGTAGCAGCTACTTGGCTGACTCGAGTGGTCGCAGGGCGGCAACAGAGATGCAAAGTCCAAAAAATGCAGCTTCCAATAGATCGAGTAGCTTCTGGCGTGATCTGTGGAACTACTTCGGTCCAGCGCTGATTGTAAGCGTAGCTTACATGGACCCCGGTAATTATGGGACGGATATTAGCGGCGGCGCTTCGTTCGGTTATAGCATGCTTTGGGTTGTCTGGCTGGCCGGAATCATGGCTATGCTGCTGCAATATCTGTCCGGAAAGCTCGGCATAGCTACAGGGTATTCTCTTCCGGAACTCATGCGCCTCTACCTTAGACGACCTGCATACATTCTGTCTTTCTGGTTTGCGGCTGAGGCGGCTACCGTTATGACGGATCTCGCGGAGTTCCTTGGCACGGTCATTGCGTTAAACCTACTCTTCGGAATTCCCCTGCTGTATGGGACTTTCCTTTCGGTTCTCGATGTTGTCCTAGTGCTGGGATTGACGGGAGGAAAGGTTCGCTCTTTGGAGTACTTTTTCATGCTGCTCATATCCACGATTGGGATTGGATATGTTTTCGAGATTTTCATCACCGGTCCCAGTTTAGTCCCGGTTGTTGTTGGATCGGTTATCCCCAGCCTTGCCTCTACCGATAGAGTTCTAATCGCAGTGGGTGTGGTTGGCGCGACTGTTATGCCTCACGCCATCTTCGTTCACTCGGCTCTCTCAAATGATAAGGTAACCGATCCGAGCATAGAAAAGAAACGGCGAGTGATGCGACTTCATCGGGCCGAGAGCATCATCATGTTCACCTTTGCAGGCCTTGTCAATGCCGCTATCATGGTGATGGCTGCAGCAGCCTTCGGATCTCGCGGAATCAACGTCGCTACTATTCAGGACGCCTATGTGACGCTCCAACCACTCTTCGGGCCAGCGGCAGCCACTGTGTTTGGAGCAACCCTCCTCGCTTCGGGACTCTCGTCCTCAACGACTGCCACTATTGCTGGGCAAGCGATCATGGAAGGAATGCTCGGCCGGAAGATGAACCTGTGGATTCGCAGAATTGTCACCCGTCTGATAAACACCATTCCTACTACGATCGCGATCCTCGCAGGAATTGAACCGTTATTAATTCTCGTCTACAGTCAAGTCGCCTTGAGCTTGTTGCTGCCGCTTCCTCTTCTGCCTCTTTTGATTTTCACGAAAGACAAGAAGCTGATGGGCACATTCGTTAACAGAAGAATCACCACAATCCTTGCAGCAATCTTCATTGGAACCATAATCCTGTTGAACGCATTGTTTCTTTACCTGAGCTTCGGCGGCAGGATTTAGTTCCTCGCTGACTCAAACAACACTCCCAGGTAACTAGGCGTTATCGACAGTCGGAGGCGAAAAGCCACAGAGAGGTCATTAGTGTCAAGAATGAGTAGATCCAGAAGAATGCGACGAAGCAGAAAAAGAAGAGAAGAAAACAGAAAGAGAAAAAAAGGAGAAAAAGAAACGAATAGAATCACGGAATCCTATAACAGAAGGAAATTGCGAAGAAGAATTACAAATTCCTAGTTGTGTGATTTGGTTGCCTCAACCTCAAGAGCTCAAGGCGAGAAGAAGAAAAAGAAGGAAGACCACAAGGGCCCACGACTAAGAGAGCACGAAATGCTATGTTGGCTCAAAGCGCGGCGACACGAGAGATAAGGGAAACTGCTCTGGGTCAGATGGGGGGCTGCTGCTTTGGTCGAGTCTCGCTGTGACCGTTGTGGGTCGTGGTCTTACAATTTGTTCAGGCGCAAAGGCCAATACCTGTGTGAGCGGTGCATCAAAAATCGATTTTGATTTTCACCAACAGTAAAGTCGTTGGTTCGGGCATCGGAGCATATTTCGCTCATTCTCGAGTGCTGATCGTCGTGGGGTCATGAACGATTCTCAGCGTTGGTCTGAGCAGAAAACGTACCGCTTGAATAGAATGGGTTTCTCGATTTTCTAACCGCAGTTTGAAGAATACTTCACATGAGTTTCGTTAGCCCTTTTAGTCAACTTTCTTCACACTCATTCTTTTAGTAACTCGCAGGGCATATTCTTGCCACACTAGATGTACGTGTGCCGATGCTTCAAGAGACCTTGATGAAGCAGTCTAAGGCATGTCCCGCAGGCGTAACAGATGCAAGTGGATGAGGTTTTATGTAAGTGCCCCTACTCTAGGTAACAAGTCTGATGATGCGTTATGTCCACACAAGGAATACCAGTTATGATTCTGAGAGAAGGTTCTCAACGTACTACGGGAAAGGATGCGCAACGGAACAACATACTCGCCGCGAAAGTCATCACTGAAACCATAAAGACCACGCTTGGCCCGCAAGGGATGGATAAGATGTTGGTGAGTGGTATGGGTGACGTAGTCATAACAAACGACGGAGCTACCATAATGAAAGAGCTGGATGTTCAACATCCTGCCGCCAAGATGCTTGTTGAGGTAGCGAAGAGCCAAGACAGTGAAGTGGGAGACGGTACGACCACCGTCGTCGTTCTCGCCGGCGAACTCTTGACGAAAGCGGAGAAGCTTCTCGACCAAGAAGTCCACCCGACCGTCATCGTTGAAGGCTACAAGAA
>Ga0315282_10016859_pt1 | contig 10627 bp, 9 predicted proteins | sample YL17G07_20_MG_FD_203693 | JGI IMG/M metagenome (GOLD analysis project Ga0315282, IMG submission 203693) | Sediment microbial communities from Yellowstone Lake, YNP, Wyoming, USA - YL17G07_20 | ecosystem: Environmental > Aquatic > Freshwater > Lake > Sediment | place: USA: Wyoming | collected... | reverse complement strand
CCTCGGAAAACCCATCAAGCTCTTGGAAAGGGTTGCTGTGATTGGCGGAGGCAATGTGGCTATGGACGCAGTCAGGTCCGCCCGAAGGTTGGGGTCTGAAAAGGCTTTTATTCTTTACCGGCGAGGCATGGAGGAATTGCCTTCCACATCGGAAGAGATTAAGCAGTGTCGGGAAGAAGGGATTCCCATCAAAACCTTGGCTCAACCCGTGCGGTTCATCAGTAACAATGGCCGGGTCAAGGCGATCGAATGCGTCAAAATGCGTTTGGCAGACCCCGATGAGAGCGGACGGAGGAGACCTGAACCTATCTCTGGTTCTGAATTTACGGTTAAAGTAGATGCTGTGATCACAGCTTTGGGGCAGGAATCAGATTGGTGCTGTTTGACGCCCGAGTGTACCTGTACATTGACCGAATGGGGAACCGTGAAGATTGATCCTTTGACACTTCAGAGTGAGGATCCCGATATTTTTGCAGGGGGAGACGCAGCAAGGGGCCCCAAGACCGTGATTGAGGCCATTGCTGACGGAAGACAGGCAGCCATTTCGATTGACCGATATCTCAGTGGCCAGAACCTTCGATTGGGTAGAGATATACAATTGGAAGCAATAAAAGAACCCCAGAAAGGGAAGTACGATCGGGCCGCCCGGGCTCAGATGCCTTACCTGGAACCCAAGAAGCGGATCAGGAATTTCAACGAAGTCCAGAAGGGACTCACGAAAGGAGTAACTGTTCAGGAGGCAAAGAGGTGTATCTCCTGCGGGACCTGCTGTGTCCAAACCTGTCCTTATGACGTCATGCAGTTCAATCACGAAGTCACGAAGGCGGTAAAGTGCGACCTCTGTGTTGAGAAGCGAGGGAGGAACGAGGTTCCTGCTTGTTACGCGATCTGCCCGACTCGGTGCATTTTCTGGGGAGATCCGAAGAAATTTGCAGGGAACTACAAGGTCCTATAAAAGATAACATCAAGGGTACGAGGGGCCGAGGATTCAAGGGGTCAAGGGACTTAAAAAGATTTTTCTTCTTTATTACTCTCGAACACTGGGACTCTCTACTCCTTTTCCATTCTTAATATGCCATCTGAGAAACACGAACCCCTCACCTGGAAAGATCCTAAGACCGGCTTGGAGTGGCAGTGTCAATCTCCAGGCGAGATGACTTGGCATGAAGCTCAAAAGTATGGAGAATCACTTTCATTGGATGGTAAGGACGATTGGCGATTACCAACTTTAACAGAACTGGAATCTCTACTGGACAGGAGCAAGGCGCGTCCCGAAGGAAGACCTCCTATGCGCGAAGAGGTACCCTTTAGAGATGAATTATCGTACTGGTCATCCACGACCTTTGAGCGTGACACGAAGAATGCCTGGATCGTGATTTTCGACGGTGCCTATGTGCTCAGCTACTATAAGAGTAACTCATACTTTGTCCGTTGCGTTCGAGGGTAGAGGAATTCGCGTGATGTGATAATTGTGCAAGTCAGGATTTGATCTTCCAGACAATATTAAGCTAGAGAAGCATTCCTTCCTGTACCATTCACTTCCCTAATTCTTGAAAACGGTGTATATTACAGCCACAAATTGTAAATGAAGATACTCTTCAGGCCTAGCAACTTTTTTGGGGAAAAAATAATGCAATTCGATTGGTTTAAAGTAAAAAAGATTCTTTATTGGCTTAATTTTTTAGAAATCATGGAATCAGCATAAAAATTAATGACAGGCGGCACCCCGATAGGCATCGAAGTTGGCTTTCGGCCCTCGCCGCCAGAGGGTCAAGAAATGCCGCAGGATTCCCGCTCACGGTTTCCTCACGAGTTGACCTGGCGTTTGGATGAAATATCCTCTTCCGACCCTAATCGAGCATCGGCACTCGAGAAAGCAGGATCGGCGAAGGCCCTGGTGCATGCGATCAAGAATGTGCTGGATAGGGCACTCGTTTGCCATGATGTCCGTTGGGGCCGGGAGCAAGCCGCTTCTCGACCCGACGACTGCCGGGCTGTTGTCCAATTCCATGTGGGCACCTGGCTATTCGACTGGTTCTTCAATGCGAAAACGGGATATCGTGCACATTTCCGTGTACAGTGTGAGTCTGGCTTGAGGTTCAATAACCAAATCATCCGAGCGTTACGCCGACTCCTCGATGCGAGGCTTCCGGAAATTGTCCTTGGTTGGCATCTGAATGACCGCTTCGAGGACTGCGGTCAGGTGCAGATTCCGAAAACCTTCCTGATGAACTCTCTTACGCCCGACCTATCAAAGGTCTGGTTCTGCACCAAACTTATTGGACGCGATTGTGGAATAAAGGACTTACCTTTGGGCGTTGTGGGGCCACGAATTCTGCTGAATTATAATGAATCTTGGGCTGCACCCTCTCGTGAGGACGACAAGGCATGGCTGGAAATCAAAGGGGCCTTTCTCGGAGAAGCAGGGCCTTACCAGCCTAAGGATCCGAGATCTCGTGCGAGAACACTCCGAGCCAAAGGAGAAGCGTAGTCCATACGGCTGTTCGAGCAGAATTACCATCACTTATTTACAAGCAATGGAACCAAACCAGTCATGCCGCAGCAGACTCTCGTCCACTCACCCCGAGCGTTATCCACTCTTTCATCAGTAATCATCGATTTCCCGGCCTATATCGAACGAACATAGGTGTACTCTTTAGCCAAGACTTAGTTTGACAGTATCTGTGAGCTTGAGTATCGTTCAGGATAGATAACTGAAGTGAGTTCTTTGATCGCTTGTACCGAGCTCATATTTTAAAAGCTTCTGCCATACCCGTATAGCGTTTTCTTAATTTCGGTTTTTCGATCTTACCGGTTGGATTCCTCGGTACCTCACCAAAAAAGATTTTTCTTGGCCGTTTATATCGTGGTAGCTTCTCGCAGTATTCGAGGACTTCCTTCTCCGTCAATTCCTTGCCAGGAATTACATCAATGACCACCCCAACGAGTTCACCGAGACGCTCGTCTGGAACACCGATGGCCGCCACGTCTTTTACGCACGGGTGGGCATGGAGAAAGTTCTCGACCTCGACGGGAAAAACGTTTTCGCCGCCTGTGATGATCACATCCTTTTTTCTGTCCACAATGTAGATAAAACCATCCTCATCTTCCCGCACGATATCACCCGTAAAGAGCCATCCGTCTTTTAGCCCCTTTGCAGTTGCCTCGGGGTTTTTGTAGTATTCCCTCATGACGCCGTCCCCGCGGATGACAAGCTCTCCCGGTGTTCCGCGTTCAACATTATTTCCTTCTTCATCGACGATACGCGCTTCCCAGTTGAAGCCGGGCCGTCCAATGGCACCAACCTTATGCATGTTTTCGATGCCAAGATGCATGCAGTTCGGTCCAGTGCTCTCGCTCAATCCGTATGTCGTATCGTATGCCATATCGGGGAAATAATCTCTCCAGTGCTTTATGAGAGAGGGTGGTACGGGTTGCGCGCCAATATGCATGAGCCTCCACTGCGAGAGCTCATAGTCTGCAAGTTTCAGTTCCCCGCTATCGAGCTTCACCAGTATATCCTGTGCCCAGGGTACTAGAAGCCACACAATGGTCGCTTTTTCTTCGCTTACTGCTTCCAGTATCGATTCTGGCGAAATCCCTTTCAGAATCACTGCAGGTCCACCGACGATGAGACTTCCAAACCAGTGCATCTTCGCACCGGTATGATACAGTGGCGGAATGAGAATGAAATTGTCGTCCTTCGTCTGGAAGTGGTGCATATTCTCCGTGATGCACGCATTGACCATGTTCTTGTGGGTAAGAAGGATCGGCTTTGGCTGACCTGTTGTGCCTGAAGTGAAATAGAGTCCGCAGGGATCGTCATAGCCAATATCAATATGGAGCGGCTCTGATGGCGCCCCGGAGAGAAGCGTGGCATAGGACGCAGCATAAGCCGGGATATTCTCACCCACACAGATATAGTGCTGGACGGTGGGAATCTCTTCTCTTATGCCACTTAACCTATCTTTAAATTCATCACCGAATATAAAGAGTTTCGGCTCTGCAACCGAAGCGCAATATTTGATGTCATCAGCCGTGAAACGAAAATTGAGTGGCACAACCCAAGCACCAGTGCGCACGATCCCAAAATAAACCACAAGCCAGTCTATGGAGTTGTTCATAAGGTGGATGACCTTGTCACCCTTTTTTATGCCTTTTGACCGAAGGACCTGTGAGAACTTGTTGGCCCGCTCGTCGAACTCACGCCATGTGATGGTGAACCGCTTTTTTTCTGCAGGTATTCTTTCAACAAGCGCAATCTTGTCAGGATACATCCTGGCATTTCGTGCCAGCATTTCACTGATATGGATATATGGATTACCCATCTCTCACCCCCTGGAATTTACTAAAACCTTAGGGATTATTTCCCCCCAACCCCCTCTTGCCTTTCTCTTCTCCATAATCTTTTGTTCGATCCCGGCAGGATCACCGAAGTAAATGCAATGGGCGAGGCAGATATTATCTGCACAGGCTGGATAGAGGCCCTTATCAACCCGGTGATGGCAGAGGTTGCACTTGGCTGCGGTCTTTTTTTCATCGTCAAAGCTAATGGCATGGTAAGGGCATTCATCAATGCAAAGCTGACATCCATTGCATTTCTCGGAGTCGAGGATGACGATCCCGTCTTCCCTTTTCATTATGGCTTCCACTGGGCATACTTGTGCACAGGGTGGGTCATCGCAGTGCTTGCAGACGTTCACACGCCAAATGAAATCGAGCTTCCCATTCATCAGTTTCGGGCCATCCTCCCAAACAGAAAGGTACTTGATACCGTTGGTTGCGTCAACTGGATTGTATTCCTGTTTGCAGGCCACTTCGCAGGCCTTACATCCCCAGCAGGCGAACTCTTCGATAATCAGTGCATGCTTATTCATGGCTGGCCTCCTTCTCTCTTTTCGGGAGATATCCTGCATAGGAGTGTCCTGATGTTCGATGCACCCATTGCGGGATCACAGCCCTCTAAGGCATTGTCAGTGAGGATATTGATATTTGACTCATCCCAGCCATGACCTGGATCTTTTTTCTCCGGAAACCACCAAGCATGTTGAGCGGCCACAATCAGGGGATCGCGTCCGAGGGTGAGCTTAGCTCGCTGTCTTACTCTTCCTCGACGCGATTCAATGATGACCCAATCGCCTTCTTTGATGCCTTCCTTTAGGGCTGTATCAGGATGGATCTCAACGATTGGGTCTCTATGAAGATCCCTGAGCCGTCCTATTTGTCTGTTTTCTGTGTGAAAGAAACCGGGCTGCCGCGCACCCGTAATCAGGATATAGGGATATTCCTTAAAGAGTGCTGGGGTGTTCACCGGACTTTCAGGAGGTTCTCTATGCTGAGGAAGTGGATCGTATCCCATCTTTTCGAGCACGGTGGAGTAGAGCTCAAACTTCCTCGTAGGGGTGGAGAACCCACTCTCCTTGTATTTGTAATATTTCACCTCTCCTTTGATATAATTCATCTTATTGAAATCCTTCCAGGTGATGTTCATCGGATGGAGGATATAATCGAGAGCCTTCTCAAAGTTATCCCACCAGTATTGGCCCTGGCCAATTCGGTGAGCAAGGTCATTGAGCATCTCATGATCTGAGCGGCATTCACCAACCTGAATGACCTTGCGCCGCGGCAGGATATAGCCATGACGCTTCCAAAAGTCACCGACATAATCCATCTCAAGCCAGGTCGCAGCAGGCAGCACGATGTCTGCAAGTTCTGCCGTGGGTGTGAGGAAGAAGTCGGCCACAGCCATGAATTCAACTTTCTCAAGGGCACGGTAGACCTCTTTCGCATTGGCACGGGTGATCACAGGATTGGAACTGATGAAAAAGAGCATTTTTACCGGGTAGGGTTTTTCTTCGAGGATTGCATCCCAGACGCATTTCGGTTGAATGATGGCGAATCGAGAAGCGAGGCGGAAACGCTCCCCTCCCAGTCTTTTTGCGAACTGGTCTTTGGGAAGCATGCCGTGAGCGCCAAATTGACCCACGTTAACGACATTCGGCGTCCGGTTAAGGACCTGACCACCAGGGGCATCGATGTTACCGGTTAATCCCATAAGGAACATGAGCAGCCGGTCGTTGTCTGCGCAGTTAATCTGCTGCTCGATGGCAACACCCCACTGAATAGCAGCCGGCTTTGTCGTTGCAAAGAGCCTTGCTGCCTCTCTGATCTTTTCTTTGGGAACCCAAGTGATCTCTTCAACTCTGTCGAGGGGATACTCATTCACTCTTTTGACGAATGGCTCCCAGCCATGGGTATATTTTTCGATGAATTCTTTATCGTAAAGCTCCTCGTTGACGATCACGTTGAGCATGCCGAGGGCGAGGGCAGCATCCGTGCCAGGCCTAAGCTGGAGCCAGACATTTGCCCGTGCTGCCGGACGGGTGAGCCTTGGATCAACCACAATGAGCTTGGCACCCTTGTCGAGGGCTACTGAGAAGGGTTCACCTTTGTATTCGTCAGGGTTACTTATTGTCACATTGTTTCCCCACATCATGATGCACTTAGGAAAATTCTCGTAGTCGGCGATTGGATTTGTGCCGCAGGTGATAATGCTTGTCGAGATACGGGGGCCATAACAGAAATGGCCTGCTGTCAACACGTTGGGAGAGCCGAGGACATTGGCGATACGATAGACGACCGCTTCATTTTCTCTGCCGGTTCCATAGCCGAATACGACCGATTCAGGTCCGTATTTTTCTTTATAAGTCAGGATTCTCTCTGCGATCGTGTCGAGGGCTTCATCCCATGAGATCCGTTCCCAATTGCCGCTCGCCTTGGGACCAACCCTTTTGACAGGGTAGGTGAGCCTGTCCTTATGATAGGCGAGCTGTGCCGAGGCAAGCCCCTTGGTGCACAGTGTTCCATGGGCAATGGGGCAATTTGGATCACCGGCAATTTTTGCGATTTTGCCGTCTTTGACATAGACGATTACTCCGCACCCACCGTGGCACATGCGACAGTGGCTCTTGACTACTGAATCGTAACCGTATACTTCCATCTCGCGTTCTATATTCGAATATCGAAACTCAGGCATCTTGGCCTCCTGATGAATGTCGCTGCAACAATAGTAACCTATAAGCCTAATTTAGTGAAGTATGCTTGCAAGAGGGTTTATAAATATCAGAAGTTCTAGGTTATAAAATTGAATATAATCATGAAATCAATTATTCTTAAGTAGATTTTTCCATGGCCCATTTTTGGGGGATTCCTAATAAAAAAGTTAAGAATAGTGTAAGGTAGAAGTATTACATATGATTCGTCAATGTAAAGCGGAAGAGTTTGAGAAGATTTATGAGGTCATCAATGATGCTGCGACCATATACAAGGGAGTTATTCCACCAGACCGTTGGAAAGAACCCTATATGTCAAGGGAAGAACTCCGACATGAAATAGTTGATGGGGTCGTGTTTTGGGGATATTATGAAGAAGATGAATTGATCGGTGCGATGGGGATCCAACCCGTTCAAGACGTTACCCTCATCAGACATTCTTATGTTCGGTCGACTAAACAAAATCAGGGGATAGGGGGGAAATTGTTATCCCGCCTTCGGAAGGAGACAAGTCGACCGATTCTCATTGGAACATGGGCAGCAGCGGTTTGGGCTATTCGCTTCTATGAAAGAAATGGGTTCAAATTGGTTTCCTCTGAAGAGAAGGATCAATTATTGAGGAAATACTGGTTGATCCCGGAACGGCAGATCTCTACTTCAGTAGTTCTGGCCGATCAAAAGTGGCTCGAACAGAAAATGCGGATGGGTCCCCATTCTTTATAACGATCCATCCAATTCATCCGCTACGGGTCTATTGCATGCTCTGCAGCGTTGTGCCCCTCTGAAAAGCGGTTTGCCACATGAAGGACAGTGATAACGCTCACATTCTCTCCTTGCCCATTCTATGCTACCTTTTTCATCGCCGTGATCAGCGACTTTAGAGCGCCATATCGGGATGGTCCTTTTCATCACTTTTATGCCGGTGGCATAACCGAAATTTTCTGTCAAACTGCATGGCCATTCCTTGCATTGGTGACATGAATAATGACCTTTCGATTTTACACAATTCCTTATCGAGCAGGATTTGCAATAACTATAGAGCTTCTTAGGTGGGTCAGGCTGCATACAGCCAAGACATGCCGTTTCTTCAGGCTTTGTTCCATAGAGGTTGCCCATCACAGCCCTGAATTTCTCATTTTTATCCCTTGTAGCAATGTAGACTCCGCAGACACCGCAATATAACCCGCAGGGTGCCATCAAACTCTTGTTTCTAATTTCATCTTCAGTCCACCCTTCCATACTTGTGCCTCCTCCTGTCCTTTGCCCCGTTAGAAATAATGCTGCCCTCGGTTTCGAGTCACAACAACTGGAATTTCTAACGGGGTGTAACCAATGAATTGACCTTGGGGGTATTTTCTTTTATAAAGAGGCGTTATGTCAATGGAAAAGAAAAAGCATTACAGACTCGTGGTCTTTGATCTGGATGGGACGCTCACTCAGGAACGATCTATCTGGGAATATATCCACAAGCAATTAGGAAAGTGGTATGGGTTTGCAGAAGAATATCAGAAGCAATTTCTGGCCGGTAAGATTTCTTACGAGGAATTTTGTGAACAAGATGCCCAGGTTTGGAAAGGGATGAGAGTGGAGGAATTGTTGGAGATCGTTAAGACGGTTCCCTTTTATCCAGGGGTGGATGAATTGATCAACTACCTAAAACAGAAAGGGTTGAAGCTTGCAATGGTTTCTTCCGGACTTTCTCTCCTTACCAATTGGGTTCATCAGAAATACGGTTTTGATTACTCTGTTTCCAATGATCTTCTCCATGGAAATGAAGTTTTGACTGGGAAGGTGAAGATTCAGGTTTATTTCGACAAGAAAGCAGAATGGGTGAAGAAGATTCTGAAAAAATTTAGAGTGAACCCTGAAGAAGTAATCGCCATCGGAGATAGCAAAGGGGATATCGATATGTTTCAGATGGTAGGGTTCTCCATCGCATTTAATTCCTCCTGTTCGGACCTTGATCAGATTGCCAATCTTTGCATTTCAAGTAAAAACCTCGCCGATATCATTCCCAAACTGGCTCTTTTAAAAAACCCTTGTAAATACTCCCTGTAAATACCCCTTGTAAAAACTCCTTGTAAAGACTCCTTGTAAATACAATAGCTTGCAATTAAAAGATAGCCAAAAATGTCTTGACAAAAAATCACTGCATTGCTATAAATCCACAAGCTAAAATTCGAAAATAGGGGGCAGATAAATGAGAAAGAAAGTATTAGCAATTTCATTAATGGTTATGCTTACAGTGGGACTTTTTCTGGTGACTTCCACCAAGACAGAACCAAAACCGATTCTCATCGCTGTGCCAACAGCTTTGAAATCTGATTATGGCTATGACGCTACGCATGCCGCTGAGCTGGCTGTGTCAGAAATCAATGCAAAAGGAGGGGTATTGATAGGTGGTGAGAAACGGCCCGTCAAAATTGTGACTGCAGATACAAGAGACATGGATCCTACAACTCCTATTCATGATGCTCTCTTAGCTGTCGAGAAAGTAATTCTTGAACAAAAACCTGATGCGATATTGATTGGATTTGGAAGGTCTGAAGCTCTGATGGCCGGTATGGATCTCGTGGCTAAATATAAAATACCCTATGTAGGTTCCTATGCCCAGACTCACATGTTTCAAAAACAATTTGCCACAGATCCTGGAAAGTATAAGTATCTATTTCGAGTTTGCACAGATGCAACGATTGTTCCCAAGACCCTAACAGATTCTCTGGATATTCTTAAAAATCAATACGGCCTGAGCAAGATCTTCTTTATGCAACAGGACACATTGCTTAGCAAAGGCTTTCTGGGTGTACTGAGGGCCCACACTCAAAAAACGGGTTGGGAAGAGTTAGGCTATGAGGTCATCGCCAGCGATTCTACGGATTTCTCAGCCGTTCTGACGAAGGCGAAAGAGCGAAAGGCCCAAGTGATTTGTACGATGTGGGATGTGGCCCAGGGGGCTACCATATTCGTCAAGCAGTGGGCAGCCATGAAGGTGCCCTCATTGATTCTGGGCCATATCGTCGGAGTTTCCTCACCCAGAGCAGTGGATATCATTGGTAGTGACATCGATTATTGCATCCAGACAGAAGGATCTCTTGGCTCATCCATCCCGCTTAAGAAGGTACCCAAAGCAAGAGAATTAGTTGAGCGTTTTGTTAAAAAGTACGGATTGCCGAGGTCTCAATGGATTACTGGATCCGCTTATGACGGAGCTTACGTATTGACTGGAGCAATGGAGCGAGCCGGAAGTCTCGAGCCGGATAAGATCATTGCAGAGCTCGAAAAGACCGATTACAAAGGAGTGACAGGAAGAATAAGATTTGACAAGACCCACCAAGCTATTTTTGGCGATAACCCTGAAGAAACTGCTGTATGCTTTTCCTACCAGTGGCAGAGGGGGAAAATGGTTCCCATTTACCCCCTCTCTATTGCTGAAGGGAAAGTACTGCTACCTCCCTGGATGAAATAGGTCAAAAAAAGTGAGCAGGTTCCAAACAGACTTGCTCACTGCATACCTATCCTCCTTGGTGAACACAATTTTATTATATGAACAATAAGTCGGGTCAAGAGATATGCTA
>Ga0315282_10016858_pt1 | contig 10628 bp, 12 predicted proteins | sample YL17G07_20_MG_FD_203693 | JGI IMG/M metagenome (GOLD analysis project Ga0315282, IMG submission 203693) | Sediment microbial communities from Yellowstone Lake, YNP, Wyoming, USA - YL17G07_20 | ecosystem: Environmental > Aquatic > Freshwater > Lake > Sediment | place: USA: Wyoming | collected... | reverse complement strand
ACACTTTATCCCCCAGCTGGTTCGAGCAGTGGTGAAGGCAGTGCCTATGGGATTAAAGATACCGCTGGTTTATAACACCAACAGCTTTGACTCGGTTAAAACTCTAAAAGAGCTTGACGGCATAATAGGTGTTTACCTGCCTGATTTGAGATATGCCTCTGATACCTGGGCTAAAAAATTCTCGCAGGCTCCCGGTTATGTGGCACAGGCTCGTGAGGCTATCAAAGAGATGTATAGACAGGTTGGGGAATTGGTGGTGGATGAGTTCGGGCTAGCCGAGCGGGGATTGATTGTGCGCCATCTTATTCTGCCCAATGGGCTGGCCGGTAGCGAGGAATCACTCGCCTGGCTAACTGGTGAGATTTCGCCTACGGTCACGGTTAGCATAATGTCTCAATACTTACCGCTACACTGGGCTCAGCGGATTCCCTTGCTTTCAAGGACGATTTCAGTGTCTGAATATGCAGCCGTTCTTAAGTTACTAGATGAGATGGGATTAGAGAATGGTTGGGTGCAGGAAATGGGGGCATCGGAAAACTACGTGCCTGACTTTGAACGAGAAGGCCACCCCTTCTCACTGAGCGCTGATAGACGGAGATAACGGTATTTTTTACCCTTTCCGCTTTCGGTTGACGAAGGCAAAATGAATCTTCTTACCGCTGTGTTTCTTATCCTTCTTATTTACATTCTCTATGAAGGTTTTTAAGTCTGGAAGAGGTTTATCAGCCATAGTAATATGTTTTCCTCACCTTTGGTCACTTAAACAACCTATTGTATCATATACTTTAGCAGAAAACCAACTCAGGTTTACGGTAGTATTTAGTTATCTACCTCACCCCCTGTGTCCCCCTCCTCTTTCAAAGGAGAGGGGGAGATATAAAAAGAGGGGGCTGTCGTCCCTCTTAGACACCTCGGGGATGAAGTTATAATACGGTGGGGAAGGAGGAAGGTTTTAAAATGCTAGAAGCGAGTTGGGCACCTCCAGAGGATTTTGCGACACTATTCCAGTATTTTTGGTATTAAGGATGAGCTTTCAAATAGGGAGGTACTTACTACATTGAATGAGGCTACGTATGCTTGAGGCTTTGTTAATTCTCGTGTATACTGAGTAATCGAGTATAGAGCGGAGGTGTCTCTAATGAAGGCTTTAATAGTATACGACTCAGTTTATGGAAACACGGAGAAAATCGCCAGGGCTATTGCTGGAGCTATTACCCCGTCCGATGGGGTCAAGGTGCTCCGGGTGGGCGAGGCGAATCCCTCGGAATTGGTATCTATTGACCTTCTCATAGTCGGTTCGCCTACTCATGCAGGCAGACCAACGCCGGCTGTTAAAGAGTTCCTCAGCAAAATCCCCGCAAATGCTCTTAAAAACGTCGGCGTGACCTCATTCGATACAAGGATATCAGGGAAAGATAAAGGCGTTGGTATGCGCATATTAACCGGAGTCCTCGGCTATGCCGCCGGGCGCATCGCGGACAGTTTGAAAGGTAAAGGCGGTTATCTAGCGGCGGTGCCGGAGGGCTTCATCGTAGAGGGTAATGAGGGGCCGCTGAAACAGGGAGAACTGGAGCGGGCTGCCGGTTGGACTAAAGGAATTTTAGAGAGCAAGAAGTAATTTTGTAATAATATGGGTATCGACAATTACCATTGGTAGGAGTAACGTAACAAAATATTAAACTGCACCAATAAGGAGGTGAAAGATGTCGCAGCAGCAAGAAATCTATCCGGTTTCTATCAAGGGCGAACTTACCGAACCACCAGCTCGTGGTTGGTGGCTCCTCAAGTGGTTGCTGGCGCTACCACATTACATTATCCTGGCATTTCTATGGGCAGCCTTTGTCGTGGTGTGGGTTATAGCCTTGTTTGCTATCCTCTTTACTGCTAAATACCCAAAAGGTCTGTTCGACTTCAACGTAGGGGTTCTCCGCTGGACATGGCGGGTAGGCTTTTACAGCTATCAAGCCCTGGGCACTGACCGGTACCCACCATTTACCCTGAAATCGGTTGACTATCCGGCTGATTTGGAGGTGACCTATCCAGAAACACTGTCTCGTGGGCTGGTACTGGTAAAATGGTGGCTACTGGCTATTCCTCATTATCTCGTGGTTGCTATTTTCCAGAGAGGTTGGCAATTCCACAACGGTTGGCAACTCTACCGAGGTTGGGAATACCCAGGTGTTGGTCTCATATTTGTTGTTGTCATCATTGCTGCCATAGCATTGCTATTCACTGGCAGATACCACGAGGATATTTTTAAATTTGTGGTGGGTATGAATCGCTGGAGCTACAGGGTAATAGCTTACGCGGCGCTAATGACAGACAAGTATCCACCCTTCCGACTTTGGGATTAAGGTTGTGGCTGGCATTCAGGGCAGAAGTAGCTGCCGCGGTTGCGGATGGGGATGCGCTCAATAGGGGTGCCACAGATGGGGCAGAGCTTGCCACCCAGCCGGTGGGCGACCTGAAATTGAAAGTGGGCTGTCCCCAGCGTTCCATCGGGGCGGAAGTAATTTTCCACGCTGGCACCCTTATTACCAATAGCTGACCACAGCACCTGTTGAATAGCGCTATGGAGCCTTTCTACCTCATCCCGGGACAGACTACCCCCTGACCTTAATGGGTGGACTCCAGCCGCAAATAGGGCTTCGTCGGCATACATATTGCCTATACCGGCGACGAAGGTCTGGTCGCAGAGCAGTGCCTTTATCGGTGCCGTGCGATTATTCAGACGCTGAGCCAGAAGTTGAGGGGTAAAGCTAACTTCCAGGGGTTCAGGACCGAGCCTACCGACAACGGAGTCCACATCCTTCACCAGCCACACCGCCCCAAACTTACGCGGGTCACGAAAGTGAATCTCAGGTTCTTTATCCAGATAGAGTATGGCACGGACAAATTTATCAGCTTCAGTCAAAGCTGGCTTCAGGAGCAGCGAACCAGTCATTTTTAGATGAATAATTAACACTTCACCGCTGCTCAGACTAAAGAGTAGGTATTTGCCCCGCCGAGCCACCCCGGTTATTCTTTGCCCTACGAGGCGGGAGCAAAGCTCCCTAGCTGATGGCTGATGGACTATCCCCTCCCAGAACAGGGTAACACCATTGACCCGACGACCGACAATGTGGGGCAGCAGCTCATTCTTTATCGTCTCTACCTCAGGCAGCTCCGGCATTTTAGATTATTCCATCTCCCCCCAGTTGTTGCCCGTCTTGATGTCCACTTTTAATGGGAGGCTAAGCACTAAAGCGGTGGACATTATTTGGGGGACGAGCTGGCGCATTAGTTCCAATTCCGCCTCGGGCACCTCAAAGATAAGCTCATCGTGCACCTGAAGCATCATCTTGCTTTTCAGCTGGCGCTTGTCCATCTCTCGGCATAGGTTAATCATAGCCACCTTTATAATGTCGGCTGATGTGCCTTGCACTGGCATATTTATTGCCATTCGTTCAGCGGCTTCCCTAATTTGTCGGTTAGATGAGTTGATTTCGGGAATAGAGCGTCTCCTGCCCAGGAGCGTTTGAACATAGCCTGTTTCCCTTGCCTGCTCCTTGGTTGACTCAAGATATTGCTTCACCCCAGGGTATTTTTTAAAGTATGAGGCAATGAACTGTTTAGCCTCTTCTCGTGATAGCTCTGTTGCCTGTTCCAGTCCGTAGTCACTCATACCATAGATGACGCCGAAATTAACCGTTTTAGCCAATCGGCGCATATCTGGTGTTACCTGTGAGGCGTCAACATCAAAGAGCTGGGTAGCGGTGGCAGTATGAATATCCGCGTCGTTGTGAAAGGCGCTTAAGAGGCTTGGGTCTTGAGACAGGTGGGCTAGGGCACGGAGGTCAATCTGTGAGTAGTCTCCAGCTAGGAGGCGAGAGCCGGGCGGGGCAATAAAGGCTTGCCTGACCTCTTTGCCTAACTCACCACGGACAGGGATATTTTGTAGGTTAGGCTCGCTTGAGGAAAGCCGACCAGTGGCTGTCCGTGTCTGGTTGAAGCTGGTATGTACCCTGCCTGTTTTGGGGTTTATTAGGCTGGGCAGGGCATCAATATAGGTTGACTTGAGCTTGGCTAACTGGCGGTAGTCTAGAATGAATCCTATTATAGGGTGGGCTCCACGTAATTCCTCCAACACTGAGGCTCCAGTGGAGTAGCCGCCCTTGGTTTTGCGGGCTGAAGGTAATTTTAACTCCTCAAACAGGACGGAGCTTAGTTGCTGGGGTGAGTTTATATTGAAGCGGTGACCTACACAGTTATATGTCTCAGCCTCTAGCTTTAGTAGCTGCTCGCCGAGGCGGTGTGACATCTGTCTCAGTAGGTCTGTATCCAGAGCTACCCCATTCCTTTCCATATGGACAAGCACTGGCACCAATGGCATCTCAACCTGAGAGAATAGTTGCCATAGTCCTTGCTGGTGTAGTTCTGCCTTTAGCAGTTCGGTCAGTTGTCCGGTGATGTCGGCATCAGCGCAGGAATAATCGGCAGCCCGATTTACTTCTACCAGAGACATAGAAATCTGCTTGGCACCTGAGCCAATAAGAGCGGTAATAGGTGTCATTTCAATGCCTAGTTTACTAAAGGCGAGGGCTTTTAGTCCCAAGGATTTCTCACCCAGAAGGTAGGCAGCGACCATAGTATCAAAGGTCAGGTTGTTGACGGTTACCCCATATTCAGCCAGCACCGTCATATCATACTTGCCGTTGTGAGCCAGCTTGGCTAGGCTGGTGTCTTCTAGGGGGGACTTAAGCCGGTCAATGACCTGCTTGAGTGGCAGTTGCTCTACCTGCCCCCAGCCGACATGACCCACTGGGATGTAGTAAGCCTCGCCTGGAGCTGGGGATAAGGATATACCTACTATCTCAGCCGACATAGCGTTTAAGCTTGTCGTCTCTAGGTCAAAGGCGAATGACTTAGCTGCTGACAGACGGTTGAGGAGTTCATCAAGGGCTGGGGTGGTATTTATAATGTGATAATCTTCCTGAGGTGGCGGCTTAGTTTTAACCTGAGCCGTGGTTTCGGGTGCTACCTCTTCCACTGCAGGTAATTTAGGTAACAGGCTAAAAAACTCAAGTTCGCGGAAAAGCTCGGTTACCCCATGTCGGTCATAATGGCTAATCTGGCAGTCATCAATGTTAAGGGTAACCGGTGTCTGGGTAACGATGGTAGCCAGCTCCTTACTCTGACGGGCAATGGCTTCATTTTGCCTCAATAGAGCCTGGAGTTTAGCTGGGGTTACCTCATCTATATGGGCATAGATTTGGTCTATACTGCCAAATTGCTGGATGAGCCTGACCGCTGTTTTTTCGCCGATGCCAGGGACACCAGGAATGTTATCTGAGGGGTCGCCCTTTAGTGCTTTGAAATCGGCAATCTGCTCAGGTTTGATGCCGTATTTCTGGCTTACTGCCGTTTCATCATAAAGCATGGTATCGCCAAAGGCTCGCCTTGGGGTAAGCACCTTTACCCTGGGCGATACCAGTTGCATAGCATCGGCATCGCCGGTAACGATTATGGTATCAATGTCCTGGTGGCTAGCTTGTTGGCTGAGGGTGCCCAAGACATCGTCAGCCTCATAGCCATCAAGTTCAAAGATAGGGATGTGAAAGGCATTAACTAATTGCCTTACCCGCCCCAATTGATTGACCAGCTCATCAGGGGTGGGAGGACGCTGTGCCTTATACTGGTCAAACATTTGGTGTCTGAAGGTAGGTGCTTTCGTGTCAAAGGCAATGGCATAGTGGGTAGGTTTTAGCTCGTTTATTGCCTTCAGCAGCATAAGGGCAAAGCCATAAACAGCACTGACTATCTCACCGGTTTTGCTCACCGTTAGTGGAGGCAAAGCATGGAAGGCACGATGGACTATAGCATTACCATCAAACAGCACCAACAGTGGCTTTTTCATAGTTTAATTATAACAGAGTGGGGAGGATGACAGAAGGAGAACAGTAGTTCACAGCAATAGACGAAGATAGAGGACCTTGAACCCACACGCCTTTATCCGGGTAACGAAAGAGAAAATTCTTTGGCATATTCGTATGAGATTATATCTCCATCTTCACATTTGAGGTATGCAGCTTCTTGGTGTGACTTGTTCTTAATGCTTGTGGAAGTATCGTTGCGAAATGTATCGGCAATGAAATTCATTACTTTGATTTCTTGTTCGGAGAATATACTCTCATCTGGTTCGACTAAAGCAGTAAATTGTTTTCCTAATACTATCCCCTCTTTAGTATTAAATGGGATTTCGTCCATTTTTAATAATTCGGGTTGCATAATGCCGATAATACGCTCATAGTTATTGGGAACTGGCCCGTATGGAAAACGGACATATTGAGTTCCAGTAATTGATACCGAGGACTCCTTGAAGTAAAGAAAATCACAATACCACAATAATTTGTTAAGCTTAGTTTCCAGCACACTACCTAGACGATTTACCAAATAGAGGACCATGTTCTTAAACTTTTCTAAATCATATTCTTTGAAACCCGAGGTTAAATCTACGTATTGATGTGATACTAAACGCTCAAAAGATACTTGGAAGGCTTGTTCCTTATCTTCTTGTAAGAAGTCGGCAATTCTTTTCTCAAGCCTTGCTGCTATATAGGGTAGCAACTTACTGCGGTTAGCTTTGAAGAATTTTTGCATATTTTGTGGGTCTTCTATTAAGCGTAGTGTGCTATCGTGCACATTATCTTGAATAGCCCCGTTCTCATATCGATGAATAGTTATCTCTCCCCAACCAAGTAATCGAGATAGCGCCCTTTGACTTAAGCCATACCTCTCCCTAAGTGTGCGGATTTCACCGGGAGATAAGAGATTATGCTTTTCTCGGTAGTGGCTATAGGCTATTTCAAAGTTTCGTGAATCCCGTTCCTCATCAAAGATTTTCATGCCACATTTTTGGCAGGTAATAATCTCCGCCTCTATTTCGATAGGCTCTCCCCTAACATGATAAACTTCCTTTTCTACTCCTAGTGTCCCCTCCGTACATTCTTCACAATTAGAGCAGAAAGCTCCTTTCATTTTCCCTCCTCCCTCCTTTTGAATGGGTATTCAATTTGTTCTTCTGCTATATGAAATGCAAAACAAATTGCCACACTATATTCTGACACAGTTTTCAGCTTGATGAATATTTCCTGCCCACTTATAAGCTTACCAAATTCCCGGTATTCGCCTCCTTTCTTAGAGTCTGTGTCTGGTATAGGTCCCCTATAGTAATCTTCATATGTTAGCCCTAATATTTCATCTTTTGCTTGTTTAATCTTGATACCGAGGCGGGCTATAGTATCTAGACTTTTGTCTCTTTCGGCAAATGAGAAGTTCTTTTGGGCAAACTCCTTGAACTGAAACAGGAAAAGTTTTACTTGCCACGGTTGAGCATAGTGCATAACTCATTCCTAAAATATAATATGTTATCACATGATAAAAGTCAAGAGGTAAATGACGTGTAACAACATAATTAATCACCGTAGGGCGGTAGCGATTAAAAATCGCCGAGGGGGGCTTTGTGGAGGGGTTTTAAGTAAGAGGTATTATTTTACGGTTGGCAATCCTTCTGCCTTCCATTGATTAATCCCGCCCAAAATGTTGTAGACCTTCTTAAAATTGAGCTCTGCCATTATATTTAAAGCGTTTCCGCTACGACCTCCGCTTCCGCAATAAATGAGATAGGTTTTATTCTTATCTAAAGTGTTGAGCATATCCCGGAAAGCTTCGGAATAGAAATTTATATTGGTGGCATTTTCTATATGCTCTTCGACAAACTCTCCCAGTGTTCGCACATCAATAATTACAAAATTTGGATTATTCTGGTTGTTTTGTATTAAGGTAAACGCTTCTTGTGGAGTGACATCTTCAATGGTGGCAGTCTCATCACGAACGCAACCACCTGTCAAAGTAACTCCAATAACCAGTGATACCGAGAGCGCTAACACCATAAAGTTTTTCAAACTCATCCTCCTATCTCCTTAAAGGGCAGTTAAAAATCAGCAAGTTGTGCTTTCTGGAGGGGTTTTAAAAAAAGGTATCATTATGCTTAGCGAGGATGAACCGTTCGTTTTCGTAAGTAAAGGTTGTAATTCCACATGTGTCTTGTCTTATGTTCCAGAAATGGGAATTGTCCAGCCCCAGTAGAGCGCATATTAAAACCTTATTCACCACACGATGAGACATTAAGACTACGGTCCCCCTATATTTGGCGATTACATTATTCACCACACTGATGGCTCTTTTTCTGACCTCATTTAGGCTTTCACCTGCTGGCATTTTTACCCGCTCGGGACTGCTAATCCACTCACCATAAAGCTCTTTATATTTATCCTTTACTTCTCCATGTGGCAAGCCTTGCCATTTTCCATAATTAAAATCTATAAGACCAGGAGCAATTTCCACATCAAGCTTATGATAACCAGCAATTATTTCGGCTGTCTTTAAGGCTCGCTTTAATGGGCTTGAGTAGATGGCATCTATCTTTAAATCACTTAGATATTTAGCCAAAAGTTCTGCCTGCCTGATTCCCGTTTCATTCAGCTCAATATCAATTCTGCCCCTAAATACCTCTGCCACATTCCATTCAGTTTTGCCATGTCTTACTAAAATTATTTCTGTCATTTTGTCAACTCAGCCCTTTTTAAGTTACCCTTGCTCGCACTGCTAGCGTGGGGAGTATTTACCGTGGTGTGAGCTAAAAGGATATTTAGGCGTTGCCACACCAGGTGACGATACTATCAATCGGCTCACGGTTGGTCTTTACTTTGTTTGCCGGGAAGTCCCAATCCGGGTAGCCGATAGCGATGCATATTATTATCCGCTTGGACTCGGGTATGCCGGTAAACTTCCTCACTACTTCAGGGAACATTATACCTTGGTCCCCTATGCAGGTGCCGAGTCCATAGTTCAATGCGACAAGACAGATGGTCTGCGTGATGGCACCGATGTCCAATAGGCTAAGTGCTGATTCATCAAGCGACTTATCTCTAGACAGGATAAAGGCTGCTGGTGCATTGAAGAGACGAAAGCCTCGTTGTATCCATTCTGCTCTCTTTTCCTTATCTTCTCTGGCTATGCCCATAAGGTTAAAGATCTGGATGGCGAGGTCTACTTGGCGCTGTCTGTACTTGCCTTCGAAAGGCTTATATGGAGTCTCCGGGTTTGGTTTCGCTCCAGAATTTAGCATCTCAATGTTGCCTTTCCTGATGTTTTCAAGTATTTCGCCGGTGACAACAGTAATCTCCCACGGCTGCGTATTCATTGTTGAAGGGGAGCGGATGGAAATATCCAGAATTTCCCTGAGGATTTCCTTCAGAACTGGGTCAGGTTTATACTCCCGTATGCTCTTTCGTGACCGTACGGCTTCTACTATGTCCATTAATCCTCCTTTTCAGTCTCCGAACACGAAGCTGAACCTTTTTATTTTACTACGTAGTACTGGATAAGTCAGTTAACAATCTTGGTTTTATGCCCAGCGAGTTGAACGTTGCTATAACCCCTGATTTTATTTCATCGGCGGCAAAAAAGAGGTGGCTGCGGCAGTTACAATCACTGCAGCCAAAGCCAGGGATAGAATCAAATTGACGGCTGAGAGCCAGAGCCATGGTGCACTCAACTTTGCCTTTGGTCTCGCAGAGGATTATTTCATTAATAGATGCCTTCTGTAAGAAATAATCAATATGCCAGTGAGGCTTTTTATTGCTTTTGAGGTGGCGGCTTAATCTGGATTTAAATCCACCTATAGCTGAGCCGACATAAGCATAGTAGCCGCGAGGGAAATAAATAGCTTTCAGACTGCCTGTGTTAATAGTCTGCTCTTCAGGAAATTGGATAAGGAGCACATAACTTCCCTTCACTGGTTAAATTATCCTTTGACAGGTTGATACCTTTTCCAAGTTATGATTTTTCTACCTTCTCAACCTCAATGGTGCATTCAGTTACCAGCGCAGCAAAAGCACCTAAGGCGGCTAAGACCGGGGCTGCCAGAATTCCTATTGCCGCTGCTGATGCGCCTACCGTCAGCGGTATCTCAAGTATAGTATTCCCTTTATGGATTACTCGCACCCTCCTGATGTTGCCCTCATGGATAAGTTGCTTGACTTTGTCAACCAGCTGGCTTCCCGATACAGTAAATTTCTCCTTTGTGGTCATCTCTAACCCCCCCCTTTTATTATAAATATATGCTTTATTGTAAATGATTAAGGGTGTATAGTCTAACAAGCCATTGAGGCTGGTGTCTATTATATGGGTGGATTTTCCTCTGAGGAAGGAAGTTGGAGGGGGCAAAGCTCCTCTAGTGAATAGTTGTTTTTGTGATATACTGTAAAGTATAGGAGGAAGTTGATTTGAAGGGGAAGGATTTACTTTCGGTATCTGACCTCAGCAGTGAGGATATTCGCTTACTCATATCACAGGCGGTAGATATGAAAGCGGCGGGCTGGCTTTCTTTGCTTAGCGGAAAGAGTTTAGCTCTTTTATTTGAGAAGCCCTCGTTGCGGACCCGGGTGAGCTTTGAACTAGCTATGCGCCAGTTAGGCGGGCAGACCATTTATCTGTCTCCGGCTGAGGTTGGTCTGGGAAAGCGTGAGTCAATTTCAGATGTAGCTCGGGTGCTCAGTCGCTATGTAGATGCTATTGCTGCCCGT